>SDBS01006043.1_pt1 | contig 11787 bp, 12 predicted proteins | sample 2277091 | NCBI WGS metagenome assembly SDBS01 (sample SAMN10404972, study PRJNA504765) | marine sediment metagenome | isolation source: marine sediment core GS10_PC15, 163 cmbsf | place: Arctic Ocean: Southern Knipovich Ridge | collected 2010 | reverse complement strand
TTCTACAGGCGAGCAAGGCGTCGGCTGGAAAGTGCGGATATTATTGTGGCAAATCACGCGCTGATGTTCAGCGACCTTGCTCTTAAGGAAAATTCTGTGTCACTACTGCCGGAGTATCAGTGCGTTATTATCGATGAAGCTCACAATATTGAAAGTGTCGCCGAAAACCATTTTGGAATCGATATCAGCAATCGAAAAATTAAGTATCTGCTCGATGGGTTGTATAATCCGGCTACAAAGAAAGGGCTTTTAGCATTTAGCAGCGGTACTGAAAAAGCTATCGAAGCTATAATCAAGATCAGAAAGCAAAGCGACGGATTTTTTAGAAATGTAAAAGGCTGGTACGAAACCAATAAGAATGAAACCGGCGGCAGATGCTATAAAAACTTCATCGATGACAATGTGTCGGAACATCTAAAGCAGTTACGCAGTGATCTTTCTGCTTTGGCAAACAAGTCCAAAGATATTGATGAAAAATTTGAGATCCTCAGGTTCGTCAATCGTTGTGCGGTACTTGCAAATGATATGAAGGATTTTTTGAGCCAGGACAAGGTCAATTATGTCTATTGGATCGAAGCTGGTGCGGGTAGACACTCGGCAGTTCGTCTAAAAAGTGCCGCGTTGAATGTAGGCTCGGATGTCAAGAAATGTCTGTTCGATAAATACGAATCGGTGATATTGACCAGTGCGACATTGAGCTGCGACGGAGCAGATGATAAAAGTGGTTTCAATTTTTTTACCGCCAGGATCGGGTTAGAAGATTTTGATGCGGAAAAACTTGGCTCGCCTTTTGATTATGAAAAACAAGTTACAGTTTACATCGAAAAAGATATGCCGAATCCAAACGACCCGGCTTTTATTAATGCCGCGACTGAAGCGATAAAAAAATATATTCTCAGGACCAATGGAAAAGCATTTGTGCTTTTTACAAGCTATTCAATGCTTGAGAAAGTCGCGGATTCAGTTTCAGACTGGCTTGCAGAAAATGAAATGGAACTGTTGCAGCAGGGGGCAGGTACCGATAGGAGCGGCCTGTTGGAACGATTTAAAACAGCAGATGCAGCTGTTCTGTTTGGTACCGATAGTTTTTGGCAAGGCGTTGATGTTCCGGGGCAAAGTCTTAGTAATGTAATAATTGTTCGTTTGCCGTTCGCGGTACCCGATAGGCCTTTGCTAGCTGGGCGGCTGGAACAGATAAAAGAGCAAGGCGGCAATCCATTTTTTGATTATCAACTGCCCTCGTCGATTATTAAGTTTAAGCAGGGATTCGGACGGCTGATTCGCAGCAAGACTGATACCGGCATTGTAGTGGTTCTGGACAGCAGGATAATCAACAAACCTTACGGCCAACGATTCCTTGCCGCGATACCCAAGTGTAAAATTGAAATTGTCAGCTGATCTTTTTCAGCATTTGTTGCAAAAGTTCCATCGGCAGTCCCATTACGTTTGTCATGCTACCTTGGATCCTCTCGATAAACTCGTCGCCATTTTCCTGAATCGCGTAAGCACCTGCTTTGCCCTGCCATGAATTGCTTTTTATATGTTCGGTAATTTGTGTGGCGGATAATTTTTTCGGATAAACTATTGTAGTGTCACTTTCTATCGCTTCAGTAGAATTAATCGTATTGATAATTGCCAGACCCGTTATTACCTTATGAGGCGCACTGAAAAGTTTTTTGGTAATTTGTTCTGCTTCTTCGGCATCGGCTGCTTTGCCAATAATTTGGCCCTTGAAATCAACGATGGTATCGGCACCGATAATCAAAAAACCGGGATACTCATCTGCTATGCTTTTTGCTTTCGCTAGAGCAAGCTGTTTGGCATATTCGCAGGGAGAAATGGATTCCGTTGAAAAAACTGATTCGTCAAGATCCGGCGGAACAATCTTAAACTCAAAGCCGGCTTCGGTGAGTAATTTTTTTCGCTGAGGCGAGGTAGATGCAAGAATTATATGTAATTGAGAATTTGACAATTTAATGATCCGTAAAAAGGGTCAACTATTTGAAACGAACATGATAAACTATTTTTCTACAAAAATTCAAATACTCTTCTTCTATGCCTGGCCAATCTGAAGTGTTAGCAAAATATTGCTGAAACAATTGCAGTCCGACGGCACGATTCCATACGACAGTTAGGCGAATATTTCTATCAGCTGCGATCCTTTTGTTTAGCTCACTAAGATTCCAAGTGCCGTTTTGGCCTCCTAAAAGTAACTGATGATAACTTCTGAGCCGCTTTCCGTAACCTTCTTCCCTTAAAAATCGCACTAATGCATAAGATTGGCTATATAAAGCAGCTACCGCATCGTCACTTACAGAGATCACTTCTCCTGGATTCATACCTAGAAGTTTCTTGAGAGGTATTATTTTGTTTTTTATCAGCATCTTCTTCAAAGCGCCAAGTCTGTATGTGTTTTTGGCAGGTTCGAAATAAAATAAACCCTCCTCGTATCTGCTTGTCTCAAAAAGCATGGCTATGCCTTCATCAAGCCAACTCGGAATACGAAATTTGAAATGTTTTTTGTTAAATTGGTGCCATCCTTCATGCCCAAGAACAGAAAATGTTTGTTCAATTCCAATATTATATGCCACACAGGCTCCATTTAGATAATAAGCACCAGCTTTTATACTGTGGTACACAGGAGCATAGTCACCAGCAAAAATTACTGTAAAATCTTCCCACTGATCCCGGTTAGCAAAAAGATAAATAGTAAATTTGGTTGAAGTTTCGATAGGTTTTGGCAATTGGCGGTTATAGCCGCGATGAGCGGACTCAATAAACCCTGGAACTTGCACAAGCATTAAAGGTTCCAGAAGCGTCGTTAAAATTTCATAATGCTCGGTAGTAAGTTTCAGGCCAGGACCATACTCATTTTGCCACTCTTCTACTGATTTAAGAGCTGGTAAATTCTGCTTTTGCAGGTATTCGATCATGCCTATACAAGTATCGAGTCTGTGGGCACTTTTACTATTTGCCGAAAACCGGTTTTGCGAACAGCCTGTCAACAACGTGACTGCTATTATACAAACTAATGCTGATCTTCTTGTTATATTCTTCATGCTTAGATGTCACCGAACGATGAGCAAAATACTTCGGCGCCAAATAGATAGACTTGCGTTTCCGGATCCTGCCAGGCATCAGCCGAAAGCCCTGCTTTATGCGCACAGCAGTGTGAGAGAAATTCTTCTTTACTCCAGCCGGTTTCTGTAGCAACCTGAGGCAGAAAACAGCCCGAAGCACCGCCTTTTTTTATGTATACCCCGTCAACACCAAGCTTAAGACTCAATGGTTCATCGGTCCGTTTTAAAGGGGAAAGAACGGATATTTCGATATCAAGCTGCTCCAGTTCATCTGCCGTTACCGGATCGTTAAAAAACCGCGGGTCGCTGGTAGCCGAAGCCTTTGCCATGTCTACGATCAATTCGATGAGCGGTTTGTCAGATGTGAATTGGCCTATACAACCTCGAAGCTTTTCATTATTTTTTAATGTCACGAAACAGCCGCAATTGGCTGTTAGTTCGGGGTCATTGGAACCCGGCTGCCGAACCTCTTGCTGCTTGATAACTGCCTCTACCGTGTCACGGGCAGTTTCCATTAAAATTTTCTTTTGTGTTTGGTTCACAACCATTATTCCAATAGTTAATGCAATAATTTTATCGCAGCAAAACCTGCAACCAGAAGTATTACGAATGCAAGCGATAGCCAATTAAAGTATTTTTCTATAAAGGGCCTGATACTTTCACCCTTCCAGCCCATCAGGCCGGCGACGATAAAGAACCTTGCTGATCGGCTGACCGTTGACGCAATAAGAAAACCCATAAAATTAATCTCAGCAGCACCAGAAGAGATGGTGCAGACTTTATACGGCAATGGTGTAAAACCGCATGTAAAAACGATCCAGAAATCATATTTGTCATACCAAACCTGGAATTTTGCGAAATTAGCCTCTGTCATACCGATCGCGCCAAGATGTTCAAATGCCCATGGGCCTATTACGGTCCAGAGAAATAATCCGATACAATAGCCCAATATTCCGCCCAGGACAGAAGCGATCGAACAGGAAATGGCAAATCGCAACCATTTTTTAGGTGCCCCCAGCGTCAAAGGTCCAAGCAGGACGTCCGGTGGAACAGGGAAAAAACTGGACTCTGCAAAACTTAAAATAAATAAGGCCCTTTCGCCATGTTTGGTATCAGCAAAGTGAAGCACCCAGTTGTACAAGTGCCTATGCCAATGCCACCAGACAACCTGTGCATTCTTCTGCGATTTTTCTGTAATATCGTTCATTTGTTCGCCTAATATAATTTTTGTACTCAGAATAAGTATAATCGGTTATACTGTCAACAGGCATTACTAACAGCGTAACTTAAACTGCCAATTGAAAAATAGCAGAGTATTATGGCTTGCAAAGAACAATTTGAAAATGTCAACGATGGGTTACTGGTACGAGCACCCGCCAAAATCAATTTAAGCCTACTCATTGCGGGCAAGCGCCGCGATGGTTTCCACGATATAGAAACTGTGATGGCAAAGATTAATTGGTATGACCAGATTTTTATAGAAAAAGGCACAAAAACCGGCATCGATCTTGTTTGCAAAGGGTCCTATTCGGTGCCAGCCGGAGAAGAAAACCTTGTCTTCAAAACCTGCAAATTGCTCCTGGATACCTGCGACTTAAAAGCCAATATCAAAATCACACTCACAAAGAATATCCCAGCTGGATCAGGGTTAGGATCCGCTAGCAGTGATGCCGCGGCTACTCTTATGGGAGTAAACAGATTTCTTGGATTGGGCCAGAGTCAGCAAAAACTAAGTCAACTAGCTGCTAAGCTTGGCAGTGACGTAGCTTTCTTTTTGGGCGGACCTTTGGCATTTTGCACGGGAAAAGGCGAAAAAATTGAAGAAATAAATAAAAAATTTGTTTTTTTGGCAATTTTAGTTATTCCGGATATAAGTGTTTCCACAAAAACGGTTTATGACAATTATATGCATGATGACGACGTATATAGAAGGTTGAATACCCAAATAAACGCACCTCTTGAAAAAAACAGGATTGATTTAGTAACAGGAATGTGCGCAAATATGCTCCAGACAACTTGTTTTCGTTTGCATAGTGAACTTGCTGAATTAAAGAAGAGGATTGAGTACTTGGGAATTGGGTCACTGAGCCTAAGCGGTAGTGGATCGGTCATGTATTTTGTTGTTGATGACTGCAATGAACAAAAAGCCGAAGAGTATCAGTGTGTGCTAAGGGAGAAGATCGGTTGCAAAAGCATTATTGCAAGTAGCAATAGATGGTAACTATTAAGCGAGGCAAAGAAAATGGAAATCAGTGAAGTCAGAGTTAAGTTGATCAACAACAAAGACGACAGGCTAAAAGCGTTTTGCTCGGTAACATTGGACAATGAGTTTGTAGTGCGTGATATCAAGATCATCGAGGGCACGAACGGCTACTTTATTGCTATGCCTTCGAGAAAAATGAGTGACCATTGTGACAAATGCGGCGGCAAAAATCATCTCAGAGCCAAATACTGTAACAATTGTGGGGGACGTCTGGCAGAAGAACGAGCCAGAAAGGACCTAAAGGGCAGAATGAAGCTTCATTCGGATATCGCCCACCCTATCAATGCTGATTGCAGAAAGAAAATTCAGGAAAGAGTTACAACTGCTTTTGAAGATGAGCTGGAAAAATCAAAGCAACCAGGCTATAAACCCCTCGATATGGATGAACCTCCTGAAGAGGAAATTCCTGAAATAGTCTAAAAAGCCAGAAATTTTAAAAAAACAAACACAACAGAGAAGGAGGTAAGGTACCTCCCGCTCAAAATGATAGTTATGTAGTCTCTTATGTGGTGATGTCCTCGAGAACCTTGTCAAGAGCCAGGGTTAATCTTTCATTCAAATCGTAGTGTCCCTTTGTAAGTTGCTGTCGAACACCCAAAACTTTTTCCTGTCGAACTTCGGGCAACACAGCAATTTTTTTCAATACATGACCAAGTGGGGTCGTATTGATATTTTCAAGGATTTGCTCCATGATCAAATCTTCATCTGTTTTGTGATTTCTACCAAAACAATCCCCACTCTGCTCATTTCCCGAAGAGATGTTGTCAAAAGCAGCTTTTTGCATTTGAAAACCTTACTTTACATTAGCTACAAGCGAAACATTCCATGTTTGACTTGCAGGCCGATAACCACTATATCTTGTATGTCCCATAAATCCTTTCTGAGACCCGATCTGTCTTTCTAATGTTGATATCGACCGGATTGTTCGAAAAGCTTTAGAAAAGTTTAATTTTTGCTTAACCCCCTTTAAAGAAGTCAGTTACGCAAATTTCACTCAAAATATGGCCTATCAATATTAAAAAATAGCTTTCCAGGAGACCTATTTTCAAAAAATATTGGCTGCCAAAGGGTATTTAGGAAATTTGGGCAATACACTATATGTTGTGATAGGAAAAAAAATTAAATAATCTTCAAAACTCCACACATCTGCCTAAGATATGACAATATTATGGGGCTATATCAGTAATAATACTTAAAATCCAGGTCTACCTTCCATATATCCGGCAAACCTTTCTTTTTTGTTAGCTTGACTTGAACACACTGCAGGTTTGCCCAGCGGAATTGAATATTCGAGAGGAACTCGGCAAATTTCGCTACGCTGACATCTTTGAGCACTACTTTGGCGTTTTGGCTTTTCTGTCCGCCGGAAGTTATGAGCATTCCTGAGCTTATTTTATAACTTGTCGATGCTATCCTACATGCACTTGCGCTTTTTTCGACTGCACGGGCATAACCAAATTCCGCAGAAGCATTGTCAGCGCCTGCAAACACCAGCCGATCCGGGTCAAGGATAAGAATTTCTGTTATTACTTTCTGGGCCTTATTATATTGCTTCTTTTGAGAATCCCACTGATGTTCTGATCTCGGCAAATACACTCCCCATATAAATAAAGGCCAAAGCGCAATCGCAATAGGGGCAACTATGTAATACAGATTCGGATTTTTGAGTATGTCTTTCAAAACGTTTTCCCTTAATTATTTTTTTAGTGACACCGTTATCCTGAAATTGTCACGGCCGCCCTTTGTTTCGAGGCTATCCTGTACGATCTTTAGTTTGCTTTTTTCGATCGCTTCACGCAATTTCAGTGTTTTAGGTCGACTGGAAGTATCTCCTACCACGGTAATGGTCTTACTTGTAATAGTTACTGTATCTATATTAAGATTCGTCTGAGCGGCACTTCGATTAAATGCTTCCAACACCATAGTCAATTTTGCCGATATAGACGCTTTGCCGGCAACGCTTAGCTGTCCGCTTTTTGCATCTCTGATTCGCCTCAATTCACCGGAAAGTTTTTTTACAGGATTTGTTTTCTTGGGCGGTTTGCTGCCTAACATAACAGCTGAATAATCTTTCTCAAATTTTCTACGGAGTTGATCGGCATATTTATTTCTCTGCATTAATTGTAACTGAAAATAAAAACCAATGCCAAGTACAAGAACAACAATTGCAGCACTTAGAAATTTCAATGTTTTTTGCAGCCGAAGTTTCTTGCCTTGATAGGGCATAAAATCATTTCGGAAATCAACTACATGACTCTTTTCTAAATGAGCCGCTGCTGCTCCATAGGCAATCGCAAACTCAACAGGGCTAACATCCTCTGGATAACTTTCTACAGATCCAGCTAAGTCAATTGCGTTAACTTCAGCGCCCAATTTTTCAGATAGTTGTTCATGATCTACAGAACTCTCAGAATCAAAAACACTGAAATTCTCTACAGGCTGTTTCGATTCAACAAGCCCAACAGTTATTGGCACTTCCCTTGTAAGTATTGCGTTTCGGTCCTGAGTCGGGCCAACCAAAAATGTTCGCACGATAGAGGTTTCATTTGAATCCGAGAAAATTATGAAATAACCCCTGCTGCTGGAAAAAATTCCGAAGAACGATTGCCCTTCTTTCGACAGTGACATGTTTTGGCGAATGAACCCTGAAAGACAGTTAACATCAGGCTCTATCGCAACAGGGTCAATATTATTGCTTTGAAAAGAGAGGATAATTTCCGACAGTATCTTTTGCTTTGCGGTAAAAACATTCAGTTCAGAACCATTTTCGTCACTACAAGTAATGTTGAAAGAAATGGCAAGATCAGTAATATCTGTCGCGAGAACTTCCTCTGTATCAAATCTGATAGTGGCGCCAATTTGTTTTGCATCTTTAAACTCGCTGTGTACAGCATGCTGCATGAACATCGTACAATCCAAAGCCACAGAAACTTCCGAAAAATTCAATTCTCTTTCCAAGCAAGTTCGCCCAATAAGGTTTACCAATTCGCTGATGCCTGATTCCTCGGTATCTTCAACGGAGACGCTAAAATGATCTACGATCTTGCTGCCCGCCAGGCACACCGCAGTTGCCCTGTCTTTGCTTAAATAGATTCCTAAATAGTTTTGCCCATCCACTTCAATTAAACTCCTAAAAAATCGTTAGCCACCGGAGATTGCGGCAATTTTTTTTATTTTTTTGCCATTTTTTTGTATCGCTATAATAGTTGACGCTTTTGCCACGCCGCTTATTGCCGTTACCTTAATCGTAAAGACTGTGCTAACAGTTGTAATATATTTTTTGCATTTTTCAACTGAAACAGAATAACGAAATAACGCTTTTTTCAAATCATCTATATCTTCGAAAACCTTTTCACGCCTTCTTTGTATGATCTCTTCTGCAATTTCAACTTCGTCACCACCAAAAACAAATGTCGCTTCCAGCACATGCCGTGGAGCAGTGTTTATATTGACCTTTCTGGAGCCCCACATGCCCATATATTTTAATGCGGATTCTTTTCTTTCTTCACTTATTATAGTCGGCTTTGCAAGAACATCGATATCAATTAACGAACTATGTAAAAGTTTTGAAAAATCCGCGGACTGTTGCACAACTTGCTCGTCAACAGAAATGGTTTTTACAGCTTTCGCATTTTGCCTACTTGTGCGTTGACTGGTTTTCTTTCGACGAGATCCTCTTCTACTATGCCTTGCCCGTCGTTTTGGTTTTGGTGGTTTTATTGGCTTAAAATCCATCTTGAACGGTTTAATTTCGTATATTTCTTCCAGCTGTGATTCCAAATCATCTATTTGGAAATCATTTACATCCATCCATTCACAAAAAATCTCAAACCCCGCCTCGGCTTCACGCCGAACCTTCTTATCCTCAAGTAATGCCCAGCCTATCGGGTACTTTGCATTTTCATCTTCAATTTCAATTTTGACTTTAGCAGAGGCAATTTCAAACTCAGCCGGCTTGGTTATAAACGGCCAAGGCGGACCGTACGGGCCGCGAATCTCGAAAGAATTCGGGTCAGCTTCATTCACCTCGTCGATATCATCGAAGTCATTCATACCATTTACATCGTTGGCATTTTCAATATCGTTACTTTCCCTAAGCCGAAATTCTTCTGCCCACTTTTCCAAAAATTCTTTGTATTCAACTTCGTCAAGTGCAAACAGGTCGGAGAAATCCGGTTCATTCGAACGCTCGATCAACTGCGGGCTGTTAATATCTTCCAATGCGGCGAGAGCATATTTCACTGCTGAATCACAGGCGTATCTGGCAGTTTGATAATCTATTAGGTAATGGCTGCGATGACGCTGGGCTGCGACACGGCTGGTAAGGGTATAACCAAGCGTCGAAAGTATCACCAACAGCACCAACGTTATCAGTAATACAATACCTGGCTGCCTTCGGTAACCATCGTAATTTTTTGAATATTTATCGCTCATTAGGATCTTTTTTTACTTCGCTTTCGTTTTCTTTTTTCTCTTTAGTATCCCTGCCATCTTCATCATCTTCTTCTTTTTCACTTTCATCATCGAACTCATTCGGATCTGGTTTTTCTATTTTAAATGGAATTTTTCTTACTCTGTCAATCGCTATGGTTCTTATGATCTTATCTTCGTCAGCTACTTCTAGATCACCGGACACTGTCTCATACGGCTCGGCAAAAGAAATGGTTACCCTTATACCATTCGGCAAAGAAGTTTGCCTCCATTCCTCCAGGACATCGTTATTATCGAGAACTTCTATTTTAAAAAATGTAACACCCTGGCAAACAGGTACAAAAAGTTCTGTCTCCCAACTCTCTTTTCCTTCTTCAAGCAACTTATCTTCTAACACCATGCCCCTGTGACTACGGTACAAAACAAGGCTGTCGCTACCGCCGTCATAATCATAGTGACTCTGCCAAATTATTTCTTCGAAAGTTTCAACGTCTACATCGGCATTTATAGTTTTCAAAATCACCAACTGTCCCGTCGAATAGCCTTTTACAAATTTGCCGCGAGGTATAGTGATTCTGGTATCTGAACCTGCTGAGGTTATTCTATCCAGGTCCTCTGCGATAAGCTGCAACACCTCCGCAGGAAGCCGTGAACTATCAAGCTTTCGCCTAACCGCTGCTGCAGAAGTTTCAATCCTACTGTAAATGTTTAACACCGAAACCAGAACCATCGCGCCTATCATTATCGCAACAAGCAATTCGGCCAGTGAAAAGCCACGGCTATACCTATTTATTTTAACAGCAGTATTCTTCATACGAACCGAATCCAACTTATTATTTTAATTGCTCCATCATTTTTCTGATAAACTCATCGAATTCTTCCTGAGTCATATCACCATCATCGTCCAGCGGGTCTGGATCTGGCTTTTCTTCCCTGTCATCGTCATCATCTTTTTTGTCGTCGTCGCTATCGTCTTGACGATCCTGTTCATCTTCCTTTTCTTCTCTCACTTTCTCATCAATTTCTGCCTGCTCTTGTATCTCCTCAATTGTGGGCCTACCATCCGTTCGTTTATATAGATCGAGCTGTCCCTGGATATAATAACCTTCCTCAGTCCTGGTCATACCATCGGTGACCCATTCTTCGATAGTTTCAACGTCTACATCTGCGTATTCGGCAGCCGCTTCTTGGGTTTCGAAGATTTGATCTCCATCACCCTCTTTAAACTGTTTCAATTGTTCTGTTGTTAAATTTGTTAGCCAGTGGACCATTTCAACTTTTTGCTCCTCACCTGCAGCATCGGTATATTCAGCGGTGCAAATCGCCTGAACCCAACTCTTTAAAGTTATAGGCTCGCTGAAAACTTCAATAGTTGTTTCCCATTGGATTTCAGGATACTTTTCACTGCTTCCGAATTCGACTGTCTCTTCTACCAACTTCGAAGTAAGAAGTTCTTCCATATTTTCCCGTACAACTTCGAAGGCCTGCATACGCAATTCCAAATTTGTAGTCGAAGCCATGCACCTGTCTATAACAACAAACACGCTTGAGCATAACAATGCCAATATGATCAGAGAGGCTACAACTTCAACGAGTGTAAAACCGGAATTGATATTTGACTTTTCTCTTTTCATCTTTTTTTCACTAACAACAAACATAAGAACACATTTAATATGGCAGGTCCTCTTTGAATTTAGGTTCCAAAAGTTCAATGTCACCTTCTCTCAAAGTAACGATTCTATTTAACCGATTGACCATGACCGAGTAAGGCATTTCATCTTCATCGAGCAGAACAATTTTTCCGCCATTTTGCCAACCGGCACGGCCTACACGAAACTTTCCTCCTGCTTCATTGGAGTACACCCCATCGTCAAACTCAACATAAACTACATAGCATCTACTTCCGAAGTCATTATCAACTATAATTCCTTCTTCCAGAACTTCTGGTGACAATTCTTCTGATGCATCTATCTCACGAAGCATATAGCTTTGTTCGGTGATATCAATAATAAC
>SDBS01006042.1_pt1 | contig 11787 bp, 12 predicted proteins | sample 2277091 | NCBI WGS metagenome assembly SDBS01 (sample SAMN10404972, study PRJNA504765) | marine sediment metagenome | isolation source: marine sediment core GS10_PC15, 163 cmbsf | place: Arctic Ocean: Southern Knipovich Ridge | collected 2010 | reverse complement strand
GCGGATCACTCGAACCCTTGAATCCTTGACCCCTTGAACCCTCTGGGACTACATCACCTCACTTGAAGATTGTTCACTTGACTTGCCTTAATTTACTACAACTAATCGGGAGATGATCCTAAAGGATTAACTTATGGGTAATAACCACCACGCATGCCATGACCATGGGGATTTAAGTGGTAAAAAATTAGGTGTTTCCGTTATTCTTAACATCATAATTGCTCTTGCTCAAGTAATAGGTGGCTTTATTTCGGGAAGCTTATCGCTTCTATCGGATGCACTGCATAACTTTAGTGATGTAATATCCCTAATCATTAGTTACATTGCCAATAGGCTTGCAAAAAAAGAATATACCCTAAAACAGACATTCGGATATAAAAGAGCGGAAGTTATCGCAGCATTAATTAATGCTTCAACACTCCTTGTAATTGCCGTAATGCTTGCACAAGAGGCGATATCCAGATTCAACCAGCCGGTAGTCATTGAAACATCATGGGTCATCGCATTGGCAACTTTGAGTATTTTTGTAAATGGCGGCAGTGTTCTGTTGTTAAAGCATGATGCTTCTGAAAACATGAACATAAGGTCCGCTTATCTACACTTGTTCTCGGATATGATTACTTCTATTGCAGTACTGCTTGGCGGTATTGCCATGTATTATTTCAAAATATTTTGGGTAGACAGCATTCTGTCGATTTTGATTGTTTCTTATTTGGTGTATTTATCCTGGGGATTGCTTATGCAAACTTTAAGGATACTAATGCAATTTACTCCACCTGATATTGATTTGAAAGCAATTGAAAATGAAATATTAAATTTTCCAGCAATAGAGAACATTCATCATGTGCATGTATGGCAATTAAGTGACAAAGAAATTCATTTAGAGGCTCACATTGATTTTAGTAGAGACCTGAAGTTGAGCAAGGCAACTGAAATTACGAGACAAGTGGTAAAGCTTCTGAAGGATAAATTTGAAATTACCCATGCTATTTTGCAACCTGAAATCGGATCAGATGATTCCAAACAAATTATCGTAGATGATAGATGATGTTAATATAGAGCGGAATATGCCTGCAAGTTACAAAGAGCGGCTGATAGTTTTCACACGTTATCAAAAACCGGAAACGAAGGACAAAGGGGTCGTTTCTTCATTATTGACAGATTTATGCATAACGTGAAGAATGAAGACTTGACAAGCCCTTTAATGGGTGACCCCGATGGTTTGCAGAGACTATCTGTTCCTTGATATTTTCAAGTTCATCTTTTCGGGACAACTATTCATAAAGAAGAAGATAAACCAGTTCTTCAAATGAAATTTTACCGGCAAGATCTTTTACAGAGTATCCTCGGACATTCATCTACGCGCAGCACCGTCTACATCACTGATTCTGGTGGTGGCAACCTTAAAACCTCGAAGTCCTGTATTTAGAATAGGTCTACATTCTTCCATTTTAAACCCCCATTATTATTCTAAGTAAAGGATGTTTTTCCTAATAAATAATAATCAAGATTCGTGCCAAACGTTGAAAAAATACGAATAATAAACTGAATGATAACAGCCGGGCTAGTAATGGAAACGATATTATAACAGCAGGAGAACCAAATGGCTAAAAAAGATCAACGTTTGTGCAAGTGGAAGGAAAATGATATATTTAAATATTTTGATAAATACTTAAATATTGTGAGAAATCCGAAATTCGTATGCAAAAAGTGCGGACGGGTGACTGATAAGAAAGGATGGTTGCACAAATCTGCTTCATTCAAATAGAATTGTTCCTGACAACTTCATATCAATCGATATAATTCAATACCACACTGCGATTTATCCGTTAAATCTCTTTGATTTCAGCGAGTTGAAAAATTTCCAAAGCTTTTAATATAATATTATCTTGACAACATATTATATCGTTCTTATTCTATAGTAAATTAATATAGATTGTATTGATATATAAACTGGCCTATAAATTATGAGGGGGCAGCAAATGAAATTTGTGGAAAATTTTTCAGCAGATGATACATTAGATCTAGTATGTCGCATGTGTCCTATTCATCTCCTTGAACCTGGTGAAAAACTCAAATGTCTGAAAAAAGGACAGATCTTAGAGGTTTTGACAGACTATGACGGGGCTCTGGAGGATATCCCTGAATGGTGTGAAAAGTGTGGCCAGGAATTTATGGGGATGGAAGAGGAAGAAGACTATTACAAATTATACATACGCAAAACAAAATAGGAGTGTATTATGGATAATGTTTATATGGATCATGCATCGGCAACACCCGTGAGAGCACCGGTTATTGAAGCTATGATGCCTTACTTTGACCAACATTTTGGCAACCCATCTACTGTTTATGACATTGGTTCAAATATAAAGAATGTCATAGAAGAGCAAAGAGAAAAGGTAGCCAAACTGATCGGTTCCAAAACGGAGCAAATCATATTCACTTCATCGGGTGCTGAAGCAAACAACCTTGCCATTAAAGGCGTAGTTTTTGGCAGGCAGAAAAAAGGAAATCACATTATTATTTCTGCCGTTGAGCATCATTCTGTCCTTAATTCCGCAAGATTTTTTGAACGTATGGATTTTGAGGTTACTTTTCTTCCTGTTGATGAATACGGATTGGTGGACCCGGAACTTCTGCTTGATGCCATCAGGCCTGAGACAGTCCTTGCGACAATCATGCACGGAAACAATGAGATTGGTACAATCGAACCAATCTCAGAGCTTTCCACAATCTGTAGGGAAAAAGGAATTCTTTTTCATACGGATGCTGTTGCAACAGTCGGCAATATCCCTGTCGATGTTAATGAACTGGGTGTGGACATGTTGAGTCTCTCCGGCATCTCGCTTGGCGCGCCCAAAGGGATTGGAGCGCTTTATTTCAGAGAAAAACTGAGACTTATGCCATTAATTCATGGAGGCATCCAGGAACGTGGCAGGAGAGGTGGGACAGAGAACGTACCGGCTATAGTCGGGCTTGGCAAGGCATCAGAATTAGCATCAGAAGAATTAAACGATAGAATAAATCATGTGCAAGAATTGAGGGACATACTTGTAGCAGGTATCCATGAGCGGATTGATAATATAAAATATACCGGCCATCCCGAAAAAAGGCTTCCCGGCCATGCAAGCTTTTGCATGGAAGCCATTGAAGGAGAGGCTTTAATCTTCCTGCTCAACCAGGAAGGCATTTATGCAAATACTGGCTCTGCGTGTGCTTCAAAGGCTCTTAAGACCTCTCCTGTTCTTGTGGCTATCGGAATACCGCCTGATCTGGCACAAGGATCTATTGTATTTACCCTTAACAGCAGCAATACGTTTGAAGAGATTGAATATGTGTTGAAGAAACTACCTTTCGCTGTTGAAAAGCTTCGGTCTATCTCTCCTGTTTGGAGGAAAAAGACAGCTGCTTAATGGAGAAATCCTCAAATGAATCTATCAACTAGAAGTCGCTACGGAACCAGAATGATGCTGGAACTTGCACAACACTTTGATGAAGGTCCCGTAAAAATAGGAGATATAGCAAAACGTCAGGAAATTTCCGTTAAATATCTTGAACAGCTAATCATCCCTCTAAAGAAAGCCAATTTCATCAAAAGTATCCGTGGACCAAAAGGGGGGCATATGCTGGGAAAGCCACCTGAAAATATTACAATTGGAGAAATCGTCGATGTGCTTGAAGGAGGGATTAATTTTGCCAGTTGTATTGAAAGTCCTGATGAATGCAATAGATCCAACCACTGCTTGACAAAAGGCATCTGGCAAGAAGTATCACAAGCTATGCAGGATAAGCTTAATTCAATAACTTTATTAAACGTGATTGAGAGAGACAAAACAGCTTAAGTTTTATTTAAGGAGAGTAAAAATGTATACTGAAAAAGTGATGGATCATTTCCTCAACCCGAGAAATGCGGGGTCGATAGAGGATGCTGATGGAATCGGAGAAGTCGGCAATCCAACATGCGGAGATATGATGACCTTCTATATTAAGGTAAAGGATGACAAAATTACTGATGTAAAATTCAAAACATTCGGGTGTGTTGCTGCTATCGCAGTATCCAGCAAAGTCAGTGAAATGACCATGGGTAAAACTCTTGAGGAGGCCAAAAACATAACGAAAAAGACTGCCGCAGAGGCCCTTGACGGACTCCCAAAGGAAAAGATGCATTGTTCCAACCTCGGAGCTGAAGCGCTTACCGAGGCTATTAAAGATTATGAGGGGAAAAAATTTGGAAAGCCAAAATCAGCTGTTAAAGCGGCAAAACGGGAAAAATCAAAAGAGCATAATAAATGTGGCCAATGCAATACACAAAATCCTGTTACTGCAAAGTTTTGTATGAACTGCGGAGGTGAGCTTAAGAATTAATGAATATGCCATCCTTTGTTTAAATTGACATTAAGGAGGTGATGACTATGAAGCGCTTTATGACGCCTAGAGTTGCTCATTGCAGCGAAGGCTGCCATCTTAAGTCCCGGGCAAGACGTTAAACTGCCCTTTATATATGCTATATTTACAAATAGTTTAAACATTTATTCCGTTTTGTTTTATGGTAACACTCAATTGCTTTTCATGGCCAACGCCTTGCGGCTGCGGCAATCTCGACTCGTAAAATATCCGGGATAGGGTTTAAGTTTACACCTTTCCCTGTGCACCTTACTTTGAAGGGGGAAGGATTTGAGTACGAATGAAAATGGAGGATTTGTGGTTGATCAAAAAGTTACATTGCCGATTACAGGAATGACATGTGCAAACTGTGCCATGAATATTGAACGGACCGTAAAAAAGCTAAATGGCATAAAAGATGCAAATGTTAATTTTGCTGCTGAACAGGCAGTAGTAGCTTTTGATCCGAAACTTCTCCATATTAGTGATCTAGTCGATAATATTCACGGCTCAGGTTACACTGTTGCAAAAGCAAAAGTCGAATTACCGGTAACCGGCATGACCTGCGCCAACTGTGCAATGAACATCGAAAGGGCTTTAAACAGAAAGGTTCCAGGGGTTATTAACGCTTCAGTAAATTTTGCCACGGAACGGGTATACGTTGAGTATGTCCCATCGATTTCTAATATTGATGAAATAGTATCAGCCATAAAAAAGGCAGGCTATGGTGCCATACCACCTGATGAAGTTCTTGAAGGTGAAGATGCTGAACTTGCGGCACGCAAGGCCGAAATTAAGGATCAGACTCTCAAATTTACAGTAGGGGTGTTGTTCGCACTTCCGCTATTTCTTCTAAGTATGGGGCGGGATTTTAACCTCACAGGCACCTGGAGTCACCAACCCTGGGTCAATTGGCTTTTCTTTGCCCTGGCCACGCCCGTTCAGTTTTACACAGGCTGGGACTATTATGTAGGAGGAATAAAAAGCCTAAAAAACAAGAGTGCAAATATGGATGTTCTTGTTGCCATGGGATCATCGGTTGCGTATTTCTATTCTTTAGCCGTACTGCTTTTTCCATATCTGGGAAAACATGTATATTTTGAAACATCTGCTATAATTATTACCCTTATCAAACTGGGTAAAATGTTAGAGGCCCGAACCAAGGGTAAAACAGGCGGAGCAATCCGCAAACTTATCGGCCTTCAGCCAAAAACCGCAACTGTTCTTGAAAACGGGATCGAAAACGATATTCCGTTAACCCGTGTCAAGAAGGACGACATCGTTATTGTCCGTCCGGGCGAAAGGATTCCTGTTGATGGCATTGTTCTCGAAGGAGAGTCAGCAGTAGATGAATCAATGCTCAGTGGCGAATCCCTGCCGGTTGACAAACACGCAAACGACACCGTTGTCGGAGGAACCATAAACGGAGAGGGCCTTTTAAAGTTCAAGGCAACCCGTGTCGGAAAAGAAACCGCCCTTGCCCAGATTATCAAGCTGGTTCAGGAAGCCCAGGGTAGTAAGGCGCCCATTCAGGCTATTGCGGACCGTGTGGCGGCAATTTTTGTTCCATCTGTCATTGCCATAGCTCTCATTACATTTGCCCTGTGGTGGGGAATCACGGGCGAATTTGTGCCATCCATGATAAGGCTGGTGGCTGTGCTTGTCATCGCATGTCCATGTGCTTTAGGGCTTGCCACCCCCACGGCAATAATGGCCGGCACTGGGAAAGGAGCTGAAAAGGGGGTCTTGTTTAAGAATAGTGAAGCCCTTGAGAATGCTACAAAGTTAGATACAATTGTGCTGGATAAAACCGGGACCATCACAATAGGAAAACCCGCCGTTGTTGACATAATACCTTTTGATCCGGACATTACAACCAAAGATCAGCTCTTAAAACTTGCTGCTTCGGTTGAAAAAGGATCAGAACACCCCCTTGGAAAAGCGATTGTAAATGAAGCAAAATCAAAAGGTCTTGATCTTTGGAAGCCTGATAATTTTAAAGCTTCTGGCGGTTTTGGTGTTGAGGCGCAGATTGACGGCAATTTTGTCAGACTGGGAAAGCCCCAGTGGTTCCATGAACTTGGAGTCGATATTGATATAGCCAAAGATAAGATAAGTTACCTGCAATCCGAAGGCAAAACAGTCATGGTTCTGGCACGGGAAAACAATCTGTCCGGCTTGATTTCAGTATCTGATACACTGAAGCCGGAATCTAAAGAGGCCATAAAGCAGCTTCACAGCCTGAATCTAAAGGTAGTCATGCTTACTGGAGATAATCTTCAGACAGCTCAAACCATTGCTTCTCAAGTAAATATTGATGACATTTTTGCAGAGGTGCGCCCCGAAGCAAAATCATCCAAAATTAAAGAACTTCAGGAAAGTGGAGAAAAGACAGGAATGGTTGGAGACGGTATAAATGATGCTCCTGCGCTGGCTCAGGCGGATGTTGGCCTGGCCATCGGAACCGGTACGGATGTGGCAATTGAAACAGCGGATGTAATCCTTTCAAGCGGCAGTTTAACCGGGGTTTCCAGGGCTATCAGGCTTAGCAGGGCAACCATGAAAACGGTCAGGCAAAACCTTTTCTGGGCGTTTTGTTACAACATTTTGCTCATTCCGGTTGCAGCTGGAATTTTGCAGCCTTTTGAAATTTTTCCGGTCTTTTTAAGGCAGCTTCATCCGATACTGGCAGCCCTTGCAATGGCCTTGAGCAGTATTTCCGTGGTGACAAACAGCCTGCTACTGTATAAGGCGGAAATTGAATAGACACCATTAGGCAAATTTGTCTTTTCTTGACACTATCATCATAAGGAAGGCTCTTATACGCAAGATGATCTTAATGCCGTGGGAACAAGTGCTTTGATCCTTAAAATGGCAAAAACCGAAGACCACAGGGCACAGTTACTTGCACAAGGCCTTGAAAGATTCAGGGTAAAAGAATATGTAAAAGGCAAACCGTACCTCCAGGCCCGGGTGGAGCATATTAAGGATATTGAAAAACAGGATAAGGAAATCAAAGCACTGATGTCCAACATAGTAAGCCAGTTCACCCGAATTGCAGAGCTTTCTCCCGGCCTGCCCCAGGAAATTATTGCCATGGCGAAATCAATACAGGAGCCCGGTATTTTGGCCGATTTGATTGCTTCAACCATCAACACCTCAATTGAGGAAAAGCAGACGGTTCTGGAGATTTTTGATGTAAAAAAACGGTTAGCAGAAGTTACCCGATTGGTTAACTATCAGCTGGAAATATTAGAGCTCGGAAACAAGATCCAGTCCCAGGTCAAGGGAGACATGGATAAAAGGCAGAGGGAATATTATCTGCGCGAACAACTTAAAAAGATCAAGGAAGAAATGGTCAGGTTACACCCGTGAAGCGGGACTAAGAAACCTGGAGCGTGAAATCGCAACCGTTTGCCGTGGTGTGGCAGCCAAAATAGCAGCAGGCGATGCAAAATCTGCAAAAATCAGGGTTGATGATCTTTCCGAATACCTTGGTCCGATCCGCCTGATTTCCGATGTAAAATCAAGAATTTCAACACCAGGTGTGGCCACGGGGATTGCCTGGACACCGGCAGGAGGGGAGCTCCTGTTTATTGAAGCCACGTCCATGAAAGGGAAAAAAGGCCTTACCTTAACCGGACAGCTTGGGGATGTTATGAAGGAATCCGCAACCGCAGCGTTAAGCTTTATTCGGACAAATGCGTCATCCCTCAAAATTGATGAAGACTTTTTTGAAAACAGCGATATTCACCTGCACGTACCCGCAGGCGCCATACCCAAGGATGGCCCTTCAGCCGGTGTCACAATGCTAACCGCCCTGGTATCACTGCTAACCCATAAAACCATACGGAAGGATCTTGCTATGACCGGTGAAATAACATTGAGGGGGCAGGTGCTGCCGGTTGGGGGCATAAAGGAAAAGGTTCTGGCTGCCCATCGTGCAGGTATCAAAACGATTATTATTCCAAAGTGGAACGAGAAGGATCTGGAAGACATACCCAAAGAGGTCCAAAAAAAGATCGATTTCCACTTTGTCGACAGAATGCAGGATGTTTTGAAAATAGCATTTCAATAAAACCTAAATCAGCTCATCATAACATATTTATTATACTCTCCCTGCCCCCTTACTGAAAAGTATCATATAGAGTATGAACACATAGCAAAGTAATGCACTGACGGCAAAGGGACGGTAAAAAGTCCCCAATGGTGCAAGCAAAATAGCTGTAACCCAATGGACGGCAATTATAGTTTTATAATGAAGCTGTATTGGAAAATCGTGCTCCCTGCAAATTACTAGCAAGGCCGCTTAGATTCCATCCATAAAGGGATGCAAAGGAATGCATGCGAAGCAGCAGTTTTGTTTTTTCCGGAGTGTAATCCGGTGAAAACTCTAATGCAATGTAAACTATTCCGGTAATTGCGGTATAGAGCAGAAACAACATTCGGAAGTTAAAAAATTTTTCTGCTGCATCCTCGCTGCAAGTTTAATAAAAAGATAAAATATCATTACAACTGAAAGGAACAGGATCGTCGTTACAATTAGCTGGGGGACCAGTTGCTCGAACATAATAAAAAGAAAAAAGATGATAACCCCAAGATTTACATTCCAGAAACCTACATTTTTCAAGCCTTTAACCAACCTGCCGAAATCATCTTGCATGAAGGAAAACATCACGGACATTGTGATCAAAGAAATGGGAAAAGAAAAGCCGAGAAAAAAGGTGTCGAGTTTAAGCTTTGGAAAGAAGATAATCTTGAGGTACTCATTATTCAAAATAACCAGGCCTGAAATCACAAGACCGATGGAAAGACACAGAAGTGATGCCTGATGAAATTTTTGAGAAACAGGCGCCCTTGGGTCGAAAAAATTTCCCGGGAAGATGGAGAATTTTCTTATCCTTACAGAATCAACGATAACGGCAAGGACAAAGGCGATGATCAAGGCGGGCAAATAGAGTTTTAAAAATGCCAGGATTGCGTATGTAATGGCTAATGTAAGAAAAAGAGCGGCTTTCTTTGACAATTCTTTCTGTTCTTCGCTGTAGTAGATCAATATAGTTCCGCCGCTGCACAGGTTGAAAAGAAAGATATGGAGCCGCTCGTAGTTATATAGAGTTCTCCCGGGAACAAAAAGATGTAGAAACCCAAAAAACAACGCAAGCGACATTAATCCCATTAGCAGGACTCTAAGCCTGAGACTCATGAATGTTTCCTATAAACAGTAATTACAAGCAGATCTTTGGGAAAAAATGAAATAGATAGTATTCACCTACCGAGTAAATGCCGCAATGCCCCTTCCAGATCCGGATTTCTGAACCTGTAACCGGAATTTGCAAGTTTTTGCGATTTGACTCGGGTGCTTGTTAGGAGAATCTCTCTGCCCATTTCCCCTAAGGCCAGCTTTATGGCAGTTTCGGGCACCGAAAATACTGTAGGCCGCGAAAGCACCTTCCCAAGGATTTTTGTAAACTCGAGGTTTGTAACAGGATCCGGCGCCACCGCATTCACCGGACCGTCAAGGCTGTCGTTGTTAATAGCATAATAAATTATACAGATCAAATCGTCGATTCCGATCCAGCTCATGTATTGATTTCCGGATCCGAGTTTTACGCCTAAACCCAGTTTAAAGGGCAGCAGAAGTCTTTCAAGGGCGCCTCCAGCGGGGCTTAATGCTATTCCGATACGCAAAAATACCACACGAATACCTTTTTCCACTGCAGGAGCCGCAGCCTGTTCCCATTCACTGCATACCCCGGAAATAAAATCCGGGCCGCAGGTATCTTCTTCTGTCATCACTTCCTCGCCCCGGTCACCATAAAACCCGATGGCTGAGGCAGATACAAATACCTTGGGGCGAGGATCAAGCCCGGCAATAGTCTCAGCCATAAGAGCGGTGCTTTTGTTTCGGCTTTCAATAATCTTTCGCTTCTTTTCTTTTGTCCACCTTCCCTGGCCGATATTTTCACCGGACAAATGGACTACTGCATCCACTTTGCCGATTTCGTCAGAGTCAATCCGGCCTGTTATCGGGTCCCAAAACACCTCCTCTTTCCCAGAAACTGGTAGTTTTCGGACCAGACGAACCACCCGATGTCCTCCTGTGGTAAGAAAAGGCACCAGGGCAGACCCCACAAGGCCGCCGCCGCCGGAGATCAGAATACTCAAAGGATTTTTATCTTTTCTGGATAAATGATCAGCAATATCCCCGGCTGTGGTTGAATGGCGATAATGAAAAATCCGCTCAAGCTTTTGTGTGACAAAAGAAGATCCGATAAAATTGCCAAACGGAGAAAAGGGAAGTGCAAATTCGATTTGATCCTCCAAATAACAAGCACTTGCCCCATCGGGTTCAAACCTGTGTGTATGAACCCAATAGGCAAAGGGGCCCTTTATTTGCCGATCCCTGAATAGCCGGTTTTCTTCATATTCGGTATGGTCTGCAACCCATTTAATTTTTAACGGCAAAGGAGCGGCTTTCATTTTCATGACCGCCTTTGCTCCTTTCTCAATTCCGCCGCCTTTCTGGATTACTTCCAGCGGATCCCAGGGCGGACTCAGCCTTTCCAGGGCTCCCGGTCTGGCGTGCCACTTGAAAACTTCTTCGACAGGAGCGTTAATACGTGATCGCTTAGTAAATATGCATTTCTTCATTTCCCTAATCCAGGCCTACAGGTATCACATATATCCAGTTTATATTTTGAAAATCTGCATCTGAAGATAGTAAATATTTGAGGTGTCGGGGAGTTTTATCGAAAATTTGCCCTTAATTAAGCGTAATGGGTGATCAGATGTAAAAGCGTGTGCTGTTTGAGGGTATTAGGGATCGTTTAGAAAGAGCCTAACTCCTATCACGATTATAAAAAATATAAGCGCTATAATAATTTATCTAATGATATTACTGCTCTTTCTTTACGATCCCTAATACGCGAGTTTTATCCGCCTTCGGCGTGGTTCACACAAATTGGAATCTGATTACCCATGGAGCGGCCTTAAAGACGAAAACTCCCGACCCCTGATAATATTTAGGTCTTCGGCAAGAACCTTAACCTTGGTATTATCTTTTCTAAGTCTTTGGATTGTTTTGCTCTTTATTTACTGTAATTGCAAGATCAAAAATGTTTCAGAATTAATCTTGAGACAAAATTGTCTCACAGGACATAACAAATATCCTCTTCTCGCAAAATGAACTTCGTTAATAAAATCGGTTCTTCTCCAATTTAGTTGGAGAAGAGGGTCCAAGGATTCCAGGGGTCAAGGATTCAAGTGTTTGTTTTCTAGAGATTTTATCAGCGCTTTTAACATTCTTTCGATTTCTGCTATGTCTTTTTTTGCTGTACCCAATTCACCTTTTTCAATGAAGCCTAAATCCCCGGCTAATAATATCTGGGTTTCCAGTTCACA
>SDBS01006041.1_pt1 | contig 11789 bp, 11 predicted proteins | sample 2277091 | NCBI WGS metagenome assembly SDBS01 (sample SAMN10404972, study PRJNA504765) | marine sediment metagenome | isolation source: marine sediment core GS10_PC15, 163 cmbsf | place: Arctic Ocean: Southern Knipovich Ridge | collected 2010 | reverse complement strand
CATAACGCTCAAAAGTTTGCTCCCCCAGGCCATTCCGCTGAAAACTATTAATACTATTGAAATGGTAAACATTAGCAGAATTCTATAGAATGAATGGGATAAATGTCAAATTAAAAAAGTAGATCCCGCTTTCCGGTCCCTGAGCTTCCCGCCAGGTTCGAAGCCACATGATTCCCTGAGTTTCCCCGACTGCAGCAGATCCCCCCGGCTCGATCGGCCTCACATCCTCCTGGGTGTGTGGAAAAAGCAATAAATATGTGTCAGGTCATTCGTACCTCAGGCACTGGATGGGATCGGCCGAAGAGGCCTTGACGGCCTGAAAGCCCACGGTCAGGAGCGCGACCGCGAGGGCAAGAGATCCGCTCAGTATGAAGATGGCAGGGCTCACATTGATGTGGTAGGCGAAATTCCGCAGCCACCTGTCGAGCACAAGATAGGACACGGGCCAGACCACGATGTTGGCCAGGACCACCCAGGCGGCAAAGCTGCGCGCGAGCAGGATCACGATTCCCGTGTTCGTGGAGCCCAGCACCTTGCGAATCCCGATCTCCTTGGTCTTCTGCTCCACCACGAAGGCGGTCATGGCAAGAAGCCTCAGGCAGGACAGGCAGATCGCCAGGCTGGCAAAATACACCAAGAGCCTTTCCAGGCGCTTCTCCGCCTCGTACTGCCGGGCAAAGGTCTCGTCCAGGAAGCTGAACTCCAGGGCGAAGCCGGGGCAGAACTCGGCGTAGACGTCTTCGATGAAACGGATGGTCTCTCCGATATTGCGGCCGGATATCTTTACGCCGGCCCTGCTCGTCCAAATAGCTCCAGGAGATGGCCATGGGCTCGATCCTCGTGTGGAGGGAGTTGTAGTAGAAATCCTTGACCACGCCGATGATGTGCATGCGTCCATTGTTGGGGCGCTGCCTACCGGCTCCTCGAAACCCAGCGCGCGGGCGGCCTCCTCGTTGATCAGGAACCTCAGGTCCAGATCGGTCCGCATGTCAAAGGAAAAGTTCCGGCGAGATCCCCTTGTGTTTGCGGATGTTCCTCAGCGAGACCTTGAGGTAGTTTTTGAACATCAATGTCCCTCCGCTCTAACCTTTTTACGAATGACCACTGACGCCGGTTAATCAATGCCATCATCTTCTTAGACGCGCCGGCTGGGAATAGGGTTGTTGGGTTTTCTCTTTGTGGTTCGCATTTCCAAAGCCGTGATAAAGAAACAGTCAGGCAATCTGAAATGTCAGCCCGGTGATTTTCCCCAGCGAGGAAAACTCCCTAATTCCTCGGCTCGCTCTCCTCTTCGAGGAACCGTGCCCGCTCCCCTCCGGACGGCTTCCTTTTCAGCTTGCCTGACTTGTTCAAAAGATGTTTATGGCCTTGGAAATGCTTCCCATTTTATTTTAATTTTCTTTTCTTTTATATATCTGATATCGTGAGGGGACCTGACGACAAGGAGGAACAAACAATGGCCGAAAAGCAGTGGAACGATCCACCGGAGATGCAGATCGATACACACAAGACATATAAGTTAATGATCGAGACCAACCGGGGCAGCATGGAGCTTGAGCTCTACCCGGAGCACGCCCCCAAGACCGTCAACAACTTCGTTTTCCTGGCCAAGGAAGGGTACTACGACGGCGTCGTATTTCATCGGGTGATCAGCAATTTCATGATCCAGGGTGGCGATCCGACGGGCACGGGGCGCGGCGGCCCCGGCTACAAGTTCGAGGACGAGGTGGCCGGCAACCCGCTCAAGCACGAGCGGTGCGTCATCTCCATGGCCAACGCCGGACCCAACACCAACGGCAGCCAGTTCTTCATCACCCACTCTCCCCAGACACACCTTGACGGCAAACACACCGTGTTCGGCAGGGTCGTTACCGGCCTCGATGTCGTGGACACAATCGAGCAGGGCGACACCATGGTGAAGCTCACGGTCAGCGAAGACTAATTTTTTTTTGGGGACTGTCCCCTTTTCTTTCTTATTTCTCCACAGATTCCCATTTTATCGTGTATGCAACAACCCTTTTTGTTTGCGGCGGAAACTTATGAATAAAACGCCCCGAGTGTCCGTATCTATGGTGACAGGTTGAAGAGGCGCCCGAAGTCGGTTAAGATAGCGTTTTCCAGGAGAGACAAGCCATGTCGACAAACCAACAGCAGTATCTCCATGAAGAGGTCATGCTTCTTGCTTTGAAAGATGAGGGAGGGACGATCGCGTCGGGCACGAATTATAAGTTCGCCCTGGCCGGGGCCGTGCTGGCGGAGCTTCTCTTGAGTGAGAGGATCGCGGTCGAGGAACGCAAGAAGAAGAAATACGCCGTCCTCAAGGACTCCACCCCGTTGGACGACCCTGTGATCGATGAATGCCTGGAAAAAGTCGTCAACGCCAAGAAAAATCAGCAGCTCCAGACCTGGATCACCCGTTTTTCCGGCTTAAAGGACCTCAAAAACCGGGTGGCGCGCAGTCTGGTGCAGCGCGGCATCCTGCGGGCCGACGAAGACAAGGTGTTGCTGCTTTTTACCCGGAAGGTCTACCCCGAGGTGAACCCGGAACCGGAAAGAAAGATGATCGAGCGGCTGAGGGAAGCTGTTTTTACCGAGGCGGAAGACATCGATCCCCGGACCGTGGTCCTTGTGTCGCTGGCCGACAGCACCGGGCTCTTGAAGGTAATCTTCGATAAGAAAGGCCTCAAGGCCCAAAAGAAACGAATCGAGCAGGTGGTGAACGGGGATGTCTCCGGCAAAGCCACCAAGGAAGCCATAGAGGCCATGCAGGCGGCCGTCTTCGTGGCCTGCATCATGCCCGCGATCATCGTCACCACCACCACCGCCCACTAAATAAATTGGGGACAGGTACATTTGGACGCTTAAATGTACCTGTCCCCTTTTTTCCCCACCTGTCCCCCTTTTTTTCCCCATATGTTTCCGGTCCTCTATTTATTATTTAAGCTCTCCCCATCTTAGTGATTTTGGCCCTAAAACGACCACTCTAAGGCGAAGATTTCGGTCATATTCATATCTATCTCAAATCATATCAACATATCTCATGGTCTGATCCCGAACTGAAACGAGTTCCGGCACGCTTCGAAAGACTCCTCTCCGAATCCGCTTCCGGGTCAACTCGGCAAACCTTCGCTCGATCAAGTTCACCCAGGAACAGCTGGTCGGCGTAAAGTGCAGTTTGAACCGGGGATGCTTCTCCAGCCACTGTTTCACATGGGGATGAGAGTGGGTGCCGCAATTATCCAGAATCAGATGAATATCCAAATCCCGGGGCGTCTCCCGATCGATCTTACGCAGAAATTTCAGAAATTCCTCGTGCCGATGCCGATGATAAAATGAATCATAATTGTTAAGATATTACTGATACATTACACTAGCAATAGGCTGTAGTGGGCGCTAGTAACTATCTAACGTCTTCCAGGTACTTTTTTAACTCCTCAGCATCCTCTGGATTGAGGTGCATGAACTGCAGCCCCACGGCATAGGCGGCATCCGAACCCTCGGGAAGCTTGCTCGTCCACCTCACCTGCGCGATGGCGACCAGGACGTTGCCGTTGGGGAGTATGAATTCCATCTCCAGCTGCCTGTCCTTTTCCAGCTCTTCATCGCAGTGGATGCGAACGCCGCCGAGGCTTATGTCATAGATGGCCCGTTTGCGGGGAGCCAGCCGCGGCTCGCGGTAGAAGACGTCTGCCTTTACCCGTGGGTATTTTCTTTTTTCGATCCCATCCCTCTTGGATTCCGTCATGGGTCACCTCAAAGTGTCGATCTAAATTCACAGCACTGAATCTAATCTGACTATATTATATCAGATAAAAACGCCCTAAAGAAACACTCAATTCACAGTAATAGTGCGGTTCAGATATTCTCAAATCGCTGCTCTTGCCCCCCTAATAGCCACTCTAAGCCTTGAAATGCGGCTAAATTTCGATCTATCTACTTTATTATCAATAATTTTTCATGGTCTGTCCCCAAACCGACAATGTATTACGTGATATATCGACATTTTTTATGAATTATTCAGGGGCAGCAGGTTTGCCAGGGTTCTCAGGTATCCGGAAAAGGCCTTCCTCCCCTTGCCGGTTATGCTGCAGGTGGTGAGCGGTTTCTTGCCTGCGAACGTTTTCTTGACCTTGATGTAACCCTCGTTCTCGAGCCGGGTCAGGTTGGCGCTCATGTTTCCATCCGTGGTGCCGATTTTATCCTTCAGGTAGGCAAAGCTCGCATCCTTGACGGAAGCCAGGATGGACAGGACGCCCAGCCGGACCCGTGAGTGGATGACGGGGTCCAGTTGAGAAAACTTCTCAGGCGCCATCTTCGTCACTCTGTTTCCGGTACATGGAACGCAGGACCAGAGCGGGCATGATGTATCCGATCAGGATGAGGGGCAAGAAAAGCAGCGATCGATAGTGCGCATGGATAAACGCCATACCCAGGGCGCCCAGCCACCAGATCGCGCCGCACCACCTCAACAGGCTCCATTCGTAGACCCCGCCCAGAGAGAACACGAAGATACCTGCCACGAGAGCGACGAGCACGGGGATCACGTCCCAGGTATACAGCTTGAGCATGGGAAAGACAAAACCCACCAGGGCAAAGCCCATCCCACAGGCGAAGGCGATGTGGGCGGTGGCGACTTGCGGATAGGTCCTGGCCCCCTGCAGCCTCTGGTGTTTCCGGCCGTAGACCATGGTGAAGACCAGGCCGATGCTCATGAACCCGACCCAGTTGAGCCAGATCAGGCTGTACATCTCGAGTGAGACCAGGACATACATGCCGGCTATCCCCAGGATGGCCGCGAGGCCCCAGACCAGGAAATACATCCAGGAACCGGCCGTGATCTTTCGGGACTGCTCGATCATGTCCTGAATGAAACGGATCTCTTCTCTTACCTGCGTTTCGTTCATGTCGCCTCCTCTCTTTACCGCATTCACATTATGTGCTTTAATTTTTAAAGTACTTTAAATATATATCCAATTTCCCCATCTGTCAAGTATAAATGCGCTCCGACAATCGTAACTGGCAGATTATAAAGCAGTTATACGTTAGAAGGTATGTTTTTTCGCCTTAGAACTAAACTTTGAGGCCCCAAATGGAGAACGTAAGAATCCAGGGGGATAAACCTCGATCCGGAACGGCTGGGCTGAGAAGTACACCGCCTAGGCAGAACCGCGAGTGTTTCTGCTCTTACACGCTGTTTTTAAGTCCAAAACCAGCATTCTAAGAGCCTAAAACCATATATTTTCCCGTCTATCTCCAATTATATCAACGCTTTTCATGGTCTGTCCCCGAAAAGAAAGGATTCAGGAGATGGGCGAGGGCGATGAGGACGACGCAGCCGATCACGTTGAACCACAGGTACGGGATCTCCGTGAAAAAGTGACAGGCCAGGACCGTAAGCTCCGCGACGATGGCCGAGATAAATACGGCATGGCCTCCAATGTATTTGCAGCAGAAGGCGAGCAGGAATATCCCCAGGATGGAGCCGTAAAACAGCGAGCCTAGGATGTTGACCGCCTCGATCAGAGATCCCAGTCGGTTGGCGAACAGAGCGAAATTGATGGCGTATAGCCCCCAGAACACCGTGGCGATCTTCGAGGCGATGAGATAGTGGCGCTCCGAGGCGTCCTGCTTGAAGACCCGCTTGTAGATGTCCACCACGGTCACCGAGGCCAGGGCATTCAGCTCGGCCGCCGTAGAGGACATCGAGGCGGACAATATCGCCGCGAGGATGAGCCCGATGAGCCCCACCGGCAGGAAGTTTATGACAAAACTCAAGAAGATGTAGTTGGTGTCGTTGGTATCGGCCGAAGGATCGGCCTTCTGCATGAGCCGGGACGCCTCCTCCCTGATCTCGAGCTCCATTTCCCGCGACCGCATGAGCCTGTCCACGGCATCGTCCACTACAGCAGCCCCGTCAGCCTCCATCGCGGACAGCATTTCCCGGATTTGGTCTTGTTTCTCTGCGTGCAGCCGGCTGTGTTCCGCCTCCAGCTGCGTATAGGCCTCGGCATAGGCGCTGTTCTTCACCTTTGCGGTCTCGACCGGGTTGAAAAGCAGGGGCGGGGCCACGAACTGGTAGAAGACAAAGATCATGGCGCCGGTCAGGAGTATGCCGAACTGCATGGGGACCTTGAAGATCCCGTTGGCCAGGAGCCCGATGCGGCTCTGGGCGATCGAGCGCCCGGACAGGTAGCGCTGCACCTGGGACTGGTCCGTACCAAAGTAGGAGAGGGCCAGGAATGTCCCCCCGATCAGCCCGGACCAGATGTTGTAGCGGTCCTTCCAGTCGAAGGCGAAGTTCACGACATTCAGCTTGCCCAGTTTGCCGGCCACATGGGCTGCATCCAGGAACGAGATGTCCGAGGGGAGCAGGCGGAAGATCATGTAGAAGACGGTCACCATGCCGACCGTGATGATGAACATCTGCACGAGGTGGGTCTTGTTCACCGCGTCCGTGCCTCCGGTCGTCGTGTACAGGATGACGATCCCGCCGATCATAAATATAGTGAACCGGATGTCCCAGCCCAGGAGCACGGAAATGATAAGCGCCGGGGCAAAGATCGTGAAACCGGCCGCCAGCCCCCGCTGGATCAGGAAGAGGATGCTGCCCAGGGTGCGGTTCTTGAGATCGAAGCGCTGCTCCAGGAACTCATAAGCTGTGTAGACCTTCATCCTGTGGTAGGCGGGCACCGCGGTGACCGAGAGGATGACCATAGCGATAGGCAGGCCGAAATAGAACTGCACGAAACGCATGCCGTCTACATAGGCCTGTCCCGGCGTGGACAGAAACGTGATGGCGCTGGCCTGCGTGGCCATGATAGAGAGGGTGATGGTGTACCAAGGCGTCTTCCTGTCTGCCAAGATGTAGCCCTTGAGGTCTTTCTTGCCTCGGGACTTCCAGACCCCGTAGAGGGCCACGAAGATGAGGAAGGAGCTCATCACGATCCAGTCTATCCGGCTCATCGGTCACTCTTCTTTCGTCTGCATGTGCGCTTCGCCATTCGGATCACCTCAGCGGTTCAGGGTCTCCTCGTAGAAGGCCTCGTACTGAGGAATGATCGTGGCGCTGTTGAAATGCCGGGCGGCCCGCTCCCTGGCCCGCTCCCTAAAGCGCTCGTGCCGCTCCGCATCGCTCAGGAGCCCGGCCGCTTGGTGGGCCATTCCCTTGATCTCGCCTACCGGCAGCAGGAAGCCGGTCTCACCGTGGACGATCACCTCCGGCATCCCCCCGGTCTCTGTCCCCACCACCGGCACACCGCAGGCCATGGCCTCGAGCGCCGTCAGCCCGAAGCTCTCCTGCTCGCTGGGCAGGAGGAAGAGGTCCGCACAGAAAAACAGGGGCTCGAGGTGGTCCTGTTCCCCGAGAAAATACACGTCGCCGGCCAGTTTCATCTCCTTGACCAACTGCTGGATGAACAGCCGCTCGGGCCCGTCTCCGATCAGGATAAGCTTAGCCGGCATCTGCTCATGCACCCTAGCGAACACGCGCACCACGTCCCCGATCCTCTTGACCGGACGGAAATTGGAGGCGTGCATCAGGATCTTCTCGCCCTGCGGGGCATAGGTCTCGCGGGTGCAGTCGGCGAGGCCCGGAGCGGAGCGGGCCGGGTCGACAAAATTGTAGATTACCCGGATCTCACGCCGGATGTCGAACTCTTCGACCGTGCGCCGTTTCAGGTAATTAGACACGGCCGTCACCCCGTCCGACTGCTCGATGGCGAACTTGATGACCCTGTGGAACGACTGGTCGGCCCCCACGAGGGTTATGTCCGTCCCATGGAGAGTCGTGATGGTCTTGACCCGGCGCGGCTGCAGGATCTGCTTGGCCAGATAGGCGCTGGCCGCATGGGGCACGGCATAATGGGCGTGGATGAGCTCGATGTCACACTCCTCGACCAGTTCCACCAGCTTGGTGGCCAGACCCAGGGCATAGGGGGGATACTTGAACAGCGGATAGGAGGCCACCTCTACCTCATGCACGAAAAGGTTCTGATGGAACGAGCTCAGGCGGAAGGGTTGGGCATAGCTCACGATGTGGATCTCGTGCCCCTTCTCAGCCAGGCCGATCCCTAGCTCCGAGGCCACGACGCCGCTACCGCCGTGGGTGGGATAGCAGACGATCGCGATCTTCATGGGACCGTGTCAAGGTATTCGGGGCCGAATAAGGCCACCGGGTCTTCTATCTTCAAGGACTCTCGGATGAGGAACGGCTCGCCGTATTTCGCGCCGATGTAGGCGCCGTACTGCTTGTCCCGGGTCGTGATCCTGTCCATGAATTCAGGCCGGCTGAGCAGCGTCTTCTCGACACCGAATTCTACCTTGTCGGGGTTGTGGAACTGGGACCTGTACGCCAGGATGGATTCCATCTTGCGCGCGTGGAAGTCCGATATGTCCACGATGAAAGACGGCTGGAACTCGAACCGCGTCTGAAAGAAGATGACCTTGTGGGGGCGAAACGGCTCCTGGCCCGTATCCAGCTTCCTCAGCCCGGCCAGGTAGGCGGCCTCGCGCACCAGGTGAGAGGCCTGTTCGTGATCCGGGTGGCGAGCCACCCAGTAGGGGGCGAAGACGATGCGGGGCCTGAAGGTCCGAATCTCCTGGATGACCTTGAGCTTGTTCTCCCACGAGGCCTCGACCCGCCCGTCCGGGATGTCCAGCATCCTGTGGGCGGCGAGGCCCATGATCTCGCCCGCCTGGGCAAACTCGCGCGCCCGGATCTCGGCGCTTCCCCGGGTGGCCATCTCGCCCCGAGTGAGTGCGATGACCCCGGTCCTATATCCCAGGGCACCGAGTTTTATGATGGTGCCGGAACATGACAGCTCCACATCGTCGGCATGCGCGCCGATAGCCAGAGCATCGAGTTCTATGCTTCTCTCCCCTGATGATTTTGGCATATTCACACCTTTATTATCTGATGGTCGAAATCGTCCATGTCGATTGCCCGGTAGAGCTTATCCACGAACGCATATCCGTGCTTTATCAAAAAGGGCGTAACATTGAAGATCCTTTCCTGCGGCTGGTCGAGCGGGAAGAGGCAGTTCTTGGCCTTGTTCACCTGGTCGGTCGCGATGCTGTTGCGCTTCCTCAAGGCCTGCAGGGCCTTCTTTTCCAGGGACCTGAGCTCCCGGTCGACCCTCCCCAGGCTGGTTTCGACAGACGTTTCCAGGGTCGGTTCGAGGGCCGCCATCTCGTCACGGATGGCCTGAAAATCCTGCTCCAGATGAGAAGCGGCCGCCGCCAGGGCCCGGTCCAGAGATACAGGGAGCCTGTCCCGGGAGATCCGGGTGATCAGGCCGTCCACGCTTCCCTGGAAATCAGGGATCCGCAGACCGAAATTATCCAGCACACGTTCCACCTTTTTTTCCAGGAGTATTATAGTTTTCCTGGGGTAGATGACCGGCATGGGCAGGCCGAAGCTTTCGTAGATCCCCTTCATCTGCGCAAAATACGCGATCTCTCCGGGCCCTCCCACATACGCGACCGTGGGCAGGAGCATGTCCTGATACACGGGCCGCAGCAGGACATTAGGGCTGAAGAGGTGCGGCTTCTCCGCAGCCAGAGCAAGGAGTTCTTCGCGGGGATGAGGCTGCTCTGTCCCCTTTACGTAGTACTCTCCCCCCCTGCAGCGGACGGTCTGCCGCTCCGGCTCGACATAAAACAGGTTGAGGATCCCCTCGTGCAGCCGGACCTGGACAGGATATCCGGCCTGTTCCAGTCTCTTCGACGTGTCGAGGACCCGCTCCGTGGAGGGGGAATATTCGGCGATCTCGTGCCGGAATGCCTCCCGCCCCAGGTCCTTGAGACGGGGATCTGCGGCATCGATGAACACGAGCCCGTAGGCCCGGAAGACCCTGGTCATCCAGAGGGCAAAGGCATCCGCAAAGGACCGGCCGGGCGAATAGGCCTCGCCGAGATGCGTCATGACCTCGGGCTTGAACTCGGAATCCCGGGTCAGGCCTTCGAGCTGCTGGAGGCAGCCGCGGATCTCCAAGGTGAGTTTCACTTCCGAGGCCGGCATCTTGAGCTCCGCGGCATAATCCCGGAAGCGGATCTCCCGGATGCGGTTGTCCTGGCCCAGGAGCTCCACGTGATCGATCTCGGCGATGTCGTGGTCATCCGACGCCAGCCAGAAGACCGGCACACAGCCTCCCCCACTGCCCTGTTCGAGGGACTCTGCCAGCTTGATCGCAGTAAGTGCCTTGTAAACGGTGTAAAGGGGCCCCGAGAAGAGCCCGACCTGCTGCCCCGTCACCACGGCGCAGGTTTCCGCCCGGGCCAGCTTGTCGATATTCTGGAGTGTCAGCGATCCGCAGCCATAACCCTGATTCTGCTCCCTCAGGATCCCGGCCAGCCGCTCCCGGTCAAGGCGGCGTGCCCGGACCGCCTCGGCCTGGCGCCGGTAGGCGTCCGGGCCCCGGAAGTCTCCGTTGAAGAACGCCGCCACCCTGGTGAAGCGGTTCAGGTAGTCGTAGATCAAGGGAGAAGGCTCGGATCTCAAGTGTCCATCCCGGATGTCATTCGAACGCCTTGGTGAACAGATAAAAAACCACGATGAGGAAGGCCAGATGCAGCAGCACCAGAGCATACCATTTTTTCCAGGACGAGAAGAGGGGTGGCTTATCGTTCGGTGGATTCGGCATGGTATTTTCCTGCTTCGATCAGGTTGACGAAGAACCGGAATGCCCCCGGGACACCAGCCGGCAGCTGGCGGAACCAGGAGTAGCCGGTGTAGATAAACACCCCGTCCCCGTACCGTGCATACAGGAGGCCCCCTTTCCTGTCCGGCTCGCCGGTGTCGTGCGACGAGAGGACCGGGGTGTATTTCTCGTCCCAGCGGGCGGCAAAATACAGGCCCCTCTCCTGGACCCATCCCTCCAGGTCTTTCTGCGTGATGGTGTTGGGGAAATTCAGGAGGGGATGTTTTGGATCGAGGAACTTGATGGGCGCAGCCTCCATGCTCACGCGGTCCCTCCCGATGGTGAAGGGATAGGGGCCGAGGTTTGCGAGCTGCAGACCGCGGGAGACGTTGTACTGGACGATCAGGGTCCCGCCCTCTTCCACATACCGCAGGAGCCGGGGCTGTGTGTGCTTGAGTCGCTCGCGCGTGTTGTAGGCCCGAATCCCGGTGATGACGGCATCGAACCGGGAGAAGTCTGCGCTCTCCAGCGCCTCATCGCTCAGCTCGACCACCTCGTATCCAAGGCTGCGCAGCCCGGCCGGGACATCGTCCCCGGCGCCCATGATGTAGCCGAGTCGGCTCCCCAGGCGGCGGACGTCCAGTTTGACGACCTTAATCCGGCTTTCGGGGAAATAGACCTGCCTGTGGATGTGGGGATAGGAGATCTCCACCAGGGCCCGGTCCAGGGTCTCGCCCCCGATCACGGCCTCGGCCGTCAGGAAGGCCTCGCCCGCCCTCCCGGGAGGCGTGACCGTGAATGAAACCTGCTGCTCCTCGTATTTGTTCGCAAAGGAGAAGGAGACGGCCGCCGGCGAGACCTGCCAGTCTTTGCCCCCCTTGAGCCTCACCCGACCGGAAGCATTGGAAGAGTGGCTCTTCAGCCTGACTCTGACCTCTCGCGGCTCACTGTCGGCGAATATGCTCACCCGGTCTTCGAGCTGCAGGGTCACACGGGGCCTGACTTCGAAGGCCCTATACAGCTCGCCGTCGACCCGGTCCGTCCACCGGTACAGGACGGGGAGGGAGTATTCCAGGGACTCTCCGCCGGCACTCAGGGCGACCTCCACGGACAGGGAGGGAGGATTCTCCGCCTCACCAATGAGCTGCTGTT
>SDBS01006040.1_pt1 | contig 11789 bp, 10 predicted proteins | sample 2277091 | NCBI WGS metagenome assembly SDBS01 (sample SAMN10404972, study PRJNA504765) | marine sediment metagenome | isolation source: marine sediment core GS10_PC15, 163 cmbsf | place: Arctic Ocean: Southern Knipovich Ridge | collected 2010 | reverse complement strand
GTAATAAAGGATCTACTTTTACATTTACTCTTCCTATAATTAAATAGTCATTAGCCCTACAAGAACTTCTAGTAATAGTTATTCTTAAGAAAAAAGAATAATATATAGTTATGATTTTAATTGCTTACTTAGAATTTAAAATTGAAACAAATGTCATTTATTAAACGAGATATTTTAAAGTCATGCTTTGGTATTATAGTTGGAAATCGAGATGTATTTCCTAGTCATCTTGCCCAAGAAGGAAGACGTGAAATTATTGAGACATTAAAAGAGCTTGGATTTGAATCTATCATAGTAAATGAGAAAGTTACTAAGTTTGGAGTGATAGAAACATACAGCGATGCTAAAAAATGTGCAGAATTATTTAAGGCAAATAGTGATAAAATTATAGGTGTTTTAGTTATTTTACCCAATTTTGGAGACGAAAATTTTCATTTCTTTAATTAGTCATCTATTAACAATTTTTCACTTATCTTATTTAAAAAATTTCCTTATTGACGTTTCTACGGGATTATTTGAAGATTATAGTAAGAAATCGAAAAAAATTTATAAAATAAAGAATCAAAAATGTTATAATAAATTCAATTAGTCTGGTCTTTTTTATTTTTAAAATAAATATTTTTCTAAGGATTTTAATAAAATGGAGAAAATACTTATAATTAGATAGACAGATTAAAAAAGAAAAAATTATTACATTAACTTTTTTAAAATTTAGATTAAAATTTTAAGCAATTTCATTAGGAGGAAATGATTTTAATGAGCCAAAGTACTCTTACATATGAGAGATTTATAATTGAATCAGCAAATATGTTAAGAGAGGGTAAAACAATAAGAGGGGTCTCAGTTTTTTGTGAAGAAGAAACTTGGTTAAATATTAAAAACTTAATAGAAGAAGTTAATAAAACTAGAGTGCGGTGGTTTATTGAATTTATAGAAACACATCAAAAGGACTTTTTCATCTTAATTTTTAGAGATATTAAAGAGCTGGAAGCAGATTTAAATTTCTTTATTAAAGTAATCTCCGATGAACCTTATTATATTTTTTATGTTTTTTCTTATGTTATTCAAGATGATTTTAAGAAATTTAAATCCTTAATTAAGAATATTCGTAATGTCTGGCTTGCGTGGATAGGTTCAAGATTTATGGAGAATTTTACTGATTTTATGGAAAAAAAATTTCCAGATTTCGATGTTAGTTTGATTAAATATACCACAGAATATAGAATAATTAAGAATAAAGAAAAAGTTGGTTCAAGCATACATTGGGAATCTAGAACAAAAGAAGATTTAGCAAAAGATAGAGCTTATCGTTATAGCACGTATAAGGAATTATTGAATATAAAACTGGCAAGATATAATATTCAAAAAGGTCATATTTCTTTTAAACTCACATTATCCGATCGAACAGAATTTACTTTAGAATCTGGAGACTTGCTTGAATTTTTAAATATATATAAGACTATATTGGATCATGCCCGTCAATTAAGAGATTCTTTTAACAGGAAAATACAGATTAATAGACAACAGAAATACATTAAAAATATTAAAAGAAACATAGAAAGATACAATATTGAAAGATTTGAGATGATTACAATTGATATGAAAGAACCAATTTTCAAATCTTGGTATAACAATCTAGTAGATACATTTTCTCTAGGTTATCTTAGTAATTTTAATATTTTAAGTGTAGTTTTAGAAAAAGGTAATCCTTATTTTCTAGCTGAAATTGTGGATCTAGAATGCGGATCAAGGTTTTACCTCTCAGCAGTTCATGATTCGATTAGAATATCTCCATCTAACCAACAAACAAAACCAAGTACTATTTCAAAAATCTTTTCAATTCTTCAATCCCGAGTTGATCCATCAATTGATATGAGTGAATAAAAGTGCTTCATCCCCACGAAATTTTAACAAATATCATTATTACACTAACTACACCAGTATCAACAACTGGTGAACCAATTCCTTCAAATGGGATTTTGAAAAAGGATTTAAATTATGTTTTTGATATGGATAAATTTGAAGAAGAAATAAGTACGATTTTTGGTAGAAATTTCCATCCTCCTGATGGATTTCTAAGGAATAGTGTAAATAATATTTCTATAACTGTAGAATGTAAATCAGGTTTGGATGAGGATATAACTAATTTAAGAGATCAGTTAAAGTTTTATTCTGAGAATGAAAATTTTAAAGATGTTTTTATTGAAATAGAAGAGAGAAATGAAATTTTAATTGTTTGTACTAATAAATGTTTTAATTCGGTCTTAAATGTTGTAAATGATGTTAAAATCACTAAAAATTTAATCATTTGGAGGGTAAAAAAGACATATGAAGATAATTTCATTATACAAAAAGCATATGGAACACATATCGATGGAGAATTAGATGAGTTAATGGAACAAGGAGTATCTGTTTCACCACCTTATAATTTATTACTATTAACACCTAATATTTCTATGACTAGTCTTATAGGAACACTTGGGATGAGAATTACAGCAAATTTTATCCATTTTGAATTAGAAATTGATAAATTTATTTCAAATCAAAATGATATCATTATTCCTTATCAAAAGATTAAAAAAGCAATTGAGCACCTATTTATTCTTGTTCAAGAAATTGGAGAATTAGAGGGAGTAAAAATAATTTTTAAAAAAAGGCCGAATTTTTCTCTAATTCATAAAAAAATTGAATTTATTTATGGTTTGAAAAAAGTTGAACTCTATGATTTCCTCAGAGAAAAATCTCTTACTGAAGAAGTCATTGAAGAATTTCAAAGAAAAAGAGCACCTCAAAGAAGAATTAATTACTGGACTTCAGATACTAATTGATAATTTGAAAAAAAAACGATGCTCGATAGTTCTTTCAGCTCTTGTATAATCTTTATTACAGATTCTAATTTTTTGTAAAAGGATGAAAAATCATGCAGACTAGATAAAAAATCCTTAAAGCAATCGTTAGAAGAATGAATTCTAAGATTATTTACAATTTCCTCTTAGAATCTTTATGGTTAAAACTTCCACAAGACAGAATAAAATTTTATACAATGAATCATATAAAAACCAGAGAATTATGAGTAGTTTTATTTTTTTTTTTGAATTGGCGTTCTACACGTTGGAGTTAGATAAACATATAGAAGTGGTTGATGATACAAAACTTAAGGAACATGACCAAGAGAATTTACCATATTCTAGATTAAAAGACTTATGTGAAGTGATAGATCAAGAGATAATTGAAAGATTACAATTAAAAATGAGGAATTTTGTTGATGATTTGAATATTGAGAAATTCTTCGTTACAATTTGTGAGTATCATGAATTTCCTTTTCAATGGGGTATAATTATATTTTCTTCAGAAAATAATGAAGTAGAAATAATTGAAGAAATCCCTAATTTCGCTATAGTAATTGATACAACGCAATTCATAATACGAAGGGCAAGATTTATCTCGACATTTTTTATCGCTAAACCTATGATTGAAAAAATTTTAGAGAAATTACGGAATTCATTAAATAGGTTGAAAATCAATAATGGACCACTCTCTTATAGAGATACGGAAGGATCTTATTTGAATTTTCGTGGATTCTTAGGAGAAATACCCATTTATCGCCCAATACGAATAGAAAAGAGGATTTTACACCAAATTTATAATTTTAGGAAGGAATTTTTCCCAACCTTATTAGCTCAATACAAAGCAGAAGTAATTGGAGTAGATTTTATAGGGATCTCTAAGTTATCAGAACCAACCATGATGAGTGAATATTTTCAATTGATTGATAAATATTTAAAAGAAAAAACAGTAGTGTGTTATTTAAATCTAGCATTAGCCATTCAGATTTTTACCATTGAGTTACAAAATTTATTTTTAAAATACTCATATGCAAATAGGGATGAATTAATTGCATTATTAACATATTTTAAGGAAATGGAAAGTCAATTTTCTGTCCCTTATCCGACAATAATGTTTCACGCTCTGGATATAATTGCACTTAATTATTCTACTGCAGATAACCTAGGACGAGTAAATTTTTCACGCGATATTGAGAAGACCTATGAATTTAAAGAAAGACGCCATATTTATAATCAAATAAAAATGGTTTTAATGAATCTTTACCAATTTCGAAAAGAATTGGAAAGTGCCAAAAATCTACTATCAAGGACGTTTCTGGAAAGAAAAACTGATGAGATGTTAGTTATCTTTGATAGTTTAAACCAAGGATATTTCTTATCAAGGACCCAACCTCGTGAGAGAATCAAGGATGTAAACGATTTTATATCAAAAATACAGACCCCTACTCATCATGTATATCGTTATATTTTCATTACAAATGAATCATTTTCTAATAATCCTCAAGCAATTACAGATTTACATAATTCTGGTTGGAATTTGATAGATTTTATCAAAGAAAAAAAAGAAGATTATGATACACGTTTGGTAACCTTTGTTGAAGAATTAAACAAGTTAAAAATTGGTGATTGGAGTGATGTATTATTACTTTCATTAGACAGTGACTTAATTACTAATTTCTTGATAAAATTCAAATCTAATCTCCAAACTAATTTATATATTATCACATCCTCAGTGGATCCAGATTCAACTAATATGAATTTAGAATTAATTGATAATTTTGGTTTAGATCTCAAGGTATATAAAATGATTCGATAAAGTAATAAAAAATATAAAAAATCTTTATAGACTATCCTTACTTTTTTAGGAGGGGGTACCACGGGCGAAGGAATTTCAATAATATTTAACGATTTGGAGTACGGTATCCATTACAACAGCAATTTGAATAATATAATCAATAAAATTATCCCCATTGTTTGACAAAATCCAATCAGGAGATGTATTATTGCATATAATTCGCAAGCTCTATTAAATTTACTTTTAAAAAGAGCTATTAAAGTCTTTAATGATATTACCGAGATTCGTGGTTAAATTGTCTCTTTGAAATTCCCTTATTGTTCTGCTAATTTCAATTTGAAAGGTGTTAAATTTTGAGCCAAATCCAGGATAAATTGAACGTAGAGAATGGTTACCTTCCCGATGACGAATTTTTGAGGAGTTACCAGGAAATATTGTATCAATTGTAACGCGGTCATATAGGGTTTGGATCCTCTGCATAAACCATTCCTTTACAATTGCAGAACACGTCTGATTGTGCAGAGTGCCAATTGCAATGTCCCAACCATGTTTATCATTCATCCCATGTATAGCTAAATGGAAATAGGGTTTAACAGCTTTTTCATAGGAATTGAGGTTGTTAATATGTCTCTGAATTTGTTGTATTGCTATCCGGTATTCATCTATCCCCCCAGCATTCTTTTCGGATCTCTCACGATTTAAATCGCATACATTACGGGATATTGTCGCGATAATACAAGAACAATTGACTTTTTCAGCTATTCTTTCAGCAATTTCACCTGTAAATTTATCATTGTCTGGAGGATGGGCATGAACTGAATCAATATGCGCTCGAATAGTTGAAGATCCGAAATAAACCTTGATATATTCCCTTTGTTCAAAATTCAACATAATTTTTTAAAAATTCTAGAAGTTAAATATAGAGAATGATATATAAAAATATTTATAATAAGTTTTGTATCCATCCTTCTTTAGATATGCTTAATTAATTATTTCTAATTAGTTTAATGGGGATACAGATGGCGATATTAATATGGAGGAAATTAAAGGAAAAGATATATTTCTATTACTTTTATTATATATTTTCAACCAAGGACGAATTAAACGCTTTTATAATAAAGAAAATTCATGGCAAGGTTTCAGACTATCTTTTAACAAAAATCATTGAAGAAATTGCTGAGGACATATCGAGTGACATTTTTTCAAACAAAAATTAAGTAAATGAATTCATCTCGCTAACCTCCATTTTGCAACTTCATTCTCTTTCAAATTTCTTTAAAAATAATAAAATTTCAAGATCTAAAATAGTTTATAGTAGTATAAAGAATTCAGAGTCTATCTATATTTAAAAGCTTTAAGGAAAGTCTATAATGAAAGAATTAAAACAAAGATCTTTAAGTTATTTATAAAGGCAAAATTGTATGAAGCATAAAATAAAAATATATAAACACATAATCATATATATTTGAATAGATGTGTAGTTGCTTAAATTTAGACAAATAAAATTTATGAATACCCTAATTAGATTTTTAAAAATAGATTTTCTCAATAAATATGCAAACCCATTTGTATTTTTATAGGAGATTTATTAAATAATATAAAAATCAACGAATATTCGTATATTAAAAGCATTCTCAGGCATATGAAAGATAAAAATATTGAAAAAGAAAACAATTCTCAAGAAGAAAAAAAAAGATATTCAAAGGGATCTGCATTCCAGAATGGTTTATATATTAATGGTTATTCTAATTATGATAATCAAGAATTTAACAATATAGAATTACATTCTCCTAATGCTGGAATCCCTGTTTCTAAAGAAATTATTGAGTATCTAAATTTTAGCGAAAATGAAGTTCAAGATAATGATAAGAATTATTGTGTTAAACAACAAAATAAATTAAATAAAAATAATGATGAAATGCAGGATGTCTATAAAACAAGCCAATCATTAGAAGACAATGAGCCAAATGTCTGTAATAAGTCATTAAATACGGATTATAGTGAATATACTAGTAAAGTTGTAAAAGAATCATTTGGAGTCTCGCTAAGTCTAAAAGATAAATTGTTTGAAGATTTCTTAGTCCAGAAAGAAGATATTGAAAAAGGTAAGTATATCCCTAAATTTGAGGAATTCCATAATATACCTAAATATGAAGGACTTACGAAAAAACACTTTAATCACATCAGAAATGAATGGTTCAAAGAAATATTACATAAACATAGTTTTATAGAATATCGCAATGAAATTATGACAAAAGTTTTTTTTGAAAATGACAAAAATCTATTAAAATTAATCAAAACAAATCAATATCCTGAAGGAGCTTTAGTTTATAACTTAATTAAACTCTTGAATTTATCATTTTCAAAATTAGAAAGAAGCCTATACGGAGAAAATTCTGATAGAATATTAAAAATTTTAAAAAAAAGAGGATCTTTTAACTGGGAAGGTATGGAATCGAAAATAAGGCAATTTATTATATCAATAAAAGATAATTCTTTAAGAAGGTCAGCAATATTTGAATTTCAAAATTATTTAGGTTCTACAATCTATAACGGTTTTAAGAGCAAAGATTTTCCTGATATTGAAAATTTTAATGTGGAAATTTATCCTGAAGGATGGTTAATCTTAAATATATGTGAGATCAATCTAATTTCAGACAAAAAAATGGGTAAATTAATAGGTTATGATGATTTACCTTATCATTTGTCTTTATTTAGAGGATTTAAGGGAAAGAGGATTGAAAAAATTAAGGAATTTATTAATAATATAGATAATGAGAACAGTAATATTCAAACCGTAGAAATTTTATCCAAATATATAGGGTATATAGTACTCAATCAAATTAAAGATGATAATTCTCTCAAATTAAAAGATTATTTAAGAAAAAACCCAAAAAAATGGTTAGTTATTAAATTATGTGAAGTATATTTAGTTTTATTACGTGATCTTGGTCGGTTAATAGAGTATGAAGAAATTAGTAAAGTTATTAATAGAGAATATGATTTTTCTGATACTATTGTGGATAGAATTCATAATTTCATAGCAAATCAAGACCAAAAAGAACAAGCAGATAATGTATTAAGTCAATATTTAAAGAGGAGCATTTATAATAAATTTAAAACTGGTGATTACCCCGAGTATGAAGATTTTAAGACTAAGATAAATCCTGCATTATGGTTAGTAATCCAAATATGTTCAATCTATCAAATTCGTATTAATCAGTTAGGTAAATTTATAGATAGCAATGAGCTTTTCAAACGTTTAAGGGATATTTCATATTTTACTAATCAAACAATTATTAAATTCAGAAAATTCATAACTCAATATGGAATATATGAACAAAAATTAAAAGCAAGAAAGGCAATCGATAGATTTTTGCAGGTTCGAGATTCAAAGTTTCTAAGATATTTTTCCCCCCAAATCGCAAATCTAGATAAATTATCCAAATTTCCACAACTCTTAAATCATTTAAAGCTTGTAAATAAGTTAGGTAATTTTCCAGATGATATTTTAGAAAATTATCATGAATATCCTCGAATTTCTTCTTTTAATAAACAATTTAGGCATATTGACCCAATTTATAAGAAAAAATTTATCAGTAAAATGATCTCCAATGGAATTATTAAGGTAATCAATGCAAAAAATTGTGAGGAATATAGGAATATTTATAATCTAATTGAATTATCAAAAAATAAATATTATTATTTGTCCCACATATATCCTTCTCATAATAGTCCTGGACATGAATATGTCTTACCTAAAATTCTAATAGAAAATCAAAATTCAGTCGGGATTGAGATCCCTGTTTGGATGAGACATGAAAATCTCTTTTTAACTGGCCATATTGATTTGATTCACGTTAATGATGGTACTATATACATTGCTGATTATAAACCTGAGGAAACACCATATATTACATCAAGGCTCTCATATTCATTTATGAGATCTTTACCTCAAGTTGCATCTTATGGATTATTACTAAAAAGAGTTTTTGGAATTAAAGATTTATTATGTATTACTTTTAATAAAAAAGGAGCTTGGGTATATGAACCAGAAATTTCTCTAAAATTATATAATTCATTTATTAAAAAATTTAAAAAGTATAAAGCTCATGATCGTCCCTGGGAAAAATATTTTCTCAAACCAACTTAAAATTTATAAATTTCATTAATTCAAATGTAATTTAAAATTAAATCATAAATTATCATAGTCTTTTAATATAAATATCCATATTAGATGATAAGTCGAGTCTATCGATTTAGAAATGTATTCATCAGCTATATTCTCATAAAGATTTTGAAACAGAATATATTCTCTTGAGATCCTTCTATACTCAAAAAATGGCTCCATAAATATTTAATATTTATTTTATTTTTTCTTATATGTATATATGGTGAAGTTAATGAAATATAAGCGAGATCTATATTCTAAGTTATGGCTGATTATTAGTGGAATAGTAATAGTAATATTTTTTTATCAATTAGTATTAAGTGCTTTCACCCCTGGAGTTGTAATTGAATTTCAATTTACATGGCTGAGTATTCTATGGTTTGTTATAGGTGGGATAATTTTGATAAGGTATTTATTAGTAATTGCAAATAGAAGTAAATTAAGAAAGAAAGTTTTATCTGAATTTGAGGTAAAACCAAATATTTCTATAGAGAAAATTAGTGTTAATACAGGCATTACAAAGGAAGATGTTAGTTTAATAATTTTAGATTTAAAAACTAACGGTATATTAGGAGGAGATTTTTCATCAAGTACAGGTAAAGCTAAATCTATGCAAGTTATTACTCAAGAACAAGAAACTGGCGTTTATTGTCAGTATTGTGGAACTCCTATAAGCTCAGAAGAAGCTACCTTTTGTGGATATTGTGGTACTAAATTATAATATATTTATTTAATTTTAACATCCTTCAGAAAAAACTTAAAGAAATATTAAAATATAAAAAGTACCAATTAATTAATTGTTAAGGTTAATAATAAAAAAATCTAATTAAAAGTGAAATAACTCATGAATCAAATTGGAGAACAGTTTATTCGAGAGTTAAAATGACCAAGAGGAATGAGAATAATGAATATAAAAATGAAAAAATATTTAATAATTATTACAGGAATAATAATTACAGGTATATTCACTAGTAGTCTGGTCATTCATAAAATCATAGATAATACTATCCCTAAAAGTTATGGTTCAATTTCAATAGCCTTTCAAATAAAAGAAAAGAATAACACTGATATAATTATTGACACTACGGGTTTTACAACTCTTAGAGTATGTTATAACGAGATTGAAAGGAAGATATATGACAAACATCTTGAATACGTATATGAAATTCCAGATTGGTGGAAGACTGGAGATTATACGTTAGAAGTGTTGTATAGAAATGATACAATACTGAAACATTATTGGGTTGTAAAAATCGACGAAAAAATATTGATAACATTTAAAGGAGGACTTCTAAGTAATGGAACAGGAAAATTACCTTTAGGAAATATATTTAACTTTTCTGTTTGGGAATTTTTCACTGGACCTGACCCTAAAATTGGAGAATAAATAAAATTCTGAGCTAATGTCTCAAAATATTGAAAAATATCAAAAAAAAGGAAACTGACTGAAGTTGCTAAAGATGAAACTGTTTTTCATAGTAATTACGTTTATGTCTAGGATCATTAATACTATGATTATCCTCTAGAAGATTAGTATAAGAATGATTATGTGAAATTTTTTAACTTAGGTAAAATAAGTCACTTTGGTAAGAAGGATGGAAGAGAATAAAAAAGATTTAACTTTTGTATACAAAAATAAAAAAAATCCGAGAAAGTCTTGGTTGAAATATTGGCAAAAGTTTGCAAAGATAAAAAGTCTCAAAATTAATATATTTACCTTCTGAGAGATAAGACCCAATTCTAAAGTTTCTTTTAATTGGTAATACAAACATTCACGCAAAATTTTCCTTGCTGTTTGGTGCCCAACCCTCCGTAAAAATCTATTTATATCGGTTTGGTGCGGAATTTCTCTTTTTTTACGCCCGTCGGCATAAATTTTTCGATTTCCTTTTTTATGTAAAAAAAGATAGTTATTCAGCCTTTCGCTGGCACTCCTTATCGACCTTTCGGTAATCTCGGAATAAAAAAAGACCCGTAAGAAGTCTTCAGCGTTATATCTTGCATTTTTAGCCTTTCTTAACCTCCACATTCGAGATTGGATTGCATCACAAAACTTTTTAAAAAAAGCTCACATATATTTGTTTGATAAAAGTGGTGTAACCTCAGCTTCCAAATTTGAAAGTGGAGATAAATATTGTATTTGCATACATAATTATTACCACTTTTCTCTTATAAATCTTAAGTGTAATTTCCAATAGAATATAAAATAAGTAGTTACAATCAAATAAAGATATGTTATAATAATACACTTTAGCAAAAAAAGATTCAAGTCAAAAGAAACTTCCTTTGATCCTGTTTTTAGAAAAAAATTAAAACAAGAAGAGAATTTACTTATTTAGTTAAATATTAACTTAAAAGGTTTTAAATAATGTCATTTATACGGCATAAAGAATTGAAATCATCTTTTGGGATTATTTTAGGAAATAGAGACGTATTTCCAGATCATTTAGTAAAAGAAGGTAGAAAAGATATAATAGATGTAATGAATGAATTAGAATATGAATATTTTATATTAGATGAGGAAGATACACCACTAGGAGCAGTTGAGACGTACTCAGAAGCTAAAAAATGTGCAGAACTTTTCAAAAAGAATTCTGATAAAATTTTGGGGATAATTTTATGCCTTTGCAATTTTGGTGACGAGAAAGCCGTAGCAAATACCCTAAAATTATCAGATCTTAATGTCCCCGTTTTGATTCAAGCATCTTCAGATGAAATTGATAAGATGGATAGAACACATCGAAGAGATGCTTTTTGTGGAAAAATTTCTGTTACAAGTGTGTTATATCAATATGGCATTCCATTTACACTAACTAAATCTCATACCTGCGAAATAAAATCTAAATTATTTAAAGAAGAACTGATAAGGTTTGATAAAATATGCAAAATTGTTAGAAAACTCAGAAATACCCGATTGGGACAAATTGGAACTAGACCCTCTGCTTTTAACACAGTCAGATATAGTGAAAAGATATTG
>SDBS01006039.1_pt1 | contig 11789 bp, 13 predicted proteins | sample 2277091 | NCBI WGS metagenome assembly SDBS01 (sample SAMN10404972, study PRJNA504765) | marine sediment metagenome | isolation source: marine sediment core GS10_PC15, 163 cmbsf | place: Arctic Ocean: Southern Knipovich Ridge | collected 2010 | reverse complement strand
CTACTCTTGGTATCCTTGCCACAAGTGACCTCCTTTTTCTCCGGTTAGTAATTCTTTAGCAAAATCACTTTACCAGATGAGGGAGGTCGCTTCAATTTTCAACTAACTTTAGGACACTTTCCAATCTTTCTCTATACACCTTTTAATAAGTTAGAATGGAAATCTAAGCCATTTTGGATAAAAGGAAGAGCAATATTTATTGTTGTTAACCAATTTGTATTTAATTTCGTTGGAGGATTTTTCGGTTGGTTTTGTCTCGACAAAATGCTGCTAAGAATCCAATCTAATGAAATGGACGGGATAGCTCTATTCCTCCTTATTCTAGCAATATTAGGACTAACGGGAAAACTTTCTGCTATAATCTGGGAAATCCCGAGTGCTATAAAAGAAATGTTTTCTGCTATAGCAAGAAAAGTTGTAGATAAAGCACCGTGAACGCGAGCACTAAGAATGGTTACAATACAATGAGCCTGGAATAAAGAAGGAAGCATACTGTGGTCGACAAGAATACAGATAACCTTAATAAAACAATGAATGATATTAAGCGACTCTTACAGCAAATGATAGCCATACAACTATATTGTGCTGGCGCAAAGCAAAAAGATATCGCGAAAAACCTAGGCCTCGCCGTGGGGACGATTAATGGAATGGTTAAAGGCATTAAAAAGGAATCTTTAAGGAAATAGAATGCCAAGAGAAGTATTAAATCCTAAGATTCTGGACAGGCTACATAAAAAAACTGGATTAGCTAAATCTACTATAAGAAGCAGTATTTCGCGCCTCCGGACGAATTACGCCAGTTGCACTATAAATGCAGTTGCACAATTATTTGCCCTGAAGCGAGGCTGCACTTTAATGCAACTCTTATCTGCAGATGATAAAAGGACTCTTCCGCACACTAGTATAATTAAGCAACCCGTTAAAATAAAGGAGCAGAAAGGGAGAAGGAAAGAAAGAATAATCGAATTAATTAAGTACGATACTGATGATTACTTTAAAAAAGGACATATTAATGAAATTAACCGTGCTTACACAAAAGGGTGTTATACATCGGTTCACATATTGACAAGAAAATTTATTGAAAACTTAATACGCGAAATACTGGCGTCCAAATATCCTTCGAATACTAAAAAGAACAAAGAGTTGTATTATGATACTGCCAGAAAGAGATTTAAAGATTTTAGTGTTGTCTTAAAGACTCTCTATGATAAACGGCACGATTTTGACCCTGACGAACAAAAAGCCATTGAGCGCCTATATACAAGGGTAAAAAAATTTAAGGATGCTTCTAACGATGCTACTCATTCTTGGTATCACTTAATTGAAACAAAGAAGGAAATAGACGATTTAAATATACCAGCAATGGTAGCATTAATTTGCAGACTAGAAGAGAGAAGGAGGAAATAATGGCGAAGGAGAAAAGCGAAATCGATTTGTTAGAGAGCATTAATAGCAAACTTGATGACTTAATCGCTATTATGATGATCCAAGGAAAAGAAAAAGAGGACCAGGTAAGAATCCTTGTTGACAATGGGTTTACGAGTCGAAATATTGGCCTTATTCTTGGAATTCCTAAAAGAACTGTTGAAGGAATAAGGGCACGTAAAATTAAAAAGAATAAATAGACATTACTAGGAGTTTATACTTACGTCACAACCCGCTTAGAGCTTTAGCAAGAAAAATCCAAAGCTGAGTAGAATAATAGAAAACGCATGGATAAAACATTCGAACAAGGTAAAGACGAAATCGCAAAGCTATGCCAATACTTTGCGAAAAACCACAAGCAATATCTCGCTCCTAGCGTTAAGGAAGCCGACGTTCGCCAATCCCTAATCGATCCATTGTTTATTGCCCTTGGATGGGATGTGCGGAATGATAATAAGGCTGCACCCCAATACCGAGAAGTTATTCCTGAAGCAAGTCTCGATGTAGAAGGGCATCAAAAATCACCCGATTATAGCTTCCGCGTCGGCACCTTGCCAAAGTTTTTCGTCGAAGCCAAGAAGTGTGGCATCAATATCAAAGCTGATCCTGGGCCAGCGTATCAACTCCGCCGATATGGGTGGAGCGCTAAGGTATCGCTGTCTATCCTGACTGACTTCGAAGAGTTAGGCGTTTACGATTGCACAATGCGGCCTCAGCAAAGTGATAAAGCAAGCCATGCTCGAATCCAATACTTTCACTTCGAAGAGTACCCTGACCATTGGCGCGAGATTTGGGATGTGTTTTCTCGCGAGGCTGTTTGGTCTGGTGCCTACGATAAATATACTGCTTCCAAGCGTAAACGGGGCACGTCCGAGGTGGACGTGGAATTCTTGAAAGAAATCGAAAGCTGGCGCGACACTCTTGCTCGGAATATAGCGCTCCGGAATGAAGCCCTTTCTTCCGATGATCTTAATGCCGCCGTCCATCGCACAATTGATAGAATCGTATTTCTCCGTATGGCAGAAGATCGCGGAATCGAACCTTACGAGCAGCTGCTGAAGCTCTGCGAACGCCCCGACGTATATGCACGGTTTATGAGTGATGTATGTACCCGCGCTGATCATAAATACAATTCTGGCTTGTTCCATTTCCAAAAGGAAATGGGAATATCCGAATCTCCCGACAATATTACCCCTAGGCTAACAGTCGATGACAAAGCATTAAAACCAATACTCCAAAACTTATACTTCACCCACGGGTCGCCTTACCACTTCGGCGTGCTACCGGTAGAAATCTTAGGGACAGTCTATGAACGCTTTCTGGGTAAGGTAATTCGACTTACAGCTAATCACCATGCGAAAATCGAGGAAAAACCTGAAGTTCGGAAAGCAGGTGGTATCTATTACACGCCTGCTTACATAGTAAACTATATTGTTGAACACACAATCGGTTCCCAGATTGAAGGCAAAAGTCCAGCACAACTTGCCGGGGGAAAGAACAAGGAACCTTTCCGAGTCCTAGACATGGCCTGCGGAAGTGGTTCCTTTTTATTAGGTGCATATCAGCTCCTGCTAAACCATTGCTTGGATTGGTACATCGAGCATAATCCAACCCGCTATAAAAAAGCTGTCTATAAAGATTCACGCAAAGACCAATGGCGCCTAACGATTATTGAAAAGAAACGAATCCTGAAAACGCACATTTTCGGTGTAGACATTGACCCCCAGGCCGTCGAGGTCTCCAAGTTGTCTCTTCTGTTAAAAGTCCTTGAAGGGGAAACTGACCAGACCATCGGCCAACAAATGCAACTCTTCCATGAGCGGGCTCTGCCCAACCTGGCTGAAAACATTAAGTGCGGCAATTCCTTAATCGAGCCGGACTATTTTACAGGAAAGCTAATTATAGACCCGGATGAAATGAAGCGAGTTAATCCATTCGACTGGAAGCAAGGATTCCCCGATGCGATTAAGGCCGGAGGATTCGACTGCATAATCGGGAATCCACCATACATTCGAATACAAAATATGAAGGAATGGGCTGCACTTGAAGTGGAAATCTACAAGGAACTATATGAAGCCGCCCGACAAGGCAGCTACGACATTTACGTTGTATTCTTGGAACGGGGATTACAACTGCTTAATACGGACGGTAAGTTAGGTTTCATTTGCCCGCACAAGTTCTTTAATGCGAAATATGGCGCATTAATTCGGGCCATAATTGCTGAGGGAAAACATTTATCCCATATTGTCCATTTCGGCGACCAACAAGTATTCGACGGCGCATCAACCTATACCTGCCTCTTATTCCTTAACAAGTCGCCTGCTAAAGAATGCCACTTTATTAAGGTTAATGACCTATTTACCTGGCGTGCAATGGGAAAGGGGAACGAAGGTACTATTAAACAAAAACAAGTAACTGCATCGGAATGGCATTTTGTTATAGGACACGCTTCTACTGTATTTGAAAAATTGACACAAATACCCGTTAAACTCAGTGATGTAACCGAACGCATATACCAAGGTGCAATCACAAGTGCCGACAAGGTATATTTATTTAAAGATTTCGAGGTCAAGAAAAAGGGAGTTACTGAAATATTTTCCACTGAACTTGGCGAGAAAGTATTACTTGAGTCGTCTATTTTAAAAAATGTTGTCCGCAGCGGAAACATAGGTCGATATAATGCGAAGCCAACAGCCATTGTATTATTCCCTTACACTTTAAAAGGCAACGAAGCACGACTATACACTTCGAGGGAAATGCAAGACTACTTCCCGCTAGCTTGGGCATACCTGAAACGAAATCGCGATTTATTATCGAGTCGAGAAAAGGGTAAATTTAGGGATTCACGATGGTATCGTTTTGGGCGAACGCAAAACCTGGGAATGTGGGAACAACCAAAGTTAATGATACCGTACATGATTACTGAACTTTCCGCTTATCTAGACCGGACAGACAACTTCTACTTTATAAATGTCACTACTGGAGGATATGGAATTACGAGCGACGAAAGATCAGGAAGTTTGGAATATTTTTGCGCGCTATTAAATTCTCGTTTGCTCGATTTCTTCCTGAAACATGTTACGACGACCTTCCGTGGTGGTTACTTTGCCGCAAATAAGCAGTACATCGAGGTGTTTCCAATGCGCCCGATTGATTTTACAAATACACACGATACAACAGTCCATGCCCATGTTGTGCAACTCGTAAAATCGATGTTGGCACATCACAAACAGCGTGAGGCTTCAAAATCGGAAATAGAGAAGATAGTGATACAGAGACAAATTGATGCAACCGACGCGGCGATTGACCGTCTGGTATACGACCTTTACGGATTGACCGAAGAAGAAATCGCCATCGTCGAAGACGATAATCCCTGAACATACCAAAGCATCCAAACGATCTTTCGATACTTCGGCCGGGGTACCTTTTACACCGCCCTCCTCGCCAGACCCATCGAAATTTTCGCTGTCGTGTTTACTCGCCCACGCTCGAAATCGCGATTAACATTAACGGCACGTTGTGTTGCCACACGAATACGCCCTATCGCCTTTTTAGTCAGCTCGAATTCTTCGCCGACTATGGCCATAGCAAATTCCACAGCCTTGAATGGGCGATTCTTAGAGGGCAATGTGTCCAATCGACTCAACACAGCCGCCGCCAGGATTCGGTCACCCTTGTACCGAGCCCAATCAGCATAATTCTTTAGCTCACGTGGTCCGGCACCACGCAACTGCTCGGAATAGCGACTACGCTCCGCACTGCCCAGGCCCATACGGCTCAACATCTGTACGGGTGATTCATACAGAGGCGCGAGTGTGTTAGCTTTTGCTTCTATTGCTAACAACTCTTTCAAGCGCTTCGTGCGTTCAGCTTCGGTGCCATCGGCAAGATCTCGACGATATGCACGAGCTTCACGCTTTGCCTGGTCGAGTGTAGCCTGCTTAACAACCTGTCGAACGGAGGAATCCTGCTCGCTGCCGAGTTGGCCGTACTTAGCTGCACGCTCGCGGGCCTGCGTTTCGCGCTCGGCAACCTGGTTCTCGAAACGTTTGATGCGCGTTACAAACGACACGCTCATATTCTCGGCGTCGTTGGCGGCAGTAATAAGGTTATCCATGGTTCCATCTCCTTTTTGTTGTGGTGCACCATTGCACCCGACCCAAATGCCTTCAACTTCGTGCCTCCATCATTTCTAAATTCATCCTCCCACTCTTCCGAGCTTTTCCACAGCACGTGCGGTACAATTAGGCCCAAGCGGAGATTGTTATCCGCATCGCGTTGTAGGCTACCAACAAGACGAATTCCGTCTCGCCCTTCATAGAGCCGTATTGTCTCCACGTCCTGTAGGAAGCTTCGGTACTTCATCGCTTTCCTCCTCTCGTGCATCTGCAATTTTACCTAATAAATTCATCAATAGTTCTTGTTCAGGTCGGGCGAGCAACAAGATGTCTATTGGCGAAATGTTCAGTATAGTGCCCTGTACGGTGACGTTCTGGTCTATGGATGTACGCTCACGCCACGAGGGGTCGAGCCTTGCAGCAAGCCGCAATAGGAGCTTGTCTGAGGAGTGGCGATCCTCGACCCAACCCTTAACCTCACCCTTGTGCCAGACGGGCCTCTGCGGCGGGTGCATTGCCCGGCGGTATATTTCCTTCTCCACCTCCGCCAGTGCCTCGTCACGGGCACGGTCCCATGCTGCGGCAAATTCAGCATCGCGCCGGGCTTCGTCGCGGAACGTGGCCACTCCCCCTTGTTTATGGGTGGACCAGGGCGTAGCGGCGGAGGCGGCTGCTATAGGGCTGCCTGTAGTGGCCAGGACCTGCAGGAAAATCGTCTTACGGTCTTCAGTTAATGGGTGCCTGGTAATCATAGCTTTTACTCCTAGGAGGTTTGCTTGACGGTTTGCAGAGCATTATTCCCTCCTCTACCTATTGTCTTATAATCAGTTACAGCGCCAGAACCACGTACAATGTATACGACAACTCGCCTCAGACTCCTCGCGCGCGAAGGATGTGAACGCGGTGGGCGTGGCGGTACACCTGGAGAAAATGGCATATATGCCCGCCCTCGCCTGCATGTGGTGCCCCATAATGCCCCTAGCTGGTCAGCCCGGCACAAAGTTGGTTTCCATAACTTATTCATATTTATTGCATTAACCAACTTAACCATCTTATCCAACTTAGAAGAAGAAAAAGAAAGAAGGTAATCCCCATTGGGCTCTACGTGCACAAATAAGCAGGCGGTTAGGACGGTTGAGTTGGTTATCGCTCCTATCCACACCAGATTACGCGGTCCCAAGCTGGCAGCCAAGTTGGATACCCTATAGTGGTGTTCCATACCACTCCCCTCCCTTGTCCCAGGGCCACGGAAAGAACCGTTCGTCCCAGTCCTGCCGGGCCTTTTCTAACGGTGGGAGCATATAACCCCTCGGCCTGGTGGATGAGACATATTCGTATTCGAGGGTCTTAAATAAGTCGGAGACCTTGTTGCTGGATATATCCGGTCGTCTCCTCTGGTCGCGTATATAATCACGCATGCCTTGCGTGCGAATTTTCCATTGCCCTCCGACCTTCTCCACGAAGTGTGGTAATTCGCCCTCTAAAAGAATGTCGAACCATGTGGCCTCCACCGGCGGGAGACTTTCGACCTTCTGATATGCAAGGGCATCTGTATCGGGCCGGGCGGCCTCTGGGTGCCATGCCCCAAGGTCCAACGCCAACAAGTCGTGGAGCATTGCCGGGAGACCCTGGCCGTTAATTTCCGCGAATAGTTTTTCGAAGTAAGCTTGGTGGCGTGCATATCGATCGCTAACAGTAAACACCGCGAATCGACGGGCACTCGGCCCTGCGGGGACAATAGCGCGATTATTCGACGAGATAACGATGTGGAGGTGGTTGTCGGCCTGGACAACATCCACCCCTTTACGCTCGATAGGAACAGTAGGCTCGGTAATGTAGCCTTTAAGGGCACCTTCCCCGTCGGTCCCCGGAGTAACCGCCTCGTCCGCGAACAACAGGCAGCAGTGCCGTAGGTGGGCGTTGAACCGTCCGGTCAACTGCATCATGTCTTGGATTCGGAGGCCGTGCGCTCCGAACAAGTGGACCAGTGCGTTACAGAAGGCTCCCTTGCCCACCCCTTCCCTGTCACTCTGGAAAGCAAGAGCAACACGGGGAGGAATGTTTGGATTCTGCAAGGTCCAGGCGGTCCAGCGTATAATATAATCTGCATATTCCTCGTTACCGTCTGCCAGGACCTGGTGTATATGGGTACGCATGCGACTCCACTCGCCTTGAGCGGGCTGAACGCTGAATCCTTTCCAGAGATTGTAATGGCCTGTGCCGGGGGCTGCTTTCGGGTCGAGCACAAAACCGCGCGGATAATAGCGGCGTCGTTCGCTGGACTTCCACAATTTGGAATATGGGATCAACACTGAATTAATCTTGTGCTTTTTAGGTAAAAGCTCGAAATCGAACGCCGAAGATTGCATCGCCTCGATAATACCTTTGTCTTCCTCGCGGTAAAATGCGACCTTCCCCCCCTCCATAGCGGCGAAGTACCGGGCGTTCACCCAAGCCACGGGATCCTCGGCCGCTTCGTCTTGGGCGACGATGCGCCGTGCCTCCGAAATCTGCCGTAGAGCGTAGTCATGCCAGCGCTGTTGTTCCAAGACGTGGGTGGATATAGCATAGTCCCGGTCCGTAATAATGCTATACAACGTCTCGTCGTTGAGGCCTTCCCGCAACCCATTACAAACGAAATCGAAGACCCAAGCGCTCCGCGAATCGTCGCCAGACTTGGGATTGTCAGGATCGTGACCCTGTACGGCTATGATCTTCAGGCGGTCGTTTATCTGGAGGTTATTAATATCCTCGATGCGCCGCTTCTGCACAGACGGTGGCTCGCTCGTAAATTGCACTTCCGGTGCCTGTTGGAATACCGAAAGATCATAAATCGTGGTTTTGTCGTAGCTATAGACTTCCGCTTCGGTACGCTTGCGCCCGCGCTCACGTTTTTTCTTATCGGGGATGTTCATCGTTCCCGGCAGTCGCATTATCCTGTCGATATTGTGACAGCCATCTCCACCGAGGATTATCTCCAGCTCCTTGTTATACCTTGCAGCTTCCTCCGCTGCTGCGAGCTCGCCCTTTATGATGATCGGTTCTGTCAGTTTCCAGAAAGCCTGATAGCCTCCTCCGCTGTAGATGATGAATGTCGGCGATAGAACCGGACAATCTTCGGTGAGGAGTTTAAGAATTCGTTCCAACTCTGCCTCCAGCTCCTCTCCGGCACGTGCATCAATATCCACGTGGAGCCAAGGCACCAATTCGATATCTTTGCGTGTCGCTTTTTTATCGAGATTACCGAATGGAATATTAACGCTGAAATACAAGTTGCGTTCTTTGTTGTACCGGTCTATCCACTGCTGTGCAGCCTCTTCGGTTTCGGGGCCGAATGTTTTCGTGTCGATACCCTTGCGATCAACTACTATCGCCGATAGTACCCACGGGCCGTCCGCGTGGAATGCCTTGAGAAAGTCTGTTGGTCGCATATTACTTTACCGGCCCTCCCTCTTCGATGAAGTCACGAACATCCTGGAGCCTGTAACGAACACGACCACCGACCTTGTAATAAGGCGGACCTTTGCGACTGCCGCGCATCGCCTCCAACGTTTTAATGGGAGTGCTGGTTAATTCCGATACTTGCCGAGGGGAAAGATACTCAGCCCCTACGAGCATGTCGCCTTTTCGCAAACGAGCCTGTAGTTCCTCAATAACGACTACAGCTATTTTCTCGGCGAGCTGTTTTAAAGTGGGATCAATAGGGTTGAGACACATAAAGCCTGCTCCTCTCCGTTGCCGTTTATTACGGTCGAAGAGGGGCAGGCTTAATCGAGCGAGCGGGCCAACTTTAATGTTTGCGGATCAGCGCTCCCTAGTCACCTTTGTGATCGGGGACCGGACTGCCCACGACGTTGGCATCTTACCCGCTGCTAAACCATCTGATTAGCCCCAATGCTTCGCCGGGGCAGGCTTAATCGAGCGAGCGGGCCAACTTTAATGTTTGCGGATCAGCGCTCCCTAGTCACCTTTGTGATCTGGGACCGGACTGCCCACGACGTTGGCATCTTACCCGCTGCTAAACCATCTGATTAGCCCAGGTCTGGCGGTTAGAAAATACCAGTAACTTTTTCACCAACCCGAGTATAGTAACCGAATTCCTCTGATTGGCGACTGGGAACATCCCAGCAGATTTATTATTGCATGTTTAATAAACCCTGGCAAGGCCTATCTTGCCGTTTCTGTTGGACTTACCCCCACAAGCCCTTAACAACCCTTGTTCGCCCTATAAAAAGAAGAAATAAATGGTGGGCCATTTATGCCCAAACTCGAATCCAGCACGCCACCAGCAAGTCGGCCGCTCTGCGGAGGCGACAGCAAGGGAGCCGGAGCCGCGAACACTCTGTTATGCGAGAAGCTAAACTGGTGGTCTAATCATCTGATGAAGCACCTTCGTTTTTATAACTACCCCTAAATCGAGCATTTCCTGTGATTCTATATATTCCTGTGATTTTGTTGGTATTTCCTTTTGCTTGATCTCATTGTTCTTTGAGTAATGGAACCCCCTGCTCAAGATGCCCAAGAACCTAGTTCGTAATACTTTGTTGATTTTTCTCCGACCAACTTTCTCGTCAATATATTCACATAATAGAACCGGGCTGCCACTAGAACCAGGAAACACAGAAGCATCAATTACAAATTCAGGTTTTCCATTGAAGTCAACATATATGGGTGTTGCAGTAATACCTTTACGAATTAAAGGTATATTGTTCACTTCATCATAGATGTTGTTTGGGTATCCAAGAAATACAATATCTTCACATGCATCAAGCAAGTATCTTGCTTCATTATCTCCTGGTATCATTTCAATTTCTAACGGGCAAAAGAAAATCGACTCTTCTTCATCAGTCATATTTTTTTGATTTCAGGATAGACATCCTCAAGATTCAATATTGCGACATCGATATCATCATCAGGATGATACTCCCATAAGCTTTCATACCTTTCAATTTCAACAATAACAGGATTACCGATATCAAACTCAGTTCCAATTTTTCTCTGTAATGTTATTACACCCGAAGTTCCCCCTTCAACAACATGCCGATTCGTTACTATAAATATGTATGGTGATTCACCCCTGCGATCAATCAAGATTGATCCTGTTCCTACTCCTCTGCTACCATCAGGATATATAGTTTCTATTCTAACCGTAGAAAGAAACAAATCATTGTAATTGAATATCTTTTGCGTTCCAATCATCATATTTTAACCTCCTGTATAACATTGGTCGTGTTCGCGAGGTGGCCGTCCGGGCCACCATGCACGGTTGGCGCGGCAGGCGCTTCTGCGGCCGACGTGACAAAGGCCATCTGAGCGAAGGGCCGCCAGGCCTGCAGCAACGGGCACTTTTTTATACGTACTTATCAATATATTCTTTTACCACCTTGTATATTGTTTTGGATCCGTGTCCTTTTACTATGCGGACATTGTCAATTCTATCACTTTCGTGATAGTTAATCCCAATAAGTTTCGGATGTTCAATCAGTTCCAAAATACCTTGTTTTTCAGCAATTCTTAACTTCCAAAGTCCTCCACCACTCATACCTCTAAATGTATTAGGTGTCATGGTGTCAGGTTTATACTCTGTTTTCATCTCATAATAATCATAATTCTCAACGTTATAAAGTTTTGGAGTATCTCCTGCATAGCACATTAAAGCTATAATGATTCTTTCTTTTTCTAACTCTAGTTTGGTGAGTTCACCAACTGCACCTGCAATAATCCAGAGGTCTTTCTTTTTGAGCAATTCTTCGTGGTTTGTTAAGTAGGATTTATTTGAAAGATTGACAAAACTTTTCTTCTGAATGAAGTAACCAAGCACATTTTCTGGAATACTAATTAATCCAACGTCTGGACCATCCAAATCTGATATAGGTGTCGCAATCTCATAATATGTGAACAAGGATGATTTATGCATCATGCGATAAATCTCTTCTCCAAAAATAAAACTAATAAATGGATAAGGTTTAAGGTGTTTTATCACGTGCTGGGCTGTAAGTATAAAATGTTTGCCATCAAGTTTAACAAGAGAGCCAGATCCACGCAATTCTGGTGGATGAGATGGATCACCTGTCTTTGATGCAACAATTGCTATAGAATGGTGATTAATTGGAGGAACGATGATGGTTCCTGTAACTTACTTTCTGTAAATTCCGGAAATCCGGTAGCCGCAGCGGTCCGAATTAGGACTTGAAAGCGGCGGGTCACATCCGTATTTCTTGTTGAAGAAGCAAAACTTTAACAAGG
>SDBS01006038.1_pt1 | contig 11790 bp, 12 predicted proteins | sample 2277091 | NCBI WGS metagenome assembly SDBS01 (sample SAMN10404972, study PRJNA504765) | marine sediment metagenome | isolation source: marine sediment core GS10_PC15, 163 cmbsf | place: Arctic Ocean: Southern Knipovich Ridge | collected 2010 | reverse complement strand
TACCATTGGCTTCTTTCCAAGGGTTTTAAACCTGAAAACATAGTTATTGCTGGAGATTCCGCTGGGGGGAATTTAACATTAACGACTTTAATAAAATTACGCGATGAAGGTTCACCGTTACCTTCTGGAGCAGTAGCAATGGCCCCACATACTGATCATACACCTGAGAGTAAAACAATTTTTGAAAATGCTGAGACAGATCCCATATTAGCTGATATTGGGGTATTTTGGTGGTCACCGGCTTTTCTAGCAGGAGCAGATCCAAAAGATCCATTAGTTTCTCCCGTTTTTGCAGATTTAAGAGGTTTACCTCCAATCTTAATACAAGTGAGTACAAGCGAAATGTTATATGACAATTCAACACGTCTTATAGAGAGAGCTAAAGCTGCCGGTGTAGATGCTACATTGCAAGAATGGAATGATACTGTACACGTTTTTCAAGGTTTTGGATTACATGCTCTACCAGAAGCAAGAGAAGCAATTAATAAGATCGGTGAATTTATAGAAGCACTATTCAAATAGCATCGATTTCATCATAACTTTTTATTTTTTTTTTGATTTTAAAACAGTTGAGAAATCTTGACTTACTTTTATTATCTCTTAAGAAATTCTAAAACGATAGCTAATGAATCTTAGGTTTAATATATAATTGCTCATTTTTACTATCCACTATAAATAAAAATAATTTATTCAACAGAAAATGGCTGAAACAAAAGAAACAAAATCTTTTCCCTTCATAAAAGGAGAAAAAATTAATCTTTGTGCTACAAACCTCGATCATGTTGATTTATATTGTGGTTGGATGAACCTTCCTGAAACCAGAAAATATGCAAGGCATAGGTTCCCACAAACTATTGAAGAAGTAAAGAAGATGTTTGAGTTTAAAAAAGAAGAAGTAAAAGGGAATATTTTTTTTGAGGTATGGCACAAAGAAGAGAAGAAACCGATAGGGGTTACTGGATTTATTCATATTCAATGGTTTACTCGCAATGCTCTAATTTGGGATATGATTGGTGATCCACAATACTTGGAGCAAGGTTTTGCAACTGAAGCTACAAAGTTAGTAATTAATTATGGTTTTATGGAACTAAATTTTCATAAAATTACGGCTGAAGTCTTTAGACCAAATAAAGCCTTTATTCGTGCGGCTGAAGAAGTTGGTTTTAAACACGAGATAACACTTAAAAAAGAAAGATATATCGGTGGTGAGTTCGTAGATCTGTTAAATTATGTCATTTTCAAGAAAGAATGGATGAAAACTTTAAAAGGATAGTTGTTTCTAATTCTAATAATTCTATGGGTTCAAGAAAATGGAAGAAAAAAATGACTCAAAAGAAAAGAACGATATAATACCATTTACGTTTATCAAAGGTAAAATGATTGATCTTTGCGCTCCTAACTCAAAAAATATAAATTTACGTGTAAAATGGATGAATGATCCAAAAGTACGTATATTTGCCCGAAATATAATGCCCACTAGAGTTGAGGATGTTAAGAAGTGGAGAGAACCTCGAGAGGGAAGAATAAGTAATTTTGTCGAATTTGAAATTTGGCATATTAAAGATCAGAAACCAATTGGTACAGCAGGATTGGGACATATAGATTGGGTTAATGGTTGGGCAAACGCCTTTATGTCAATTGGGGAATCAGAATATTGGAATATGAATATTGCTACTGAAGCTACAGAATTACTTGTAGAATATGCCTTCAATGAATTAAATCTAAATAAATTACATGGTGGAGTGTGTGTTGAGAATATTGGTTCATGGTCTGTAGCAGAAAAGATCGGATTTGAATTTGAAGGAATTGAAGAAGATGAGTTCTATGTTGATGGAAAATATCTTGGTGTTAAAGCTTATCGCTTATTGAAGGAAGATTGGATGAAAAGAAAATCTTCTTAATAAGTTCATTTCAATATTCCAATTATTGAAAAAAATTAATTTCAAAACCGGAAATTTTAGCTATGTCTTTAAGTTATATGGATAAGGAACTGATTTTTTACAAAATTACGATTGAAGTCTTTGCATCAGATAAGGTCTCTATTCGTGTAGCTGAAGAAGTTGCCTTTAAACATGAGATAACACTTAAAAAAGAAGAATATATCGACATTGAGTTTTTAGATAAGTTAAATTATCTCATTTTCAAGGAAGAATGCATGAAAACTAAATAAGGATAATGTTTCTTGATTTTATAAAATTAAGAGGTTTGAGAAAATGGGAGAAAAAGATGGTTCAAAAGAAAAAAACGACATTAAAGCATTTGCCTTTATTGAAGGTAAATCAATTAATCTTTGCGCTCATAATTCAGAACATATCAATTTGTATGTGAAATGGATAAATGATCCAAAAGTTCGAATATATGCTCGATTTATAATTCCCATAAGAGTTGAAGATGTTAAGAAGTGGTTGGAACCTCGAGAGGGGAGAATAAGCAATTTTGTGGTATTTGAACTTTGGCATAATAAAGATAAGAAACCAATTGGTACAGCAGGATTGGGACCTATAGATTGGGTTAATGGTTGGGCAAACATATTTATGTCAATTGGGGAACCAGAATATTGGAATAAGAGTGTTGCTACAGAAGCTACAGAATTACTTGTAGAATATGCCTTCAATGAATTGAATCTAAATAAATTGGAAGCTGGAGCGTGTGTTGAGAATATTGGTTCATGGTCTGTAGCAGAGAAGAGTGGATTTGAATTTGAAGGAATTCAAGAAGATGAGTACTATATTGATGGAAAATATTTTAATGGTAAAACTTATCGCTTATTGAAGGAAGATTGGATTAAAAAAAAAAAAGAATTTTAAGAATGATGAGAAAAAATCATTCATCCCCCACCTATTGCTGGGAAAATAGCCACAATATCACCATCGTTAAGAACAGAATCTTGATCATAATGAGGTCTACCATTGATTATAATTACACCGCGCATTTCATCTTTAGGGATTTTATATTTTTCAAATAGTAATTTAATAGTAGCATTTTTTGGGATAGTCAAGACTTCCTTTTTTGGTCCATATTCCCTTAGATTTGCAAAAAACTTTACCGTAATTATAATAGTATTGTTATTCATCTTCTTCTTTATTAAAATACCATTTATATAATAATCCCATATTTTTTGGAAATATTGATATAAAATCTCCATTTTTCACATTCTTTTTAGATCCGGAATATCGGCCATTCACAAATATATGGCTAACCTCATCCTCTTCAATAGAAAACTTCTTTAAAATGTCAATCACTGTGTTAAAATTTGTGTCAGGAATACTCAGCTTTAATGAGGAACTTCCTGAAAGTTGTTGATGTATTTTTTTTCTTAAATCACCGAATAATTTAACTTGTATAGGCATTTTTCAATTTAATTGTATGCTAAAACACACTATCTAACTCATCATCTGACACATTGAACACTTCATTATGCGGAGGTAACTTTTCTTCCATCATAAACTCAGGAAGTCTATCATCTACTGCGGTAAATCCTGCCTTCTTATTAAATTCTAATTCAACGTCAATAATTTGCTTTCCTATTTTGGGAACATCCTCAACAGTCAAATTTGTTCCTAAAACACCATTTAATGTCTCTACAAGTCCTTCCAATCCTTCTGGTATATCTAAAATCGCAAAAGCTACAAATAAACAATAACCAGTTGCATCCAGGGCAGCCGTAGCTAGTTGTAAATTACGAGATACTTCTGCCTTTTTGGGATCTAAAGGATCTACTTTTCCTCCTACACCCATAATCTCTGGAGCGATAGCATAACCTGCTGTGTGATCTGCTCCCATTGGTGTAGTAGCGAAAGTAACTCCAATACCTTTAATTGCTCGGGGATCATATGCTGGAAATCCTTGACCTTTAGCGGTAGGAATCCTTGTTACACCGAAAGCTTTACCTGTAAATTCTGTTCCGTTAACAAGAATTCTTCCTGTTGGGGTTTTCTTACGAATTTCTTCCATAAGATTTAAAGCTCCTTTTCCATCTCCCATTTCAATTAATCCACCTTCCATTGCTACAGCAATAGTAGTACCAGCTTCGATAGTATCAACACCTAGGTCATTACACGCTCGATTAAGTTCACCTATAATATCTAAATCGTAAATACCACAATTGGCACCTAATGCCCAGACAGATTCATATTCTAACACTCCAACTGGATCTTCTCCACCAGGTTTTGTCCATATCTCAGAACACTGTATAATGCATCCAGGGCTACAAAAATGAGGACGAACACCTCCTCTATTCTTAATTTCTTCTGCTTTTGCTTCTCCTGATATCTTTTCTGCTCTATCGTCTTGTCCACTAGAAAAATTTCTGTGGGGTAATCCCCCTGCCTCGTTGATTATATTAACTAGCACGCTAGTTCCATAAGAATTAAGCGCTCCACCTGTTTTAGTCACATCATGTGCCTGTAAAGCATCTCTTAGTTTAGTTGAACCTTGCTTAAATATATCCTCATTTGCAATTTCTACTCCTGGTGCACCAGTTTCATCAACTATTATAAATTTTAATCCTTTAGATGCCATGACAGCACCAAGTCCACCTCGACCAGCATATCTACTTGGTAATCCTTCAGGATCATTAAAACAAATTCCAGCCATTGCTCCAAGCAACTCAGCTCCAATTCCTACGCTGCAAATACCAACTTTATTTCCAAATTCTGAAAAAAGTTCCTTATAAACTCCGTATAATCCTTTACCCGACCAATTATTAGCATTTATAAATTCAGTTCCATTATTTGTTATCTTAAGTAAATAGTAATCATTTCCTTCATGTTTTCCTTCTATTATCATCGCAGCAATTCTCATTCTTCCAAGTTTTTGGCCAAAATTGGTTCCAGCATTAGCCTCTTTAATTCCTCCTGTTAATGGTGATTTTCCGCCAACAGACATTCGACCAGAGGTTGGAGCTGATGTTCCAGTTACTATTCCTGGGGCGAACACCAATTTATTATGGGCCCGTAATGGATGACAAGTCGGAGGGACTTCATTTGCTACAATGATTGAAGTCATACCACGACCACCTAAAGCCATATATTCTTCCGGTAAATCTACTAATTTGGCTTCAAGATTGGTCATATTTACTCTTAACATTTTTTTTGACAAATTTTTCACCTCTATTTTTTTTATGCAAGATATTTTTAGGTATGATATTATTTAAAACTTGACAGCTTTATCGTTATATACAAAGGGAAATAACGATATCTCCTCAATTATAAACATATTTTTATTGTCTATTTGATTGATTTCATCAATTAGATTACATTTATTTGAGATATGGATTTATTACTTTTTATAAAAAATGCACAATCTAAAAAATCAAGGAAATGAGTTTTTAACTTTTAGAATTACTCAGAGTGGAGAAGTAATTTCCAAAAAATGATAGAATAAACCTATAAACACTGAGGTTCCTTATATAACTTAATTTTATTTAATGAAATGAAATAATCCTTGAATCCCTGATGTGCATGAAAGTCGCTTTTCTATAATTATGGTGCTTAACTTCTTCTTCATGAACAGTTGAAATGATAATAGAGCAATCTAAATCTAAATACTAAACGGTAATTGGTAATAAAACTATAAAATTACTTCCTTTACCATAATCTCCTTTTATTTTATCCTCAACCCAAATTTTTCCATTAAAAGTTGTAAGAATTTTATTAACTAAAGAGAGTCCAAGCCCTATTCCTTTAGTACCTTTCAATTCTCTCTCTCCTTCTTTGAATATATTTTCCTTTCTATTATCCGGTACACCAATACCATTATCAATAAACTCAATTCTTACATAATTTTTATTATCTATTAGATTGTTCGAAGTCTTGATAAGAATTTCTATATTTTTATTTTCAGTATATCTAACGCTATTTATCATTATATTCTCGAATACATCCTGCAAAAGTACATTCGCTTGTACTATCAATTCTTCATCAATTGAATCAACTTGAATTGTTAAACTTCTATCTTCATAAGTTTTTTTAATGAAATCTATCGAATTTTTTAACGCATCATAAATTTTTATTGGATGAATAATAACTTGTTCCTCTTCAAGTTTTGAAAGAGTAAGAACATTTTTAACTAATTTACCACCCCTATCAGCTTGAGCTTGAATAATTTTCCAAAAATCATCTAAAGATTTAGCTTTTTCATAATCATTGAGGTGGAATGAAATATATTCGGCTGAGGAAGCAATAATTTGAAGAATATTATTTATGTCGTGCGCAAAAAGATCTTTATAAAAATTGGCTCGATCATATGCTTTGCGATATTTTTCTTCAGATTCTTTTAATTTCTGTTCGGCTTGTTTACGTTTGGTGATATCCCGAATTAAACCAAAAAAGCCTACCTTTTCTCCTTCAGAATCGTATTGTAAATCGATTAATACTTCCAAATGGTGAAGTTCCTCATCTATTAATACCAAATCTCTTTCATAAACATAAGGAGATGAAATCTCGTTTTTGTAAAGCTGGTTGTATATTTTAAAAGTCTCTTTATGAGTTTTTTCTTCATAAAGCACCTTATAATTCTTTCCCATCATTTCTTCCCTTGAAGATCCTAATATTTTACAAAAATAATCGTTCATAAAAGTATGATTTCCCTTAAGATCAACTTCAAAATACCCTTCTTTTATATTTTCAAGAATCTCTCTATATTTTTTTTCCGAATCTTTTAATTTTTTTTCTGCTTTCGTACGTTCAGTAATATCTCGAATCAGACCAAAAAAGCCCACCTTATTTCCTTCAGAATCGTATTTTACATCAGCTAATGTTTCATAATAGATTGTTTCCCCGCTAGGTGTTACATTTTGTCTTTCAATAAGAACGGGAGAGGGAATCTCATTTTTATAAAGTTGGTTGTAAATTTTATATAACTTCGTAGCTGTCTTTTCATCTTGAAAAGTGCGATGATTCTTTCCTAATAGTTCTTCCTTCGATGAGTAACCAAATATTTTACAATAGCGATCGTTCACGAAAGTTAAAGTTCCCTTAAGATCAACTTCAAAATACCCTTCCATCATATTTTCAAGAATCCCTCTATGTTTTTTTTCGGATTCTTTTAATTTTTTTTTTAGGTTCGCAGTTTCCATCATGATCCTAAATTCACTTTTATATTATTGAATATGTAAATATGAATATTTTTGTCACATTATTACTCATTATTTGAAATTTCATTTTATTAATAATATACTGGAATATCTAATTTTTCGTAATGATAATACGAACTTATTTCAATATTTACTGTTTGTATAAATAAATCATTAATTAAATTGAAGATCTTATAAGTAGAATTTTTTTTTATAGTAAAAGATTACAAATCCACTTAACTCAATTTATTGTTATTATTTTCGATATACTCCATTTAAATCTACTAACGATGATAAAGAAATAAAAAGGCTTTCTCTTATTACTGATGCTCTTTTTCTTTCAATTTTTATCGTAATTTGTGTTCATATCTTTTACCCTAGAGGAGCCTATAAATTTTATCTAATGCTTTTAACACCATTCATTTCAATATTTTTTGATCCAAAAGATTTCTCATATAATAAAGCAAACAGAGACACAGAGTTTAAGTTTCATAAGAAATATTTAATCGGACTTATATTATCTTGGGGGATTTTCTTTTGTTATAGATATATCTATTTCTGGATACTCGTTGGCTGCATGATATATTACGCTGTAATAAAACACAAAAACTCTTTAAGAACTAAACACCGAGTAGTATAAAAGTAATTTTTGGATACCTTTTGTTATTCGCTTCTAAAGGAAGATTGGTTGAATAAAAGATCTCATTTTTTTAAAAAAATCCTACTTTCTATTATGAATTACGAATTAATTGGCAGTACAATTACGAAATTACTTCCCTTGGAATAATCTCCATGCACTTTATCCTCAACCCAGATTTTTCCGTCAAAATTAATAAGGATTTTACTAACTAAAGAGAGTCCAAGACCCATCCCTTTATCACCCTTTAATTTTCGATTACCTTTACTAAAAATAACCTCTTTTCTCTCATCAGGTACTCCTATACCATTATCAATAAATTCCATTTTAATGCAGTTCTTGCTATCTATCTGGATCTTGGTAAGCTTAACAAGAATTTCTACATCAGAACTCTCATTATACTTCACACCATTTATTAAAATATTCTCAAAAACATCTTGCAAAAGTAAATTAGCATGAACCACAAAATCAATCTCAGTTGAGTTAACTTGAATTTCTAAATTTCTATTTTCATATGCTCCTTTAATAAATTTTATTGAACTTTTTAATGTATCATAAAGATTAATTGGTTGAACAATAATATTTTTTTCTTCGAGTTTAGAAAGAATGTGGACATTTTTAACCAATTTACCCCCTCTTTCGACCTGCTGATTAATGGTTTTAGTGAGATTAAGAATATTTTTGAATTTTTCAGAATCATCGAGTTGAATAGAGATTAGTTCAGCAGAGGACGTTATAATTTGAAGAATATTATTAATATCATGAGCAAAAAGATCCTTATAAAAATTGGCTCGTTCATATGCATCCTGATATTGTTTTTCTGATTCTTGGAGTTTCAACTCTGCTTCCTTATTCTTAGTGATATCAGTAATAACATGAACTGCTCCAATTAATTGCTTGTCATCATCAAACACAGGATTTGCAGTAACTTGGAGCCATTTATTACCAGTCTGAACAATTGAAGTTTCAACTTTCTCGGATATTTTCATCGTCATTCCAGGGCACCAATCCACAGGCTTGAGTGTTCCATGTATAACTTCCCAGCAAGGACGATTGAGAATTTCTTCCTCAAGTTTTCCTACAAGGTTTAAAGTAGCTCTGTTGCATTGTACAATATTATTGTCGAGATCAAGGAGAAAAACAGATTCACTCATAGCATTGAAAGTTGTAAACCATTGATGCGCCTTATGTTTGAGGGCTTCCTCTGCATTTTTTCGTACTGATATATCTCTTGAAAAAATTAAGCCATTTAAATTCCCATCCTCATTAATATAAGTTTTCCCTCTTGCTTCAATCCAAACCCAACTACCATCTTTATGCTTAAACCTTAATTCAGCATGGCCTTGCCCTTCCTTGAATCCTTCAAACAAAGCTTTAGCGGACTTCGATAAATCATCAGGGTGAACAAATTTTAAAACTGATTTCCCAAGAAGATCTTGACTGAATAACCTAATGTTTGCTGGAATGCGTTTTCATTAATGTATTCATACTTAAATTTTTTATTCAGTAATCCAATTAAATCATAGGCATTCTCAGAGATTAATCTAAATTTTTCTTCAGATTCTCTCAATTTTTGTTCTGCAATTTTTCTTTCTGATATATCTCGTACAACACCAAAAAATCTATTATTATCTAATAATGATCCTTTCGCTGAAGCATAAACATAATGACCATCTTTATGTAAAGTTCTGTATTCGATAGTGATGTCTTCTCTAGTATGGTAAGCTTCTTTTAATGCTTCTAATACCTCATACATATCATCAGGATGAATAAATTTGCGCATACTTTTATTGATAATTTCGGAAGGAGTAAAACCAAAAATATCATAGAGTTGTGGACTAGCATATGTAAATTTTCCTTTTAAATCAACTTCAAGCAATAAATCGGAAACTGAATTAACTAAATAACGATATTTCTCTTCTGACTTTTTCAATTTATTTTCCATTTCTTTACGCTCTGTTACATCTCGAGCAATACTCAAAACTTGGGTAATTCTTTGATCTTCCATTATTGGTACTGAATCTATTTCAAATTCAGAAATTCCTCCAGAAAAATTATTAATTTTTAATTCCATTCCTTTTACCGCTTTCCCACTTCTTATTTCTTTTATGAATTTCCATAGTTTTTCTTGACTATCCCCTGCAAAGAAATCGATAATGTTCATTTTTTGCATCTCTTCTGGAGTAATTTTGATTTTTTTGAACCAGGCTGGATTAACGTCAAGTACATTCCCTTTATAGTCTGTTAGATATATCATGTCTGGACTCGCATTAAAAATTGTGCGATATTTTTTTTCAGACTTACTTACTTTTGCTTGAGTTTCTCTTTCTTTAATACAGGATTTTAATCTTATACCAATTTCTCTTAGCATATCATATTCTTCTTCTTGAAATGGTTTATTTTCCAGATAAATAACATCGATTATCATTTCTTTTTCATTAATCACTTCTCTGGTTGATAGCATCCATTCTGAAATTTCAAAATTAATTGTTGTATATTCATTATCAGTATAGGAAATACGAGCACAACAAATATCTGAAAATCGAAAGGCAGCTGGAAGAATTTCTAAAATTCCATGAAGAAGCCCCTCAATGCTAATACCCTTATTTTCTATTAGTTTAGATACTTGATATATACAGCTGAGTTCTTTTATACGTTCTTGTAATTTCGATTCTGATTTTAAAAGCTTTTCTTTTGTCTCTCTTCTCTTTGTAATATCAATGATATGTTCGCGTTTGTGATGTGATAAACAGTCTATCGCAGCAGGACAGACCTCTAACGTTTTAACATCAATCACACCAATTTCTTTCCCACATTTTTTATATTCCCAACAACTTTTCATGTACATTATCACATCTTTAACATTTTAATAATCAATTTATTGTAATATTATCTTATCTTAATATCTTAATAAATTAATAACATTTAAATTTTTGGTTTTTTATAAAAAAATATATTTTTTATCTTATAATCAGAATATATGTATCAGCTATTTACTTCGTAATAATACCGCAGGATTGTAATCCAGTGTTTAATGTTTCCTAATATCTATTCTTCTGATATCATATTCCATTTTAAGCTCCAATCTGCCATAGCATCGAGAACATGGTTAAGAGTTCTTCCTTTTTCTGTTAATTCGTAATTAATTATAACAGGTGATTCTGGGATAACAATCCTCTCAAGAATACCTGCTTTTACCAATTCTTTGAGTTTAGTAGACAATGTTTTTGAACTTATTGGCTTAAGTGAGCGCATAAGTTGGTTAAATCGCATACTCTTCTTTTGAAGATATATTTCTTTAAGGATCATAAGATTCCATTTACTACCAATTATAGAAATAGTTTTTTCATAAGGACATTTGATTATACTCTTCTTTTTCACTAATTTATGTTTCGACATCTAATATCTCTTCTTATATTAACTTACTTTTGGGTTAGCTTTTCTTTATATATAATATTTAATTCACTTTACTTAATAAATTATATTATAATTATAAAGTAAATATAAAAAATAAAGTGATATATAAAGAATGAAAAATAAAAATCTCGAATTAGTTGGCAAAGCTTTTAATGCTTTAATGAATAAGCACGATTTTAGTGTACTAGATGAATATTGGACCAAGGATTACATTCAACATAATCCCATGATCGAAAGTGGGATAGAACCTTTTAAAAAATTTATGCAAGGATGGATAAGTGCCATACCAGACCTAAAGTGGGAACCAATAATTCCTCCTATGGCTTCAGATGATCAAGTATGGGCATACGGTAAATACACGGGAACTTTTAAAAATGATTGGATTGGTATACCATCAAATAATAAAGAAATTAGTTTCACTGCTGTAGACATCGTTAGAATTGAAAATGAAAGAATAGCTGAACACTGGGATGTGATGGATTTAAAAACGATGTTTGAACAAATGAGTCAGTAGTTAATTCTTCGTTTTTTTTTTTTTTTTTTTTAAATTTGTGTTTTTTTTTAATAGTAAAATTTTTTTTCAAAAAACCAGAGTTTTTTTTGAGTCTTAAGTTAAGAGTTTGTTTATTATACGCCACACCAAAGATTGGAAAAAAAAATT
>SDBS01006037.1_pt1 | contig 11792 bp, 9 predicted proteins | sample 2277091 | NCBI WGS metagenome assembly SDBS01 (sample SAMN10404972, study PRJNA504765) | marine sediment metagenome | isolation source: marine sediment core GS10_PC15, 163 cmbsf | place: Arctic Ocean: Southern Knipovich Ridge | collected 2010 | reverse complement strand
TCGCCAAAAAAATCGCGAAGCGAAGCAAACTCGGGTGAACCACTGCCGACAGCCGGGCTGTTCTTTCTGAGAAGGTAAAACCCCTTTTTTGTGTCGAGGAACATCGGATCCCGGGATATGTTATGATTCCCCTGTCCCTTGAAAGCCGGAATACACAAATTGTAATCGATTCTGGCTTTGCCAAGATCCCCTCCACGACTCACCTGAATAGGGTCGCTTTTTGTGGATTTCCAGGCCGTGTTGTTAACTATGATATTGTTCATAATAATGTCGCCGCGTCCGGGGCCTATAAAAACACCGGTCCCGTTTTCAGCGATCGTGTTATTGATAATTCTGTTTGCGGCGTTTTCAGTCTTGCGCAACAGAAGCACCCCCCACCTTCCGTTCCTGTATATCAGATTGTTTTCTATCCTGCTGTTGGATATATGAGGGTAGAGGTGAAGTCCGTAGCCCGAATTCCATCTGACAATGTTATTGCGAATGGTTATGTTGTTACCGCTCGAATATATACCATGATCGAACTGGGGATGTTTGCCATTGAATTCGACAAGATTGTTTTCGATTACCGTCCCGACAACGTTGTGGGCCTCTATCCCCTGAAGGGCGCTGTTGTGAATACGGCAATTCCTTATAACCGTATAATCTCCGTTTGACTTGACACCTGTATAGCCGGCGCCCCCCACATCGAAGCCGTCTATGACCACCCATTTGCAACCTTTTCTGATATAGAAATTGTGAAAGGGGGACCCGTGAATGATTGCCTTGTACTTCTCCTGGGACTTGAGCACTGTGGGCCTTTCGGGCGTACCGCCGTGTCGGGGAAAGAGTGTGATCTGTTCGCCCACATAGTAACCGGGTTTAAAAATGAAAGTGTGGCCTCCGCCCACACGTTCAATCGCGGTCTTAATGGACGGAAAAGGATTACTCTGAGCCCCGTTGCCAACAACGGACCCGCGAGGGGATATCCAGTACATGTCAGCCTGAGCCCGGAGGCTCCCAAAACATATCAGGGAAACCGACATGACAAGCGTAATTTTTCTGTAAATATTGTTAGTCATCTTATCGTACCTCCAGTACATTGAACGTTATGTTGCCCCACCGTCATGTATCCCACTTATCAACTCCCGCAACTGACAGGACGTGCGGGTGATGTTGAACTCTTCCTGGATGCGCCGGCGACCCGCCCTTCCAAGTTTTCTATTGTGCTGGGGGGTCGCAACCAGCAAGCCTTTCAAGACAGCCGCAAGACCCTCAACGTCTTTGGCATCTGTAAGGTAGCCGTTGACTCCATCCTCCACAAGCTCCGGAATACCCGATATGTTCGTTGAGACAACGGGAATTTCACACGCCATCGCTTCCATCAGGGCTACGGGAATTCCGTCCTGATCTCCGGAGGATTCTCTCACACAAGGCATAACGAAGACACCGCACTGGTTGAAAAGTCCGGTAAGGCGGTCATTGGGGACGGACCCCAGCAATCTTACTTTCTCCTCAAGGCCGCGACACTTTATGAGTTCTTCCAGATCGTCATGCATGGGACCGTTGCCCACAATGTCATACGAAAAACTGATACCCTCCTCGTGCAACCTGGCGGCAGCTTCGATGCTCACCTCCAGCCCCTTCTTTTCGACAAGCCTTCCCACAAACAGCAGTTTGCCGGGCTGGAGCTCCCTGTCTGTTGCTTTGAACTGGTCAACATCAATCCCACAATGGACAACACGGCACAGGTTGGCAATGCGATCGCCGCAGGTTTTACTCAGATATCGAATGTTGTACTCTGAAATTGCAGCGATAAAAACACACTTGGACAGCCGGGCCGTGAGACTTCCAGGCTTGCGCGTAAATATGTCAAATGCATGAACCGTGCACGACACGGGCGCCTTGATTAGCATGCCTGTCATTATCCCGAGATTCAGTGAGCGACTTGCGAAATGCACATGGATATGTCGCACACCAGACCTCGAACAATGTCGGGCGAAGTAACAGGCGGCAGGTAATTCGTAGACAGCTTTGGCAAACTCGGAGATGCTGTGAAATGCCAGAGCCGGAAACCACGCCGCGATTTGCAACATCATAATTGGATGTCTGAGCGTCTGGAAGACCAGCGACGAGGCAAGAATAAAACAACCGGGCCTGAACACGGCCTTTTCAACCCAGCTTGCCATAAGTCCGGAGAATTCATCGGTGTTGTGCCGCCGGCAACTGGCCAGCGGCAGAATGCTCCAGCCGGCCTGTTCGTGAGCCTCCATTTCATTTGTCACAAACGACTGGTTTAACCCTGATACTACATAGGCTATTTTCATTTAGTGCTCCGATGTTGACGGCTATTGAGTAAATCCGGTTTGCTTGAATGAAGCAGATTGCAGATAACCGCACGGAATTTGCCGGAAGATGTTCGCTCGATGGCTTCGACCACCTCCACGCGTATGTCCGCTTCTCCCACACGGTGTCTCAAGTTCTCCGCGATTTTGTTTCCGTGCCGATCCGTATAGTCCTTTCCGGGCACGATACGAATGCGGAATTTGTCGTAATCGTCCTGGATGATCTGTGCTTCGGCGATGCCTTCTGCGCCCTTGAAAATGGGATCCAGCCTGCCGATCTTTCGGCCGTCGGCGGTAATGAGAACAGCATCATCTCGTCCCTCGATATGGCCGAGCATCGGCAGTGGGCTGCCGCATGAGCATCGACCCGGCTTGAGCGAGCCTATGTCGCCGACACGATAACGTATAAACGGCTGGACGAAATTGATGAGACTTGTGCAGATCAACCGCCCTGTTTGCCCTGCCTCAACGGGTCTGTCCGCATCATCGACGACTTCGACAAAGCCTGTCTCGGGGCTCAAGTGCATTGAACCTTGTTTGCACTCCGCCGCGAAAACAGCCATTTCACCGCAGCCGTATTGATTAAAGGTTTTGCATCCAAAAGCTTTTCTTATGGCCTCGCGATGATAGTCAAACAAAGTATCGGCCGTTGTAAAACATGCCTTGAAAGCCACAGGCGCCAGGTCATTGTCAACAATGTATTGAGCTATCGCATAAACGCTCGATGCATATCCTTCGATGTACTCAGCCTTGAATCTTCTCAGTTCGTCAACATAATGACCAAGGTACCGCGGCGAAAGATGATAGCTTGACATATAGAGTTGCTTCCATCGGCGATTTTCCACCCAGAAAGGTGGCCTGGTCCGTTCGGGCGCGGTAACAAGAAAACCACCGATACTGACGGAACGGTTGATGCGTCTTTGCATCCCGGCGACGGCATGACAACGACCGTCAAAGTATGCAAGGGCCGCGGAGTTGAGCTTTGTATCCCGATAGATCTTCAGAGGTGTCCCCGTAGTGCCGGAGGTGTGCAAAATCACCAGTTGACTTTTCTTCAGGTTTAGATCGACAAAAGATTCGGGATTCCTGCGAACCGTTTCTTTGTCCAGGATGGGCAAGCGGTGCAGGTCGGCGACACTCTTGATTTGTCCCGGCTCAATGCCACGGTCGGCAAACAGTTTTCGGTAGTACGGTACGTTCACAGCCGCATGACGCACCAGTTCACCGAGCTTCTTGTTCTGGTATTCGACGAACTGCCGGGCTGTCCACTTGTCGTGGGCGGCAATCTCCTCCAGAGTTCGATCGTAGTCCGGGCCAAAACGCTGCCGGTCGAGCTTTCGGGCGTGCGCCGACGCCAGCCACTTCTTGGCGAAGCAGGGCGTTTTCCAGTAAATCTTCTCTTTAAGAGACGACATTATTGTCTCGCAAAGGCTGATCAATCAGCTTCAGGTAAAGTTTTTTCAGGTCTCCGGCGCGGGCGTCCCAGTTGTATCGTTCTTCCACGGTCCTCTTGGCATTGGCGCCAAGGCGGTTTCTCAGATCAGGATCATCGACCAGGAGATCGAGACACCTGCCCAGCCCCTCAACATCGCCGGGCTCGATCAGCAGGCCGTTTTCCATGTTCTCAACAACGTCGCCAATACCACCCACCGGTGTCGTAATGCAGGCAAGGGCGTAACTCATGGCCTCAAGCAGGCCTATCGGCATACCTTCGGCGTAGGATTGCAGGACATAGATGTCAGCCTCTCTGTAGGCACAATCTTTACCATCGCCGACCAGCGGACCGGGCGTTTCAATCACATCACCTAAACCCAGGCGCTCGATACGCAAAGCAGCTTCAGGCCACGCATAGTCTCTGGGACCGGCCAGAATAAAGCGATACTTCTCCAACAGATCGCGCCGCCGCTCTATAAGTTCGAGCAATTCATATATTCCCTTGCGCTTCTCGAAACGCGACATGAACAAGACGGTCAGTTTGTCCGTGTCTCCGGTCGATGGTAGTTCGCTCGGCATAAAAACGCTGTTTGGCATAACAGTGATCTTTTCGGACGGAATTCCTATCGTCTCGAAAAACTCACGCCACTGCTCGGACAGAACGATTATGACATGATTGGTGCGAATCAAAAATCGAGTCAGTCGCCGTGCAAGGCCTGACATGCCGCCATAGAACTCCTTGAATTCCGCACCATGAATATGAAACACGGTGCGAACACGCACCGATCGGGCCAACATCGCCATAACACCCTTGACATAAAACCCGGCCCATGAATTCGTGTGAATATGCGCAATGTCAGGCCGCTTTACGATGAGCATTATGATCCAGACAAATGTAATCGAGCAACTGTTCAGACATCTTAGAAGGAATCGAACGAGCCCTTTTGTGGTGAATACACTCTTGATCAGGATTGCACGGCATAAACACACGTCGAACTCGTCAGGCAGTGAAGTGTGCAGATAATCCTGGCAATACGTTTGCATGCCGCCCAGGGGAGGCGGAAGCGGACCGTTTATCAAAATACGTGTTGCGTTCATTTCAGGCGTCCCGCAAGAACTCTATTCAAGGTGCTGCCGGCATGGATGCTGTTTCCCTGTGTGCTGGTCATACACAGACATAAGGTTTTTGGCCATCCTGGGGGGAGACAATCGGCCCTCAACCATTTTCAAACCCGTCGCACCGGTGCGCTGTCGCAATTCGGCGTCATCCAGCAATTGGCATATCTTCGACGCCATCGCCCCAGCATTGTTTCGAGGCACGACGAAACCTTCCCGCCCGTCTGTGATAAGTTCGTCTATTCCCGGATAATCGGTGCTTACAACACAAATGCCGACGCTCATCGCTTCAATCAGGACGTTGGGAAAACCCTCAAAATCCGACGTCAGCACCGAAATATCTGTTGCTGCCAGCACGTCTTCAATGTCCGGTCGGTTTCCGGTAAAGGTAACCGCCGACGAAACTCCAAGTGATTGGGCATAAGCAATCAGGTCTTGCTTCAATGCCCCCTCTCCCACAACCATAAAGTGCGTCGCGGGTCGGTTCTCAAGGACATGGGCAGCCATATCGAGAAACATCCTGTGATTCTTCTGAGGATGGAGCCTGGCGACTTTGCTTACGACAAGCCTGTCGTCGGGAATATCGAATTTTCGCTTTGCCTCGGATTTGCTGAGCGTCGAGCGAAACTGCTGCGGCCGGATACCATTGTAGACAATGTGAAATTTCTCCGGCTTGACGCCTAACGACTCAATCATCGAATCGGCAATCGCCCGGGAGTTGACAATCCAGCCGTCAACCAGCCGGTCGCAGAACCTGTTCATCAGCCGAATCAAGCCCCGTTCCTTGTATTCCACGCGGTACCCGCCGAAAACCGCCTGCACACCGGCCAGTTTGGCTGCAATCGCAGCATAGAACCCGGCAGTGCCTCCAAACGCATGAACAACATCGAAGCCGCCCCTGCGAAAATGCCTTGCCAGACCGAGAATTCGACCGGACCGAAGGAAGCCCTTTCTCTTGATCTCCACAAGGTTGACGTTTTCCCGCTCGATCAAATCGCCATACTCCCTATCTGGATGGTATACGATCATTTCGGCCGTATGCCCAAGCCTTTGCAGTTCGGAAACGCTGAGAATCGCCTGCCTTTCAGCTCCTCCTCTCTGAAGTGCGTCAATAACGATAGCGATTCTCATTTTACCGCCATCATTCTTATCGCAAGAAAACGCCGCAACAGCCTTTTCAAGAAACCGGGTCTTTCGATCTTTCCATACACCCGTTCCAGACAACAATCGAGCCGCGCGGGATACCAGACATCAAAAAGCCATGGCGCTTTTGAAGCGAGTGGAAGTCCTGACCGAAATTTCTTGAAACCTATTTCACGCATCAGGCCTGTTAATTTGCATTTTGTTGTTTCATTCAGATGAAACCCCATCGCCTGTTTCGCGTCAGGATAGATGTCTTTTGTGATGTCATGCGGGCCGTCAATTTGATTTGGCGACACAATAATATACTTGCCTTTTGGCTTGAGTACTGCATAAACGTCCTTCAGATGTTGAAGGCCGTCTTCGGGGTGAAGATGCTCATATACATCAATACTGATAACCGTGTCAAAAGACTCTGACGAAAAATGGTCTTGCAATTCGTCTCCACCCATCTTCAATATTTGTGCGTTGTCTATATTGTACTGTCGCATCAACCGGCGAGCCTCGTCAAGAGACGGTTCTGAGACATCAACACCTACAATTTCCTTAACGTAGGGCGCCAACACCATACACGTGTATCCTCTGCCGCAACCCACTTCAAGCACCTTTTCATCCGGCCGGCAGACACGGGCCAGCATCTCCGCCAGACCCCTGTAAGTCCCGGCAGTTCTTTTTTCAGGATCAGGAGAAGCCAACTTTGCCATATAAACCTCGGAAACCACACTGTAAGCTTCTTCATAGAGCGTCTTTCTCTCATCCCGGGTGCTGGATCGCAATCGCTCGGCATATTCAAATTCAAGTTCTTCTGATCGTTCCATTCCTGGTCGCTCCGACAACTATGTGAAAACTTATCCTAACACCTGTTACGCCCCAAATTCCGGGTAAGTCAAAACATCATATTGTTCGTAAGCATCCCCTTCGGCGTCGGCATAATGTGACTCGTCAAGACTGTGATCAGCTTCCAGGCCGGTAGCCAGCATTAGCCGGCGCTCTTCATGAAATGACCAGCCAATCAGGATCGCCGTAATGATCCAACTCATTTTCGACGTAAACGACACCAGGACAAGATCCACAACGAGGCGGACAAAAAGGAAGGCCAACGCCATGTTCAGCAGTTCTCTTGAATGATGGTCAAGTTGAAGTTTATTCAATCGTCGAAGTCTCAGCAGCAGCACGAGAAAGATCAGATAGTAAAAAATGCCTCCCGGTATGCCGCTTCCCGTCGCCACTTCAATATAATTATTGTGCGAATATGTCTGGAAACGGGAGTGCAGCCTGAAGTGGTCGAGTCCCACACCCACAAGGGGATGATCGGCGATCATACCCAGACCTTCCTTGATCATCGCCCTTCTCGCCGACACGCTTGAGCCGGTACCCTCTCTGGCCTTTTCAAGTCGTCTTTCCATAAGTGTGCCCGAAGCCGCAAAGTACAGATACGCCGAAATTCCGGCAATCACAATCAGCGCAATGATGAATGCCACGGGTCTGCGAAAAAGCTCTTTTCGATAGGACAGGAAGAACCATGCAGACAAAAGCATGAAGAAAGTGATGAATCCTTTTCGCGACCCGCTGGCGACGACCAGTCGAGCCATGATTAACATCACAACAATAAGCCCCCCCTTGAGAAACCACGACTTCCACGTTCGGAAGAAGAACAACAGGATCGCGGCTGCATACACAAGCGTCATGGCGAATGTGTTGGAGTTCAACGCCAGTCCGGCGGTTCTGCCGGCTTCACCGGGGCTGGTCTCGGAACGCTGGTACTCTCCCGTTACGTAAGCGGAAACTGCGATGATGGCAGCACCGATCAGTACTGCCCAGAAGAGCACCCTGATATTACCAATACTGCTGGAAAAGTGCGCCAGCAGGAGAATCATTACCGCAAACTGAAAAAGGGTAAAGAGTCTCACATAGAAAAGACTCGGTGCGATTGCATTTATGACCCCCAGAATCGACCACGCAAAAAATATCCAGAACAACAAAAGTTCTTTTGGGAAAGTAAAACCGGACCGAATCGACGAGATAACATAACCGGCTGCACACAATCCTCCAAATCCGACCACAAGGTAATTGAACCCTGCCAGCCTGGAGATGGCGATTGCGCTAATAATAAACGGGCCCAGGAATAGTATCGCAAAGAGCGACACAGGGCGGTTGTCTTCGTCATACAAGGCCGGTTCGTAAGGACCAGCCACAATACTGTTTTCATCATAATCTTGCATTTTTCTACTCTATTTTTTTTTAATGTTATTCCTTGTTACTGTCCCTGCCGCCAGAGGGCCTCCCTGCAATAACAATTGTATCAACAATAAGGACCCGCCCGATACGAACGTTGCCGCGGTCCCCAGCATCGACACCAAATGTCTGAAAACTTCTATGATCCGAGCCTCCCTCATCGAATCGGGCCCGAGTTTGAGGCCCGGTTCTCTGACTCCCAGATCGAGAGGGACGCTGATTATATCCACAGCTTTTGTCATCTATGCAAAAGCCTGTTCAAACCTTGTCCCCGAGATCACAAAACTGAAGTATTTAACTTGTCAAAATGCTTAGTAACTCTGCCAGGGTTCCCTCCCATATCGATTCGAGGGTCCTTGCTTCCTTCCAAAAATCATGATTCGGTAACAAGGCGCAGGCCAGATGTATCAGACTGTCGCAGACAGGGGTAGGGACTTTCGTGGCCTGGCCGAGAGAATGCAGCAACCCCAGGCCCATTGGGACATCTTCCGTTACATAACGGTGTTCCACTTTGAACGGCCCATCGGGAGCTTCAGCGGCATAATGCCGGAATCCCGCAAAGCCGTCGATACTGGTGTCCGTAAAAGTACGGAGCCGAAACTCGTCAAAGTATGGTATCCGAGGCGCACCAAGTTTCTCCAGAACATCCATCTTCTCGACATCCAGTTTTTTCACGACATTCCAAACAGATTGAGAAAATCCGTCGCGGTACATAGAAAACCGTTTCGCCTTGTGCTCAACCAAAGAAACATTCATCAGTACCCCTATTGTGTGAATTACCAGGTTAGGATTATGCAGTGCTACCTCCAGCAGATGCCGGCGGGGAACGCATTCCCCTAAAATCGATCCCAAATAATCGACAAGTTCATGAGCCCGGCTGGCTGGGAAGGTTGCAAAAGGATGGCGAAGATTTCGGGAAACAATTTCAACACTGCCTTCGGGCTGTAAGCGGGAGGAATAGGGCAGGGTTTCAAATTCTGCGAACAGTGGACGGGAGTTATTACCAATCTTGCGCATCTCGCGTAAAAAGATAAGACTGCCACAGTATCCAGTATTGAGAATAATGGTTTGTCCCTTATGAAAATAGCCTGCACATCTCTGGGCAACATAAGGATGGTAATTGGATACATAGTAAACCAATACCAACTCGGCTTCAGGGATCACCTCGGCAGGATTTGTCGTAACACATTGCAACGGAAACTCGCCTTGCCCTTCAATGCCCTTGAGCCGAATCGTTTTACGGACTTGCAAAACCTCGAAATTCTCCATGTGAATGGCTTTGCTAAGCTTGACAATGCTCACCGTATGGCCATGCATCGCAAGAACTCCTGCCATAGCGCAACCACCATGACCACTACCAATAACAGTTATATTCATATCGCACTCCTTTAAATCCACAATGGACTCGCTGGCATAGTCCCAGTGAATCGTATTATCCAGCATCCCCGACCTGTTTATTGGGTATATCCTCTACTCAGGCCGTCGAGAAGCCTGATGATTGTAAACGCGAATGCTGCCCTGACGGTCATCTTCGTCTATGAGGGATTCAATTCTTAGCTTTGGCAATTCTACCTGCTGGCCCAGCTTTTCCAGCAAAGCAATCACCCGCGGACGGTAGCTTGCATTTTGGCAGAAAATTCCCTCTTCAAAATGCCATGATTTGCAATCATAATCGTAAACATATCGTCCAGCTTTGCCGTTTACCAGCATTTGATAAGGTGCGTGCGAGCCAAACAGGGATTGCAGCTCGTTTACGAGGTATTTGCCGTCAGTCGTTTCAAAGATATCCAGATTCATACTGGTAAAACTGCCCACATCTGCTATCTCACGGGCCATATCAAGCAGCTTTTTCGGAGGATCACACCATATTGCCTTACCAGAACCGCTGTGGAATTGTCCTTCCTTGAGTTTCTGATGGCCATAATAACCTTTACCCAGCCTGATTATTCGCCATTCAGCAACATCAGGCAGATACTCCTGAAAAAAGACGGAGCCCCACTGTCTGTCGCGAGGGTCGCCGTCCTTGCGCACCAGACCCCGTTTGAAACATTTGCGGACAAGCCGTACGAGATCCTGGCGATTATGAAGAATCTTCACACCGCTTGCGGACGATCCAAGATCGGCCTTGTAGACAATTGGCAGTTCCACCCCGCCGGCGAAATCGAGGGCATCCGTTTTGTCATAGAAGACCCATGTACGAGGATAAGGAATTTCGTTGGCCTCCAGCCAGTAGTGCATCCGCCGCTTGCTTTCATAAAACCACATTTCATTATATGTAGGATAGATGATCTTACCCATATCTTCGACCATCACCTTAAGACGCTCATCATACATCTGTTTCCAGACGGTCATATAAGCCGAAGGCCGAACCAGGAAGGCGTCACATTGTGAATCCCTCACCACGTCTATCCAGTCGGGCCCCGAGATGTCGATCAGCCTGTAGGGAACCCCTAAATCCCTGCAAACGTCTATGTAGGGCGTATGAAGATGCAGAAATTCCTTGATAATACCTAATCTGATATCCACCTTGGCAGGATACGTAGAGACTACCTCTGCGTTGGCATTTTGATCCTCGACACCGGCGACACGCCGGGCATAATCTTCAAGCGGCAGAAAACGACGACCAAATCGTCTCACCGACTCGGGAAAAAGACTCCTGAAGTTTTTCGCGCCGGCCAATTTGTCCAGCAGCCTTCGACGGGGGGCTTCCTCCCCCGGGCAACCATTCTTACTGTCCGATTTGACTTCTTCCATATCTACAATCCTCTTCGGGCCTGTTGGTATAAATCAGCTTAATAAGCCGGCAACTGCCGTTGCGCGTGCCTGTTAATGTAACACACTTTTTTGCTTTAGGGTCCCTTATTCACATTCCTTCGTGAGTTCTCTGAATTCGGCCAGGACATCATCCGACGGCTTTATTGCCAGGATTTCCATTTCGACAATCGTGCTGAGAACCTCGTGATGAGCGGGGCAGGACAGGAGATTCTTCAGCCTCATGATGTTCCGCTCTCGCAGAGATTTCCTCTGCAGCAGATAAGCGACGAAATCTGAACATGCCGAAGTCAGGCCTGCCGGATCAATGCTCTTGACGGCGCTTTTGGCCACGTCTTTGAAACAGCCTTTCAGACCGCTGCCGCCCATCTTCAAAACGTTAACGTAGTGTCTCTTTCGATGAAGACAGAAACACTTCCAGAACTCCGCGGCCAGTTCCGTATCCGCGGCTATTTGACTGAGCCTTTCGAACCTGCTTTCAAAAGCGCCCGTTTCAGTCTGCCCAAGCCCTTCCATGCGTATTCCGTCATCGCCCGAGGTCTGTGTGCATGGAAGAAGCTCAACGGTTGAAACACCGTCGGCGCCGGCGCCAAGTCTTGCGATCAGACCCTTGTTCCAGCATTTCGGTATCTTCCCGCCGATCGGAAAGAGGAAATTCCCGACGCTGTACAGGATGGGAGCATCGTTGTATATTTCCATTCCCTGGACACAGTGAGTATGATGTCCGATCACGGCATGGGCGCCGCAGTCAACAAGAAAGCGATACCATTTCTG
>SDBS01006036.1_pt1 | contig 11794 bp, 11 predicted proteins | sample 2277091 | NCBI WGS metagenome assembly SDBS01 (sample SAMN10404972, study PRJNA504765) | marine sediment metagenome | isolation source: marine sediment core GS10_PC15, 163 cmbsf | place: Arctic Ocean: Southern Knipovich Ridge | collected 2010 | reverse complement strand
GTTCCGGCCCAGGTCGGTGGGTGAAGGTTTTGGACGTTCCTGGTATCCGCCGTTTAATACCGGCTCCAGCGCCTATTTCACCATCAAGGCCGGCGCAGAGATGACCTGCCAGGAAGTCAGGTTTGTCCCGGTCCGGTTCAAGGACGCCTATGGCCCTGTGGGCGCATGGTTCCTCCTCTTCAAATCGAGGGCTATCAGTTCTGGGGGCGGTGAGTACATGGTCGTCAGAAAAGAGGAACTTAATAACTGGGCGCCTTATGGTCTGGCCAAACCGATTCCGGCCAACCTGAGAAACTATCTCGGCATGTTGGATGTGGATGCCGGTTTAGGTCCTCTTTACATGGAGACCGATGAGGCCATTAATAAGATCGCCGATGCCTTTAAGGATGATCCCAAGGGCTACAAGAAAAAAATGAAGGAACTCGAGGCCGAGGCATGGGAAGACTTCTTGGATATGACCATCTCCCAGGCACATCTCTGGGCGGGCCTGAATATCAAGCCCGAAGAGAAGCACTCTGAGATCTCGGCCTGTGAGCCTTACTTCATCGGTTCACACTCCGGTGCCTCGGGCGCATGGGTGAGCGGTCCCGAAGATATGGACACCCCGTACAAATGGGGCTATGCCAATATGTGCACGACAGACGGGCTCTTTGCGGCCGGTGATGCCTCTGGGGCATCCAGCCATAAGTTCTCGTCCGGTTCCCATGCGGAAGGCCGGATCGTTGGTAAGGCGGCCATCAAGTACATCGTGGAAAAGGGCGCAGAGCCCAATGTGGATGCGGCCAAGGTGGATGAGATAAAAGCCAAGATCTTGGCGCCGCTGGATCGCTATCAGGAATTCTGCAACGAGACCACCGATCCTGAGATCAACCCCAACTACCTCCTGTGGCGACAGTTCATGGATCGTCTCCAGAAGATCATGGACGAGTATGCAGGCGGCGTAACCGCGGCCTTCAAGACCAGCAAGGCCAATCTTGAGAGGGCCATGGAGCTGTTTGTCTACCTGAAGGAGGACTCCGAGAAGTTAGGGGCCGAGGATATCTACGGTCTTGAAAGGGTCTGGGAGAATATCCAGAGGATGTGGCAGGGCGAGGCCCATATCAGGACCATGCTCTTCCGCGAGGAGACCAGATGGCCAGGCTACTACTTCAGGTCTGACACGCCGAAGATGGATGACGAAAACTGGCTCTGCTTTGCCAATTGCAGGTGGGATCCGGCAAGCGGTGAGTGGGAGATGTCAAAGAAAAATATCTGGAACATCCCCGGTGTATAACCTTTAACCTGAGATGAACATACTCCAGGCGCCGTTTCCGGTGTCTGGAGTATTTCATTTATATGATCAATATATGGAGACCTCTTCGACCTTTAGAGCGTATTTGGTCAATGAACATTTTCGCAATAATCAGTGATGCAAAAATGGATATTGACGAAATACGCTTTTTGTATTATTAGGGCACTTGAGTTTCCGACATAGATTTCAAAAACTACAACCCTGGAGGATACAATGGCAGATGTACAAACGACAAACCAGAGTATATTAGTGGTTGGCGGGGGCATGAGCGGAATTACAGCCGCGTTGGAAGCGGCTGAGGCCGGTTATGACGTGGTGCTGGTCGAAAAAAATCCATATTTAGGTGGCCGCGTGACCCAGTTATACCAGTATTTTCCCAAGCTGTGCCCACCGAATTGCGGGCTGGAGATCAACTTCCGGCGTATGAGAGAGAACTCTAAAGTTCGTTTTTTTACTATGGCTGAGGTAGCGAGCATTTCAGGACAGGAAGGGGACTATGACGTCACCGTCAAACTTCCCCCCCGGTATGTTAATGAAAAATGTACCTGCTGCGGGAAATGCGCCGAGGTGTGTGAGGTTGAGATAGACAACCCGTTTAATTACGGAATGGATAAGATCAAGGCGGCCTATCTCCCCCATGAATTTGCATTCCCCATGAGATATGTGTTGGATCCTTCCATTACAGGGACCGATGAGGGAAAAAAATGCCTCGATGCCTGTGAATACGGCGCCATCGATCTGGAGATGGAAGAGACTTTCTTTGATCTTAAGGTCGGCGCTATTGTCTGGGCTGCGGGGTGGGATCCCTATGATGCTGCAAAGGTCGATTATTATGGTTTTGGTGAATATAAAAACGTCATTACCAATGTAATGATGGAGAGGATGGCAGCGCCTAACGGGCCAACAGAGGGGAAGATATTGCGGCCCTCTGACAAAAAGGAGCCCAAGAATATCGCCTTCATCCAGTGCGCCGGGTCGCGGGATGAGAACTATCTCCCCTATTGTTCAGGAATATGCTGCCTCGCCTCTTTGAAGCACTCTACATACGTGAGAGAGTTGTACCCTGATTGTGATGTAACAATCTTCTTCATAGATATCAGGGCCCTTGACAGGTTAGAGGACTTCTATGTCAAGGTTCAGGAAGACGAAAAGGTGGCCTTTATCAAGAGTAAGATCGCCAATATAACAGAGGATGAGGAGACAGGCGGTCTGCTCCTTGAAGGAGAAAACACCAGGACGGGCGAACAGATCCTGATGAACTTTGACATGGTTGTTCTGGCGACCGGTATGGTGCCCAACAAGATCGAAATAGATGCCGCGCCCGAGGTCCCCTGTGATGAGTATGGGTTTTTAACAAATGACCCCGAGAAGACCGGAATCTACGGCGCCGGCTGTGTAAGAAGACCAACCGATGTCGCTTCATCTGTGCAAGACGCCACAGCAGGGGCCTTAAAGGCTATCCAATCAATCGCGAGGAGGTAACTCGATGGACAAAAAGACAGCAATTTATATTTGCACCGGGTGCGGCATCGGAGATGCCTTAGATATTGAGCAGCTTAAAGAGGAGGGTGCTGAGGATTTCAGCATAGATCTTAGCAAAGATCATCCCTTCCTGTGCGGCCAAGAGGGCGTTGACCTTATAAAGCAGGATATAGAGGGTGAGGGGATAAATACCGTCATTATCGCTGCCTGCTCCTACAGGGTCAACTATGATGTTTTCAACTTTGGCCAGGGTGTCATCGTTCAAAGGGTCAATTTGAGAGAGCAGGTGGTCTGGAGCCAGCCTCCTAAAGAGGAAGATACCCAGATGTTGGCTGAAGACAACCTGCGGATCGGCTGTTCCCAGGCCAAAAACACCGAATTGACTGAGCCGTTTAAGGCAGAGGAAGAATATTCCAAGGATATCTTAGTCGTCGGGGGTGGGCTTGCCGGGATGACCGTCGCCCTGGAGACCGCGAAAGCCGGTTATCAGGCTATTTTAGTTGAAAAAGAGGACAAATTAGGCGGTTTCTTAGGCAAGATGAAAAGTACGATCACTATGCCATACAAAGAACTCTCAGACCCCGGGGCCGAGGATCTGATCAAGGCGATTGAGGAGGAGCCCAAAGTCAAGGTCTATACCTCCTCCACCGTGGAAAAGATCAGCGGGGGCCCGGGTCTATATACCGTTGACATCAAGTCAAACGGAAATGGGGCCAGTGAAAGGGTAGGGGCAGTGGTCCAGGCAACGGGCTGGGTCCCCTATGATGCAAACAAACTGGGCCACTTGGGGTACGGCAAATTTAAGGATGTGATTACAAATGTGGAGATGGAAGAGATGGCCGCGGCCGGCAAGATCACCCGGCCCTCGGATGGGAGCGATGTCAAGAATGTCCTCTTTATCCAGTGTGCCGGATCACGGGATCCTGAACATCTTCCCTACTGCTCATCGGCCTGCTGCTTAGTTTCAATGAAGCAGGCAACTTATGTCAAAGAGCAGAATGCCGAGGCCGTAAATTATGTCCTTTATAAAGATGTGCGCACCGTCGGGCAGGCAGAGGACTTTTACCGTAAGGCCCAGGAAGACGGAAATATTTTCATTCGAGGCGAGGCTGCTAATGTGGGAGAGGCAGGCGGCAAGCTCTTTGTGGAAGCGGATGACGAGCTTTTGGGCGAGAGGGTGAAGATCGAAGATCTGGATCTAATCGTATTGGCTGTTGGTATGGTCCCGGCGTCTAAGCCTGAGACCGCCCCTAAGATCAAGGCGCCTGCCGACGCAGAAGATGCGGATGAAGACGGGATGATGGAGGTTATGCCTGACTCCGGGTTTTTTGCGAATAGCGCCCTCAATCTGGAGTATCGTCAGGGACCTGAGCTGCCAACCCTGAAATATGGGTTTCCCGATTCACACTTCATCTGCTTTCCTTATGAAACGAGACGAACGGGTATTTATTCAGCCGGGTGTATCAGACGACCCATGGAGACGGCCAAGGCCATAGACGACGCGGTTGGCGCGGCCATGAAGGCAATCCAGTGCACCGAGGCAACGGCCGAGGGTAAGGCGGTCCATCCCAGGGCAGGGGACCTCTCTTATCCTGAAATTGACATGAAAAGGTGTACCCAGTGTAAACGATGTACGGAAGAATGCCCCTTTGGAATGTTCAACGAAGACGAAGAGGCCAATCCTCTTCCGAACCCCACAAGGTGCCGACGATGCGGTATCTGCATGGGGGCCTGTCCTGAAAGGATTATTTCCTTTAAGAACTACTCCGTTGGTATGATCGGGAATATGATAAAGTCGATTCATGTGCCTGAGGAGGATGAGGAAAAGCCGAGGGTTGTCTGTCTGATCTGTGAAAACGATGCCCTCCCAGCCCTGGATATGGCCGGTATCAAGCGTATGAAGTGGAGCCCCTATGTCCGCTTTATCCCGATGAGATGCCTGGGCTCCATGAACTTGGTCTGGATAGCTGATTCGATGTCCAGAGGTATTGACGGCATTCTCCTTCTTGGTTGCCGTCATGGCGATGATTACCAGTGCCACTTTGTCAAGGGGAGCGAATTGGCCGAGACCCGGTTAAGTAAGGTCTCAGAGACCCTGGACAGGTTGGCTTTAGAGTCCGAGCGTGTGAAGTTTGTTGAGGTGGGGATCACCGATTATGACAAGATCCCAGTCATTATAAATGAGTTCATGGAAACGATTGAAAAAGTCGGCCCTAATCCTTATAAGGGATGGTAATCGGATTGATGATTGATGATTGATGATTGTCGGATTGACGAACTGGCAGTTGCCAATATTCAATATTCAATCCCGCGTATCGCGGGATCAATATTCAATAAAAAAGGGGTCGCTTATGGAAAACATGGTTAACTACAATCCCTCCTTTGCCGAGGAGGTCTTCCGGGATGTGGATTCCGGGGATGAGATTAAGATGTGCATGAATTGCGGTGTCTGTGCCGGATCATGTCCCTTGAGGGAGCACATGGATTATCCGCCCAGGCAGATCTTTAGTCTTATCAGGGCAGGTAAGAGGGAAGAGGTCCTGAGCAGCAAGTCGATTATGCTCTGTACATCATGTTATGCATGTGTGGTCAAGTGCCCGAGGGATATTCCCGTTATGGATGTGATGCACGGGTTGGGCCACTATGCCCTTAAACAGGGCTATGTTCCTCGAAAAGACACTGCAAACTTTGGGAAGGAATTCTGGAACCAGGTGTATAAACTTGGTCGTATAGATGAGAAGGATCTTCCAAGGCGGGTGTTTTTTGCCGGGGGATTTATCGCCGGTATAAAGGCAATGCTCAATTTCATGGATATTGGACTAAAACTGATGCTTCACAGGAGAATGAAACTACTTCCGGAGAGGAAGATCAAAGGGGTTAAGTCGCTCCAGAAGATGTTGGACAAGGCAGAAGGCTTAGGGAAAGGAGGTGCTGCGGCATGAAATATTTCTTATATTGGGGATGCAGCTTAGAAGGGACCGGCGCCAATTTTCTCGTCTCCCTGAAACCTGCCTGTGAGGCCCTCGGGATGGAGTTTGAGGAGATTGAGGACTGGAACTGCTGTGGGGCGAGTGTCTCTTATGCCGGGGCAAATGACCTGGCCATCAAGGTGCTTAATGCACGCAACCTTGCCATAGCAGAGGCAGAGGCCAACTATGACATCGTTGCTCCGTGCAGTTCATGTTACATCCAGATGATCAAGGTGAACCACGAGATCCAGGAAGATCCCGAACTGCTGAAACAGGTGAATGAATGCCTGGCAGAAGGGGGCTTAAGCTACAAAGGAGGCATCAAGGTCAGGCATATACAGGATGTGCTTTATAATGATGTGGGGGTTGACAAGATCAAGGCAAAGGTCAGCAAGCCCCTCAATGGGCTCAAGGTTGCCGGGTATGTGGGATGCCAGTCTGTCAGACCCTATGGTGAATATGACAGCGTGAATAGGCCTGTGGTTCAGGATCGCCTCCTTGAGGCCTTGGGCGCTGAGGCAGTCCCTTTTCCCACCAAGATCCGGTGTTGCGGGTCAGGAATATTCCTCCCTGAGATAGACTACTGTATGGGGTTGGTAAAGGATATCTTGGAAGATGCGCTCAATCACGGGGCTGAGCTGATTTCTACTGTATGCCCCATGTGTGCCATGAATTTGGAGATGTACCAGGGAAGGATTAATGAGGCGTACGGGACCGATTTTGATGTCCCGATAGTGTATCTGACCCAGTTAATGGCAGTGGCCTTTGGGATGGACCTCAAGAAGGATGCCGCCCTCAATTATAACGTCATTCCGCCCGAAGGTATTTTGAAGGCCGCCATAGGGTGAATCGAGAAGTGTACTTAAAGAAATGAAACCAAACCTCTGGAAATTGATTTGGGGTTTGGTTTTCTTTTTTAGCTTAGGAGAAGAAGATGACTGACCCGGAAATACCCAAATGTAAGCATTGCGGCGCTGATATGAAGAAATGGGAGCCCCCGGCAGATTCAACATGGAGCACCCCTTTTCTGTGGGTCTGCTTTAATGACGAGTGTTCCTATTTTAAGCGGGGCTGGGATCATATGATGAAAACACAAGAGGCAAAGGCCTCCTACCGGCACAGCCTCAATCCGGAAACAGGGGCCACCGGTCCGTTGCCATGCTGGTCTTATGACGCGCAGAAAAACAGGATCATTGGGGAATGAAAAAGATAGGAAGAAATGATCCATGCCCCTGCGGCAGCGGCAAGAAATTTAAACACTGCCATTTAGGGAAAGAAGACGAACTCACCCTTGAATGGATGGGGGAGTTCTCCCCGGAGATGGGCGCCGAGATTACTACCCTCCCGAATGTCTGGTATGGGCGGTCTCAGGAAATGACGGACGGGCTTGATATCAAGCAACTGACCGGGGTTGCCGCCGGTGTAAAATTCATTGATTTGAATGAGTATAAAGGCCTGCCCGTGTTTGATCAAAGGGGCGAGGGAAAAGAAAAAGAGGGGTCAGGCGGGGTCTTTGTCAACGTCTTAAAGACAAAAACGACCGACCCGGATAACCTCTATATTGCCATATCCCCTGAAATTGGTGACAGCGCCTTGATGCATCAGTTGGCCCATCTCCTTGACTATTTGGGAGGCTCTAAGTTAATGCCCGGCTTAGCCAAACCCTTGAGCTTTGATATCGGGATCCCGGTTGAGCATATTGAGCACCCCCACGAATTTGGCTATTGGCTTGACTATCTCCAGAATAAATTCGATGTACAGTTGGATGCCGATGATACGATCATCTCATATCTTTACAAGAACGAGATGCTCATAAAAGGCACAGACATAGAAAAACAGGACAAGGTGATCCTGAAATCAAAATCAGACCGAATCATGAGGTTTTTGAGCGAGAAAAGCACTGAGATCGATGCGTTTATCCGTGAACTCCCCGGGTATATCGGGTCAAGGGTGAGAAAAGAAGGAAAGGAGGGTAAATCATGATTAGGAAAAGTAAGATTAGATGGGTTCTGCTATCCCTGTGGCCTTTACTTTTGTTGACTGCATCCTCAGGGTTTTGCCAGGATAAAATAACGCTTCCGTGCGAGGTCATGGAATCATCCGAGGCCCTAAAAAGCTCCATGGGCAAATTGAACGGGGTCCGGTATGTACTCCTTCATCACGCCAACGCCGCTGACAGAGAGACATTGTCAAAATGGCTCAAGGCCCGCAGCGGAACTGAAGTAAAGTTCACCTTTGACCGTAAGGAATACAAAGGGATTCTCTGCCGTTTGGCCTACTGCTTTGGCAGAGGTCTGCTGATCTATACAGCCGATGTCCGGCCCATGAAAAGGGACATCATTGACGTGATTCTCCCCCTCACCCCATAGTATCCATACAGATCAGCAACGGGTGCAAACAAAGTGAAGGCACTGGAATCATCGTGTAACCTGTACCTAACAGAGGAGAAAAATGCAATTCATCGACCTCGCTGCCCAGCAGCAGCGTATTCGTGAAAAAATAGAAGAAAAAATTCGGATTGTCCTCGATCACGGCAAATACATTATGGGTCCGGAGATCAACGAGCTGGAGAAAAGACTGGCCGAGTTTGTGGGGGTCAAACACTGTATTGGTTGCGCATCCGGTACCGATGCCTTGCTCATGACCCTTGTGGCTGAGAAAGTGGGGCCTGGCGATGCTATTTTTACCACACCTTTTACTTTTATTGCCACTGCCGAAGTTATTAGTCTCCTTGGCGCAACCCCCGTGTTTGTTGACATTGATCCCAAAACCTTTAACCTCGATCCTGACAAACTCGCTCTCGCCACCAAGTCCCTAAAATCAAACGACTCATCACTCCACGCATTACCCCTAACCCCTAACGCCTCGCGCCTAACGCCTCGCGGCATTATCCCCGTCGATCTCTTCGGGCTCCCATGCGACTATGATTCGATCAACGCCATTGCAAAAGAGCATGGGCTTTTTGTCATAGAAGATGCTGCCCAGGGGTTGGGGGGTGAATACAAAGGCAGAAAGGCAGGGGCCCTTGCCGATGTGGGCTGTACCTCATTTTTTCCTGCCAAGCCTTTGGGTGCTTATGGAGACGGCGGCGCTGTGTTCACGGACCGCGATGAGATGGCTGACAAGCTTGCCTCAATCCGGGTCCATGGCCAGGGTGAAGACAAATACAACAATGTCCGTATCGGGCTCAATGCCCGTTTGGACACCCTCCAGGCCGCGATACTCAATGCCAAGCTGGACATCTTCCCTCAAGAAATCGACCTTCGCCAGGATGTTGCGCGGCGCTACACTGAACTACTTTCTCCATACGCCATGCTCCATACGCCATGCGTACCCGAGGGGTACAAAAGCGTCTGGGCCCAATACTCCCTCTTAACGGAAAGTCCCGAATCAAGGGCGAACATCCAGGAATCGTTGAAAAAGGCCGGGATCCCCACCGCTGTCTACTATCCCAAGCCATTGCATCTGCAGACGGCATTTGCAGGTCTTGGATACAAAAAGGGGGATTTCCCAATATCTGAAGACACCTCCAATTGCATCTTTAGCCTTCCGATGCACCCCTATCTGAAAGAAAATGAGATTGAGCGGATTTGCACCGTGATGGATGCGGCCTTGCATCTGTGATAGGGGCGTAAATGAAACACACGGGGAAGTCAGGCAGGGGAGAGGATCAGAAGATATGGAATCGATCAGATCAACAATGAGTTATGTTTGAGAAGGAATTAGCAGTTGCGAGGGAGGCCGCAAAGGCGGCGGGAAAAATCTTAAGCCGCATGCTGGGAAATACCCATCATATTATGAAGAAAGGTGAGATAGACCTTGTCACAGAGGCAGACCTTGCGGCTGAAAAAATAATCCTGGAGATTGTCAGTAATAAATTTCCTAAGGATAACATCCTGGCAGAGGAAGCGGGAAGGCGTGATGAGGCCTCTAATCGGACCTGGCTCATCGATCCTCTCGACGGGACAACCAACTTTGCCCACCGGTTTCCCTTCTTTGCGGTTTCCATCGCCCTTGAGATCGAGAAGGAGATTGTGATGGGGGTTGTCTATAACCCTCATATGGGTGAATTTTTCGAGGCGGCAAAAGGAAATGGGGCATATCTGAATGGCGAGCTGCTCAGAGTTTCCGCAACCTTTAGCTTACAGGAGTCTCTTCTGGCCACCGGTTTCCCCTATGATGTCCATGAAAGGTCTGAAGGAGTGCTAAAGTTGCTTGAAAAAATGATTGTCCGGGCTCAGGGTATTCGACGGCTCGGATCTGCCGCCTTGGACCTATGTTACGTGGCAGCAGGGAGATTAGACGGATTTTGGGAGGAGAGTCTTAAGCCTTGGGACACAGGCGCCGGGGATGTCATAGTAAGAGAGGCCAGGGGGAGATTGACTAACTTTGGGGGAGAACCCTATAACCCCTACTTAGGGAGTGTGGTGGCCTCTAATGGGCTGATCCACAATGAGATGTTAGAGGTTCTGAGGTAGTCATTAGTCACTTGGGTACTGGGTACTGGGTACTGGGTACTGGGTACTGGGTACTGGGTACTGGGTACTGGGTACTGGGTACTGGGTACTGGGTACTGGGTAATCACCACTATAAAAATTGACAATTGCATTCCTTAAATTGTCAATACTAAATATTCAGTTTTCAATCCTGAAGGAGTTTCTTAACCTGTTCAAGTGTAAGGCGGTTAATCCGAATCGATTTCATCCTTGATCGTTCTCCCGAGATAATCCTGATCTCTCTTTTTGGCAGGCCTAATTTCTTGGCAAGTAATTTCAACAGTGCCTTGTTTGCCTTTCCCTCTATTGCCGGGGCCGTGAGCTTTATTTTGTAGACCCCGTCCTTTTCCCCCACGATCTCATCTTTAGAAGACCGGGGTAAGACCTTCACGTCTATAGTGGTTTGGGGGGGGGCATCTTTCAAAGATTTTGAGGTCTCCCCTCTGTCAGCCAAGACGACCAGCCATCTCTGCAAGGCTCCGGACTAAGAAAGATTGAATGAAAATGATGGCCAAGATCACAAGGATGGGGGAGAGATCTAACCCCCCAAGGTTTATGGGGAGCCTCCGTCTTATCTGGTAAAGCACCGGTTCTGTCACGGACGTCAAGAACCGAACGATTGGATTATAAGGATCAGGATTAACCCATGAGATAACTGCCCGGGCTATAATAATCCACATATAAAGGGTCAATCCGATATCAATCACCTTGGCCACAGCACCTAATAAATTACCAAAGACAAACATGGGATCTATTGAACCTCCCTATTTCAGACCTCGTTAAGTAGTTGGGTTGTTAAATCCTGCCTGAAGGTGGGACTTGACTATTTGACGATTTCTTTATTGACCTCAAATGCTGTTAGAATCCCGTCACCTAATATCTTCTTGACCCAAAGATCCTTTAGATTAGCAAGGCCTTTCTCATCTGGATCCACGACGAAAACAGGCGAATTGGACTGCTGACAGACAATTCGAGCTGCCCTGGCCCCAAAATGGCCTGCGCCGATAATAAAAATGGTATCTTCAGTAATCCCGGATAAATCAGTTTCCATCTTGGATTTTGGATTGCGATTACTCTCAGCTCTCTCCCCTTTGCGCTCTGCGCCACCCAGGGTGTGTCAGAGAAGGCCATAAGCCGGGTCCTGTTTCCCGAAGGGGTCACCCGCCTCCTGGACAATGACCATTCATCTAGCCTCGACGTTACCGTCGAGATCAAGCAACCTACCCGGGAACTCGGGCGGACCACCCTCAGTCGTTCCCCTATTTGGTTTTGCTCCAGGTGGGGTTTGCCAAGCCCCCGCCGTCACCGGCGGGACTGGTGAGCTCTTACCTCACCCTTTCACCCTTACCAGGCACTCAGTTACATACCAACACTCATGCATAAAATCCGGATACCTGACGCTGTCAAGTATTAATTGACTCGTTGAGTGTTTAATATGTGACTGAGTGCCTGGCGGTTTCCTTTCTGTTGCACTTTCCTTCCCGTCGCCGGGACTGGGTGTTACCCAGCACCTTGTCCTGCGGAGCCCGGACTTTCCTCCCCCTTGAAGCCAAGGC
>SDBS01006035.1_pt1 | contig 11795 bp, 14 predicted proteins | sample 2277091 | NCBI WGS metagenome assembly SDBS01 (sample SAMN10404972, study PRJNA504765) | marine sediment metagenome | isolation source: marine sediment core GS10_PC15, 163 cmbsf | place: Arctic Ocean: Southern Knipovich Ridge | collected 2010 | reverse complement strand
GTCGCAAACGCTGATTTCATTGAAAGTTGCACTGGAGGTCGAGAAAGCCGTCGTCGCTAAATCTCTACCGACGTTCCCTGTGAAACTAAATCGGCAAGGACAACAACTGGAAGAAGTCATCTGTAATCTTCCTTTCCTCTTGAAGCAAAATATTATCCCTCATACTTCTTGCGCAATCTGGCAATAAGCACGGGGCGCGTACCGGCGGTTCCTAAGTCTTCTTTTTCGCAAAGATCCTGTAACTCCAGTTTCTTCATTTTCTTTAGTCGTTTGAGGGTATTTGTAGGTTTCTTCGCAACAGGGTGGACGACATTGTCAGCGTCCACAATGTCAACAGTGATAACGACATCGACGACTTCTTTGTTCACATGCAGTTTCTGATCAGACTGTGCCTCAGTTAGCTCATTGACATCAATAGAGATATTTCGCGAATCTTCTATATCATTTGGATCTCCAACGATTGGAACCCTAAGCGCGGGAAGCAAAGAACAAGGGGAATTTTCGGTCCACATTGTTTTTTCTCCTCGTCGTTTGTTTTTTCCGGCAAATCGTGTCCGTGGAAAACGAACGCGCTTACTTACTGCAGTAGCAGTTAATTTTTCGTTACGAGAAAAAGCTGTTCCTCATTTTTCTTTGACGATGGAGAATCGATTGATAAAAACAAAACAATGCCTTGGATTCATTTGCAACCTGCGCATTTGACATATTTCCTTCCATTTTGCTTGCGCAATCAAATCCACGATCGGTACTTTTTAGATCGATGCATGCAGCTAACGCTTTTAAATCGAGCTCAAATACCGCAGCAGAACTCAAGAAAAAATACCTTTTGATCGCATCTACTTTCTTTAGTATGGAATCTGAAGTTTGGTTTGAAAGTTTTTGAATCTCACAATTTAAAAGGACCTGATGGGCAACACCGAGAGCTAAGATGGTCGTTATCCCGCCTAAGATATAAATTGAAGAACTAGAATCAGAAATAGCTTGCATCATGGGGCACGATGTTAACACAGGTTCATTTTTCAGTACACGGTTCGGATGGCAATTTTTTTGGGCCCAATAAGAGGAGCGTCCTCAACTGTGAGTTCGAACTGATCGATATGGACACTCTCCCCTTTCTCGGGAGGATGGCCAAGCTTTTTCTCAAGCAGCTCTTCTAGAGTTTGGACGCTATCTGGCTCAAGATGGACGTGAAATTTGCGATTGAAATCTTTGATGTGCATATCGCCTGGGAAGGTCCGGTCGACAATGACGTGGTGCATGCGCGGTGCCATTTCTTCAAAAGCCTCCCAATCGTCCGTTCTACCAAAAATCGAATCGATAATCTCATCGAGTGTGAGGAATCCCACGGCAAGACCGGCATCATTGAGAACAACGGCGATGCTCTGGTTATTGCGCCGAAATTGCTTGAGGATTTGCAAAATGGCGCTGTTTTCTGTGATGAACCATGCTGGACGGGCATAGTCACGGACTTTTTGCTCTTCGGTGATGCGCAAAAGATCACGCGGATAGACGATACCGAGGACGTGGCGGGGATCCCGCTCGTAGATCGGAAGAAAGGGGGTATAGCTGTAATTGAGTAGCGTGCGCATTTCGCCAACACTGCAGAAGGAAGGGACCATCTGGATCTGATTGAGCTCAGACATGAGGTCTTTGGCAGTCTGGCTTTTTAGGGAAAAAATGTTGGCCACAACGGTGTTGATTTCTTTGGCAGGGCGGCCCTCTTCTTCTCTCTTTTCAAACATGTGCAGCAGATCTTCGCGTGAGAGATAGAGTCCTTCACGCATCGGACTGCGCAAAAGACGGTTAATTCCATGACAAATCAGGTCAAAGAACCAAATGACAGGACGCAAAATGATCGAGGTGACGTAGAGAATGGGAACACCGAGCATAGCAACGTGTTCTGCGTAGCGGCGCCCTGCAAACATGGGAGCGAGCTCGGCAAGAATGAGCACGAGGATGATTTGGCTTAAAGGCGCCCAATCGGGGTTGAGACCAAGGGCGTCGTAAAAGCGGCGGGAACACTCCGAGCCGAGTTGGAGCGACGCGTTAACGCCGATGAGGGTTGCTCCGAAGAGGAGTGTGGGGCGGCTGAGCAAATAGCTGAGCCATTTGGCACGTCGCTTATTTTGGCCGACCCAATACTGAAGACGGACTTTATTGAAAGAGACGCATGCCATCTCGAGCATGGCAAAAAATCCTTGTGTGAAGATGAAAACGAAGGTGAGGATGAGATAGAGTTTCCAGTCGATCACCTGGACAGCCTCCGGATGTAAACTCTGCGAACGCGCTTCTCATCCGATGAGAGGACATGAAAGAGGAAATTTTTGTAGGTGTGCTTTGTTCCGCTTTTGGGGATTTCCCCGAATTGCTCAATTAGCCATCCACCTAGCGTGACCATGTTGTGCTGGCTTGTCAAAGTGATGTCGAAAAGACTCTCGAGTTCCATGATTTCGAGTTTCCCACTGGCAATGATCACATCGTCTCCCGAACGGGTATAACGGCTTTTTTCATCGCGTCGATCGAAAATTTCCCCGACGACGGCTTCGACGAGATCTTCGAGAGAGATGAGGCCTGAAAAAGCGCCATATTCATCAACAACGATTGCCAGGGATTCTTGCTTTTCATACATCTGATCAAGAAGAATTTGAGCCGAAGTGGTTTCAGGGATGAAAAAGGGCTTTTTGAGCAGTGGCAGAAGGTCTTTGCTCTCGGTGAGCGACTCGCGATGAAGAAAAAACTGTCCACTGCTCATGATTCCAATGATGTTATCCATCTTGTTTTCATAGACGGGAATGCGCGTGCATTCTTGATCGACAAAGAGGTGGATGAGCTTGGAAATCGGCTCCCCGATGTCAAAGAGAAGGGCTTCTTCTCGCGGGCGCTGAAATCCTTTTGCTGTCGATTCTTGTAAGTTGAGATATCCGCGCATGAGTTCGGCTTCGTCTTCGGCGAGAACTCCCCGTGCACGTGAAGTGCGCAAGGCATGCTGGAGCTCGTCGGTGGAGACCTCTTTCTCGTCTTTTAGGAAGAAAAAGAGGATGCGTGAAATGACTGATGTAAAGCGAATGAGGGGAGAGCGGATGGGCAACACACATTTGTTCACTTTCGAGACGAGTGGCGCAACACGTGGTGCCCATCGGACGTTGTTGGCAATGCCGATGGATTTGGGAATAAATTCTCCAAAAATGAGGGTCAGGGCCAAAGGAACACCGACATTGACCCACCACCCAGAAAGGACTCCAAAAATGTTGGAAACGACGTTTTGGACGAAAATATTGAGGATCACGTTGAGCATGATCAGGGTGATCAACAAGTCGCGGGGAGAAGCGAGAAGTCTCGTAACCAGTTCTTTTTTACGATTTTTGCTTTTCCCAAAGGCCTGAATCTGCATTGAGGAGAGGGAAAACAAGGCCGTTTCCGAAGAAGAAAACAGCGCGGAACCCAAAATCAACAAAATAAGGATGACAATGAGTAGATAGATCATTCTCTGTCGAAATATACCTTGGTCTGCCCAAACGGCACCATGCCGAGGTGTTTTTTGAGGAGGAGTTCTGTCCAGGCGGGATCAGATTTGCTTTCGAGTTGCAAAAGAAAGTCTTGGCGGGTTTCCACCGCAGCGTAGAGGTGTTTTTCAGCGAGGTCTACTTTGCTTTTAAGCTCAGCATAGAGCTGCTTTTTTTTGTGCATGGCGTGTAGATAAAATCCATAGAAAAAGAGCAAGAGCAAGATCGTCCACCAACAGCGGAAGAAAAAGGCATAGAAGGTGCTCTCTTTGGTTTTCATCTTATATCCTATTGTGAGCAGTAAAGATTATTATGCAACGGGCAAAGTAATTTCTGTTTGCCCCATGTATTTCCCTTTCCGATCTGCATAGGAGGTCTCGCACACTTCAGCTGCTTGAAAGAAAAGGACTTGGGCTAGCCCCTCGTGGGCATAAATCTTTGCGGGGAGCGGGGTCGTATTTGAGATCTCCAAAGTGACATATCCTTCCCATTCGGGCTCAAAGGGGGTCACATTGACGATAATTCCGCAGCGGGCATAGGTCGATTTCCCAATGCAGAGGGTGAGTACATCGCGGGGAATGCGGAAATATTCAACACTTTTTGCCAGGGCAAATGAGTTGGGAGGGATAATACATTCATCGCCGATCACATCGACAAAAGCACTCGGTGAAAATGCCTTAGGATCCACTATCGAATTATTCATGTTGGTAAAGACCTTGAACTCATCGGCGACGCGCAGATCATATCCATAGCTCGAAAGGCCATAGCTGACCACTTTTCTCCCCTCCATTTCGCGCACAAGGCCATCCACAAAGGGTTCAATCATTTTTTGTTCTTGGGCCATCCGCCGAATCCATCGATCCGCTTGCAAACTCATACGTACCTTCTTAGCTTTCGTTTTATGTTCGAAAGCATTATATATCTTTATCAGATGTTTTCAAGCTAGAGTTAAATTTCGTTTATGCCAGAGTCATTCATCCAATCCTCGTGGACCAAAGAAGACCCTCCCTTCGACACTCCTTTGCGTCCAAAAAAATTGTCAGATTTTTTAGGACAAGAGTCGTTAAAAGAACGTCTCACCGTTTTTATCGAAGCTGCCAAACAACGCAAAGAGTCCTTGGGACACTGTCTTTTCCACGGGCCACCTGGTCTTGGCAAGACAACTTTGGCCAATATTCTCTCGGAGTCGATGGGCACTCAGCTCGTCACCACGTCGGGACCCTCTATCGAAAGGGCTGCTGATTTGGCAGGGATTTTGACCAATCTCGAAGAAGGCGATATCCTCTTCATCGATGAAGTTCACAGGCTTAACCGATCCATTGAAGAATATCTCTACTCCGCCATGGAAGATTTCTCTCTCGATCTCCTCATCGATAGCGGGCCGAGCAGCCGCAGCGTCCAGGTGCAGCTCAAGCCCTTCACTCTCGTTGGAGCGACAACGCGCAGTGGACTTGTCAGCGGCCCCATGCGCTCCCGCTTTGCCTTCTCCTGCCGCCTCGACTACTATGAGCCCGAAGTTTTGGCGAAAATTTTGACAAGAACCTCGAGAATTCTTCAGGTCGATATCCACACAGATGCCGCTCTAGAAGTTGCCTCCCGCTCGCGGGGAACACCCCGCATTGCCAACCACCTTTTGCGTTGGGTGCGCGACTTTGCACAAATCCACAAAAAATCTCCCATCGATCTCTCAACCACACGCGAGGCCTTGCACATGCTCGCCATCGACGAGAAAGGACTCGATGAAATGGATAAAAAATTTCTCACCACCATCATCGATCATCATGGTGGAGGCCCTGTCGGACTCAACACATTGGCAATAGCGCTTAGCGAAGACCCTGTAACTCTTTCTGAGGTCTATGAACCCTATCTGGTCTTAAAGGGCTTTTTACGGCACACACCGCGAGGGCGCGAGGTGACAAAGCACGCCTACGAACATTTGAACAAGGAGCTCGAATCATGATCAAATACTTGCTCGTTCTTTCGCTTCTCTTCACTCCCCTCTTTGGATCTAGCCCAACTGTCAAAATACTCCTCACAAAACTTTCCAACGATGCCCTTGTCGAAGTGCGCGGGAGATATTTTCTCTATAATCCGAAAACAGACGCTCCCATTGCTATGGGTTCTAAGAAAAAACGCGCTCATATCACCTCCGGCGACACAGGCCTAACTTGGGGAGAAGCCCTTCCTGGAATTTTTGAAATCCGCATCGTGCCTGCAGATCCTCAATCGAGTATTCTCGTCAATGGGATCCAATACAAAGGCTCCGTAGAAGTCTATAGCATCGGAGGGACAATCAATGTCATCAACGAGATCGATGCAGAAGACTACATCAAAGCAATCCTGCCACCTAAAATCCATGAAAAATACACGAATGAAACCTTAGATGCTATTGCGATAATTGAACGAACCCATCTCTATCACACCATCCAAAAAGACAATTATGCGAGTTGGCAATTCGAAGCTGAGAAAGTAGGGTATTTAGGAAATAGCGCTTCGCAAAACGCCTCCGCTATACAAGCCATTGACCGGACCCGCGATCTCATCCTCAGTTACAGAAAAAAGCCCTTTGCAGCAGCCTGGAGTCCTAACAACGCTGGCCATAGCGTCTCCTACCTTTCTGTTTTCCGCAAGAATTCCGACACTCCTCGAGGAGTCAACGACCTCCCTTCTATCCATCAACGCGAGAAAAGTGAGTGGAAAGCCACCGTTCCCCTGCAAACCCTGGCCACTATTGCGGGCTTTCCCCGCCTGACTAAAATCGATTTTTTTCGCGCTGAAAAGACAAACAAGATCTACGCGGTCCGCTTCACAGAGCAGAGCGAATCGAAAGATCTCGATTTCTTTGCCCTTCAACGCGCACTTGGAGAAAACGTCCTGCAGAGCAACGACTTCACAATCGCGATCAAGGGAAAAAAAGCCTATTTCACTGGATATGGAAAAGGATCTGGAGTGGGACTTTGTGCACTCAGTGCTGATATCTTAGCCAGAAGAAATAATTGCGTAGAAAATATTTTAAAACTCCATTTTCCCGAATCTCAACTCTTGAATATCCGCCAAGAATCTGGCAAATAAAAATTTTATTTCCCTTGACATTTTAGAGGAATCCATAGTATAATATTTTCATGATTGAAAGTAGTTATACGCCACTAAGGCCTTATACAACTCTTAAAAGCCCCGAAATTAAAACCACCTGGAATGGCGAACGCTATCTCATTAGTCGGGTGATTTTGATCGCATGGAAAGTTTTCTCTCAGAATATAACCACTTTTTTCTATAACCGCTACGCCCAATTAAAAAATTTAGTTACATGGTCTAAGCCTATTGCTCCTGCTGCTGCTCCTGCTGCTCCTGCTGCTCCTGCTCCTCCGGAACCTGCCACTAGCCCACCGGTCTCTTATTCTCATTTACCCACTTGGAAGCATAAGCCCCCTCTCATTGAAAAACTCGCTTCATACACTCCCTATTTGGCTACGTGCGCTCCCATTTTAGGCTCCTTAGCTGGTATTATTTACCGCAGGGCCATGCAAATCCCTGATTATGAAAAATTCTGCAATCCTAGGGATATTGTCTTTCCTTTGATCAATTCCTTTAAACACAGTGAACTCAAAACATTTGCTCTTTTATCTGCGACAATTGCTGCCTCTCCCTTGATCTACCGGGCGATTCAAAATGTCAGGGGTTACCGTCTAGAGGGCGTGTCCCTATGGAAAAAAATTTCATTTCAGGCTTCCCATTATTTTCAAATGAACTTTCAATCAAAAGGAGAACTTGCCACATATCTCTCTATTGCAGCTTTATCTCTTTCAAATCCTCTTTACGCTCAATTGCTAGGTCTAAAAGGCGGTAGTTTCAATAGCTCTGGTCACGTGATGCTCAAAATTTCTCTTGGTGTAATCATCGCAAAAGTTTTTGAAGCAACCACTGGGAAATATAGCTATCCGAAATTTCCCAAGTTCACCATTGCAATGGCGACAGCTTATGCCTTCACAGACTTTACATTTCTTGCGAACACAGCCGCTTTTTGTCACACCCCTTCCGAAAGCTTCGCCGGTATGTTTTGGGGCTTGGGAGTCGTTGGAGCAAGCGTAGGGATTGGTTATCTCACTGATAAATCTTTCGATTGGATCAATAATCGAAAAGTGTCATAATACTGCTTTTTGCCGGGGACTTCTTGGATGCGGGCTCTCCGAACCAGGTCAGGACCGGAAGGTAGCAGCCTTAAGGATCTAGGTCCGTTGCCAAGAAATCTCTCCGGCTTTTTTTTGCCTATGAAAATTCTTTTTCTTTTTATTTGCTCAATTGGATTTGCCCAAGACCACGCAGAAACGACTTTCACAGATATTTACGAAAAACGGGTTTGGGGACAAAACGCTCAAGGAGAAGGGACTTCGGGATATGGCTCATCCGTTCAAATTGCCGCGCCCTATATGAAATTCCTTCAGGATTTCGTCAAAAAGCACAACATTCAAAGCATCGTGGACGTCGGTTGTGGAGATTGGGAATTTTCTCAATATCTCGACTGGAATGGAGCCCACTATACAGGCATTGATGTAGTGAAATCGGTCATCGAAAAAGATCTGCAGAAGTTTGCATCGCCCACGGTCACTTTCCACCAAGCCGATGTCGTCAATAAGGATTTGCCCCCTGCTGATCTACTCATTTGCAAAGACGTTCTGCAACACCTCACAAATGACCAGATAATGCAATTCGCAAAGCAATTTTCCAAATTCAAGCATTGCTTAATCACGAATGACATTGAAGGCGCATATGCCATGACGGTCAAAAATGGGGATATTGCCCAAGGGCAATACCGTTGCATCGATCTCACACTTGACCCGTTCAACATCAAAGGGGCAAAAGCATTCACCTACCTCTCTTCCTGGGACAAGAAACAAGTCCTCCACATCCAAAACGCAGATCATTGAATACAGTTGCTCCGTCACTCATCCCATATTCTCGCCGTTTCCGATTCCATTAACCTACCAGCTTCATTATTGATCATTTCCTTGATCTTTCGTGGGCTTGGGATTTGATCCTCCAATGCCATTGTGCTAAAAACAGGATCTAAATTTTTTTTGGCAGCCTTTTGCGCCTGAGCACGAATTAATTCATCTGGTGAACTAGAGCAAACTGGCGTGATCGCTAATTCAAAACTCATCGCCGCAAAAAGCTTATTCAGCGTTGCCAAGGTAGGTCTTTTTTTACCAGATTCAATACTGGCAATATTTGTCTGGGGGACACCAGAAATTTTTGCAAGCTGCGTTTGAGTGATTCGTAGCCTGCGTCTAACCAGACGCAGTAGAGTTCCCGGCCCCTGGATCAGCTCCTTTTTTAGCCTCTTCCCTTTCCGCAAAATAGTATCGATGAGCTGTTTTTCAGCAAAAGCAGTTCTCATACCCCCTCTTATATCTTTTTAGCTATAATTTTGTCAAAAAATATATCGATTTAACTATAATTCATGAAAGTACAATCGATCGACTGAAAGAGCATTCAACTGGGATTCCATCCACCTTCATGTCTGCTTCCAGGGTCATTTTTTTTTGAGTGGTCTGCAACCGCTACAAAAAGAGACGAAGTCATCTTTTTGTACAGTTGCAGTCCTTAATCTTGTATCTCTTCCGCTCGCTCGCGCCCAAAATAGCGATAGGGGACAAGTTGAATTATTAAAACCTTTCTTAGAGAAATTTTTTCAACAAACTAGAAGCTCAGAGTTAGGCCGGCATACATCCCATCGATGACGATTTGTCCCTTATCTTTGATGCGACGACTGGTTGTTGCTCTCACGTCCCGTTGCTCGGGAGCCAAGACAAGTCCTGTCAGGATGAATCCTTGATACCCAAACTGAAACCTCAGCCAGGAATTCCAGTGATAGGCAATCTCGCCGTATGCCTCGAGAAGCCAGCTGTCTGTCCACTTCCTTTTGGTGTATTCACGCAGTGTGACTTCGTTGTTTTCATCCCGAATACAGACTTCATTGCGGGCTACATTGAAAAACCCTGCCCCTTTGAGCATGAAGCTCCATGTCCAATGGCATGTGGGATTGACTTCTAGGACCGCTCCCAGCTGCGCTCCATAGAGGATATCGTAGGTGTCAATCGAATAGAGTGACTGGTTTGATCCTTTGGTGAACAGCAAGTCCAAATCTTCCCTCAAATACATTGCCCGAAAGCCGAGATTCCATGAGAAAGAAAAATAGTTGACCCGCTGAGGAGTGAGGTGTCCCCAATAGTTGAATTCCCCATTTTGAAGCTGGGATTTGTACTTTCCCTCTGCCCTATCTGCATTGACATAATCTGAAAAAATGGAGAATTCTTCGAAGGGAATTTGCAACGTTCCATCGGCTTTGACAGTCCTTGTGCCTTCCCATGGGTAAAAGTAGGTATAAAGCGCTTCGAGAGAGGCGCATTCACTGCTGTGATAGGTCAAACCACCCCGAATCGCCGATTCCCAGCCAAACTGATCGACCAAATCCTCGGTATCCATTACCTTTTTTGCCTTCAAATTGCCGTTGAGCTCTTGCATGACAGACGTGTCTTCAACAAGTCTGAGATCACGGATTTCTTGACGGCGGATATAACCATAGTCGCCACGAATCGATACGTGTTTATCCAAACACCAATAATCGTCCGCCTGCAAGTTTGCGCAAATAAGAAGTAGAGTAGCTGGGAAGAGTTTCCTCATGTGCCACAGACTATCTCAACTTTGAGTTGACTGCAACTCCAACTCTAAATCAGTGAGCATTTCACGAAAGGCGCTTTCGATATCGACTTCTTCCTCGACGGCTGTTTCCACAACTTCGAAAATTTTGGATGCAAGCTCTTTGGAGCGGGTATTTGCGGGCAAGGACTTTCGAGCTACTTTATGCTTTTTGATCCGTCCCAAGATTTTGTGTGCACGCTGCAATGAGGGAAGGGCTTTTGGAATCCCATCAAAGGGACTTTTCCGATCTTTTTTCTCTTCTTTTTTAACATTGTCCCATGTGCGGATGACGTCTTCTACTGAATCGACTTTTGTGTCGGCAAATACATGGGGATGCCTGCGGATGAGTTTGGCTTTGAGAGCCTCGAGGATGTTTTCGAGGGAAAATCGCTTTTCGCGCTTAGCCACCATCGCATAGAAGATCACGGTGTATAAGAGATCGCCTAACTCTTCGATGATCTCTTCATCTTCATTGCGGTCTACCGCCTCGAGCGCTTCGTGTGCTTCTTCTAGAATATAGGGACGCAGGGATTGAAAGGTCTGTATTAGGTCCCAAGGACATCCCCCTGGGCTGTTGAGAATTTCAGCAACTTCTATGAGCTGTTCAAAGCTTTTCATGATTTTTTCCTCCAAAAATTATCAGGAACATTTTATCATTTAGCCAATGATAAGGCAATTTGTATCGACCTGCTACATCGTAGATCAAGAAAAGTTTTTACTTCTCTTTCACCTCAAGCACAAAAAATGGGTAGCTCCAGGTGGACACGTGGAGGCAAATGAAACCCCATCTGAGGCGGCTCGCCGTGAGGTCCGCGAAGAAACGGGCCTTGAAATCGTCTTCTTGCATCAAGAAAATCTTTGGTTTGAGGATTGGAATGCGAAGAGCATCGAGCGTCCTTTTAGCTGTCTCTTGGAGTCGGTTCCCGCCATTGGCAATGAGCCGGCTCACCAGCACATCGACTTTATTTTTGTCGCCAAGCCCGTCGGAGGCACTTTAACTGACGGGAAATGGTTCACAGTGAATGAAATGTCCGAGCTAGAGGTATTTCCAGATACGCCAAAAATGGCTCAAACGGTTGCTAGAACGGTTGATTTTGAGACGCCTGTCCAAAATATTTGAAAGTGTTCAAATAAAGTGTCCGCAGAGACATCTCGCAAACAGGAGCCCGATTGGCAGTTGCGCAAGTGGGGACACCGCTTCTCAAATTCCACTTCATACGGACATGGTCCTTGAAATGCATAATGCTGTTTTCCGAGAGGTTTATAATAAGCGGCAGAGGATGGGCCAAAAAGGCTGAAGCATGGTGTCATCGTCGTCGCACACAGATGCAAAGCAGCGGAATCCATGGCAATCACCCCTTCCACCATCTGCATAAAGCGTTGCCAAAGGGGTAAGCTCATATTGCCAATAGCATGACTATTGCGAGAAAAAGCTCTTTCGAGGCGATCGGCGACTTCTCTTTCCTCGTCATTTCCAAAGACGAAAATAAAAAAGGGAGAGAGAGTTTCATCAATGAGCTGGAGAAACTCTGTGAGTGTTTCTTCTGAAAGCATTTTATTGCGCCAATTCGAGCCAAAGCAGATCATCAGCCT
>SDBS01006034.1_pt1 | contig 11796 bp, 11 predicted proteins | sample 2277091 | NCBI WGS metagenome assembly SDBS01 (sample SAMN10404972, study PRJNA504765) | marine sediment metagenome | isolation source: marine sediment core GS10_PC15, 163 cmbsf | place: Arctic Ocean: Southern Knipovich Ridge | collected 2010 | reverse complement strand
GATAATGTGAGTGTGGAACTTAAGGAGGTCACCCATTGGTTCCCAGGGCGGTTTCAAGGGTTTCGCGGGAACTTCCGTGATTCGCTTGCCACGCCGTAGCTTTATGCGAAGGCGGGTGATTCGCCTGCCCTGCCTGTCCCGAGCATGTCGAGGGGAGCCTGTCGAAGGGTGATTCGTAATTCGAGAAAACCTGCCTGTCCGCCATAGCTGAACGAAAGGCGTTAGCGACGGCGGAAGAATCTGCCTGTCTCGCCGACTTGTCACGGCGAAGTTCGAAGAACGAAGACGGAAGCTGGTCAAGAGCCGTTAGCGAAGACGGAAGCTCTAACCCCAAGGGGTGCCAAAGGCAGAATGTAGAACGCAGAATGCAGAACGCAGGAGAAAACCCAGGCACTATGACCAAGTTCCAGGGAACTGGTATTAGCTATAATTCAACACCTTTCGCTCAAAAGTGTGAATAACGAGAACTGACCCTAAGGGGGGGTGCCTGTCCCCAGGAGTTTCCCAACGATCCCAACCTCACCCTCGATCGGGTGCGGGGTCCGCAAATTCACGACGTAAGAGCGAGACTCCTGCACGCCGCCGACAGTGAATGCAAGAGTGGTGAAGAGAAGGGTGGCGGCCAGGATGCCCAGATACCAGGGCATGCGGTGCATCGGCATTTCTGTCCTCCGGGTCGAGTACGGGTCCTCGAACACACAGAGAGACTATGACAGATCCGCCGCCCGCTATTCGATCGTCATCTCCGGCGGGGGTAGCTCCTTCAGGTAGAGCAACTCGAAGAACGCGCCAACCTCCGGGACATGGAAGTAGCAGAATTCTCCCGCCTCGCCGAGGTCTCCCGTCTGGATCATCTCCCGTCCTTGCCGCAGGAGGAGATCTTTCGCCTGCTGTAGATCCTCGCGGCTGTCGTAACTGAGGCACGTGTGATGGAAGCCCTCGCCACGAGTCTCGAGATGCTCGATATACACACTCTCTCCAGCGAGGGGCTGGATGAGCTCGTAGCTGGATCCGCCAACCTGGGCCAAGGCGACCCGAAACGAGTAAGGCACGTTTTCGCCATACACCGTGCAGCCCTCAGGCTCGATCGTCCAGACGTTCCACGGCTTGATGGACAGCGAATCCGCGAGCCCCATGGCAGCCTTCTCGAGATCTCGAACGACGAAGCACGTGTGATGAAGGTGAGCCGATCCAGTGGTACCCATACTCGTCTCCGCTTTGAATCAAAGTTGTCTCTTTAACGGGGGAGACAGGAGTCTAGCTGTGCACCGCCGGAGGCACAATCCCCTGCCAGGCACAGAGTGGTCGCGGCGCAACCAGAGCAGAAGCAGCGCGGTTCTTGGCACCCTCTTACGCAGTAATCAGGCCGGCCACCTTGGCGAGGAAGACGAGGATTCCGACGAGCAAAATCGCCGTTCCCGCGAATGCGAAGTAGTAGGCCTTCCCGATGCCCCCTTGCCACCAGCGCCAGAAATCCAGCGCCATGTAGGCGAGTAGCAGCACGCCCGTGATCAGCGAGAGCGTGTTGAAGGAAGTTGGCGTCGCATAGATGGTTTCAGCAGCCGTGCGTGACAAAACGGCAGACGGCACGAAGACCACGAGCTGCACTCCCACGAATAGCACCGTGACAACAAGGCTGATGGGGAGCCCATGCCCTTTCGTTCCGATGTCGGTATTGATGAAGGTACCCATCTCATACTTCCCCGCGGACCTCACGCCGGTTGTTGTTCCCCTCCTGATTCTGCAGTAGGTTTCTATTTTAGACTCTACGGAGAGCGTTCCTGGAGTTCAAGAGAGGACGCTGAGACGATTCCTGCTCCTTCGAGTTCGTTTCGTTAAGTACGATCCTAAGCCCCGCCCTGGATCCCCCGGAAGGAGCGAGCATGCACCTCTTGGCAGCCGCATTCCTAGGTTTCGTTCTCTTGGGCGGCCTGATCGAGTCCGATATGGCCCAGCCGGCTGTGGACAAGCCGGCCACAGCCTCGACCGCCGCACCTCAGGCCCGCACCACGCTGCCCGAAATCGACATCTCGGTGTCACCAAACGGAGTAGTCCTCCTGCCCGACGACGTGCCGTCCGTCTTCCGGGATGTATTCGTCAAGTACACGAAGCTCATGGCGCCCAATGGAAAGCCGATTCACATCCTCGCCCAGGACGGCTGGAGTGATGCCAGAATCCTCAAGGCGCGAAACGTGCTCGCGCACATCCTCACCGACGTGCCCGGGTCCCGCTACGGCGCCCACAAAGCCCGCATTGCCAACACGATGGCTGACAACGGCGCGACGATGGCGCTCTTCAATACCGAGCCTGATATGCGCGCGGCATTCCGTGGCCCGCTTCGTGAAGTGGAGATGGGCATGCAGGACCTGCGTGCCAACGAATGTCCATTCGAGGGCGAAGATGACTACATGGCACACGGCACCCGCGACGCCTCGTTCGAAGAGATCGTGCACCTGGTGCATGACTACGGCATAAAGCCCGCCCTGCCCGAGATGCAGGACGAGCTCATCCGCATCACCGACGACGCAATCGAGCGCGGCCTCTGGCGCACGCGCCAGGACGATCGAGAAAACGAGCCCAACGAGTACTTTGCCGCCGCCCTCGACAACTATCTGGACCTCTGGACGGTTCCACCGACCATTTGGGAGGGTCGGCCGATCGAGCCTGGCCGTATCCCCGATGGCACCTCTCATTTCGGCACCTACGCTGCCCGCGGTCGCGAGGGTATGCGCGAGCTGGATCCTCAGGGGCTTGCGATCTTGCAGGAGTTCTTCCCCCCATACCTGACCTACACGCCGGAGCTGCCCAGGGAGTTTGAAGGCACCTTCTCTCTCGAGCTCGACCCGGCGCAGCCCTACACAGTGAAATCGCAGCATCTCCGGAACGTGACGCTCAGCGGAGAAAACAACGCCGACCTGAACGGCAACGGCTGGAACAACCAGCTCACCGGCAATGACGGCGACAATGTGCTGCAGGGAAATGGTGGGGCCGACCTCCTCGACGGAGGGGCCGGCGCGGACACTGCTACCTACAGAGGTAACTTCTCCGACTACACCGTAATTGCCGGCTCCAGCGGAGTCAGAGTGGTCGACGCCCGCGTGAACCGTGATGGCACCGACGTGTTGTTGAATATCGAGCGGCTCACCTTCGCCGACAAGACGGTCGAGCTGCGCTGAATCCACGAGCTGGACAAGGAGAGCACCATGCAGTCTCGAATAGCTGTTTTCTTGCTTTCGTTGAGTTTGGCTGTGCCCGTTGCGGGCGCGCAAGATCTCCCGGCAACCGTGAAGGCCCGTTCGGAGATCCTTCACTTGATCCGGCAAGAGAAGCTCGACCTGATCCTGCCGGGAGCGATGCGCGACAACAACATCGACATGTGGATTCATGTGCCGCGCCTGGGCGACCCTGATCCGATGGCGCCACATTTCGGGCCCGTGAGCGGCTACGCGATCTTCACCGACCGTGGCGGCGACAGGATCGAGCGCGCTCTCTTCGGTAGCGGCGGTCACCCCGATCTGTTCGATATCTTCGGCTCCCGGGAAATCGCGATGGCCATTGAAGGCTACGACTATGGTCATCAGGATCCCGGGGTCTACGACGAGATCAGAGAGTTCGTTGCCGAACGCAACCCCCAGACGATCGCCGTCAACACCTCTGATTGGCTATCCATCGCGGACGGTATCTCGCACTCCCAGTACGTGAAACTCGAGAAGATCCTCGGACCCGAGTACTCGTCGAGAATCGTGTCGGCCGAAAACGTGGTCACCGACTTCAGAGTGAGGAGAACCGAAAGCGAGATTGTTGCCTTCGCCGATGCCCTGGAGGTCCACCGGGAGATTCTCGAGCGAGCCTTGAGCCGGGAGGTCATCACCCCCGGCGTGACCACGCTGGGTGACATCGGCTGGTGGGTGCGGGAAGAATTCGCCAAGCGCGACCTCGATGAGGGATACGACATCGGCGTGAACATCCAGCGCATACTCTACTCAGCGAAATCGGAACCGATCGACCCGCCCGACGTTCGCTGGTGGATCCATCATGATGGCTACGTCATTCAACGTGGCGACTTCCTCACGTTCGATGTTGGGGTCAGATACCTCGACTACTTCGCCACTGACTACAAGCGCAATGCCTACATCTTGAGAGAGGGCGAGACCGAGGTTCCCGAAAGCATCCAGCATGCCTTCGACCGGGCGCTGGCCGCTCACGACATCATCCGCGCGAATGTGAAGGTTGGCAGGACTGCCGGAGAAACCCTGGAGATCCTCGTTGCTGCGCTCGAGAAGGCCGGCTACATCTATACGCCCTTCATCGACATCGGCACGTGGGACTACGAGATGGTTCAGGAGGCGCTGGCCGATACCGACAAGTCGGGCTTCTCGATTGACCTACACAGCCTTGGCAACAACGGCGGCAGCCTGGTGACCGTCGGGCCCTCCGTTGCGCCCTTCCGCTCGGACCGGGATGACCTCGTGATCGCGGAGAATCACTTCTTCGCCTTCGAGTACATGGTCCACACGAACCTGCCGGAGCGGCCGGGATTCCCCGTGTCGATCAACATCGAGGGCAATCACATCGTGACCAGCCTCGGAGTCGAGTACCTGCATCCGCCGAACGAGGGCATCATTCTGATTCACTAGCCCGCACTCCTTCAGGCTCTCGAAGTCGAGCAGCGGAACGATGCAGCTGCGGTCGATCACCACTCCAGGTCGGCGGGAGCAACTACAGACGATGCCTCGGCCGTCGGAAAGGCGCTCGGGATGCCGATCGTCACCTCCCCAGTCGCCACATACTCGGTACCCCGGGCAAGAATCGTCTGGTAGCCCACGCATCCGACCGCAACGCCGAACGGCTCGAGCTCGTCGCTGTAGTGACCTAGCGGGATGTGGAACACCATCCCCTCGCCATAAGGAATGAGCATGTAGACGGGCTCATTCTCGTTCGTGTACAGCGAGAACGAGTGAGCCAGCACCTCGATGTTCTCGGCCGGCCCGCGCAGTGAGGAGTAGAGCTCGTCGGTGGCGTGCATCCACTCCGCCGGCAGGCCTTCGAGAATCGGGTGGGACGGCTGATCGTGAATCACCAGAAACTCGCGCTGGGGGCCGTGCTCCCCGCTGATGCCTTCGTCGGGAGATGTGGCGGTCCATTCGCCATCTACCAAGCGCAACAGATAGCCCGATAGGCCGGCCTTGCGACCGCCCCAGCCACCGAGGCCGATCATCTGGTTGTACTCCGGCCAGCCGGCGCCGTGGTTGTCGGCGGCGTGGATGGCCACGAAGCCCCCACCCTCGCTGACATATCTCTCGAAGTCCGCCATCATCTCGGCCGACCAGAGCGGCTCACAACCGCCCTCCTCTTCACAATCTTCGTTGAAGTCGCTGATGACAACGTCGTAGGCGAAGAGATCAGGGCGCCACGCTTCCCACTCTTCCCTGGAAGCACGCCTGTTCGGCGACGTGCTCACATCAACCGAGAAGCGTCCCGTCTGCTCGAGGGTGGCCACGGTGGCCGCCGTGGTGCTTTCCCAATCGTGATTGTTGACGCCGTCGATAATCAGCACCTTGATCTGATCATTCATCTCCGCGACATCCTCCAGCTCCGCAGTCGCCGAGTCCTCGGCCTGCCCGGAGCAACCAGCGCTCAACACAGACAGGCAAAGAACGGAACAAAGGGTGAAGCTCACTAGCAGCCGGCCGCTCGAGGTTCTCATCGTAGAAGGTCCTTTCTCGCTGGGCGCTTGCAACGGGGGCTCATAGCACTGACCCGGAATCCTGATTCGGGGGCAAGGCTAACCCCTCCGTCCTGCGAAGTCACCACGGGATAGCTGGCCCGCTGCCCCACGGACTTGACCTCAGAACTCGAAAGCGCGACCCTTGATGTAGACAACTTGCCTAGGGGTGGCTGACAGGCCTGAGAGCAAACCCTTGAACCTGATCCGGTTGACACCGGCGTAGGGAACGGCACCCAGCTCTCCTGGTAGATCTCAGCTTTGCTGCATTACAGAGCCGGGCTGGTCATCTCGATCGATGGAGAATCACGATGGCTAGGAACGCAGTCCCTCCGAAAACCCGCCGCAGTGTGCTGTATTCATTCCACGTGACACTCGGCATGGCGATGTTCATCGTCCCGATCATGGTCCTGATCGCGGCACTGCCCTCCCCTGCAGCCGCCCAAGCCCCCGCTCAGACCCAGGGTGCGCTGCAAGTCCGCGGGGTCGTCCTCGACCCGTTCGGCGAGCCGGTAACGGCAGCCAGGATCGCGGTCGCCAGCCAGGAGGAGGTTACCGGCGAGGACGGCAGGTTCAACATCGTGCTCCAGCCGGGCACGTGGGAGCTTCGTGTCACCCATCCCGCCTATCAGGTATTGACCCGCCCGGTGGTCTTGAACGACCAGCCGCTCGAGCTCGAGCTTCAGCTCCAGTGGGTCACCTCGGTGGAAGAGTCCGTCACCGTCGTCGGGGTGCGCGCCAGCGAGGGCGCACCAGTGACGAAGCGCAACATGAATCGCGAGGAGATCGAAAAGCTCAGCTACGGGCAGGACGTACCCGCGCTGCTGCAGTACACGCCGGCGATGAACTGGTACTCGGACTCGGGAATCGGCTCGAACTACTCCTACTTCAGCATGCGCGGCGTGACCCAGACTCGCATCAACATGACCTACGATGGCGTGCCCCTCAACGATCCCGCCGAGCACGCGCTCTATTTCAACAACTTCCACGACTTCACCAGTGCCGTCGACAGCATCCAGATCCAGCGCGGGGTCGGCACCTCGTCGGTCGGATCGCCCTCCTACGGGGGGTCGGTGAACTTCGCCAGCGCCCCACCGGCGCACGAGAATGGCGGGGACGTGCGCCTCGTCTTCGGCTCGTATGACACCGTGCGCGCGTCGATGGCCTACGAGACAGGGCTCCTCAGCAATGGGTTCCACCTCGCCGGGCGCTTCTCTTACGCCGACACCGAAGGCTACCGGGACCACTCGGGTACCGAGCACAACACCCTGTTCCTCAACGGCGGCTGGCAGGGAGAACGGTCCTCATTCAAGGTGGTCGCATTTTCGGGCCGCGAAAAGACACAGCTCGCCTGGCTCGCCGTCGAGCCCGAGATCCTGGAGGTGAATCGTCGCTTCAATCCCATGGACGAAAACGAGCGCGATGAGTTCAGCCAGGAGTTCGTGCAGGCCAAATACACCCAGGCCATCGGCGACGAGACCCTGCTGACGGCATCCCTCTATTACAACGGCGCCGACGGCTACTTCTTCCAATGGGACGACTCCGTGGCGCAGAACAACATGCTCGCATTCGGCATCGATCAGGGATTCCTCGGCGCGATGGCCACCCTCAGCACCGGCACCGACAACTTGACGGCCGACTTCGGCTTTCACTACAACGACTTCGCCGGTGACCATACGCTCGACATCGAGGACAGCCGGATCTACAAGAACACCGGCCACAAGCAGACCGCGAACGCGTTCGGCAAGGTCGAGTACGCCCTTGGACAAACGCTTCTGTTCGGTGACCTACAATTCCGCTGGGCCGAGTTTTCCTACGAAGGCGACGTCGACCTGGGCTCGGCGGATTGGACCTTCGTTGATCCCAGGATCGGGGTGCGCCACACGCTCTCCCCAGGGTTGAGCCTGTACGCCTCCCTCGGCAGAGCCCAACGCGAGCCGGCGCGCCTTGATCTGTTGCTGGGCGAGGACAATGCCACGGTCCCGCATGACCTGAGGGCCGTGAAGCCGGAATCGCTGGGAAACCTCGAGGCTGGCGTCAACTACAACACCGCGCGCCTGGCGCTCCAGGGCAACTTCTACGCCATGGAGTTTTCCGACGAGATCGCTCTGACCGGCGAGCTCTCCGAGATCGGCCTGCCGCTGCGGCGCAACGTCGACAGCTCATTCCGGCGCGGCATCGAGATCGATCTGAAGTGGATGCCCCTGCCCAACTGGTCGGTGGCACACAGCCTGAACTGGAGCCACAATCGCATTCAGGAGTGGACGCAGTTCTACGACGTCTACGACGAGAATTGGAACTGGATCGACAGCGAGCCCATTACCTACCGAGACGTGCCGCCGCTGTTGACGCCTGCGCTCATCCTCAACCTCGGGGTGGAATGGGGCACACGCGACACCAGTATCGGCGTCATGGGGCGCTACGTGTCCGAATCGCAGCTCGACAACACCGGGCTCGCGGAGTTCCGAACTCCCTCTTTTGCCAATTTGGATCTCAGGGCATCGCAAAGCCTGGGTCGCTGGTGGCAGGGCGCGAATCCGCAGATCGTCCTTTTCGTCAACAACCTGCTCGACAACATCGAGACGCTCCCCAGCGGCTACAGCTATCAGTACCTCATCAGAAGCAGCGGCGGGCAAGATATGCTCGACGGCACCTCCTACTTCTATCCGCTGGCGACCCGCAACGTTGTCGTGTCGCTGCAGCTGGGCTTCTGAGGAACTGAAGATCCAATCGTGATTTCCCTCGAGATGGTCGCCGTGGTGATCACCCTGGTGGCCGTATACCTGATTACCCGACAGCTGGTGTGGTGCTGGCCGCTCAGCATGGTCGGCGTCACGCTTTACGCGGTCGTCTTTTTCGAGGCGCGACTGTACGCCGACATGGGCCTGCAAGGTCTCTACTTTGCCCTGGCCGCGTACGGCTGGTGGGCCTGGCTGCGCGGCGGCGAGGACCACGGTGCGCTAAGGGTGTCGCTGGCATCGGCCAAGACGAAGGTAGTCTTTCTCGTCGTCGCGACGATCGCCGGACTCACGCTCGGCTTTGCGCTGAGCCGCTTCACCGACGCGTCGCTGCCGTTCATGGACTCGTCGCTCACGACTTTCAGCATCGCGGCCCAATGGATGCAGACCCGAAAGCTGCTGGAGAACTGGCTGCTCTGGCTGGCTATCGATGTGTTCTACGTCGGCATGTTCTTATTCATGGAGCTCTACCTGACCGCGGGTCTCTATGCGAGCTTCCTCATTCTCGCGGTCATGGGCTACCTGCAGTGGCGCCGATCATGGAGGCTTTCGATGATGGGCCCGGAGCTGTCGCCCTCGGGCGAGGCCGCGTCGTGATCAGGGTTGTCGTTACGGGCTCCGAGTGCACCGGGAAAACCACGCTGGCTGAGGCTCTCGCCGATCACTACGGCGCCATTGGGGTGCCAGAATACGCCCGCCGGTTCGTACTCGAGAAGGGCTCTGCCCCCGGGCATGAGGACGTCGAGTCCATAGCGCGCGGCCAGATTGCCCTCGAAGACGAGTCGCTCGCAGCGGCCTCGCATCTGCTCATTCAGGACACCGACCTGCTCAGCACCGTGGTCTACAGTCGCCACTACTACGGCGATTGCCCCGGCTGGATCGTGACCACCCTGCGTGAACGCGTCCCTGACCTCTATCTGCTGGCCGGAATCGACGTCCCGTGGGTTCCCGACGGCGACCTACGAGATCGCGGCGATCGCCGCGAGGAAATGCAAGAGCTCTTCCGCCGTGCGCTCATCGGTGGCGGCTTTCGATTCGTCGAGACACGAGGCGATCGCGACGAACGGCTAGAAGCAGCCACCTCAGTGATCGACGAGCTTCTCGCTCGCTGAGCTCGGCAAGCTTAGCCCGGGTTTCTCAACGGGTCGCGGCTGCGCGGGCGCAATGACCCGCGACCCGTCGAGAAACCCGGGCCTAGAAACTGATCACCAAGGACGTCGCGAAGGTCGAATCGAGCTTCTCCTTGGACACAATCACCTTGCCGATGACAATACCGGACTCCGGGTCCTTGAGATCGATATCCTCGAGCGCCGGAACGTTCCTGTAGAGCAGGCGTAGGCTGGCTTTCAGGGCGACCGTGTCGGTGATGGACACGGTGATGCCGTTGAGCGAGTCGAGGCGAATGTCGTTTCCTGTCACAAAGCTGCCGTCGAAGGTCAGCTCGCTTTCGATCTTCGTGCTCGCCGCGACGCCTGCCTCGAGCCTGTAGAAAAGGCGATAGCCCGCGAAGTTGCTCACCCCTTCGAGGTCGAGGTCCTCGTTGGTGTAGTTGGCGCCGTAGGTGGTGCGGAACACGAGCCGGTTGCGCTCGACCCAGGTGTTGCCGACGCCGCCCGAGCCGATGAGTTGACGATTGACGTTGGTCGGCTCGTCGCGATAGGTGTCGTAGCTGCCGTACCAGAAGAAGCGATCGCTGATCGTCCTCATGTAGCGGAGCTTGCTGTAGAGGCGATTGTTGTCGAGATCCGCCTCCGGCTCGATGACCTCGAAGTCCTCTTCGGTCCCGACGGCGTATCTGTCGTCTCTCGACCCGGCGCGGAGAACGCCTGCCTCCCACGTGAGCTCGGACTCCGTCCACTCGTACTTGTAGACATTACGAACCTGGAAGGTGTTGGTGTTGGAGTTACCGGTGGTCATCACCCAGCTCAGCTCCGTCGAGTTCGACCAGTTACGTGCCGGCGCCTCTTCCTCCTCCTGGGCGAAGCCAGGACCGGCAAGTAGCGTCAGAAACGCTGCCATCAGACAGACAACGAACAGGGAACCGATGCGTCGGTCAGGCACGAGTAACTCCTGGTCAAGGGCATGCTTCACAGAATGAAATTTCGCTGGGAAGTCCGCAATCGGAAACCCAGACAAGACCAATTCTAGTGCGCGGAAGCTGCATTTTGCGACGTCAGAGGTAACCGTCAAGACGTCTCATGGTCTCGGCGCAGTTGCAAGTCTCCTGAGTGAGTCGCTCATCCGTTAGACTCATGGTGAGATATCAGCCGAGGAGGAGATCATGGGCCGTACGCGCCTACTGAGATTGATCGTCATGTCCGTGGTGATCGCGACTGGTACGGCCCCCGCGGCCTTGCACGCCAGCGGCCTGCCTCCCACACAGGAGGAAGGGCCGGGCCGCGGCGACGACCCCGCCCGAATCCAGCAATGGCGTGCATTTCTCGATCGTGCAGACCGAGCGTTCACTGCCGCCCACATGTCGACTACGACGGTCAATGCGAAGATCACCGAGGCAGACGGGCGCATCGCTGAGCTCGAGGTGGCGCAGAAGAACTCAGAGTCAAAAAAGGTCGGTCGCAGCGACATCACGGGCGACGTTGGGTTCCTGGAGCGAGCACAGCGGGCGTTCACCGCCGCGAAAATGTCCACCACCGACGTCAACCGATGGCTCGCCGAGGCGAAAGAAGTGAACGAAGACCACTAGCGCTCCATTCCCGCTGCAAACACGAGCTTTGAGGAACACAGACTCTCAAATGATCCAAGACGCGCGGTACTCGAGACCACGATTCCTTGCCGCAGCATCGATCATCGGCAGTCTGGCGATCGCAGGGTGTGGTGGCGCAGGGGCGAGTGGCGCGGGCAGGGCCACCTCGTCGCCAGACGAGTACGTCGTCGAGCGGAGCGTCGAGAACGGCATCGAGACGGTCAGGACAGTCTCGGGGTCGCGTTGGGGAGGTAGGGCGACTCTTGTTGAGGAGCTCTCGATCGGCGAGGAGATCGGCCAGGACGCCTACCTGTTCGGATCGATCAGTGCTGCCTGGGCAACCGAGGATCGCATTTACGTCGTCGACGCCCAGGTGCCCGCCGTGCGCGCGTTCGACCTCAAAGGTGAATATCTGTTCGACATCGGCAACCCCGGCCAGGGCCCCGGTGAGTACGGCATCCCCTCCGCGGTTGCCGTGACGAGCGACGGCCGCGTCCTGGTCGCCGACGCGATGAATGCGCGTATCAGTGTCTATGATGCTGAGGGCGGCTTTGTCGAGGACTGGCCACTGGTGTCGCAGAAATCGGCGCTCGGTTTGACGCTAGGCACCGACGGGGAGTTCTACACGC
>SDBS01006033.1_pt1 | contig 11796 bp, 10 predicted proteins | sample 2277091 | NCBI WGS metagenome assembly SDBS01 (sample SAMN10404972, study PRJNA504765) | marine sediment metagenome | isolation source: marine sediment core GS10_PC15, 163 cmbsf | place: Arctic Ocean: Southern Knipovich Ridge | collected 2010 | reverse complement strand
ATATAATAGTTCTTGTTAAACCTCTTTTTGAAACTAATTTTCATCAAGAGAAAAAATTTAAAATTATAAACGATTTGACAACGCTTAAGAAAATTTTGATGGAATTCATAAGATGGAGCAAATTGAACTCGCTATATCCGAAAGGTTTAATCGCTTCTCCTTTGCTAGGGAAAGGAGGATCAATTGAATTTTTGGTACATATTCAGATTGATAAGGAATTTGTTTTTAAAACTGATATTATTATTAATGAAGTCTTAAAAGATGTCAAGAAATTAAATTCTAATCCTTTGGATAGGTTTTAAAAAGGTTTCCCCAAGATGTTTCAAAGAATTTATTAATTCTTTTCTTTCCGATTGTTGGATACCATAACATATCATGAAATACTAAAGATCCTAAAATTGGTAATGTAAAAAAGATTTTATTATGTAATAAAGGATTTAAAAATTTTAATGACCCTTTTCTAACCATTTGATCTCCCCATATTATTATACTTCGTTTTACTTTGAAATTCCAATTTATCCCCGATACATCCTCTCCAATGATCTCAATTTCCTCGAAATCCCCACATCCTAATCCTTCTTCGTGAGCCAATTTAATAGCGGGAAGCTTTAACGGCTCGAATCCTAACATTTTTGCAACTACAGTATCGACAGCAACTTGATCATATCCTGCGAGGAGATAATTTTTAATCCGAGGAATCATTGTTCTTGGTCCAGCTCCATCTCCACATACTGTTCCATCTACTATTGCCATTATGTTTGGATGAATTTGTTTTTGAATTATTAATAAATCTACTAGAACTTCAGACATAAACTGATGACTAAAATGCCTTCTTTTGGTCAACAACCCTCCAAAGGCATTTTTCATAGCACATGTTATCCCTCCATTCTTTAGTTCTTCCTTCGTCTGTTTTAAGGAACCTCCAATTGCTCCAGTATGACCGTGAGTTTTCATTGTAGGCAAGTGAATTATTGATTTTCCTATGTAAAATTCTGGAATTCTAAATCCTCCTGGAAAAATTTTTGAATCTAGAACATGTAATTTCTTATTTTTTAAGGTAATAAATCGGTGCTTTTGGGATTCATACGATACAAAAGGAATTCTAGTTAAAGGTATGAACTTTACTCCATATTTATCTATGATTGATCCCCACTTATTTCCTTTTAGTCCTTTTTCTATATTGGTTACAACAGTCCGATTTTCAGCAGTAAAGAGATTTCTTGGCTCGTAACCATCATCCAGCATGGTTTTAATAACACCTTCTACTTGCCAAGGGGGGCTAGAACATGCTGGAAAAAATTTTGACCAGCTTAAATTTAATTTTAGTATGTTTTTAGATTTTTTATCGTAATATTTACTATATTCTGCTAAATGCATTAATTTCTTATAATCCTCTAAAACTGTTTTAGGGGATGTTTTCACAACAAATATTTGAGACTTTTTGGACATGATTAATTAGTAAAATGTAAGATAATTTATTTTTTTTATGTTAACATTGGATGTTTTCATGCAATATAACATAGAAACTTTTTTTAAATTTTTTTAATAAATTTAAAGCGTATACTTGTACAGAGATATCTAAAGCAGCACCGGTAATGCTAAATGAAATAAATAATCCCACCTATGGTTACCAGGCTAGAGGAAGAAGGAATTCTGGGAAGATTGCTGCGTAAATTGCTAGAAAAACTATAATTACCACTATTAAAAATATAATCAGAATTATAAAACCCTTAATATCTTCTGGTGAAAACCGAATCCTACTTTTAATTTTGAACTTAGTGGATTTTCCTTTTTGAATTAGCCAATTTTTATAAGTTTTTGTTAGTTTTCCATTTTTTAATGGATTTTCACCTGATAATTTCTTAAAAGTTTCTTGAAATTCTACTGAATTTAACGAATTATAAGCTTTTCTGATTCCTACTTTTCTAATGGTAAAATCTATACTTGAAATACTAATGATTAGAACAGGTATTGATACATACCAATAAATAAATATTAACAATATAAAACGAACTATATATTGGTAAAAAGCTGTTGCCAAAAGGATTAATAAAATTATTACAATAATAAAAGCGTAACATTGTAAGTCTTCTTTATCTGGTAAAGGCATGAAATATACTCTATTTGATATATTAATTTTAAGTGTTTTAATATTGATTAATTTTCCATTTAATTTAAAAGTTAAAACTTTTTGTGTTAAGGGAATTAACATTGACTAAGAATAAACTGCAAAAATTATCTGATTTTATTTATTCTATTCTCAAATCTATGCTTTTAATTGCATTATAGCAAATATCTACGCAACCTTTGAGATTATTGGGAATACACTTATTAGGAGTATCTCTTGAAGTATGAATAAACTGTGTATCTTTATTTGAAAGAAAACAACAAACTTCCATGGTTTTTTGAGCTTTTTTAGTAAAAGATCGAAAAGATATATGATCACTTCTAGGTTCAATAGTCACATCAAATTTTCTTAAGGGAATTTTTAAATTGTTTGCTGTTGCTTCTAAAACATTAACAATATTTTTGTTAAAGTTGTTTTTTTTCAAAATACCAGTTTTATTTATAAGCCCTATATAAGTCCCTACCATATCAATATTAATATTATAAGACTCATCAAGGTTATATTCTTGATTTAAATCATTAAAGTGCTTCATACAGAATTGTTTTGAACCCCATAATCCCCATTCTTCAGCACCACACCATAAAAACAAAACATCTATTTGTTCGAGGGGATTTTTATTGAAAAGTATTGCTAGCTCAATTAAAATTGAAACCCCGCTAGCATTATCAATCGAACCAAGTGACTTACTCGGATCCCTGTTTAAAATTAAAATCATGATTGAAATCGTTAAAAATCCAAATGTCACATATGAAAAGTCAATTATTTTAGCAATTAACATGTAATAAAAATCATTAAGAGATAAATATGAAAAATTTGTAAGTACACTCCAAACCGAAAGAATTAATGTGAAGCTTATAAAGGGAAAAATTAAAGTTCCCTCTAAAAAAAAAAAATATTTTCTTAAATTATATGAATAATTTTCTGATTTGGAATCATAATGAGCAGAAAAGATAATTAGAGGGCGTTTTGGTTTTTTTTCTTTTGCTGGTATTTTGGCAATAATATTTTTAGATTTTTTCCTTCTTCCTATTAACAATACATGTGTCGTATCAAATAAAACCTTTAGAACAACTATAATTATAACAATTAAAATTAAGTCGATAAATATCATAAGCCAATTCAAATTAAAAAAAACTAATGTTTGGAAGAGAACAGATGAGCTTATTAAAAAAATAGATATTATCTTTACTAAAATTGTAATTGTTTTAGACCATTTAAAAGTTTCAGTTTTATTTTCGATGTTTTCTTGAGTTAAAACTTTTTGTATATAATTTATTGATTTATTTTCACCTTTAGTTCCTGCCTCACGATCAAACATTAAAGAATTTACATGATTTATAATCTCTCTTTCATGAAATATTTCTAAATCCGCGATATTGATCACATTGCACTTTTAAATAGGAAAAAATATATTTATTGTTCAATATTTACCAAAATTCATGAAGATTACTATTATATGTTATAATTTAAAAAGGATGGAAGTTATTTTTCATATTTCGAAAAAAGACCTAAGATAAAAATATTATGTGGTCCATGTATCTGAAATATAATCTACTCCTTCATATGATGCTTTTTCTTTTTTAAAAGGTAGGCAATATATATAATGATCACCACCGAGATGAATCTGTCTGGGTTCATCTACACCACATCCAATATGGTCTTCTTTGTTAGGGCACCTAGGATTAAATGCACATCCTGAAGGTGGATTAATTGGACTGGGCACATCACCTTCTAATATAATTCTGTTTTGTTTTGAACCAGGATCAAATGTAGGTCGTGCAGATAACAAGGCTTTAGTATATGGGTGTGATGGATGATAAAAAACCTCTTCAAGTGTGCCGGTCTCCACGAATTTGCCTAAGTACATTACTGCGACTCTATCAGCTATGTGTTGTACCACACTTAAATCATGAGTTATGAAAAGATAAGATAAACCAAATTTATTCTGAAGTTCTTTTAATAAATTTAATATCTGAGCTTGAACGGAGACATCCAGAGCAGAAGTTGGTTCATCTAAAATTATAATTTCAGGATTACATGCAAGAGATCTGGCTATTACAATTCTTTGTTTTTGACCTCCAGAAAATTCATGTGGATATCGATCCAAGTGTTCTCTCTTCATTGAAACGGTTTCTAGAAGTTCAAGAACACGCCTACGAATCTTTTTTCTTTTTTTCAATCCTAACAGAATTTTGAGAGGTTCACCTATAACATTAACTATTTTCCAGCGCGGATTTAAAGAAGAATCAGGATCTTGAAACACCATCTGAATTTTTTTTCGTAATTCTTTGTCATATGGATGTTTTATATTTTGCATTTTATAGGAAATTTCTCCTGACGCAATACGCACAAGACCTAATATAGCTTTTCCTATGGTGGTCTTACCGCAACCACTCTCTCCAACTAAACCAAGAGTTTCTCCTTCATAAAGGTTAAAAGTGACACCATCTACAGCTTTAACATATCCAATAGTTCGTTTGAAAAGCCCGCCGAATATTGGGTAATAAATCTTGAGATTTTTTGTAGAAAGAATAACCCGTCTTTTCTTATCTGAGTTTTTTATATCTTCTGCTGAGGAGTTTTTTATCTTATCGCTATAAACAGTCATTTTCTTATTTTCCTTTCAACTAATAAACTATCAATTTTTTATGTTATACTTTATATAATTCTTTATCTCCGTCTTCACCCTATTGATATTTTGGGGAATTTTTATATTTAGGATCGAAAAGATGGCAAGCAACAAAGTGTTTATCGTCGACTTCAATATTGTTTGGCTTTACTTTATCACAAATCTCTAATCGGTAATCACACCTAGGGTGGAATCTGCAGCCAGATGGGGGATAAATTAAGTTAGGTACCATTCCTCGAATTGTGATTAATTCTTGGTCTCTCTTTTCTAAGCTTGGAATCGAACTAATAAGTCCTTTAGTATATGGATGGCGGGGATTTTTAAATAAATCTTCAGCTGATGCGTTTTCCACAATATTCCCGCTGTACATAACAGCTACTCTCTCACACAATTCTGCGATAACTCCTAAATCATGTGTAATCATGAGAATCGATGTATTAAATTTCTTAATTAAAATTTTCATTAAATCAAGAATCTGAGCTTGAATAGTTACATCTAAGGCAGTTGTTGGTTCATCGGCGATTAATAGCTTTGGATTACACGAGAGTGCCATGGAAATCATTACACGTTGCCTCATACCCCCACTTAGTTCATGTGGGTATCGTTTTAAGATACCTTTTGCATCCGCAATTCCTACTTCTTTAATAATTTCCTCCGATTTTTCCCATGCGATATGTTTCAAAACTGGTCTTTTAGGTAGTCTTTTTTTTAGATTTTTTATTTTTGCCTCTAGTTCTCTCTCTTCTTCTTCTGTTAATCGAACTTTTCGATCGATTTTTTTTTTCTTTATTTTTAATTCTTCTTCTAAATCGTTTATTACTTGTTTCTCTTTAATCCTATCTAAACGTCGTTTTTCAACAATTTCATTTAGCTCTTCCTTCTGATGTAGTAAAAATACCTCCGATATTTGTCTACCAACTTGAAGAATGGGATTAAGTGAATTTAACGGATCTTGAAATATCATAGTAATATCTTTGCCACGATATTCCCTCATTTGTTCTTCGGTTAAATCCAGTAAATTGACACCATCAAACATTATGGTCCCATCGATTATTTTTCCTGGTGCTCTTACAAGGCGTAAAATAGAAAGAGCTGTAACGGATTTCCCGCAACCCGTTTCACCGACAAGACCAAGGATCTCATTTCTGCTCATATTAATTGAGACCCCATCTACTGCTTTAACTACCCCTTCTTCTGTAAAGAAATTTGTCTTAAGATTCTTTATCTCAAGCAGATTTTCCGAAATCCCAGTTATAACTGAATCTGTTTGATTTTTTTCTTCAACTTCAATACTAGTTTTCTTTTTTACGGTGAGATTCATTTTCTTCTTTTCCCCTATTTTATATTTTCAATAAAGTTCAAGAACAAATTACAGGTTTTTCATTCTCGGGTCCAAAGCATCTCTTAACCCATCACCGACCAACATAAAACCCAATACAGTTATTAAGATCATAATACCAGGCCAGACGGCGGTCCATGGTGCATCATATAAATGAAGTCTTGCAGTACTAATGTCATTTCCCCATTCGATTAATGTTATATCACTGTAACCCAAAAAACTAAGACCCGCCAAACTTAAGATAATTCCACCGATGTCGAATGAAAACGAAATTATGATTGGTTGGATGCAATTCGGCAAAACATGTCTAAACATAAGTCTCCAATTACCTGACCCAGATACTCTTGCCGCTTCTACATAAGGTAATTCTCGAGCTTGTAATACTGATCCCCTAATTAACCGTGCATAATAAGGAACGCCAAGAATTCCAAAAGCTAACATTATATATTCCATTTTTTGACCCCATATTGCTATAAAAACTAAAGCAAGAATCAGACCTGGAAATGCAAGAAAAACATCAGTAATTCTCATTATTATCGAATCTATCCATCCACTATAATATCCTGAGATCACTCCAAATATAACACCCAAGATAACACTAAATGATATAGCTGGAAAAGCAATCGTTAATGAAGAATATGCTCCGTATATTATCCTTGATAAAATGTCACGTCCAAATTTGGTTTGTCCTAGAGGATGAAGGTCACTTGGTGGGTCCCAAGAACCCACCCAAACACCATTTGCATCCACTTTTGTATATGGAGCAATCCATGCTCCATGAACAGCAAAAGTAATAATCATAAAAATGATTACAATTCCTAATATTGTTAATACTGATTTTAATCTTCTAATAAACTTTCTCTTACTTATTGTTTTTTCATATTCAAATTCCCTACGTGATAAGGCTTCTAATCTGGAACCCGGTATAAGAAGGAATTTAATATTTTTAAAAATCCATGAGATTGTATTTTTTACAACATTTTTTTTTTCTTTATAATCTTCAAATTTAAGTTCTTGCTCATAAGGTTCTTCCATAAATCTTTCACTTATATTTTTTTTTATTTTTTTAATTTTCAATTAATATCTTATTCTTGGATCTATAAAACCGTAAATGAGATCAATACCTAAATTTATAGCAATAAATGTTAATGTAGTAAGGAATACAATTCCGTTTAATACCCAATAATCAGTATTCTGTATCGATACAAGTAATAACTCACCTAATCCGTGCAAATTAAAAGTCGTTTCGGTAAGAATTGCTCCCGATAATAATCCTCCAAAGTTTAATCCAATAATTGTTATAGTAGGAATTAATGCATTTTTTCGTGCATGAGTCTTTATTACATCTTTTTCTTTACATCCTTTCGCTCTTGCAGTTCTTACATAATCTAGCCCCAAAACTTCCAGCATACTTGAACGAGTTTGTCTTGTAATTGAGGCAAGAGTTATGAATGATAAACAAAGTACAGGTAAAATCAAATGCTGAAGATAATCGAAAAGTAAAACCATGTCAAAAGATAAAATACAATCGATTATTCTGAGATGAGTAATAACAGGAGGATCTCCAATACCCGCAGTTTTATACCCAATTGCAGGGAAAATCGGTATTTGATATGCTAGTAGGTATTGAAGCATCATTCCCATCCAGAAAACTGGAATGGCAACTCCTACGAGTGCAAAACCCCTTAATATTGTATCTTTAGGTTTATTTCTATGCGTTGCTGAAATTACACCAGTTTTAATTCCGATAATTGTTGCAATAATAATTGAAAGGATAGCAATATCAAAAGTCCTAAAAAATCTCTCTAAAACAAGATCCCATACCGGAGATCCCTTAGCAAGAGATACAGAATTACCCCAATTACCAGTAAATAAATCCCCTAGGTATATCACATATTGCTCCAATATGGGTTTATCAAGTCCAAGTTGCGCTAACATATTATAATACATCTCTTCCGAAAAATTCTTAGGGAGATGGGCTAAAATTGGATCTCCTGGCATTAATCTAGAAAGGATAAAAGTTAATGTTATAACCCCAAATAATACAGGCAACAATGATAATAACCTTCTGATTATAAATTTAATCATGCTCATAGATCAATTATCTCCTTCTCTTGATTAAATTGTTCTAATTTTTTCCCTCTATCTATATACTGTTTGAGAATTGCTGCTAAAATCGCAGCAAACAAGTTTAAACCCAATATTGACAAAATTGTAACGTACCCTTCATAACGAGTAAAAAATTCACTAATTATAGTAACATCAAAACCATACATTATCCAAAACCATATAAAAGATTGTCCTATTATAATGGGTGTAAGCCAAATGCTATTTCTGATTCCATATTCAAAGAACTTTTCTCTAAATGCCATTATAAACACAATTACAAAAAGAATTATTAATGAAAGAAAAGAACTTGGATCAATAAAAAGTTGATATAAATATAATATTTTTTCTCCAATAGCTTTTTGAAAAATATTGCTTAGATATCCGAAAAACACGAAATGAATCAATAATATAGCTAGAATAAAATTACCTTGTCTGCTTACTTCAATTTTGAGTTTCATAAAACTTTCTCTACATCAATTTTTTTCAAATCAAAATCTCTTACGTAGCCGTTACTATAATTTAGAGTCGAATACTTATTAATTATTCCATTGCATTTCCATATTGACATATCAACGGGGATTTGTTTCCCCTCATTTAAAAGTATACGATTGTAGGAAAAAATATCAAGAATATCGTCATAAATTAAGTAAGGAATAAAATTCATTTTTGTTTTCTTATCTATTTTAATGGCAATTATTTGGGGATAATATTTTTCTTTTTTTTCTAAGTATAACTGTACTGTTTTTGTTGAACCTTCTTCTTTAATTAGGATTACATTATTTTCTATTTTTTCTCTTGTATAAGAAATAATTTTATCACAATATCGTAAAAGTTCGGTGGTATATCCTTCGAGGCTTGGATCTAATCCTTTTTCTTCAATGGTAGAAAATGTTTTCAAGAATTCAAGGAGCAAGTAAGTATAGGCTTCTGTAAGGCTAGGAATTTCTGTTTTTAGTAGTCGTGAATTTTCAAACCATTTTAGTATCATTTCACGTCCTAAATTTCGGTGTATAATCTCCTTATATTTTCTTTTTGCGAAATTTATGAAATTAGAGATTCCAAGCAAAAAAAAATTTTGAAAATTAATAGTTAAACCCAGCTTTTTTAACAATTTATTCAAATTTCCAATATCAGGGAATATAAATAATGTCAAATCTCCATTTGTTAATTTATCAATTCTCATTGGGACTGGCATAACTGGAATTTTAAATATTTCCGTTGCAAATATATCAAAATAGAAACCTACAGGAGCAATATCTCTTTTAAATGATTTTAATTTACTGGGGGACTTAAAATAAGAATATTTTGGACTCATTTGGAAAACCATTAAGATTAAAAAAAAATTAAAAAAAAAAAAAGTTATTAATAATTTATTTCGTATTTATGCTCTTTGTTTAGGCATAGTAGCATGGATAGAACCAGATCTTACCCATGGTATTAGTCTCAAATCCCTCTAAGGCAACCACATAAGCGTCGAATACCTTTGACGAATAACCGAATACCCATGGCATGTCTTCTTCAACTAAGAGTTCTTGAATCCTTAGGTAGATTGCGGTTCTTATGGTGGCGTCGGTCTCTGCTAAACCTTCTTCCATTAACAATTGCACGTTATCCCATAGATAAGTTGCATTTCTACCTGCTTCTATTGCTGCTAGGTAACCGTTATATTGAGCACCATTAGATGCAACAGATCTGTTGGTAAACAATGGGTTGATGAAATTGCTCGGATCGTTATAATCCGGACCCCATCCAATCCAAAAGAGCTCCAACATATCTCTGTTAAGATTTCCTATTTCGTATAGTCGATAAATGTATTCACTCCATGTCATACCATAGCCTATTACTGTAATACCGATTCTTGGTAAGTCTCGCATTAATAAAGTGAGCATATCTTCTCGCATCTGATTTCCGACGTTATAGGTAAAGGAGACACTTTTCGCAGCTCGCCCGTGGGTTGCTGCGTATTCCCAATCATTACCTGCAGATATATCAGTCATATTATAAGAAATTGCATTGACACCAATCGTCGCATTCGACCACGCCCATCCACCAGTTGTATGGTTTCCAGAATATCCGTAGCCCATGTCTTGCATCTTCATCCTTGCTTCTGTAACATTATAGATAGCCTCTTGAGATGACCAATCTCCCATTAATATACCTTCTGGGATTGGAGATTCCAATCTATCGGCAGTTCCTTCCATGATTTCATCGGTAATATAAGCGTAGTCGATTGCATAAGAAATTGCTTGTCTATATGTTTGATTGATTTTGTTGTTATTCATGCCCATATATTGCGTGACTAAGGATTGCGCTTCTTCTGCTGGATCATCACCAATTAAGGTAATCTTTGAGTCAGCTGCAAATTGATCGTGGAATGATGGAGCTGGATCGTCTAAGAATTGAATATCCTCTGCTAATAACGCTAAATTTCTGGCGTTCGAATCAGTAATTCCTGAAAATACTAATTTCGTAATTCCTGTATGTGACCATCCTTCATAATAATCTGGATAGGCGTGCATTAATACCTCAACACCGGCTTCATATGTATCGTAAACCCAAGGACCAGTTCCAACTAGATCGCTTGTAGCCGTAACAAGGTATGCATCTTTAGTAGTACTCGTTGGCGATTGAATACCTGAAGCGCTAAAGCATAACAAAGCTACAAATGGAGCATATGCTTTATTTAGTACGAATTTTATGACAAATTCGCTCTCAACAACAGTATGGTTCACAAAGGGTGTTCCATCCGGCCATACATATAACTCCTCGACTTGAGTTGTTCCAACCGTGTTAGTGCCAGTTGTGTTTAAAGCCCAAGCCATTCTCTCCCAATTCCACTGAACTGCTGATGCGTTAAATGGGGTACCGTCGTGGAATGTAACATCGTCTCTGAGTGTAACAGTATAGTTTTTGTTGTCTGAAGTCCACACCGGGGCGATAGTTGCGTGCGCAAGTCGTGGAATAATTGCAAGTTGGGGATCAGATAAATCATAAGCAAATAATCCTTCTACTACTTGATCAATAACATCAATGGAAGCACTATCCCAGGCAACTTGCGGATCAAGGTCTACAGGCAAATACATAGTTCCGAAGACGAGAGTATCGTCCGGGTAACCACCCGTAACTCCTGGTCCTCCTTGAAGTAAGAAAACACCAATACCAATACCACCTACAGCAATAACGGCTATAATTACTATAGCATATATTGTTTTCTTTTCCATATTTTAATCACTTAATTTTTTAAATTTTTATTTTTTTAGATTTATAGTTAAGTATCTACTTGATTTTGGAAACTTATAAGTTTTTTCTTTTTTTTTAGTATATGTTGTTTTAGTTTTTTTGGCGGAAGGTTACTATACTGAATTCAGATTATACTGAATAAACATGAAAGATAATTTTTATTCAAAGGAGCCTTAATATAAAAAATTAATATAAAAATAATGAACTCAATAAATTGTAAAAAAAAAATATGAGGTAGCAAATTAATCTCAGTCACCGAGCTATAGCTCTAAGAGTGGCGACAATTTTCACAAAAAGTTGAAATAGGATAATGATCAATTATATATTAATGAATCGAAGAACTTATTCAGA
>SDBS01006032.1_pt1 | contig 11799 bp, 6 predicted proteins | sample 2277091 | NCBI WGS metagenome assembly SDBS01 (sample SAMN10404972, study PRJNA504765) | marine sediment metagenome | isolation source: marine sediment core GS10_PC15, 163 cmbsf | place: Arctic Ocean: Southern Knipovich Ridge | collected 2010 | reverse complement strand
TATAAGAAGAATATTCGAAGGATTAATCGAAGATGCTTATTTAATAGCCAAACAAAAGAGTGGCTGGAATGAAGAGGAATATCAGCGGAGTAAGATTGATCAGAAAATAGATATGTTACGTGATTATCTACCATCCTTTCTTGTTAAGCACAAAGGGCTTTATTCTATTATGTCGATGCATATCCATGAACTTTCCGAGGATGAATGTAAAGTGGCTTTTCCTGTTGTAAAAGGTGGAATAGAATTAATACTCGACGAAAAGATCAGGGAAAAAGAACAAGCTGAAAAGGAACGAAAGATATCTTCATCAATAGGAAAAATACACCAAGAATTAGGGGAAAAAGTCAGAAAGGTGAGTGTCAAGAAGGAAGGGGAGGAAACTGGATAAATAAGATTGAAAGTGTAAAGTGTATGATTGTAATCATAAGCTGAAAAACAATCGAGCTTGTAAGAAATTTTGTGTAAATGAAATAGAAATATTTTACTAAGCGTTCACTATTTACAAAAGGAATATGAAATGTAAGCAATAAACAAAATTGAAACAAAATTTTCAACTACTTCATATTTACTCCCTCAAATTATTCATTCGCATAATCACTCAAAGTCTTCTGTCAATATACCGCCGATTCAACGGTTATCCGCTATTGTCGCATGTTGTAAGGCTGCTACAACGTTTTCTCTCGATAATTCACATTCGAGGTATAATCTGTTTCCCACCGGCAGTATAACATCTGTTGTACCCGAGCTAATGGGAATTTCATTGCCCAATTCTTTCATCAACCGGACTTTATCCGGATCGACCGTCACTTTTATGACGGCTTCTCCCGAAGTATGCCAGTATACAACCCATACGCTTCCCAATCTCTCGAAGATAAACGCTCGTATGTCGGGATTTCCCCCTGCGACATTCGGGATGTGTTCGCAGGCAACAAGTTCAAACTCATCTTTTTCATTTATCAGAAGAGTGTGCTCCTGCTCGAGATTCCGCAGTTCATGTTTCTGCCGATCAGTCAGATAGTCATCGGCTCTGACCTCTTCCCATCGTCTGAAAATCTCAAGATTATCAGGTGTTCTCGGATGCGAATCCAACTGATCGAGGACACCGACAAGAGATATCGGGCAGTTCCATGCGGCGGCACGGCTCGTTATATATTCGATCATATCCGGCTGTAAGCCAATCGTATCATCGCCCGGCGGATAATAACCGATCCAGCCAAAATCGATCGACGTGAAATCTTTCGCTAAAAGAGGGGCTTCCGCCGCCTGGTGTTTACGAACGGCCTCCTTGACCACCTCCGGTTTGAACGTATCGAACGCATTTCCGCGGGTCAAAATATGCCAACTGAAATGAGACTTGCATGCTCCCTCGGAAAATATCGGCCTCGGCATGCAGCTCCGGTACACAGCTAATTGGGCCATCGACACATTGAACCAGTACGGTGGATGAACATCCTCAGCCCCGTCAAAATAGATAAATTGAAATCCGGCATCCCGGTAGATAGTTCCCAAACGATGCGCCACTTCCTCCTGAATATTTGTATTTTGATTAAACCTGACAAATATCGGCCATGTGTCGATATCCAGCAGCCCGAACATGTAACCGGCCTGATGTGCTGACGGCGACGTACCTAACTGTCCTCTTTTACATCCGGTAAATTGATAAGGGCCAGCCGTAGTATAATTCTCATAGGTAATGAGTTCATTACCTATTTTCAGATAACGGCGCTCGTTTTCCAGTGTACAGCCTTTTGGATTTTCATGAACGGAAATCGTTGTAGCGCCGGCATCGAGTGTTTGTGACAGTGTAAAGATTCGGCTGAGGTTGAGACGGTGATCGGGATTCGGAGTAACATAGGGATCTTTTTTATGGGCCTTGTTGTAGTGAATATGGAATCCCGGGGTCATCCCCGCGTCTTTAATTTTTTGAACGACAGAGTGTAGATCATCGATACCATTGGGATATTCCGGCCGCCAGGGGAAATGTCCCGCTGATTTCGCAAAGTCCGGATAGTATATCACCATGGCACGAAATCCGCCCTGACGGGCATACTCTATATGCCGGTCGATATTCTGTGGAGTAACATGTCTCAATTCATAATATGAGTTTTTATATTCATCAGAACGCCGGCTTTTAACTCCACGCGGTAAATCGTAGTCTTCCTCGACACTGGCAATACGGTCCAGCAGATTTTCCGTTGCAGTGGTAATCAAAGCGGCTCCGGTGCCTTCCAGTTTAACCTCGGAGATTGCACCTGCCTGAAAAAGACGGTAATCAGAGCGGTTTTGCGAATCGATTCGTGTATATGGGTTTGTAGCTAATAGATTTACTGCCACTTCATCATCCCACATCACATTCAGCCACTCGCCAAAATTGGCCCTGTTTGCAACCGGAAGCTGCAGAAAAACCATTTCATCGATGGGAGTTTTTTTGTTTTTCCTGAAGCTGTCCATTTTATAATTCAGCTTTTCTACAGTAAAGCCTATATACAAATCGGTGATTGTAAGCCCGATGATTGCTTCATAATTGACCAGTTCAAAGGTAACTATCAGCTTGTCGCCCTCACGGCGGACCGATTCGGCGGCAAAGCTCTTTTTCTTAGCCGGAAACGCAAGCTGCAGTTCATTCTCGTAGGGACGGTATTGCACCACGGAAAAAACAGGTTCACTCTTATCCTTCACCTGTACAAGGCATTCCCGGCCGGAATCTTTGTGGATAAGGCTCCGTGCCAGACCATCCTCTCCAATGATAAGACGCATTTCAGTATTCTCGATTACGATATCGGTGCTTGCAGGCCATACAGGCTGAGAGTAAGCAAACACAATCGGCAGAATGTACATTAATCTTAACAATCTTTTCATAGCGATGTCTTCCTCTACGGTTCAACGGGATAAAGAGTGTAATAAAAACCGGCCATTTTATTGTTCCATCGACTCTATCGCTTTCCCCCTTTTTTGTTTCTAGGGCCATACACCGGTTCGGGCGATCCTATTTCATAAGCACCTAAGTCAGGCGCTTTTCCGCTGAAACCATCATTTATTGAGGGCAGGACACATCCTGCATCCACAGCCACGCTGCCCGGTTTTAAGCGAAAATCGAAGTTTTCTGTTTGATAGACATTACCGGGTTTACCAGGATCGGGTTTCGTTACATTTCGGAAAATATCATAATCGACGGTCACCCCATGACGCTCATGACCGGTTGTATTGCTAAAATCACTTAAGGTTTTAAATGTCCGGTATGGTGCTTTTTCAATATCAAAATCCCGGAGCCTGTTATCATCAGGCGATTTCCACAAAAACTGAGCTTCAGTGTTTCTGTTGGGACGGTAACCGTTATAATCGAAAGAGGAATATGAAGTAAACGTGCTCGTACGTAGAATCGGCTTTTTAGGATTGTCTGTACCGAGGAAAAGATTATTGCGGACATGGGAGTTCGAGTGAGCCTGACCACCTGCTGTCCATTCAGCACAAAACGTATTGTGATATACGATCAATCCCGAGGGATGATTGTTGAATTTAAACGCGCCCCCCATAGGTGAATGATACATGACGTTCCGTATAAAGTACACCGGGCCGCCATAAATCGGCTGAGCGCTCAGGCAATGCTGCGCCGCGTTAACTCCGCGGTTACGGAATACACGTATATTATGCTCACCGCCGTCCGATTCAACTACATCGTCACACACCATAAATATGTCGTTGTTGTAGATGTCGATCGATACACATTTCCGGTCGAAGTCTTTTTCCGGTGTTCCGAACATGTGGACATCGATACCGTCATGAAAATAGGCGATATAATTGTGACAGATAACATGTCCCTGGCCATACACCTTTACACCGTAAAATGAATCGACGGTTGCCAGCTCTCCATACTTTGCCCAGGTTCTGCGGCTCCACCCACGGAGCCGTGTTTTGCTTTCACGGCCGATTATCGTATTATCAGCGATGTAAAAGTTTTTCGAGCCTGCATACTCGGTAAATACACCGATGCCGACATCCTCCATACGGCAGTTTCTGACAACAAGCCCGCTGCAGCCTCCGACCATCTTCACTCCGGCATAGAAGGCTATATCGGTATTACGTACGGTGAAACCTTCGAAGTGAATGTTATCGGCCGCCATCGTATCGAAAAGCCGGTAACAGCCGTCCCCGTCAAAAATCACTTCGCCGTCGCCGGCAGCCTTAATAACAATCGGCCTTTCCGGTGTCCCGCTTTTTGTAAACACATAGGTGCCGTGGAAGGTGAGCCCCAGCGGATTGGAATAGCTCATACGGTTGGATTTATAGAGTCCCGCATGGACGAGAATAATGTCGCCCGGTTCGATGTGAGCATGCGCCGCAAGCCCCCAGTCATCGCCGCCGGAACCGAAATAGGCGCGTTTCACTCCGGTATAGGCCGGCTCTTCACGTTTGCCCCTATACCCGGGCGGGTAGACATGAAACACCCTCCCGCCTGCGGCTGCTTCCGGTTCTTTGCGTGTCCGCACTGTCACAATTTTTGTGCTTTCACTCTGAACGCCGTCCGGATCGGACATGACAAACCTGCACTCGTAATCAGTATCGGGAGTCAGATCGAATATACTCCCCGCAAACATGTGCGGTACTACATAATCCATCTCATCCGAAATAATTTCCCCGCCGATACGGAGGAGCGGCAGTGCCTTATTCCACTCAGCTTTCCCTTTTTCACGGTAACTGACCGCCACTTCCGCATTACGGTTGTCATCGCCCTCGATTTTCCATTCGAAACCGAGGCAGATCAGAGTGGGCGGTTCGATGATGAATTCACCGGCATTAACTGCATTGGAAGCGCTGCACGGCGCAGGTGCGGCACTACAGCTCAGTACAATGATCAGGAAGCATATCATGTTCAGTAATTTCATGTATCTCTCCGGCTGTTTATGTTTATGAAAGGTGAAGATTCATTTTTTGAAATCTGATTAAAGCTGGCATTTCCATAATACGTGAGCCGGGGGGAAAATACCATATAATTATGTTAAAGGATAAAAAATTCCGCAGAATCATTATATTTATTTCAGTGCTATATATCAGTAAAAATATACTCCTCCCACTGCTCCATAACTCATCCCGCGTGTTTTTAACCCCTTCTCTAACATTAGAGAAGGGGAAATTACACAAAGCTCTGAAATATTTGAATTTAAGATGAAAATTGAAAAAACAGTCTGAACGCGTGTTTTGCTGATACCTGTGATTAAATGATTGCCATGATGAAATACAGTTTTTAGGCACTTTTATCATAGTAATCATTGAATCATGGCCATCAGCGGTTCAGACAAAATTATTTGAGGACACAATAAAAAAAAGCTCCGGACAAATTAACTGTCTTTGCGGACTTTGCGAGAAATATTAATATTTCAGGCATTCATCATTAATCTGTTCCCGACAACCCTGCCTGCGATGTAACATGCCCGATGAGGTCTTTGTCGACCAGCTTTTTGTTTCCCGATGTGATAGTGACATGTCCCGCCGGTTTTCCCTGTGTTCCGAAAACAATCCTCACCTCTTTTGCGCCGGTGCTGAATGTTACGCCCAACTTCCCGTCTTGCCTGATCAGTTCAGCCGGAACCATTTCCGTAAGCGTGGTGTCTCCAACTTGTATCAGATGGAGAAACACATCCTCCTTTTTCAGTGTACCGGGGGATACCTCGATACGCCAGTTGCCGAATAATCCGCCGTTGTGCCTTTTTTGTGCCCGCCAGGCTGTCTCGGGAGCAAGATCCCAGTTTTTCCCGGCAGCCCGGAATTCCTTTCCCGGCCCGCCGATTTTGGTCAAAACAGCATCTTCAGGAAAGAGCGTCCTGCAAAACAGACGTCCCTCCTCGTGACCGGCACTAAACTGATTCCCCTCGATAACCGGTTCGTTTTGAGTGTGAAGCAGCCATTCTTTTTTGAATGAGGCATCGGTCGAGGCCATCCGATCGCATATCACGAAATAATCGGGATAGACAAAAACATACTGGCGCAGCGCAAGGCCGCATTTCTCAGGCAGATAGCATGGTGTCGCATCTCCGGCAACATAACTATAGTGATCGTTGGTCTCAAACGCAGTGCAGATGCCGCCGTTTGTCCTGAACATGCCCCCGTGGTTGATTTTTCCTTCGGGGCCGTCATAGGCGAGCCCCCAGTAATTCGGGAACGGTTCTCCGGGCTTATGGATCAGTACGCAGTTGTGTGCGACAGTCTGCGCATAGTAGTGCCTGAGTTGATAGCTCGTACTGCTCCCGCGTGTCCCCGTGTCGAGGGCGAGATAGCCCTTTTTGTATATGATAAAGTTGTTCTCGTCAAACTGCTTGTGGCTCGGGACCTGTGATCCAATGGTAAAAAGACTGTAAGTATCATCCGAACCGGTACCGGAGCGCATGAACACCTCGCCGAGCGTTTCGAAATGACGGGCATGAAGCGAGGTATCGCCCGGAGCTTCCGGTGGCGGAGTGTTGTCGATATTCGTAAGGAGAAACGGGTAGAAAAACCATGTCCAGTTGTATTTCTGGTGCTCTTCAGGGATTATTTCACGAATATGTGCGGCAAGCGCGGCGCATTCTGGTTGTGATTGTCCGTAAAAATCCATGAACTGCGACATATGCATGTAGAGATTATCGACCCAAAGACGGTTATCGTAATGATAGACATCCCCGGAACCGAATTCCCTCGGCACAGGGCCGGGAAGCCAGTTCCACATGATCCATACCGGGAAATACGCAAGATACGGCCAGTCTGCTGATATGTCCCTCCCTGTTGCGGAACGGTACGTATAGAGGAAATTGAGTTGTGACCACGGGTAATGAGCTATGGCATACGTAGTGGTAGCCGATGCAAGGCCGCCGTCATCTCCGGCGCATTGTTTACGGTATTCGAACATGTCCATGTTATAACCGTATCCCTGGTTCAGGAGTTCCAGCACAAGGTCATCTTCAATACCGTCGTTGTATGCGGCGACTCCGGTAAACCATACGAGATTACGCTCGCCATAAAATCCTGTAGTGTGATCGCTGTCGTTCATCCGGGCCATCTGTGGCCTGTCCGGCCGTGGCAGGAGATTTTCTATATGCTGTAAAAACGCTCCCATAAGTGTGTGACGTTCTGCCGGTGTCAGATCATTATAAATCCAGTCATACGCTGCCAGCCAGTGTATACGGCTTGTTGAATACCAGTCGATCATCATCCTTTTTTCATAACAGTCGAGATATGTCTCCACACTTGCGCTGAGCATCTTTTTTGTTTTGTCGAGATACTTTTTTTCCCCGGTAACGAGATAGACAAAAGCTGTATGTCCGGCCTGTGTACCCCAATCGGTCAGCTTTGGCAGCGTAACCGTTTCAAAGGTGCCGTCAGGTTTTTCCCGAAGGCCGTTGGCCGTTCGCCTGCTTTCGGATGTCGGATTTTCAGGATAACCGTCAACCCGTTTTTTGAGGCCGAGATACCATTCCTTTTCCTGATTGAGCGCCCGGGCTTTGACATCGGGCCATGTGTCGCTGTTGAAGAATAACCGCGGATGACCGGCACGGATTTTCGTTATCCATGCATTGTCTGCCGCTGCTTTGTCAGAAGGGAAAAGCATAAACGTACATAAGATAAGCACTATGCTGTATATGAATCTGAAATGGTGAGCCATACTTTCATCATTTCCCTTTATAAATTTAGCGCTGCGCATGACACCCCCGTCCTGAAGATGAGATTTCAAATCTATCGTAAAAGAACATGTTAACACGTCAAAATCAGGGCAGACACGCAGGTCTGCCCCTACGGTATAATTGGTGCACCGTGAATCATAATTATCAGGTTGTACAACCAAATGACTGGTAGGGGCGAACCTGTGTGTTCGCCCTCATGATTATGGTGTTCGCCCTCATGATTATGGTGTTCGCCCTCATGATTATGGTGTTTCTTCATTATCTTCATGTCCTTCATGGTGAATATACTTCATCCAGGATTTCCGCGAGAATCCGTTGAATCCGCGATAATCCGCGTTCAATTAACATTAGTCATAACACATCAAATCGTGAGATCAGGATTTTCCGGCCCGAAATGTTTGAGCATTACAATGGGGTCCGTCCCGGAAGGATTGGAAATAGCAACACCCTGCCGTGCGGCCTCTTCGCTGACAAAAAACTCATCGTGTGTAAGCTGGCCGTACCGTATCGATGACGGTGTTTCGATATCCCATACACCCATTTTTCCGTGCCCCTGCATCATTATCATCCCGTAAGCCGCATTGTCCTTTACGGTTACTGAATACCCCGGCAGGACTGTCAGTTCTTTTGCGCTGAAATCCTTCGATTTATAGCAAATCCAGTGCTCGATGTATCCCTGCGCTGTCATGTCATCGAGCGGCAGGACAGGGACAGGCCGCATAAACCGGTTAGCCCTGAAATTGGGATCTAGATTCAGGTCCCAGTTGATTATTTCTAACAGAAATTCGATATCGTTCATTCTGTTCTCAGGAGTATTTTTCCAGAGTAGTTCCTCGGGAATCACCTGGTCGCCGGTCAGTGACTGGTACATTGAAAACACATCCGAGGCTTTCTGCGGCTCATAGGTACACAGGCTTCCCGGCGCATGCAGCAATCCCGGGGGGATATCCCAGCCTGTGCCTGTTTCAAGCTTATATGCCTTCGAGAGATTCGTGATGTTGTTGTCGCCTTTTGTGAAATTCAAGATGCACTCGCGGACCTGATCTTTCGTCGTGCCCGGTTCGAGGCCGAAAAATGTATAAGGGAAATCAGCCCCGTAATTGTTTACCTGAGGAGGGAAATAATAGGCTTCAGGCTTGCCCTTCCGGTTGGTTAATTGCGCATGCTCGTCACTGTGATGTATATGGTGAGGCAGCGCTTGTTTATTGTCGAAAAATTTCGAGTACATCGGCCAGCACTCGTGCTTTTCCCAGATACGGCTGCCGATCAGAGTACCTTTCAGCTCGTTCACTGCATCGATGAACAGAAGCTTCTGAATTTTCGGGCCGTCCTCAAAGGCGATAAAGCTCAAACCTTCATTCGGAGACGTCAAAGGGCCGTTGTCCGCCGGGGTAGTCGATGAAAACCAGCGCTCGTCTATACCGCCTCTTTCGCCGCCGAGGGCATAGTAATCGTCTGGATGCAGTTTTATCCTTCGTCCCGGTATGCAAAATGAACGTGGCACCCAGTTGGGCGCCAGCCGAAGTATTCCCTTACCCTGATCTATCGCACCGGAAGCGATTGATGATGTTGACATTCCTATGACTCCTTTCACAGAATGATGAGACAGGTTTGGAACCTGTCTCTACATATAATTTGCTCCTTAATAACCAAATATTTCTAAAAAATGCTGTTTTTGAATCAGGGTTTCGTATGCTGAGAAGGATCCGGATACAACAATTCCCTGATTTCAGGATCGTTCATATTTTCCGGTGTTGCAACGACTGCCCCTGTATCGATACGCTTTTCAACCTGCTCGCCCCTGAGATATGCCGCAGCCGTTATGACACCGAGATACCCGATCTTCATTGGATCCTGCAGAACAAGGCCCTTGATTTCACCCTTTTCAAGCGCCCTGGCGAGGCTCACCGATGCATCGAACCCCACAAGCGTGATACTGTCTGTCAACCCCCTGTCCTGAAGGGCTCTCAGGCAACCGAACGTTACCGGTTCATTGGGAGTAAAAATCGCATCCACATCATTAAAGCGGTTGAGCAGATTTTCACTCACACGGTATGCGGATTCGGTCGTTACTCCTGCATACTGGTTGTCCGAGAGTACTTCGATCCCCGGAAATTTCGATCTGATAGTATCGAGGAAACCTTCCTCCCGGTTCGTGTTCGAGGCGCTCCCCTCCTGATATCGCAGAACGATCAGCTTCCCTGTGCCTCCGAGTAACCTGCCCATGTGCTGTGCCGCCATTACGCCGCCTTTATAGTTATCGGTTGCGACAAAGGATACATGCGAATCCCCTTCAAGGCCGGAATCGATGACAACTGTCGGTATGCCATTCCTTTTTGCCTCGCGGACGGGCATGATGAGAGAGCGGTTATCGAGAGGCGCCAGAACGATGGCGCTCACTCCCGATGATATGAATGTTTCGACTATCGAGAGCTGCTCCTCACGGTCGTCTTCTTTGAGAGAGCCTTTCCAGATAATTTTCACTCCCGTTTCACGGGATGCTTTGAGTGCGCCGGCATGTACGGATTTCCAGAACTCATGGATAGTGCCTTTGGGAATGACTGCGATGGTGATTGTATCCTCTTTGGCGGGTGTTTTGCCGTTTTTTTCCTATTCACCACATCCGAAGGTCAAAACCAACAGAAACAGAGTCACCAAGCGAAAAATCAAGTTTCTCATATAATCTTATTCCTTTTTCAATATCGATTACCTGCCGGTCAGGTCATCGCCCCGGTTCTTCTCATATTTTACATAATTTTTTTTGATTGCGACTGAAAAAACAAGCAATTCCAGGTCATCGTCCGCATTGTTATAAATACCGTGAGAACCATGAAGCCTGCACGGCACAGCGTCACCTTTCCGCACATCGAATGTGTGGCCGTTCGCGGTCAAACGGCCTTTTCCTGAAATTATATAGTATACCTCTTCACGGGTATTGTGCTGATGATACCCGATGGATGACCCCGGCGGAAGAACAGCATGGCTGACGACATACCAGTTTGTTGTAAATGAATCGTCTGACCAGATACGGCGGAAGAGAATATCCCCTTTCCCCTCATGGGCATTGCTGCCGGTGTGAAGAAGTCTGCGGTCAAGCTCAGCCTGCAGAAACCGTGGAGGGGACTCTAAGCTTACATTGACGAGATCATCGTTGAAGTTTATTACATCGTACTTACCGCGCTTAGAACCGACTGCGATATTCATCCACTGAATGTCTCTGTCTGTATGATTATAGATACCGTGCGAGGAACCCATCGGGCAGAGCACCATAGATCCCGCAGGCAGAATCGATGTATGGCCGTTGACAGTAAAACGGGCGGTGCCGTCGAAAATTATGTACATTTCCTCCATTTTACGGTGCAGATGTTCGCCAATACCGCTTTTCGGCGGGATGACACCACGGTGGACAAAGAGAAAATTTGTCTCGAAATCTTCCCCGCCAAGCAGTTCCATATACCGTATTGAACCGGCACCCCCATGAACATCGAGTGACTCGTGATATTTTCCGGGATCGGTATGCCCGACAGGAGGTTTATCCGTTCTGTTTTCAAATTCTTCGGCGAATGCGACTGTACCGAATATGAATACACACCACAAACTACATAAAAGTAACGGATTATGCATGGTTTTTTTACTCATAGTACACCCCAGCAGTTTTCGTGTTTTCGTGTCTTCGTGGCAGATATTTATTAATGGTGTTCATTTATCGATGCTCCCGGCCTTTTTTAAATGCGCAAGTGCCTCGGCGATTTTCCCCTGCGCTTTGGCGCTGCGTTTGCCCTGGCCTTGCCCGTTGACCGTGATATTATTGACCGAGCGTGTGCTCCACATCCAGTCACGATGATGCGCGCCCCCGTAATTATAATAGCGGCCGGTACGAATCAGCAGTCGCTGACCATACGCCCAGAGCACAAACGAATTATTGCCCGCATTGCCATGCGATTGCGTTCCCATTAGGCTCGATTTGAAAATGACCTGCACGTCTTCTCCTGCGTCTTCCAACGTTGTATTCAGATATGCCTGTCCGGTGCCGCTGAAGAGCCTGGACGGAACCAATTCATCGGGCGGTTTGGATTCCACCTTCGGCAGGGCACCGCGGATAAAACCAATGTATCCTGATGTCACGGCGGGACCGCCCATTTGCTCC
>SDBS01006031.1_pt1 | contig 11800 bp, 14 predicted proteins | sample 2277091 | NCBI WGS metagenome assembly SDBS01 (sample SAMN10404972, study PRJNA504765) | marine sediment metagenome | isolation source: marine sediment core GS10_PC15, 163 cmbsf | place: Arctic Ocean: Southern Knipovich Ridge | collected 2010 | reverse complement strand
GGCAAAGCATTCCATCGATACTCATTTAAAATATTTATTAAAACTGCTTAAGAGAATGCTTTGCCCCTACTCATCGTCTGAACCACTGATACCCATGAATCTACCGATTCAAGATGGAACCAATCCGGCACAATTTTTTAAATCATGTCAATCCATTTAATCAAGAAAATCCCGGTTCAGTTTTTTTCCTTCCGCCACCTGTTTTTTCTTTCTCTCTTTCTCTCTTACTCACTTCTTCACTCTGCCACTTTGTCACTTTTTTTAAAACTCACTCGTTCAATTTCTTTTCAATCTGAGTTGTCGATATTCCGCCTTTCAGGTGTCCCGGCGGAAGTCGGCGAGGATGGCACAATGATCGCCCAGCCGCCCTCGGCCGTTGTGAGTACGTGAAGATGACAGATACTCCGTCCAATGTCATTAGCAAGCGAGTCCTGATCGATATGGACCGCTGCGTTGAGTGCCGCTCGTGTGCGGCCGCATGCTACTTCAGCCACGGCAACATGCCGGTTGTCAGCTTTGCACGCTCGGGCGTTGCCCTGCTTCCGGTGATCTGCCGGCAGTGCAAGAGCGCCTCCTGCGTGGACGCATGCCCCGCTGAGGCGATGGTCCGCGATGAAAACGGCGTGGTCCGGCGAAGGCTGTTCAGGTGCATCGGCTGTGGCTCGTGTGCCCGCGCGTGTCCCTTCGGCCTGCTGCCGGCTGCAACCTCCGGCGTCCCGACCGGTTTCCGCAGCACCGGCCGGATATCGGGCCACCAGATAGCCAAGTGCGACCTGTGTGAAGATCGCACCGCGGCTGAAGGCGACGGCGCCGTTCCGCGATGTGTGGCAGCCTGCCCGGCCGGGGCGCTCATCTATGCCGACGAGCAGCGCGCGGTCGAGGAGAACCTGGCCGTCCTGGGAGGGCGGACCACGGGCGAGGATCCGTTCAAGCGAAGGTAAACCATGCAAATGGGTTCGACCATTCTGATATACGTAGCCGCGGCCGTTGGCACGCTGGTGCTGGGTCTGCTGCTGCGGTGGGTGGATCGAAAGGTTACCGCCCTGGTTCAGTGGCGTGTAGGCCCGCCGTGGTATCAGCCGTTTGCCGACGTTATGAAGCTGATGGGCAAAGAGGTGATGATGCCGGTTACCGCGCGGGGCACGGGGTTCTTGCTTGCCCCTGTAATCGCGGTGGCCGCGTCGGGTGTGGCTGCGGCCGTGCTCTGGCGAGCGGTTCTTTACCCGCAGGACGGGACGTTTCTCGGCGACCTGATCGTCGTCATATATCTCCTTATGATTCCGGCACTTATGACCATACTTGGGGCGTCGGCCAGCGGCAACCCGCACGCGGCGGTGGGCGCCAGCAGGGAAATGAAGCTGCTGCTGAGCTACGAACTGCCGCTGGTTTTGGTGATGCTGGTTGCGGTGGCGCGCACCGGATGGACGCTCCAGTTGGGGGGCATAATCACTGCGCAACAGGCCCATGGCCCCGTGCTCTTCAGCATATCCGGCGTGCTGGCGATTATCATCGCAATCGTGTGCGTGCAGGCCAAGCTCGGGATGGTCCCGTTCGACATGGCCGAGGCTGAGTGCGAGATCATGTCCGGTGTGTATGTAGAGTACGCCGGGCCGGCGCTGGCCATGTTCGTGATGGCCAGGGCGATGATGCTGGCGCTGCTTCCACTGCTGCTGATAGTCCTGTTCTGGGGCGGGCTGGGCACAGGCGTGTGGGGGTACCTGAGTTTTCTGGGCAAGTACGTGCTGCTGGTGGCGTTGGCGACGTTGATTCGCAACACCAACCCGCGGCTTCGCATTGATCAGACGATGAAGTTTTTCTGGTTCGGCCTGACGCCGCTTGCGATTTTGGCGGTGGCTCTGGCCATTGCCGGCATTGCCTGGAAGGTTACATGGCTCTAAAGAACTGGGCATTACGGAAGTCTCTGTGGGTCTACCACGTTAACGCAGGCGCGTGCAACAACTGCGACATTGAGATACTGGAGCTGCTGACGCCGCGGTACGACATCGAGCGGTTCGGGATGATCCTGGTGGGCTCGCCCCGGCACGCTGACGTGCTGGCCGTTACGGGTGTCTGCACGCGCCAGGTCACGCCGAGACTTCAGGAACTGTACATGCAGACGGCCAAACCGTGCGTCGTGATGGCGATCGGCGCCTGCGCGAACGCGCAGGGGATATTCACCGAGGCCTATCACATGGGCCCGACCGTTGACGAGGCGATAAAGGCCGTCGATCCCAATGCCATCATTATGTACGTGCCCGGCTGCTCGCCCAAGCCGGAAGCGATGATCGACGCCGCGGTAAAGGCGATGGAACTACTAAAAACGCTGTAACAGCAGGAGCATTAGCGATGACCGTAATACCACAGACCCAGATACCGTTGATGGGCTTTGTGGGGGAGGTTATCGAGCGTCTCGGCGACGTCGTGACGGAGGTGCAGCAGTGTGAGGTGCGCAGGGGCATCGTGAGGATTGATCCCCAGCGAACGGTTGAGGCAGCAAGAAAAATCTTCGCCGTGGAGGGGTCGCGCCTCGCGACGGCCACCGGCGTGGACGTCCGCGACGGCATCGACGTCCTGTATCACTGGGCAATTGAGCCGCCCGGGCGCGAACGGGCGGGAGTGGTCCTGACGCTGAAGGTTCTGGCCCAAAGGCCTGAGCTTACCGTTGACTCGATAGCTAACGCAGTGGCAGCAGCCAACTGGATCGAGCGTGAGATTCACGACCTGCTGGGGGCGAACTTCCGCGACCATCCGGACATGAGGCGGCTGTTGCTCGACGATTCCTGGCCGGAAGGCGTCCACCCGCTGCGCAAGGACTTCGACCAGATCGAGGATCGCCCGCCGCTGCCGCCGACTCAAACTTCGCCCGACGGCGGCGCCGCTGCGGCGCCGGGCGAGCAGGCCCCGCTCCAGCGAAAGGGCGACAGCACCAGGACCATTGTCAGCATAGGCCCGTTCCACCCGCTCCAGGAAGAGCCGGAGTTTTTCCAACTTTACGTGGATGGCGAGACCGTGGTGGACGTGGACGTAAGGCTCTCCTACAACCACCGTGGCATCGAGAAGCTCGATGAGTCCAAAACCTTCGACCAGGTTCCGTTCGTGGTGGAGCGTGTGTGCGGGATATGCTCGGCCACTCATCCGCTTGCCTACGTACAGGCGGTCGAGGAAATCGCACACGTTGAAGTGCCTGAAAGGGCGCTCTATCTTCGCACGATCGTAAACGAGCTGGAGCGGCTGCACTCGCACCTGTTGTGGGTCGGCCTGGCCGGCCACTTCCTCGGCTATAACACGGTGTTCATGTGGGCTTGGAAGTACCGCGAGCCGGTGATGGACGTCCTGGAGATTACCACCGGCAGCAGGGTCAACTACGCCAACTGCAAGATCGGCGGGGTCCGCAGGGACATGACCGACGAGCAGTTGAAGCTGATCGACAAGGTTTGCGTGGATCTTGTCGGCCCGACGGAAATGCTGACCAAGGCGGTGCTTGACGACCCCGTTCTGCATGCAAGGCTGAAGAAGGTGGGTGTCCTGAGTGCGGAGGATGCAAAGGCCTACGGTGCTGTCGGGCCCACCGCACGCGGCAGCGGCGTGCCGATCGATGTGCGTCGTGACGACCCATATGGCGCCTACGATCGCGTCGATTGGCAAGTGATGACCTCACCCAGCGGGAGTGTTTTCGACAAGGCGGTGGTCCGTCTGCTGGAATGCTTTGAAGCGGTCAAGATCATCCGTCAGTGCGTCAAGGACATCCCCGGCGGCGAAATCGACGCCATGGTCGAGAATATACCTCCCGGCGAGGGCGTCGGGCACGTTGAGGCCCCGCGCGGAGAAACATTCCACTACGTCCGATCCGACGGATCAAACAGACCCGTCAGGCACAAGATTCGGGCGCCTAGCTTTGTCAACATCCCAACCTTCAAGGCCACCTGCGTCGGGCTACAGATTCCCGATGTCGCGATAACGCTTGCCAGCGTTGACCCGTGCTACTCATGCACTGAAAGGATGTGCGTGGTCGTGGATGCCGATACGCACAAGCCGCTCTATACCTTCGACGATCTTATAAAGCTATCTCAGGCCAAAACACGGCGCATGCGGAAGGAATGGTAGATGGCAATGATGGCAATGCTGATACCTGAGGTCGTACAGGATCCTCTGATGCTGCCGATAGTCCTTGCCCTGGTGGTCGGGGCGTTGGCGTATCTGTGCAGCCGCGTGTCGCCATTGGCGTGCAAACTGCTGGCTTTGGTCGGTTCGGCGCTGGTGCTGTGGTTCGGCATCGCGATTGCCGGCCGGACGACCGACCTGGTCTTCAGCAGGGAATGGATTTCGCTCACCAAGGATATCGCCTTTGTGGTGGATCTGGCCCCCTCGCCGCTGGGCATGGTCGTGCTGATAGGCGGTGCGGCCTTCTCGCTGCTGATAACAATCTACAGCTTCCGGGCCATGGCGGGTAAGTATTGGGAGGGCAAGTTCTACGCGTATCTGCTCTGGGCCATGGCGGGGTGCAGCATTGTGGGCCTGGCGGATAATCTCCTGGTGCTGCTGGTCGGCTGGGAACTGGTAACGCTGATGCTGTTCCTGATGGTCAACCAGGGGCGCCGCGGCGCAGAGGCCGGCGGTGCAAAGACCTACGGCATACTCGGTTTTGCCGATGCCTGCCTGCTTCTGGCTATCGTCCTGCTGGTGGCGGAAGGCGGCACCGGCAACCTCGCCCTGACACGCGAGAAGCTGCTCAGTGCATCCGCTATGGGCCCAATGGGGTACTTCATCTATGTGCTGATCATGATAGCCGGTCTTGCCAAGGCCGGTGCCATCCCGCTGCACACGTGGATTCCTTCGATCGCCGAGGATGCACCCACGCCGGTGATGGCGCTGCTGCCGGCGGCGATGGACAAACTTCTGGGGATATATTTGCTTGCGGTTCTTGTTCTGCGGCTCTTCAGTCCCGACCAGGCGATGGGGACCGTCATGATGATCGTTGGGGCTGTCACCATTATTGCCGCCGTGCTGATGGCAATGATGCAGCATAACCTCAAGAAGCTTCTTTCTTTCCACGCGGTCAGCCAGGTCGGCTACATGGTGTTGGGGATAGGCACCGGCACGCCGATCGGCATAATCGGCGGACTGTTCCACATGCTGAACCATGCAATATACAAGTCCAACCTGTTTCTGATGAGCGGTGCGGTCGGCCGGGCTACAGGCTCCGACGAAATCGAGGACATGGGGGGGCTGGCGCGCAGCCTCCCGGTGACGTTCATCTGTGGGCTTATCGCCGCCATGGCGATCTCCGGTGTGCCTCCACTGAACGGTTTTGCCAGCAAATGGCTGGTCTATCAGGGCGCGCTTCAGGTGCCGAATCACTCGCTGGGCGTGACGTTCGTGGTGGTGGCCGTCTTTGGAAGCGCCCTTACCCTGGCGAGTTTCGTGAAGGTTATCTACTCGGCGTTCCTTTCGCCGGCGCCCAAGGGCGCGGCATCGGCCACAAAGAAGCGGCCTCGGGAAAATTTCTTCATGGCGGCGCCCATGGTGGTGCTGGCCCTTGCCTGCGTGGTTCTTGGGCTGTGCCCGGGCTTGGCCATCGATAACATTTTTTCACCGGCCGTATCCGGCGCCGCAGAAGAGATTACCACCACCGGGACCGGCGCGGTCGTAACGGGCATAACGGGCGACCTGGGCCTGTGGAGCCCGTCACAGGCAACAATCTTGATTCTCATCGGCATCGTCCTGGGGCTCATCCTGGTGGCGATAATTACGGGGCTTAAGAAGGTTCGCGTGGTCCGTCCGTTCCTGGGCGGCGAGATCGCCGGGGCCTCCGACGATCGCTTCCGGGTGCCGGGAACGCACTTCTACGAGACGATGGACAGAATACCGATTGTCGGAACGCTGCTGAAACACGGCCAGCAGGGGGCTATGGACCTGTACCACTGGCTCAGCAGGTACGGACAGACGTTCATAGATGTCTTGCGGTCCGGGCACACGGGGCTGGTGAACCTGTACGTGGCCTGGTGCCTGCTGGGAATAGCTGTAACTCTGGTTTACCTGCTGATAAGCGCCGGGATATGAAGCTATGGATGTTGAATACCTGATAGTCGGATTGATCTCCTTCATGCTCCTGGCGGGCCTGATTGCTGTTGAGGCGCGCGACCTGCTCAGTTCGGTCATCGCCCTGGGAGCGGCCGGCTTCGCCCTGAGCGTAATCGACCTGCTCCTCGGTGCGCCCGACCTTGCCCTGACACAGGTGGTCGTGGAGGTCATCGCCCTGGTGCTGCTGGTACGGCTGGTCGTCACGCGCAAGGATACCTCCGCCCTCGTTACGCGAGACACCCTGCGGACCGCGGTTGTGCTGCTGGCCGGCGGTGTACTGCTGGCGGCGGCGTTCTTCGCCGTCGGTGGGGCCGGAGCCCGCGGGATGCCCGAGTTCGGCCAGCCGCTTATGAGCAAGCCGGCGGATTCCAAGGACCCCGCGGCGCCCGTCGGGGCCAAGTATCTGGCGAACGCCGGGACTGAAACGGGCGCGGCAAACGCGGTAACGGCAGTGCTGCTGGACTATCGGGCCTACGACACGTTGGGCGAGGCCACCGTCATCTTCGTCTCCATCCTGGGCGCCTATGCGATCCTCAGACGCGTGGGGCGGCGAAAGAAGGAGGTCTGATGGCCATGAAGCAAAGCGGCATGACGCTGATCGTTAAGAACGTTACAAGGCTCGTTGCAGGCTTCGTCGCGGTGTTCGGGCTGTATGTTGTCTTGACCGGTCATCTGGGGCCCGGGGGCGGATTTGCCGGCGGGGTGATCCTGGCCTCGGCGGCCGTCTTGGTGGTCCTGGCCTTCGGCAGCGGCTTCTCGAAGAAACTCATCACCGAAGGCAAGTGCCATGTCTGGGACGGCCTCGCGGCAATGGCCTTCATTGCGGTGGCGATGTTGAGCTATTTGGGGTTTTGGGGAGGAGAATTCTTCTCCAACTTCATAAACGACAAGATATTTTTCGGCAAGGTCCACCAGCTTGCTTCGGCCGGGACTATCCCGATATCGAACCTGGCGATCGGTGTGAAGGTAGCCGCGGGGCTGGCCGGGGCGTTTATTGCCCTGGCGGCCTTCAGGCGTGGCAGATCCACCGAGGAGATATGAAATGCACACGGCGATATACATGTTGGCCTTTGCGGTGCTCCTTGTGGGGATCTACGCCGTGGTAGCGAAGAAGAACCTCGTAAAGATCATCATCGGCGTGCTGATGCTGGATTACGCGGTGAACTTGCTGCTGGTGCTCGTGGGATATCGCAGCGGCGGAAGGGCCCCGATCCTCTCTGAGGGGCAGTCGGGTGTGCAAATGGCCGCTACGGCCGTGGACCCGCTGCCTCAGGCCATGGTGCTGACGAGCATAGTTATCGGCCTTGGGCTGACGGCCCTGATGGTGGCCTTGGGGATTCGGCTTTACGAGAAATACAAAACGTTCGACATGAACGAGATACGCAGGCTGAGAGGCTAGTCCATGGAACAGTTCGTGCCATTGTTGGTAGCCCTGCCGTTGGCGGCGGCGTTCGCCATTGTGGTGATGGCGCATGTCGCGGGAATCAAGCGCCTGACCGGCGCCCTGGCCGTCCTGATAGTGCTGGCCAATCTCCTGATCGGCGTGGCGCTGCTCGGCGACCAGATCAAGCCCATCTTCATCGGCGGATGGGGGCCGGAAAAAACGCTCGGCATCGAAATGGTCTGCGACGGCTTGAGCAAGCTGATGGTGATCACCATCAACATGGTGGCCCTGGTCTCGATCATATTCGCGTCGGCCTACATGCGCCGGTTCACGAAGGTCTGGCTCTTCCACGCGTTGTTCCTGCTCATGACCGGGGCGATGAACGGCGTGGTGCTGGCCGGGGACCTATTCAACCTATTTATCTTCCTGGAGGTCGCCGCCATTGCCTCGTACGCCCTGGTGGGCTTCGGCTGTGAGGCCGAGGAGCTGGAGGCGGCGTTCAAGTATCTGGTCCTGGGCACGGTTGGGTCGGCCTTCATCCTGCTCGGCGTGACGATTCTATACTCGATGACCGGGCATCTGAACATGGCGATGGTGGCCCAAATACTGAAGGAGATCAGTCCCGCGGGCGGGCCCGTCAGCCCGGCGGTGCTGCTGGCCGCCGCGGCGCTGATCGGCGGGCTGGCCCTGAAGGCCGCCATGGTTCCCTTCCACGCCTGGTTGCCGGATGCCCACCCATCGGCGCCGGCGCCGATCTCGGCCATGCTTTCGGGGGTGCTGATCAAGGCCTCGGGTATCTATGCCATGGCCCGGATAGTCTTCAACGTGCTGGGCCCGGCTCCGCAGTATGCGTGGATACTGATTGCTTTGGGTGCGGCCTCGATGGTAATCGGGATGTTCCTGGCGCTGGGTCAGTGGGACCTCAAGCGTCTGCTTGCCTACAGCAGCATCTCGCAGGCGGGGTATATCGTTCTTGCCCTGGGTGTTGCGGCGGAAGTGATGAGCCGCGCCGCACCGGACCGCACCGTGGCGGGACTTTGCCTGTTCGGCGGGCTGTTCCACCTGTTCAATCACGCTACCTTCAAGAGTCTGCTGTTCCTTTCTTCCGGATCGATCGAGCAGCAGGTGGGCACCAGGCAGCTCAAGGAAATGGGCGGGCTTACCCGCACCATGCCGGTGACCGGCTTCTGCTGCCGGATCGGGGCGTTGAGCATCGCCGGCATGCCGCCCCTGAATGGGTTCTTCTCCAAGCTGATAATCATCATCGCCCTGGCGATGTCGGGGCATGTTGCACTTTGCGTGCTTGCCGTGGGCGTAGCCGTCGGAACGCTGCTCATGTACATCAAGGTGCAGCGCTACGTCCTGGAGGGTGCGCCGGGTGACAGGGTGGCCTCGGCCCGCGAGGCGCCTTTTGCGATGTGCCTTGCCCTGGTGGTATTGGCTGCTGTCTGCGTTGTCGGTGGGTTGGCGTTGGCGATAGAGCCGTTTCGGGAGGGGCTGTTCGTCCCCGCCTGCGATGCGCTTCTGAACGGCACCACCAAGGCATTGACGGTGGTAATGGGAGTTGCACCATGAAATGGCTGATATGCGTGGTGACGGCTTTTGTGCTCTGGCTGCTGCTGTTCTGGTCTCTGGCCTGGGAGGTCTTGGTCGTTGGGGCGTTGGTGGCCATTGTTGTGTCCACCTTTTTGCGCCACGTATACCCCGAGAACCTTCACAAGGCCCTCGACCCCAGACGATGGCTGTTCTTTCTGATCTACCTTCCGTACTTCCTGTATTACTGCGTCAAGGCCAACATCGATGTCATGTTCCGCGTGATCCATCCTGACATGCCGATCAAGCCCGGCATCGTCAAGGTCCGCACAACGCTCACCACGGATATGGCCAAAACCTTCCTGGCCAACAGCATCACCCTGACGCCCGGTACGTTGACAATCGATATCGACGGCCAGGATCTTTACATACACTGGATCAATATCCACACCGACGATACCAAAAAGCGGACCGCCGAGATATGCGAACGGTTTGAGCCGCTGCTGAGGAGAATATTCGAATGAGCGCCTTCGAGCAGACTGCCTTCGGCGTGCTTATGTTCGCCTCGCTGCTGTGCCTTTACCGCATCGGCAGGGGCCCGACCGCCCCTGACCGCACAATCGCCATCGACATCCTCGGAACACTGGTGGTCGGCTTCTGCTGCATCATGGCCATCTGGACAGGGCGGGAATTCTACATGAACATCGCTATCGCCTGGGCGCTCATCAGCTTTATCGGAACCCTCGCCCTGGCGAAATACCTGGAAGGCAGAACCTACGATGCCTGAGACTCTCTTCTATTGGCTTATCGGCATTGGGCTGGCGTTTGACCTCTTCGGGTGTATTGGGCTGGTCCGCCTGCCCGACGTTTACAACCGCGCACAGGCGGCTACAAAGTGTGTGACCCTGGGTACGTGCATGATTCTCATCGGCACGGCCGGACTTGCATTCTTCGTCGGCGATGTCAACTGGCCCATGGGAATCAAGGCGATCCTCTGTGCCGCCTTCATCCTGCTGACGAGCCCCGTCGGGGCCCACGCTATCTGCCGCGGCGCATATATTTCCGGCGTCCCCCTGTGGCGGGGCAGTGTAGAGGATGCTTTTATCGAGCGAGGCAACCAGATCCGCAGAGACCAGACGAAAGAAGGACCGGTGCAAGGTGAAGAAGCCGAAGCTTCGTGAACTTAAAGAGGCTATAACCGCCGTTATCCGCGGGCCGTACACCACCAAGTATCCCTTCGTGCCCCATACGCCGCCCGACGGGTTTCGCGGCAAGCTGGAATTCGACGAGGAGGAGTGTGTTGGTTGCGGCGCGTGTGCGGAGGTTTGTCCCGCCCTGGCCATCGAGGTGATCGATGATCCGCAATCGGATCCGCCTCTGCGCCGGGTGAGGCAGCGCTGGGACAAGTGTATTTTCTGCGGCCAGTGCGAGCTGCTCTGCACCACCGAGAAGGGCATAAAGCTGACCAAGACGTACGACATGTCCACGCTGGACCGCTCAAGCTGCGTGCAGGACATCGAGCATGAGCTGGTCCTGTGCGAGGTCTGCGGCGCCATTGTGGGCACGAAGAAGCATCTTCGATGGGTGGCGCTGAGGCTCGGGGCAAAGGCCTATGCAAACCCGACTCTCATCGTCGCCGCTGACGGCGGCATGACATTAGCGGCAAAGGATGCGGGCAGGTCCGCAGAGCCAGCCCTTGCCAGAAGCGACATGATGCGGGTGTTGTGCCCCGATTGCAGGCGCACGACGGTCATTCGCGAACTTTGGGGAGAGTAGTCAAATGACACCGGTTCAGCCGGTGCAGCGTGATGCCTCCGCGGAACAGATGGGCCGGCAGGCCCGGGCGGGGATATGGACTGCTGAGCACCTTGCCCAGCGCTTGGGCGAAATCAACTGTTCCTCGACCGCCATCATTTGCATCGGCAATGAGCTGCGCGGCGATGACGGCGCGGGCCCGGCTGTCGCGCGAGGTCTGATCAGCGCGCGGCGATGGTATGTCTATGATGCTGGGCTCGCACCGGAAAGCTTCGTGATGAAGATAGCGACCACCAAGCCGGACCTGGTAGTGGTGGTCGACACGCTGGATTTCGGCGCCGAGGCAGGCGCGGTGGAGATTGTCGAGCCCGAGGACCTTCGCGGCGGGGGCCCCAGCACGCACGGCCCCGCGCCGACGGTCTTCCTGCAGGCCGTGAGGATGCTGCACAGGTGTCGCTGTGTTGTGCTGGGCATTCAACCTGAGAAAACCGAGTTCGGACAAGGCCTCAGCACGCCTGTATCCGCCGCCGTGCAGCGCATTCGCCGTCATCTCTTCGAAGAGCGTGGCCTGCCCCGCTCCCACGCGGTCGTTCGGGGCTACTGGAAGCACGGCCGTGATGGCGACTCCGAGGCCGGCTGACCTATCCGAACCGCTCTAGAGCATGCAGGGCGCCCAGCCTGTGGTCGGAGTCGAATCGGCGGGGGACCGGTATGCTTGCGGGTACTGCACCGGCCGGGTGGAGGCTGCCCTCTTCGGAGCGCTCCCCGGCCCGCATCCCATCCCCCACCTCGTTCGCCCGGATCGCCTCCTCACCGGGCCCCACCGCAGGGTCACCGACGCACGGGCGCGGTGATCGTCAGGAGTCTCTGTTCCGTGTCAAGCACCTTCGCCGATCTCGGCGTGTCAACCGACCTCGTCTCGGCCCTGTCCGAGCGCGGCATCACCGAACCATTCCCGATCCAGGCCGCTGCCATCGCCGACGCGCTAGCCGGCCGTGACCTGTGCGGCCGGGCTCCGACCGGGTCGGGCAAGACGCTCGCCTTCGG
>SDBS01006030.1_pt1 | contig 11802 bp, 13 predicted proteins | sample 2277091 | NCBI WGS metagenome assembly SDBS01 (sample SAMN10404972, study PRJNA504765) | marine sediment metagenome | isolation source: marine sediment core GS10_PC15, 163 cmbsf | place: Arctic Ocean: Southern Knipovich Ridge | collected 2010 | reverse complement strand
ATAAACAACGAAATTGCAGTTATTGTTTCAATATACTTGCACTTTTGAAGGAAAAAATGTAATATAGGATTAAATTAGCAGTTAAAGAGGCTAATAAACTGCATTTTTGACGTATAGCATCACTGAAAGAATTTCATCAATTTCCTTGCGTAATTTTTCTGATGGTGGTACATTTTTCATATGGTGCAGCCCCCTTGGTTAAAGTATTTTTGATATGAAAGATATATTTTAACCTGGCTGCGCCATTTTCATAGTCCTTTTTACAGGAAGATAACTACATTACCCATTTTGGGTGGATAGACTGCAATAATGAAGTTTTTTAGGGTGCTATACTTCATATTTGTAGTTCAATCAGTAGATGGCGCGGGCGCTGCGCGCCGCGCCATCGGGGCCGTGGATTGAACATCCACTGTCTATCCGGCGCTGCGCGCCGGCCATCCAGTGGATGCAGCGGACTGCGGTCGCCGCGAGCAAGCTTGCGCCTCCCTTCGCCGCTGATCCACGGCCCCGTTAGAACAATTTTATTAAGTAAATATCTTTACTCTACTAAATAAATATTAAATTGAATCAGAGGTTAAATATGTATTGGCCAATTGATGATTTTGCGGTTAGGAGTATTTTATTAGACCAAAAAAATATCCGCCTACCATACTCTGAAAGAGCCCAGAAAGCATTAATCCAAGATTTGTTTTCAAATGAAGATGCGTTTGATCTTGTGAAAAGCATTGTTCAATATGGTATCTTTCCTGATGAATATCCCGTTATTATTAAAGCGAATGGAAATGATCTTGTTATTGAGGGTAATCGTAGAATTGCGGCACTGAAGGCGTTATTAGAACCAGTAATTGTCCCAGCATTTGCATCAAAACTGAAGAATATTAAAAATCCAAACATCGAGATTATTAAAGCTGTAATTGCTCCTGATAGAGATTCTGCAACACAATTAATAGCTAATAAACATACAATTAATCTTCGCCGTCCTTGGAAACCCTTAAGACAGGCCTATTTTTATAAAAGTCAGATGGATAATGGGAAATCTATTGAAGAAATTAAAAAAGAGTATCCAGATCACGATATCCCTAAATTTATTAAAATGCTTGAAATGCATCGAATGGCAAAATCTATTGATTATGAAATTGAAAAAGTCATAAAAAAAGTGCATGACGAAAGAATATTTCCCATTACAAATTTGGAAAGAATGTATAATGATCCATTTGTTAAAGATTTTCTCGGAATTTCTTTTACTAGCACTGGCCAGGTTGAGGGGCAGATTGCTAAATCTGAATTTGAGAAAGGTTATAAAAGAATTGTAGAAGATGTCGCAAATGGCGAAATTGATTCTCGCCGCTATAATTCAGCAAAGCAAAGAAAGAGATATATTGATGAATTGCCCGACAGTTGTAAACCTAATTTGAAAGTGACAGGAGAATTTTCAACTTCTGATTTTAAAGAAAATAAAGTTGATTTTGATAATGGTGATAAAAAAGAAAGATCGACAAAAAAATATCGAGGATTAATTCCGAGCTATGTTTCCTTTAAGTTACATAGTTCGGCATTGAAAGAGGTCTATCAGGAATTACGAAGAATTTCTGTCAAAGATTTCCCAAATGCAACTCATGACTTGTTAAGAAGTTTTCTGGAGTGTACATTAGTTTATTATTTGAAGGAGACTGGTGAATATGATAAAATCAAGAAAAATGAAAGGCATGTTCCCGTCATCTCAGAGTTATTAACATTTATCTCATCAGAAAAATGTAAATCCATTTCTGATTTAAATGTTAAACAAATAGTTAAACATGTAAAAAGCCAATATTCAAAAGATTATTCACTTGTACGGATGCATATGATTAATCATAATGAAAATTGGATTTCAGAAGAAAAAGAAGTTCGTTCTGCATGGAATAAAATTGAAGGACTAATGAAAATTTTATTAAACCCTAAAAATGATAATAAATAATCTATTAACAAAACCAGCTAAACCATATAGTCCTTTACGTTATCCGGGGGGCAAAGCTCGCTTAGCGCGATTTTTATCAGAAATAATGCTGCAAAATAATATTCATAACAGCACATTTATTGAGCCTTATGCTGGCGGAGCTGGGGCTGCAATCACGTTATTGTTCACGGAGGAAGTGGAAAGTATCGTTATTAATGATCTCGATCGGGCAATTTTCTCTTTCTGGAATTCAATTCTATATAAAAATGATAAATTTATTGAAAGACTAGAAGAAGTAGAAATTAGTATCGAAGAATGGAGGATACAGAAAAAGAATTATAAAAATCCTAATTCATCTGAATTTGACCTAGGTTTTGCAACTTTTTATCTAAACAGGACAAATCGTTCTGGAATAATTGGGGGAGGACCTATTGGTGGAAATAGTCAGAATGGAAAATGGAAGATAGATGCAAGATTTAACAAGAAAACTTTGATCGAGAGGATACGTAAAATTTCTTATTATAAAAATAGAATAGAACTTTTTAATCTAGATGGCCTAGAGTTATTAAAAAAACATTACAAGTCAGATAATATATTTTTTTATTTAGACCCTCCTTATTTTATAAAGGGTAGCTCATTGTACCTCAACCATTATTGCAACGATAATCATAAAAATCTGTCCTTTTTTTTGAATAACAATCCAGACTTTAAATGGCTTTTAACTTACGATAATATCCCGGAAATATCCCAATTGTATACTAATAGAAACAAATTTGAATTTACTTTGAATTATCATGCAAGTCTTCCGAAAGAAGGGAAAGAATTATTAATACTTTCAGATAGATTGGGTATGAATTAAACGTAAAATTGTTCTAACAAGCGGTTCAACGCCGACGCCAAACACGTTCCAGTTTTTTGTAAATTATTTAATCCGAGAACACTAATTAATTCGTCAAAGTTACTGGCCGCTTTGTTTGGCGCGGGTTAACCGCAATCCGTTAGCCATTCAAAGGAAGAACATTGGACTCATTTGAATCAATAGTAAGAACGATATTCGAAAACAAGGGGTGTTGGGTCAAAACCAGTTTCAAAGTTAATCTTACGAAGGAAGAAAAACGTCGAATCGGTCGCCCATCGTCTCCGAGATGGGAGCTTGATGTTGTCGCTTACAAAGGCGGAAGCAATGAAATATTAGTTATTGAGTGCAAATCCTATCTTGATAGTCCTGGGGTAAAAGCAGAGAGCTTGAAAAATGGCAAATACAAAGAAAGATATAAGCTGTTTAATGAAGATACACTTCGGGAAGTTGTATTTGCCCGTCTGGTACTCCAGTTGGCTGAATCTGGCTCATGTCCGAAGAATACACCCGTTAAATTGTGTCTTGCAGCAGGCAGGGTTGCAACCGAAAAAGATAGGGAAGAGTTATCGGAGTATTTCAAATCAAAAGGCTGGGGTTTCTATTCCGATGAATGGATAAAAAACGAGTTAGTCAAACTGTCGAGTTCCGGCTATGAAAATGAAGTAGCAATAGTAGCTACAAAGCTATTAACTAGGGATAATGGCTAACAATCACATCCAGCGGACAGTCAACCACACCGCTGCGCTCTGCGGCTGTCTGCCGCTGATGTGATGCGTTGGGCGCTATAGATATGGAAGAAGCATTTTTCTATGAGCACGGAAATTTATTATTTTTCTGGAACGGGAAATTCCCTGGCTGTGGCAAGGGATATCGCGGAAAAAACAAAAGGGCCATTGATATCCATTCCGACGGTCATGGATAAACAAAGTATAAAAACAGACGCAGATAATATTGGGATTGTATTCCCATCTTATATGGCCCATCTCTACGGCATTCCCCTAATAGTAGAAAGATTTATTAAAAAACTGGAAGATATTAGCTCAAAATATATTTTTGCTGTTTGTACTTGCGGAGGTCTTGAGAATTTTAACGGACTTCCGACTTTAAAAAATTTAGGTAAAATAATTAAATCAATGGGCGGCAAACTTTCAGCGGAATATTCTATAAAACTTCCCATGAACACCTTAGATTACAGTCATATTCCATTTCCTATAGACCAAAATCAAGAAACCATGTTCAAAAACTGTAAGAATAAAATTGAGGTTATTTGCCAATTCATAACCAACAGAAAAAAGAGCAAATATAAAATCATAAAATCACTGTTGAATTGGTTAATGACCCCCATGTATCTAATGTTACAAAAATTATATTTAATAGAACTAAAGAAAGATTCAAAAGAACCAAAAGATACAAATCTAAAATATTATGAATTAATGCCATTGACTGATAAAAGTATTTACGCTGATGAAAAATGTAATGGCTGTGCGACTTGCGCAAAGGTTTGCCCTGTCCAAAATATAAAAATGATTGAAAATAAGCCGGTTTGGCAGCATCATTGTGAGATGTGTCTTGCCTGTGTCGAATGGTGTCCAATAAAGGCGATTCATCACTGGTGTAGAGTTGAGGGAAAAGATTACCATCACCCCAATGTGAAAATTTCAGATATGTTGAGGTAGTTGTCTAAAGGTTAAAACGCGCCCAACAAGAGGGTGGAGCCGACCTCGTAAACTCGGCGGCTCACCCTCGACGATGGGCAGCAATCACGAAAGTGTTATGGAGAAGGCGGTATGAGTAATCATGATCCAAGACAAGCGATAGAGGATCTGCGGAATCATCTGGCTATGCACGACCGACGCCTTTCTTTCCTCTTCGGGGCAGGAACTTCAAGTGCGGTCAATATCGCGCCTGCTCCCCCAGCAGGAGAAAAACCCAGACACGAACCGCTAATTCCAGGAATTGACGGCTTGACCGAATTCTGTCGTAAAGCTGTCAGCGATTTGGGTAAGGATCAATCAAAGGCTTGGGATACGCTGGTCAGTCAGTGCAAGAAGGATGGCCGTCCTGCCAACGTTGAAGACCTGCTCTCCAAGGTGCGAATGAAAATCGATGCGATTGGTGAGGGTGAAGCCTTAGTGGGACTCGATCGAGAGAAGCTAATCGGCCTCGAGAACACGATCTGCGCCACCATAGCCAAGACCGTCAACCCAGCAAAAGAAACAATTCCAGAACGCACTCCTCACGATGGATTTACTTCATGGGTGAAGAAAGTCAATCGAACCCAACCGATGGAGGTTTTCACGACGAACTATGATCTCTTATTTGAGGCGGCCTTCGAGACAGCACGCGTCCCGGTTTTTGATGGCTTTGTAGGAACGCACCATCCATTCTTCTATCCGGAATGTCTTGATGACGAAGATCTATTACCGAAGTCGAACTGGATTCGCTTATGGAAGTTGCACGGTTCGGTCAACTGGGTTTTGGAAAACAGACCCGGAGGTAAGCGGATTATCAGAAGTGTTCCCACTGAAAGTGGCGAATTGATTCTGCCTTCGCACCGGAAGTATGACGAGTCGCGCAAGCAACCGTATGTAGGTTATATGGACAGGCTCTCGCGAATACTCAACTCAGAGCATTCGCTTCTGATTGCGTGTGGGTACAGCTTTCGACAGCAATGCTCTACCAGAAGATAAAGGCTCTCCAGCCGCTGCATCGGCCGACTTGATGGGAAGGATGCGTATAGGAGACTTCAACTGGTTCTGTAGTTTCCTCAACTCAATGGGGGCCTATGTTCAATGAAACAAGGAATGCCAACCTTGATTGGTCACGTTGATTCCGTAAGGGGAGGAGTGGTCACGATTCGTCTTCGGGACGACGTACCAACCTTCATGATGGTGGATGGCCGCTCATACAGAATGGGGCAGGTCGGAGCATTCCTCCGCATTCCCCTCGGTTACACACAACTCTATGCAGTCTGTACTCTTGTGGGGGCCGCCGCTGCTCCCCAAAGTGAGGAGACAACTAGCCAGCCCGGACATCGATGGCTTTCTGCGACTCTATTCGGCGAGTCTATAGGGGGTATCTTTGAAAGGGGTGTTAGCCAGTACCCAACCATAGAGGACGAAGTCCATCTCGTATCTCCGCAAGACATGCGTGTGATTTACGGATCTACGAAAGAAGAACGGGCCATCACCGTTGGCCATATTGCTGCTACATCGGGAATCTCAGGAAACCTGGACTTGGGCCGGTTGGTTACGAGGCATTTTGCGGTGGTGGGGTCTACTGGCTCGGGCAAATCTAATCTTCTTGCGGTGCTGCTTGAGGCGATTGCAACTCAGGGCTTTCCAGCGGCGCGAGTTCTAGTTATTGATCCGCATGGTGAATACGGTTCCGCCGTCGGACAATACGGCCGCATCTTCAGGATTAAGCCGGATAAGAGCAAGGGAGATCTGCCGCTGTACGTACCTTTTTGGGCTTTACCCTTTGACGAACTTCAGGCAATCGCATTAGGACAAATGCAGCCCGGGGCTGAAACCGCAGTTAGAGACGAGGTTACTGCACGGAAGAAGGCGGCTATTGCATATCTTGCGGATAAACCGCCGGATGCGGCGATAACAGCCGACTCCCCAATTCCTTTAAGTCTGAAGAAACTCTGGTTCGATCTGGACGATTTTGAGCGTCAGACATTCCAAGACAACGCCCGTACAAAGCCGAGCTAGAAAACTCAAGTTGGCGACGCCGAGAATCTTGTGCCGAACCAATACCCAGCCCCCAATCCTGGAAGCCAGGCGCCGTACAGCCATCCAAGGCCAAGGAACATTGGCAAACAACTGGAACTTATGCGGAGTCGGCTTCAGGATTCTCGCTTTGCATTCTTGTTTCAACCCGGTGATGATCTCTTACCAAATCTGGACGGTGCTGCGAAAGGCGACTTGCATGGTCTCGTACAATCGTGGGTTGGTCACGACAAACCCATCACCGTACTGGATGTCTCTGGCTTGCCTCCAGAGGTGTTGTCCACTGTTGTGGGAACATTGATCAGAATTGTATACGACTTACTGTATTGGGCATTCGACTTGCCGATTAGCGGACGGAATCAACCACTGCTTATTGTTCTCGAGGAGGCCCATATTTTTTTGCCTGAGGGTGGAGACTCAGCTGCGCACAGGACGATTGCTAGAATCGCCAAGGAGGGCCGGAAATATGGTGTTGGCCTCTGCCTTGTGACGCAACGTCCAGGCGAAATTGAAAGCACCGTCTTGAGCCAGTGCGGAACAATGATCGCTTTGAGACTCACAAACTCCGCTGACCGAACGAAGGTGGAAGGTGCCATGCCAGATGACCTAGGAGCTCTATCTGGAATGTTGCCGGCATTGCGAACCGGCGAGGGAATAGTCCTGGGTGAGGCCATGCCAATTCCATCACGAATTCAATTCTTCAAAGCGCGCAAGCGTCCGCGTGGAGACGATCCCGAGATGCCAGAGGCATGGCGTAAAAAGCGACCCAGCGGTGACCACTACAAGTCTGCCCTCAATAACTGGCGACACCAAACCGACGTGACTAGAAAGGAAACTACTGATGCTTGAAATGATCTACGTTGATTCATCAAATATCGAGGCAGTTGGCTATGATGACGACTCACAGGAACTACATGTGCAGTTCTTGTCGAGTGGATATTACATTTACAGCGATGTGCCACGCGAAATATTCGACGATCTAATGAACGCACCATCAAAGGGTAGTTTCCTAAACAGAGAAGTGAAGGGCATTTACCAGTTTACGAAACAGTGATGTCACGGGATGTGCAGGCAAGAGACGGTGAAAGTTCGTTTTTGAAATGAAAGGCGGCACAATAGTTATGCCCAACGAATCGGCTTTGCACGTCGACTCTTCGAGTCGAGTGCAAAGCCGATTCGTTAGGTATCTGGCATGGCCTACACCGTATATACTATTCGTCGAAGCGCCAGTTTCATGTATTTCTGAGTTAGAATTTCAACTAAATCATCAGACGTCCCGAGAGTAAGGATTTCTTCACGAGTTATCAGAAACACTTTAATTCGGTCACGGCTTTGTGCCGCGATAATCTCCGAGTGCGCAGAGTTCTGCCGCTCGTTTGAACCAGTTATTCCACTTAGCGATACAAGGATCCCATGATTAGCCCCACGGTCTTGAAGCTTGCGAATAAACCATCCTACCTGGGATGAAGACAATGGATCGGTGTGATTTTTGCACTCTACAATGATCAGCGGATCAAGAAAACACAAACCAGCACTTCTATCTGGATGCCAAAACGCAAGATCTATCTCATGTGCCCTCGGGCCATCTAGAATGTTTTTTTCCGAGAACTTTACAGAGGGGATTTTCTCGAAAAGATACCTAACCAATTGTTCGAGCTTATCTCCCTTGATATGGGAATTAGGGGCTTCGTCAGACTCATTAAGCAAGCGGCGGACTTTGTCTTTGGAATAAGCTGGCACTTGATCTATCTCCCCCGTACAGAGGTTTCCCAACGTAAAACGATCATTTCCGACAGATGACCAGGGTTTCTTTCAATGGCTGATAGCTGTAGCGGGAGGACTTTTCCCTTCAGCAGTGATTGTTCATCGAAACCTGCAATTGCACGTTCGTATATCAGCAATCCGAAAGAAACATCAGACTCTTTGAAGTAGCGGGCAAAACGATTGATGATTCCTACCGTATCGGGCTCAGCTCCTATCTGTATCTTGACCTCCACTGCAATAGGGCCACCAAATCGAGTGAACAGTAAGTTATCATGTATGATGAAATCAGGACCCTGTTCAGATTCGTTCATTACTATGCTAATTCCGCCTTCTCTGAAGGTTTGCCAAACACGTTTCTCTATTTTTGATCCTGCTGACAATTCCGTGTTATATCTGTTTTCTCCTTTTTTTTGCTTGAGCGGTTTGTTAATAGGCCGTTTGAAGGTTTTGTTGGCAACGTCTTCGATGAACTGCTCTATGCTCTTTCTCAACGTTAGCGTGTTCTTAAGATCGCTTCTGACAACTATGTGAGCAGCTAAGTAACTGGCATCGAAATGCTCCGATTCATAGCTAGTGATGATCAAGACAGGTTTACCGATACCATCACACAACCCTACTTCATAAGAAACATTCTCATTCGAACGGTCGAGAACAAACACCGCGAAATCAACCTTCCGAAGCTCACGCTTAAGTGCGACTTGGAGCGGAATCGCTTCGGCCAGCGAATGTAGATCGACGATTTCGACACCGATATCAGCAATGAGTTTCCTAATCACTCTGGTGTTAGTGAATGCTGATGCCGAAACAAAACATCTCACTGTGTAACCTCCTTTGGATTGAGATTGGTACACATCGTCTTCTATAACAGAATTTCCCAATAGATACCTAACGTCGCAATAAACAGCGGACTCGGTCCCGACCGAAGGGAGGGATTTGGCGCGGAAATTGCCGAGCGAAGCGACTGCAATTTTCGTGACAAAAGACTCCGTCTGGTTCATTGCATTGTTATACGGTGGCCTGTTCCTGGACAAACAAAGCCATTCCTCATTTATATCGCCACGGCGCTCTCGAACGCATCCATGTCTGCCTCGTACTGTGAGTCGAATGTCCCCACTATGTTCCTAAATGGTCCATCGAGGCTGAGCACGCGCACACTGGGAGCACCGTACCATCGCAGAAACTCTGAGTCGATTAAGTCGTTCTTGTGGATCTTCCGTCCATGCACAAGAATTCGGCGTACCAGCTCCTCGTAGTACCCAACAGCGCCTTGATTGATCGAGATCGCCATCTGCTGTGAAAACTGCGATAGCGCCAACGACAAGGCGGATTTCGGGATCGATTTGACAAGGTTCTGATTCTGCAAGCCATTCATTCTATTAATTATTGCCTGGAGCGGCTGAGACTGAGCACTCAATCTTGCCAGTTGCGCTTGAACTGATTTCGAAAGCTGATTTGCCGGAGCCAATTGAATCCCATGTGCAGCAGCCATGTACCCCGAGGCGACAGAAAATAGGAGCGGACTCATAATAGACTCTACCTGGCCTTTAAGCCATCCGCCCGACCCGTCGTCCGAGTAGTATCCTACCATTGCCCGGCGCAGTTGGGGTTCAAGAAACTCTCGCATTGCGAATATGGCCGACTCCACGCGGCTGTAGTAATCTGATCGAGTAGTCCCGCTCAAATTTGCGCCACCATTTTCTATCACCATGGCAAATACAACTGTAGAGGACTCAACCAAGTAACGGCAAAGTCGCAGCTCCAAGTAGAGCTTTTTCGCGTACACTCGCCCGTACGCGTCAAACATCCATCTCCGCCTGATCCGTCGTCTCGCCAATTCAGTTATTTCAGTCGTCTCAAAGCCCTCAATCGGGTGAGGCACCAATTCCGTCGATCCAGTCTTTCGAATGTACCGTAGGCATTTCCTTATCTTTCTAACATCAGGCGCGAATCTGCTGAAGAGTTCGTAGAGAGATAATTCGGAAACCATCACTTTCCCATATTTGGACAACTCAGCGTTCAGCTTTTTACGCGAGTACTTTCCTTGGGGCATGACCCCAGCGATCCTGTACAGGATGTTCGTATCGATAACTGCGTCCAACCCTCACCTCCGTAGTTGAAGTATTATCCTTCCATCAGACCAGTGCCTTCTCCGCCGTATAACGAAAAGCTGAGTAGTTTGGCGTACATGGCGCGGTTTTTGAGTGAGGCGATTAGCCGAACGTCTCCGCAAAAACCGCGACATAGCCAAATCTACTCCAGCGCATTGTTAGATGGCGTATGCCTTCTTCAACCAGCCCACAACACCATCGTAGTCCCGCAGCCAGAGCCTATTCTGAACGCTCTCCTGAAAGGCCTGGGCACCGCGAGTAAACCGCGAGGTCGTCACGAGGAGGCCACCGGTGGCGTTCTCAGAACTTACAACACCATAAAGCGCTCGGACCAATGCAACGCCTACAGGATTGTCCTGCCCGTATCGCTTGCACTCGACAAGATACAAATGGCGCCCAGCTGCTGTCTCGGTCCAGGCAAGGATGTCCCGACCGCTGTCGTTGGTTGGGGCAGTCAGGTCGACTCGCATTCCATGCCGACTAAGCAGCTCGGCGACCAGTTCCTCGAATTTACGAGGGTCCATCGAGGTCATATCTAGTGGGTGATGCACCAAGTGCGCAATTACTCGATCCCAAGTGTCCGCAGAAGCGACGATGATCCGGGACGCGACGTCTGGAATACTCGACGCAAGGAGATCCTCGTACAGCAGAGACACTGTCTGGCTGCCATCCCAGAGCCGGTTAAAATGATCCTGAATTGTCGCGATTACCTGAGCATCGCGCGCAAGGTGCGTATGCTCTTGGGGTTGTCGATCTGCCGCTGGAAGATCAGCGAGCAGTACCTCAGATCGATCCACAATCAGACAATTGATCGTGGGCACACGATCAACCACTCGGACTTCCCAGCCGTAGTCGGTCAATCGGTCTATGGTGCGCTTATAAATATCTTCATAGAACGGTCGTTGATCTTCCCTGAAGTCATTACCTACGCTTGCTTCGGGAGTGGTAAGCAGACAGCGAAGCCGCAGCCGCCTGTCAACGAGCGCGAACCTGTCGTCTGAGTCAAGAGCACTGATGAACCCTGCCCCCATTCTGAGGAGGAGATCGATTTCCTCTCCGGCCCCGAGCATTAGCGAAGCAAAAACCGCATCAAGGTCGTTGTCGTTCATGATCTAGTCCATCTACTGATTGAACTACAAATATGAAGTATAGCACCCTAAAAAACTTCATTATTGCAGTCTATCCACCCAAAATGTGATGCTATACGTCAAAAATGCAGTTTATTAGCCTCTTTAACTGCTAATTTAATCCTATATTACATTTTTTCCTTCAAAAGTACAAGTATATTGAAACAATAACTGCAATTTCGTTGTTTATACAAGTGCAATAGTCCGTTCAGGAGAGATTCATGAATAAACAAAAACCTAAATTATTGGATCAATCCATGGTATAGTTGAAAGA
>SDBS01006028.1_pt1 | contig 11804 bp, 8 predicted proteins | sample 2277091 | NCBI WGS metagenome assembly SDBS01 (sample SAMN10404972, study PRJNA504765) | marine sediment metagenome | isolation source: marine sediment core GS10_PC15, 163 cmbsf | place: Arctic Ocean: Southern Knipovich Ridge | collected 2010 | reverse complement strand
TTCGTTCAGGATCTCGGAGACCTTTTTGTTGCCATATTTGGGCAGGGTAGTCCAGAGTTTGGCCCATTTTCCCTCGGGGCCGTTGCCCAGAAGCAACCAGAGGCTGTACTCGTTACGGTTAGCACCCATGAGGATGGGCACCTTCTTGTATTTTCCCTGCTTAACCAGACAGAAGAGATTGTCTTCGATCAAATTTCCGTCAGCGATAACCCCGAACCCCGTTCCTTTCGGTCTGGCCCTGAGAAGTTTCTTGGCCTCGATTGATCTTAATTCTTTGGCCAGATCAGTTCCGGTTGATGTGAGTTTCAGTTTCTTGACGTACCCGGCTGACTGCTTTTTCGCCCTGGGGAGACCCACGGTGGACATGCCTCCGCTCTGGTAGATCACCTTATGGAAAAGGTTTTCAGCCTTTTTTACTGTGAGCAAGGCCAGGATATCGTGCGCCCCGGCCGACTCTCCGGCTATAATCACGTTGTTGAAATTTCCGCCGAATGAAGAGATGTTATTCTGAACCCAGGTCAGGGCCTTTATCTGGTCCAGAATCCCGAAATTGCCTGAATCACCCAAAAGATCACCCGTAGCCAGGGCGTCATGCTTAAAAAAGCCCAGGGGACCCAGCCGGTATTGGATAACCACGGCCACCACGTTTGCTTCCTTGACGAAGTTAGCCAAGTTATAGGTCGCGACACTGCCCGTCGAATTGGACCCGCCGTGAATCCAGACATATACCGGCAAATTATTTTCTTCCGTATCGGGGCTGAAGATATTCAGGTAAAGGCAGTCTTCCTTACCCGAGACCTTCCCGGACGAACTGCGCTGGATGCATTTGCTGGGGTTCCTCCTGGTTTTCAGCGCCCCTTCCCATCTATCCGGGCTCTGGGGCGCCCTCCAGCGCAATTCCCCCAATGGAGGCCTGGCAAATGGCACACCCTTCCACATGAGGCTGCCCGTCCGTTTGTCCGCTCTGCCCTCGATCTGACCGTAACCTGTATCTCGAATCAAATTGGGTTGGGCATCAGCGCCAATGGCCTGGGTTGAATTGAGCAGGATAAATACGGCCGTAGCCAAAAAGACCGCGTGTATCAACCAGTTAAAAGTAAGTGTTCCTGGCCTCGTTACTTTTTTTGTTTTCATAAAATCTCCAATTCGTTTGCGGTAATCGCGGGGGAAAAGTTACGTTTGAAATGATCAGGTTGAATTCCGAGCAGAAGGACCTGATTAACACCGTGTTATGAGGCATGTGCCGTGTTTGCCGTATTTCCAGCCTATCGATACTGTTTTAGCCTTACGGAAAAGGCGTAATATAGACCCGAGGGCTCGTGACTCATCACCGCAGCGGTTCCCTTCGGGAAACGCTTTAGCCAATTTTATTGAAAAACCATATGTTTTTCCAAGTTCAAGCCATGGTAATCCAGATGATCCCGCTTAGTCAATCAGAAATCCAGTTTTCAGCCACGGTCAAGCACGGCTCGATAGCGGCGGCACCGCGGGAAGCTGTAACTATATTCAGCGCCATAAATATTTGCGCATATGATTTTCATAAACTTTGATAATCCATGAGATATAAGGTATACCTTCGGCAATTTACATTGACGCTGTGTATATATTATCTTGTTTACCATTTAATCGATTTTTCATTTCTCGTTGGTGAATTGCTGCTATTAAGGTGAAATCTGTGTGGGGATCAAAAATTTGCGATTTAGGTATGTAAGCTGCGACAGCCCCGGATTATGGATTTTGGCAAGCTGTATCGCTAATCAGAACAAACCCGAAATAATACTGCATACAGTACCTCTTCCTTTCCAACCTTATCAGGTTCCATGCCTGTTAAAAACCTTGACATAATCCCCTCTGATATAATATCTTGCACACAATTAACCATAAACAAGTAGCAGAACCCCCGTACCACCATCAAAAGGTCGATGATCATGACAGGTTTGGTACTGAAATTGTCAATGTGATGCTTCCAGTGGGAGAGTCATCCCTTTGAGGGCTCATACGTTCATGGGTGAATTGTATTCAGGATTGGAGACTAATTTATGTTGAGGTTATTATACTCATCTGTATAAGACACCATGGTAAAACATCCAAAGAGACGCAACTTTCTGATTTGTAAAGATATATTGTTTAGAGAGTTTGTCATCTTAATGTTCCGTTTTAGGCCATTAATAACATGAAAACTAGGTCGGTCAATCGTCCTCCATATGTCGAGACAAACGCCAAAACATCGTGTAATTGCCCTTAGTTACATGTCTCTAATGTTAGCTGATAGGATAATAGCTCCCTTTGCTGGAAACGGAACATATTTTTGGCAATTACTATAAACCATCGGCGAAACAAAGGAGTTTTATACGGACGGAAAACCAGGATTCCGCGTCTTATGCTGATCAATTCAAAAAGGGGGAAAAAAATGAACAAGATAATATTATCGACTTCGATGAGAATTAAACAGACTCTCGTACGGCGAAACGTAATCGTTTTTCTGTTTATATGGTTGTGCATAACGCTGGCGAACTACCCAGCATTCGGGTTTGATATTGTCCCGGCGCAACCCGGCGCAGCCAACAACTATCGCTTCACTGATGTTTATACGTTGCCGGGTGGCGCACAGTGGTCGGTGGTTCTGAATCCTGCTGGCGGTGACGAACTGCTACGAGGAGGTACAGATACTTTTCTGGCTAGGCTACAAGCGGAGTTTCCAGGATGGACCTTCAATATTGCGCCGAGTGATTTAACAGGAACCTTCAATATCCAGAATAACTACGCCTGTGGACCGGGTACCAACGACTGTGGAACAGAACAAGGTGTTCCAGGCACAATTCTTGGCTCCTTTATTGATATTACGTATACGCCTGGAGCGGGCGACCCTACTGCCGCGGCCAATGACCTGCATTGGATTCAGCGCTTGTATTCGAATCATGCACTGGGTGCTGGCGGTGGCCATGGCGTTAACGTTGATAAAATTGACAATGACAATGCGGTCAACGATCCCGTTTTAGGCGTGTGCGCTAATAGTCCGTACTATGATTGCGGTTACTTTGCTGGCGAGACATTTTTCGTCGATCGACCAAGCAGATCTGGCGATACAGGGAGCGACCATGTCTGGGGGGCAGAGCTTTATTTGGTTGAGCAGACGGCCGCCAATACAGTCACGATCTACAACGGCATTAAATGGGGGTGGCTGAATACGGCCTCAGACATTAGGGCATTAACCGCCCCACCGTCTGCGATCATATTCGACAATCCGACACCGTCGGTGGGGGGGGCAACAGTGGCGATGGGTATCGGCACCAACAGCATTACCTGGGGAACCGCTGTTGAGAGCAGCTTCGCAAGCAGTTTGTCCATTAAGCCGTCAACGTTTGATCTAACGCCATTGATTGGTGAACCGTTTGTGCTGGGCACCATTACCTACGTTAACGGCACTATTATAGGAGGGAGCGGCTTAAGCTCCGTTGAGATGTCGGTGCAAACCACCATTGACGTGGCTGACCTGGTTATTACGGGATTGATCGTCGATGACACACGCTTAGTGACCATGATCAACACCCCGAATAAGTGTAACGCTGATGTGCCAGGAGACTGCACGGACGCGGAGGCAAGGGAAAGTGCCGATTATGTGACAATTCCGCCTGCCGCTGACTTAACCGCAGTTCCGGTAACCTTTCCAAGCTTCAGTGAATTGGGAAATAATTTTCATGTGCTGGAAGAAAGTTCAGCTACCGCAACCTTAATTGGCAGAATCACCGAAGCAAAGATCACCGCTGCGGGTGGCGGCGGCGGCGGTCTGCTTCCCCCAGGTCCTGATGCGCCACTGCCCGGTACCTTGGTGCCTCGAAAATTAGTAGTGGAGTTATTGGGCTTTGGTAAGATGCTGGAGGGCGATGGATTTATTACCAGGGGTTTGCCTGGACCTTCTCTCGGCGATATTGTCGCGCCCGGTGATACGGGCGGCATACTTACTAGCGGCGGCACGGTGACCACTGGTTTCGGTTTCGGCAGCCAGGATCTGACACGCACATCGATTCAGATGCTGGATAATGTGGCCCGTTTGATGATTGGCCTGCCGGGTATAACTATTGAGATTGGCGGCCATACCGATGCCATAGGTTCTGCGAAGTACAATCAGTTGATATCCCTTAAGCGTGCCAGGCAGGTGCAGAAATTTCTCATCAGTCACGGCATTCGTAAAAATCGGGTAGTGGTTCGCGGTTTCGGCGCAGACTCACCGATTGCCAGCAATAAAACCAAGGATGGCCGATCAAAAAATCGCCGGGTCGAACTCAAGATACTCGATAACTCTGAGAAAAAGTACTGAGGTAGACGTCCCCAACAGATTAGATAATAGTGTCCGTTAAAGTAAGGGATGAGCGGAGGAGGAGGTACGTCCATAAAATAATAAATTGCCTGAGTTTGCCTGACCAGTCATTCGAGCGGAACGCAAACGGCTGCCGCTGAACTCAAACGTTATCTCTGTTTTTCACTTGCTGCCATCGCTCGATAATCCAGTATGCCGAAAATCAGCGGTTTTGAGGAGAAATTTGCATCCCCTCGGAACTGCAAGATTGTATTTAGAGCGTTTGTCATATTATTGTTCCGCTTCAGGTTCCAAGTAACATGATAACCCAGTCGGTCAATCGTCCCCTTTAGGCCGGGACAAACGCCAAAACATCTTGTAATTGTCCGTAGTTACATGTTTCTGATGTTTATTAATAGGATTATCACCCCCTCTGCTTGAAACGGAACATATTTTTGACAACCACTATAAAACAATTTGGGAAACGCTTTAGCCAATTTCATTGAAAACCAGATATTTTTCCCGGTTCAGGCCATAGTAGTATATCGAATCCTTCACTGTCAATCAGATTACCATCCGTCAGCCACGGGCAAACACGGCTCTATCTCACACTAGTATTTCTAATACCAATGATCGTGTTTTTTACCTCCTTTTCCCGGTGTAAAAATCAGGAAATCAAGCACTTAAATTATTTTGAAAAGATTGACATGGTCTGGACTGTGTTTATTAAAGACGTTCTCGACTAGGAAAAAAGTACTACTTTTTTTATTTTCAAAACCATACTTTTGCCTTATTGAAGCTGCATTACACCTTTATAAACTATATTATATGAGCTTATGCTAGAATCACTCATGCTGCATGATGGCATAGGCTAGTAAAGGGGGCTGGGAATCCCATAAGATTAAGAGGACACTGATTACTTTCATCTGGTCGAGTAAAGAAAAAACACTCTAGTGGCTTTTATTAGCAACGGCACTCATCTGATTATTACACTTACTGACACCTCCTCAACAGAAGTATTGATTACAGCCGATATTTAGAAGGGTCTGGCTTGTCCCAACCAGAAGAACCTTGGTATCGTTTTAAGGCTTTTTATCAAAACTGCACCGTAGGGGGGTTGTATCATGAAAAAATTATTCACAAGTGCCATCTTTATCCTTTCTATTTCTCTATTAGCGGCGCCAGCTTCGGCCTCACTTATATGGGTCACCGACGCGTCTGGCGAATTAACCGGCTCTCGAGACAGTAACGGAGGTATTACGGCGACGGATGGTTGGGCTGGTGGAAGTTTTGAATTGGAATGGGTCATTTCAGAGAACAATGGCACTTGGACCTATGAGTACACTGTGTCGACTGTCCAGAAAGATATAGCTCATTTTATCCTGGAAGTGACCGACGACGGAAATCCGTTCAATATTCTTGGAGAAACAGATGAGGATATCGGAGGCCCGAAGATCTGGTCAGCAGCAAGCCCCGGTAATGCTAATCCTTTGATGCCGAATCCTATATACGGAATCAAATTCAATTTCGATGACGGCTTGTTTTCGGAGACGTTTATAATAATAACGGATAGAGCGCCTGTTTACGGTGTTTTTTTACGCTAAGGACGGGACGGTTGTTGGCGGAGGAGAAGACGTCGTTGCGTGGAGTAACGCCTTAGGGTCTGCTACTTACAGAACAGACACCGCTTTCACGACGGTCGATTATGTGGTCAGGCCGGACAGTGGCACCGTTGTCCCTCTCCCCGGGGCTGTTTGGCTGCTTGGCTCGGGGTTCATCGGTTTAGCCGGGATCAGGAAAAAATTTAAGAGTTAAAACATAGCCTTAAATAATTTTGAAGGTAGAGTGGAGATGACGTTGTCTTTTTATTTTCAACCTCCTAAAAAGGCACAAATTCGCCTTACGAGATTTTACCTTCGATCCTTCAGGTGGGTGCCGGACACAGGTTTTCAGACCTTAAGCTTTTGGCTCCACTTTCATCACCTCGAAGACGATGCCCCCGACTTCCGCGAAGAAGGCTCGGATACTGTCCTTTTCGTTCCAGTCGACGAGGTGCACCTCGGAGCACGGGATGCCGCGCTCGACGCAGCGCGAGTGCGCGCGCTCGACGTGGCGCGTGCCAATGGCGACGCTCCAGATGTGCGCGCGCGGACCTCGCAGGATCTGGAACTGGCGGCTCTGAGTAGACCCGGTGATGAATCCTCCCGTCCCGTCGTCACCGCGATAGGTCATGACGTCGTCCCAGCTGTCAGTGCCATCGGACTTAATGACCTTCGCGGGCGGTGAGGACGCGTCTCCGCTCGATGGCGGCGATCCAAAAGCGAGAGGCCAGCCCTCGGGCACCTCAACCACCTCGCGCAGGAAGCGGTCGATCTCCTCGGGTTGCGGGGTAACTATCTTGACGTGGTTCAGACGATCCATCTAGTGTCCTCCTCTTCTGCTTGGAAATTTAAAACCGCTGTTTTCAGGCGCTCCCGTGCGCAGGGCATATTCATCCATCCTGCCGCGCGGAGTATGTACGTGCTGTCTATACTCCGCTCATAGCCGCGGGCCCGAGGTCACGGTTTTTTAGCGTTTCTTATCAATCCAGCCCTAATACCCGGGCCGCGTTCTGGTACATCCATTTATCTCTGATGGTCTCGTTTCGGCAAAGCTCTTCGGTCTCGCCGATAATCTGCTTCAAAGGCAGTCCTTGCGTGCCCCAGCCACTGGCAAAGATGATCTGGTCCTGTAATCCCCGGTTACCGCTGGCGATGAGAGTTTCGAACCCACTGCCCTCGGCAGGCATGTTTTTGGGCCTCTGGCACGAAATATCGATGAATACATTCCGGTGTCTCCGGGCCACGGCCACCAATTCAGGCACCCAGGGCCAACCGGCCAGACCGGCCACGATGATCAATTCCGGGAAGTCGCAGGCGATCTCGTCAAGATGGCTCGGCCGGCACAGGTCCATGGGACGGTCCGTATACAGATGAAGGGCCGTGGTGATGCGGGCTGGAACACCGAGTTCCACGCATTTCGCGTAAAAAGGATAATACTTCTTGTGATTCGAAGGCAGATTGGCCCGGAAGCCGGATACGACCAGCCCCTTGAAGTCCATCTCTTTCACGGTTCGTTCGAACTCACGGATATCGTCCATGCCCATGTGCGGATCACTCCGGTAAAACGGACTCAAGCGGTCTTTATATTCAGCGGCCATGGCCGCCGTATCTTCTACCGAAGCCCACATGCCGGTGGTGCCGATGCAGGCGTGATCCACGCCCGCGTCGTCGAGCATGAGGATAAATTCCTCGTTAGTCATAAGTTTTTCCAGGTATTTTTCCGCCACCCGGACCGCCATCTCAATATGCCCGATCTCTTTTGTCTCCTCTTCAAATTCCTTCAGGGTCAGACCGAACATCCTGGCCCATCCGGGACCGAACTGGCTGAAATATCCCCTATGCACGAACCCGCCGCCCGACCTGAGTAGGGCTATGGTCTCTTTTTTTACAGCTTCCGTGGGAGAGTCGCATTCAAAATCAATTATCATGTTTCCTCCTGAATTATTTTATTTCCGAAAAACTCGTCGGGACCAACTTGGTTATTATAAGCTGGAATTATACTGCCCTTGCCGCGTTACTCATGTTTTTCAGCATCTGTTATCGTTTTTTTTGCCTGGTGTTTAAGGTTCATCAGCCCCGTAAACCACTTCCTGAAAGTGTCAAAGAACCCGAAGGTTCCTTTCTAAGATTATCCATGAAACCTCTGGTTGCTATGAGTCAGGCCATTTGAATTCTATTGGCCCTTACCTTTTGACCATGGATTATTAGACCATTTTTGGCGCCATTCTTCACGGGTTTGATTGATTTCTTCAGGAATTTGATCTCCATAGTTCAGACGATCGAGAAAAGGCATAATATTTTTCATCTTGCCCTGGATAAGCCCGCAAGCGCCCGGCCGGCCGCCAGGATTACCGCTCCCCTCCCAGTGATACCGGTGAATGAGTGTATCAATCAGCACTAAACGGGCGGAATGGGAGCGGGTATTTCGAAATTTCTGCACAAATTCCTTGATAAACACCTCCATGCCGCCCGCGTTCAAATTCTTTCGCTGATAGGTTTTTTGATAGATTTTCCAAGAGCATTGCCAATCACAATTCGAACATCTAAGAACCTCATCCGGCTTCCAGGTCCGTTTCATGACTGCTTTACATTTTGGGCATTTAGGCCGGCCCCGGACAGCTTCACTGACTTCGAGTACGCTTAGGCAGCGCGCGTAAAGAGAGAATCCGACTTCATCGATAAGCTCTTCATCCATAAATCCTTTGGCGCTGCTGTTATAAAGTTTTTCAATTTTAGATTTTTTTAAGCGCGGCGCCCAAACGGGAAGTTGATATTCAATTTTAGCCGCCATTTGCATTTTCCTTCTATCGTAAATGCTAGTATGAAGCCGGAATTCCACCGACCGCGAGCCCGAATCATATAGACCGGTCGACGCTGTCATCGGCGGAATTCCGGTTTGGTACCTATTTTTGATAAAAAATAATTAAAAAACTATTCCCATTTTCGGGTATTGTAATCCACCGAATCCTTCGCTGTCAACCAGATTGCCGCCTGGGGTAGCCACGGTCAAGCACGGTTCGGTCTCAGCGGCGCGGCGGGAATGTGTAATCCTGTTCAGTGTCATAAATATTTGAGCAAATGATTTTCTTAAATTTTGATACGCCATAATATATAAAGTGTGCTATCAATTAAGTTACATTATCCTTTGAGGCGCTATGCGCCTTTTTTTTCTTTACCGGAAGAGCATATTCTGGTAATCTATTTTCCAGACTCAACACTATTAAAAGAATAGCAATGTGAGACCTCTTCAAAACGAGTAATTTGAGGCCAAATCAAGGAGGGCGAGAATTTAATCCGCAGGAATACTGTATGTATTTCGAAGACTTAAATTTGAGCCCGACTAACTCATATGGCCGAAGGCCAAGTGAGTATTCCAGAGAAAGAAACCTTTGGTTTCTTTGACGAGTTGGTCCAAAGGACGACGTTTTGCAGAGGTCTCAATGTAGGAATAGCTTAATGTGAAATGTTCGCGGCATGGAGCGGCAAACTTCTCGACACCGCTAAGGGCTTGTTTTTCAAGCCAAAAGTGGCGCCATAAGGTCTGAAAAAAGGAATTCATGGCTGATGTATCGTAATTCCGGAGTATTTCTGGAAATTGGAAACCGTTTGATAAGGCCGTTTTTCAGCGCACCTGAGTCTAAAGAGACTTAGGAAAAAGGCATGCGGGGCTGATTAGAGAGTTTGTCATATTAATGTTTAAGTTTTAGGCCATTAATAACATGAAAACTATCAAAGAAACCAAGGTTTCTTTCTCTGGTTATTTATACGACCTTCGGCCTTATAAATTATGTCGGTCAATCGTTTTCCATACATCGAGACAAACGCCAAAACATCAACGGATGCACTATGCAAATAATCATGTTCAGGTGAAAACAAACCCGGGATCGGTTAATATTAAGTATATCGGAATTCTAACCAGCCTGTTTCGCCACTATAACACTTCGGGGAAAGTAAGGTGATTAAGTGAAAAAATTGACATGTCTTGTGGTCAACTTGAGCCTGGCGGTGGTATTAGCGGCGCCAGGTTTCACGGCTGAATCAGAAAAAGAAGACCCAAAAAACGGGTCATTAAAAACAATCACCTTAAAACTGAATTGGCGCCACAGCGTTCAATTCATGGGGTTTTACATCGCGCGGGAAAAAGGATTTTACCAAAAACAGGGGCTTCACGTGGTAATTAAGGATATATCATCATCCGATGAGATTCATGAAGTGCTCGGGATAGTGGCGGATGGTGAGGCAGATTTTGGTTCCGGCTCGGTTACACTGCTGCAAACGGCCCAGAAAACGGGTTTATCTCTGACGGCTATCGCCACTCTCTATCAACTCGCCCCGCATGTTCTATTTGCCAGGTCTGATTCGGGCATAAAAACGCTGGCCGATATCGCCGGACATTCGATCGCCATTAAGAGCATTCCCCAGAGGGGGATTATTAAGGAGTTATTAGCGCTCGAGGGAATAACCATGGATCAGGTCAAGGAGGTGCCCTCCGGGTTCGATATGACCCCTTTTTATGAAGGGCGTGTAGATGTTTGGGCCGGGTTTATAACCGATGAGGTGGTCCGAGCCAGACTGAGGGGTATCGAGCTGGTCACGTTCCCCTTTTATGAATACGGAATCACATTATATGGAAACCACCTCTTTACCAGAACGGAAATGCTGAAGAAGAAACCTGAAACCGTATCGCGTTTTCTCCAGGCCAGCCTCGAGGGTTGGATCTGGGCGGCGGACAATCCGCATCGAGCGGTCGATATTTTTCTGAGTATTTTTCCGGAGAAGAAAAAAGAACTCGATTTTCACCAGGGCTCTTTCAACGCCACAATCCCGCTTATCCGTCCGCAGGGAGTTCGTGTCGGAACCCTTGACTGCGCGGCGTATTATTCACTAGTCAAGATCAACCGTAAATCGTCGCCCCAACTTTGCACCGATGAATTCCTAAAAGCGGCCTGGGAAAAAATATATTAAGGCCTGGCGGGTGTGTGGTGGCATAAATATTAGACCCAAATCATACGCGATTAATTGAGGATCGAGAGAATGTTAGGCATCAAATTGTGGTTCATTATTAACCAGCGGTCTAATTATTCCCATAAAGCGACGTCGAATTTTACTTTGAATTTCAATTTGAGAAATTAAAAAAAGTACGGATAGTCTAAAACTGTCAATAATTGGAAAAGGGGCGCGTTATGAAGAAAATATTACCGGTTTTAATAACCCTGATCGCGTTTTTTCTGTTTTTCGGTATCGGTCATTCCGGGCAGGCAGATAAAAAAGCGGCCAAACGGGTCCGGTCCGATAAGGTGTCTTTCAATTTAGGCTGGCAGCACAGCATCCAATTCCTCGGTTATTATGTAGCCCAGGCCAAAGGTTATTACGATCGGGAAGACCTGGAGGTAACATTGCTTGATGTATCCAGACCTGAGGACTCAAGCCGGATTCCGTCCGACGTGGCCGCCGGCAAGTACGATATAGGGACGAGTTCACGCTCTTTGGTGTATGCCCAGAGGCAGGGTGAGCCCCTCACCGCTCTGGCCGCGATTTATCAATACGGACCACACGCCTTATTTGCCCGGGCTGATTCAGGGATAGTAAGACTGGCTGACATCGCCGGACACACGGTGGTGATAAAAAGTTCGTCCTGGAGAATCCTCATTAAAGAGAGCCTGGAGCTCGAAGGGCTGACCATGGACGATATCGTGGAAGTCAAAGGCGGTTTTGACATGACACCGTTCTTCGAGGGTAAAGTCGATGTCTGGACCGGATTTATAACTAACGAGGTGGTCCGTGCCCGTTTGAAAGGATTGAAGCTAGTGACTTTTCCCTTTTATGAATACGGCTTCACCGGCCTAGGTAACAGTATCTATACCAGTAAGGAATATCTGGCCAATCATCAGAGTCAGGTTTCGCGG
>SDBS01006027.1_pt1 | contig 11804 bp, 12 predicted proteins | sample 2277091 | NCBI WGS metagenome assembly SDBS01 (sample SAMN10404972, study PRJNA504765) | marine sediment metagenome | isolation source: marine sediment core GS10_PC15, 163 cmbsf | place: Arctic Ocean: Southern Knipovich Ridge | collected 2010 | reverse complement strand
GATGTCAAGGATATGCAGCAAAGCTGTAAACCACCCTGCAACCACAGGTCATTGCTCATCTCGTTCATCCTCAGTTTTCCCGTCACCTGGGGTTGGAGCGCTGACACTAAGGGCAGCCTTCCTTCGTCCAAGTCAGTTTTTGGCAGTCGATCTCTTGTGTGCCTCATATCTGGCTTTCCCTAGGTTAAAGAGCCTCTCCTGTTCTTCAGTGCTTATCAGCAAGGGGGGCACTTCAGTGGGGTTCCCGTCCTTATCCAAAGCCACCATTATGAGGTAGGCAGTTAGAGCCCGCTCTCTTTCGCCGCTAAGGGGGGATTCGGCATCAAGCTCGACCCTCACTTCCATGGAAGAGCGACTGACAAAGGTGAGCCGAGCATCTATCAGCACCAGGCTTCCTACCCGTACCGGACGATGAAACTCAGACAATTTACTGTTGGGCAGACGCCCTAACTAATTATATTTCAGCTATTGGTTACGAAAAAGAAAAAGAAGAATTTAAAAAATATTGGCCAGCTGATGTTCATTGTATTGGGAAAGATATTTTAAAATTTCATGGGGCAATTTGGCCTGGAATACTTTTGTCTTTAGGGCTACCCTTACCGAAAACCATATTTGTTCACGGTTTCATTGGTGTTGATGGTCAGAAAATGTCAAAATCGCTGGGTAATATAATAGACCCCTTTGAATTAGTTAAAAAATATGGCACTGATGCTGTGAGATACTTTCTTTTACGGGAAATTCCGCCAACCAAAGACGGAGATTTTACCTATCAAAAATTTGAAGAACGATATAATTCTGACTTAGCAGCCGGAATCGGTAATTTAGTTGCCAGAGTGATAACTATGGCCGCTGGGTTAAATCCTAAGGGGCCCTCCGGGGAGTCTGCGACAGCAAATTCCAATAGTCAAAAAATTGTAAATAAAACTTGGCAAGAATATAGAAAATCCTTAGATAATTTCAAGTTCAATGAAGCCCTAATTAGTGTTTGGGATTTAATCAGTTTTTGCGACAGATATATTGAAAAAGAAAAACCCTGGGAAAAATCAGGACTAGAAAAGGACTCTGTTATTAACAATTTATTATTTGCTATTAAGAACATCGCTGAGATGTTAGAGCCGTTTTTACCCGAGACCTCAGAAAAAATATCTCAGCAAATAAAAACAAAAAAAAGCGAGCCGTTATTCCCTCGGATTTAACCTCATTAAGCGTTCCGTTTAAGCGAAACGCTTTTTTTTTGACGCCGATTTAAACTTGACAAGATTTTATAGATATGTTAATATATCAACAATTAAGCTAACAGCTCTTTGACATCTGAAAAATCTTGGAGGAGGAAAAAAGATGAATTGGAGAGAAGTCAAAAAACTTGCCTTTTTCACTTTTTTAGCTTTTGCTTGTCTGTGCTAAAAGTTTTTGTAGAATAATGGGGTCCAGGAGGGACCCTGGGACCGGTGAACTCGGCTGCGGCATGGATGTCCAACGAGTTGTAATGGCATCAGAGCTAGCGCGATTCCCGGTCTTTTGAAGACAATCCTCGTTAAGTACGGGGCAAAAATAGAAGTTTACTGACATCGCTCTAGGAGAGATAATTATGACGAGAAGAAAAAGACCCCCCGAAGGCACGTTGAGATCTTGGAAGGTAGCTCAAGCAAAGAGAAAAATGTTTCAACTTGTTGATGACCCGGTGGCTATCGCAGCCACAGTAGATACTTTACTGGATGAATTGTGTCCAAGCAACAACTTTCCTCAAGGGAGAAAGTTAAAATTAGCCTCTTAATCCCGAAACCAAAATTCAAAGCGCTTCGTTCAAACGAAGCGCTCTTTTTTAGTAATAGGTTGACAAAAATATAATTTTTGATTAGATTTGAAACAGTTCTTTAACGAAAGTATTTATGTCCAGTTTTTGTTGATACAAAATTTCCTTAAAAAGGAAAGGAGAAAAAAGATGACAGCCAAGAGAAGAAAACCAGTAGCATTGATTTCGGTGTACAATAAGGCCGGCATCGTAAAGTTTGCCGAAGCTTTAGTCAGAATGGGCTGGAGAATCATCTCATCCGGCGGTACAGCAAAAAAGCTTTCCAAGGCAAGAGTTCCTGTCACAGATGTGGCTGAGATAACAGGCTTCCCCCCAATACTGGATCATCGGGTTGTGACCTTACACCCCAAAGTACATGGAGGTCTGCTTGCGCTACTCGAAAACACCGACCATCAGGCAGATATGGAAAAATATGGAATTGACCCTATTGGTATGGTGGTCTGCGACTTCTATCCCATGAGGGATGCCATCAACCAAGCTGATGCTACCATTGAATCGGTTATAGAAAAGACTGACATAGGCGGACCTACAATGGTGAATGCTGCTGCCAAAGGTGGCAGGATTGTAGTTTGTAGGATTGAAGACAGGCAACTTGTCCTGGATGAACTTAATGATACCTGCGGATATATATCGAGTAGCACGTGTCAATATCTGAGGGCCAGGGCATTCTATGAGACAGGCAGATATTATATGAATGCAGCCATATTCCATGGTGATGGCCAGTTCGTGGGCATGATGGGCGAGCTGGTGATTGAACTACCTAAGGGAGAGAATGCACATCAGGCACCTGCTGGACTGTATAGCACAGGCAGTGATGATTCACTGGCAGTGCACAGATTCAAGCTTGTTGAAGGCAATCCTCTCAGCTATAACAACATATGCGATGTGGACCGCATGCTGCAGACATTCACACACATACTTGAAGGCTTCCGGAAGAACTTTGGAACAGTCCCCTGTATCGGAGTTGGTGTAAAGCATGGGAATCCATGCGGCGCAGCAGCAGGTGATGACCCATACAAACTGGTCACTGATGTTGTAACAGGAGACAGGCGCGCGATATTCGGAGGATTCCTCTTATTCAACTTTAAGATTACAGTAAAAATGGCAAGAGCCATGGCCAAATGCATGGCAGAAGGGAGGGCTGCATTTGATGGTGTGATTGCGCCAGGCTTTACAGGAAAAGCTATTGAGGTGCTGAGCCGCACAAGCGGAAAGTGCCGCATAATCACCAACCCTGCACTGGTTGAAAATGAATCAATGATGGATACTACACCAAGAATCCGTCAGGTGCGTGGCGGCTTACTGCTGCAGCCCAATTACACGTATATTCTTAACCTCTCAGATTCGAGGATAAAGAGCTTCGGGCCAGCCCTAACTGGCAAAAGGAGACAGGAAGATATCATCCTCGCCCATGGAATCTGCTCAACATCAAACAGCAATACCCTCACAATCGTCAACGGAAGGCTAATAGGCAATGGTGTGGGCCAGCAGGATCGCGTAGGTGCAGCTGCGCTTGCTGTCAGCCGCGCACTGGATGCAGGACATGCTGATGAACTGGTTGGGGCAACAGCCTGTAGCGACTCTTTCTTCCCCTTCGTTGATGCTGTGAAGGTATTGGCAGAGGCTGGTATCAAGGTTATTTTCAGCACCAGCGGCAGCCGCAATGACGAGAAGGTTCAGCAGTTCTGCGAAGAGAACGGTATCACACTCGTTCAACTGCCAGACAGCATAGCCCGCGGTTTCTTCGGACATTAAACTTTCTTTAACCTAAAAGCGCTTCGTTCAAACGAAGCGCTCTTTTTTTGACAAACGAAATATTTTGGAAAATATTTGACAGCTGTTTATAATTTTGTTATATAACCATAGGACCTTTAAAATTGAATATCGGTAAGTTTAAAACAAAGAAAGGAAAAAAGAATGAAAAACTGCGAGCCGAATTTTACCCAGTTTACAGGGGAGCAGATGAAGAAATGGGCATCAAAGATAAGTGTGCCAGTAATTATTTTTTTCTGGTGCGACTGGCGAAGAGAATGTGAGCTCATGTGTTCTCTAGTTGAAAAACTGGTCAAAGAATACAAAAAAGCGAAATTCTACTGGGTGGACGCGGACGAACACGGAAAAATCTGTGAAGAGTTTTCTGTTCCGGGTGTGCCCACAGTGCTTATTCTTAAAAACGGCGAAGAAATTACCAGGTTTGCTTGTCCCTCCAGCCAAGAAGGAATCCGGCACTATCTGGATGAGATGGTAGGGGCAATAGGAAGACCACGAAAAGCAGTATCATTAGTTCCGGTTGTTCTGTGGTAGAAAATTTACCCTCTCAAATTTTGCGAAGCAAAATTTAGACGGGCTCATCAAATTAAAGCGCTTCATTTTATTTATTTAAAAAACGAAGCGCTTTTTTTTTGACATTTTTGTTTTCGTTAAAATATGATAAAATCAAAAAGACCTTTTAAAAAGAAAGGGAGAAACAATAAAACCAATTATGTTAATTGATACTCACGCCCATCTTAATTTCAATGCTTTTAGAAAAGATTTAGAAGAAATAATTAAAAAAACGCTGGCCGAAAATATCTGGGTGATAAATGTCGGGTCAAAATATGAAACAAGCAAGAAAGCAGTAGAAATTGCCGAGAGATACGAAAAAGGGATCTATGCTGCGATTGGACTACATCCTATTTATTCAACAACAGGATTGGTTAAGATAAAAACCGATCCCGAAGAGGGTGATTTCACAATAAGAGAAGAAGATTTTGATGAAGAAAGACATAAAGAATTAGCTAAATCAAAGAAGGTGGTTGCTATTGGAGAAATTGGTTTAGATTATTATTATCGGCCTAAAACCAGAAGAAAACTTGAATTATTTAAAGAGAAACAAAAAGAATCTCTATTAAGGCAGTTAGGTTTAGCCAGAGAATTAAATCTCCCTGTGATTTTCCACTGCCGAATGGCTCACGAGGATTTAATAGAAATCCTCAAAGAACAAAGAACAAAGAATAAAGAACAATTAAAAGGCGTTATTCATTGTTTTACCGGAAACTGGGAGCAGGCAAAAGAATATTTGGAAATGGGATTTTACCTTGGTTTTAACGGGATAATTTTTAAATTAGATTTGGACGAGGTGATTAGAAAGGTTTCCTTGGAAAGAATTTTATTTGAGACTGATTGTCCTTATCTTACACCTCCCAAAGCAGGCGTTGAACGTAACGAGCCAATTTTTGTTAAATATGTTGTTAAAAGAATCGCTGAGATTAAAGGCGTAGATTACACAAAAATAGCTGAGATTACCACTACAAACGCAAGGGAGTTGTTTAAAATTTAAGTGTTTAAAAACATATTATGGAAAAAGAAAAAAGCCAGATATTTTATCTGGCTTTTTGAAAAGAGCAAAGAGCTAAACTACTAATTCTTGATTAATTGCAGCTTCCAATTGCTGGAGGTCGAAAGGTTTTGATATAAAAGTATCAGCTTTATGACGACCGGGCTCTTCCAACGCACTCATCAGGATAACTAGAGTTTCCGGACAGCGTTCTTTTATCCAGAAGGTTAATTCTGCGCCTCTGTTTTGATGTTCCAGCCAGTTGCCGGTAATCACCACATCAAAAGGGGGGTGAGCTTTTCCGATTTCTCTTTGCGCTCCCTCTGTTGTGTCTGTAGTAGTTACTTCATGCTGACTTGAGTCGTTAGTAAGAAAATCTTTTAGAACACTTCTTATTCCTTCATGACCATCCACCACTAAAACCTTTGCCATTTTTTTCTCCTTCTTCTTTTGTTAAAGAACTTTTACCAATCGAATTTTGGTGTTGGTATTGTAGCAGATACATCTTATTTGTCAAGTTCTTTTTTAAAAAAAAGAAGGGCCTGTTTCAGAGAACAAGCCCTTTGACTTTTGTTTTGCTTTAGATGATCAATTCGGCTTTGCTATAAGCCAGTTTCTGGCTGCTGCCCAGGTTCTTCTTGAGAAAATCGTTTTATAAAAACAGCGCATAGACCAATGGCCAAAACATTGGCCAGGCCAATAATGGCAAAACCAGCGGCCAGAATAATGTCCAGAACAGTGCACAGACCAGTGTCCAGAATAGCGGCTTGAGCAACCAGAACAGCGGCCAGAACAATAAGGGTCAAAGCAGCGGCCAGACCAAAGCCCAGAAGGATCAGAATTTTTTTCTTTACCTTTTCCATCTTTCTTTTCCTTTCTTAAGAGTTAACTTTCCTTATTTACTTTTCAAACTTCTATTTTCAATTATGTGGTTATTATTTTAATTTGTCAAGCGTTAACATCTTTCTAAACGTATTTAGTTATGTTATGATAAGGAAATTCATGGAAAAATATAATCCTCAAAAAATTGAAGAAAAATGGCAAGAAAAATGGGAGGAATTGGATATTTTCAGGGCTTTAGATAAATCAAAAAAGCCGAAATTTTATGTTTTAGTTGAGTTCCCTTATCCCTCGGGTGAGGGACTTCATGTTGGGCATTGCCGAAGTTATGTTGCTTTGGATGTTGTTGCCAGAAAAAGAAGGATGGAAGGTTTTAACGTTTTGTTTCCAATGGGTTGGGACGCTTTTGGCTTACCAACTGAAAACTATGCTATTAAAACCGGTATTCATCCAAGAACAGCTACCGAAGAAAATACAGTTGTTTTTAAACGTCAGCAAAAGAGTATCGGACTATCTTTTGATTGGAGTCGAGAGATTAATACCACTGACCCGAAGTATTACAAATGGACCCAGTGGATATTTTTACAACTTTACAAAAAAGGATTAGCTTACAAATCTAAGATGCCAGTTAATTGGTGCCCATCTTGTAAAAGCGGCCTGGCAAATGAAGAAGTGGTTAGTGGTTGCTGCGAAAGGTGCGGGGCGAAAGTTGAAAGAAAAGAAAAAGAACAGTGGCTCTTAAAAATTACCAAATATGCCGACAGATTAATTAAAGATTTAGATTTAGTTGATTTTCCGGAAAAAGTCAAAACCTTGCAAAAAGATTGGATTGGGAGGTCTGAAGGGACTCAATTTGAAATGCCAATTTATTATGGAAAAGAACCCAACCTTCTTAAAGAAAAGTTGGAAGTTTTTACCACTAGAGTTGATACGGTCTTTGGTATGACTTATGTGGTAATTTCTATAGACCACCCTTTAGTTTTCCAAATAACTATTCCCGAACATAAAGAAGAAGTTGAGAAATATGTTAGAGAAGCGAAAAGTAAAATGGAATTGGAAAGACAGGTTACTGAAAAAGAGAAAACAGGCGTTTTTTCCGGTAGTTATGCTTTAAATATCTTTAATAAGCAAAAAATCCCAATTTATATTTCGGATTATGTTTTAATGACTTATGGCACAGGAGCTATTATGGCAGTTCCTGCTCACGATGAAAGGGATTATCTTTTTGCTAAAAAATATAATTTGCCAATTATTGAGGTGGTAAAGCCGGAGCAAGGGAAATCGGGTGTTGAGAAAGAGGCTTTTGTTGGAGATGGAATTTTGATAAATTCAGACCAGTTTAGCGGCTTAAAATCAGACCAAGCCAGAGAAAAAATGACCCGGTGGTTAATTAAACAAAAAAAAGGGAAAAAAGTTGTTTATTACAAATTAAGAGACTGGGTTTTTTCGCGTCAGCACTATTGGGGAGAACCTATTCCAATGATTAACTGTCCTAAATGCGGTTGGGTGGCAATAGCAGAAAAAGATTTGCCAGTTAAACTTCCTGAAGTTGAAAAATATCAACCAACCGAAACAGGGGAGTCGCCTTTAGCCAGGGTCAAAGATTGGGTTAACGTAGCTTGCCCTAAGTGCGGTGGCATTGCGCGAAGGGAAACCGACACTATGCCTAATTGGGCGGGTTCTAACTGGTATTTTCTTCGCTATTGCGACCCAGATAACGACAAAGAATTAGCCAATTCCGAATTACTTAAGTATTGGCTGGCGCCTGCTCGCCGACCTGTCCGCCGAAGCCTTGGCGTAGGCGGAAGCCTTAGAGCAGGCGGGGTGGACTGGTATAATGGCGGCATGGAGCATACTACTTTACACCTTTTATATTCAAGATTTATTTATAAGTTTTTATGGGATATCGGAGCAGTTCCTAAAAAATGCGGGCCAGAACCTTATAAAAAAAGGACCTGTCACGGCATGGTTTTAGGCGAGGGGTGGGTTAAAATGTCTAAGTCCAAAGGCAATATAATAAATCCCGACCAAGTGATAAAAGAACATGGAACAGACACCCTTAGAATTTATGAGTTATTTATGGGACCATTTGACCAAACTATTGCCTGGGATACTAAAGGAGTGAAGGGCGTGAGACGTTTCTTGGAAAAAGTTTGGAATCTTTCAGATCAATTTATCAGCATTAATGAGTATAAAAGTCAGCATAAATCAGCAGCTATAAAAAAATTGCTTCACAAGACAATTAAGAAAGTTTCAGAAGATATTGAAACTATGAAATTTAATACGGCTGTTAGTGCAATGATGGAATTTACAAATAGCTGGCAAAAAGATATATTAGAAATTAGGAAGGAAGATTTTGAGAATTTTTTGAAGGTTCTCTCTCTTTTCGCTCCTCATTTAATTGAGGAACTTTGGGAAAAATCAGGACACAAGAATAGTATATTTCTGGAGACCTGGCCAAAATACGACCCGAAGCTAATAGAGGAACAAATAATCACTTTTATTATTCAGGTTAATGGAAGGGTTAGAGGTAAGATAGAAATTGAAGCTGGTATTACGGAGGAAAAAGCAAAGAAACTCGCTTTATCTGAAGAGAAGATTAAAAAATGGGTTGGGGGCAAGGAGATTAAAAAAATAATTTTCGTTCCAAACAAACTTATTAATATCGTTATTTAAATGGAGGATATTCTTTCTAAAAAAACTGGCAAAAAAATACTTCTTTTAGGCAATGATGCAATTGTTCGGGGTGCTTTGGAATCGGGTGTTCAATTTGTTTCCACTTATCCCGGAACTCCTGCTTCAGAGGTTGGGAATACTTTTTCAAAAATAGCAAAGAAAGCAGATATTTATTTTGAATTTTCCATTAATGAAAAAGTGGCTATGGAAGCTGCTGCCGGTGCTTCTTTTTCCGGCTTAAGAACCTTGGTGGCAATGAAGCATTTCGGATTAAACGTTGCCTCTGATTTTCTAATGCCGTTGTGTTATTCCGGGGTAAAAGGGGGAATGGTAATTTTCGTGGCTGATGACCCGTCTTGTTGGAGTTCGGCCCAGTCGGAACAAGATTCCAGAGCCTTTGCTTACCTTGCCCATATTCCGATATTAGAACCGTCAACTCCTCAAGAAGCTAAAGACTTTACAAAATTGGGCTTTGAACTTTCGGAAAAATTTAAAATCCCAATTTTAATTCGCCACACAACAAGAGTTTCCCATCAGACCTCTTCCGTTGTTTTAGGAGAGATAATAAAAGGGAAGAAAAAAGCATGGTTTGTTAAAGACCCTCATCAATTCTCAACTATGCCGCCAAGGGTTTTAGAAATGAAACAAGAACTTTTGGAAAAGATTCGGAGAATTAAAGAAATTTCTGAAACTTCGGAGATAAATTTAATCTTTAACCAAGATTCAACACCCGATATTGGAATTATTAGTTCCAGTGTTTCCTATTTACACTCAATGGAAGCGATAAAGCAGCTTAATTTAAACTTACCTGTTTTGAAACTTGGATTTTTTCATCCTTTGCCAAAAGAGAAAATTAAAAATTTCATAAAAAACCTCAAAAAAGTTTTAATTGTTGAAGAACTTGAACCTTATTTGGAGAAAGAAGTTAAGATATTGGCCAAAGAGGTCAATCCGGGAGTTGAAATATTTGGAGCAAGTCATTTAGCTAAAGTTGGGGAACTTAGGCCGGAATATGTGATTTTAGCCCTTTCTCAAATTCTCGGTATAGAGTTAAGGCTTAATTTTGAAGAACATTATCAGGAATTCCTTAAACTGAAAACAGTTAAACGTTATCCTCAACTTTGTCCGGGGTGTCCTTATTGGTTAGTGTTTTCAACCGTAAAAAAAGTAGCCCCAAAGGATACAATTTTTGGAGGAGAGGTTGGTTGTTATATGCTGGCTGCTTTCCCTCCTCATAATATCCAGGATTACCTTTTTTGTATGGGGTCTTCGGTGGGGATAGCTCATGGGATTAAAAAAACAACTGGTCAGAAACTGATTGCTTTTGTGGGAGATTCTTCGTTTTTTCATGCCGGGATCCCGGCTTTAATTAATGCAGTTTACAACAAATCAAATCCCTTAATTATAATTTTAGACAACCGAACTACTGCTATGACCGGTCGCCAACCTCATCCCGGGGTAGGGAAAACCGGCATGGGAGAAAGAACTCAAGAGCTGAAAATTGAAGACATTGTTCGGGCTTGCGGGGTAAAAAATGTAAAGACTATTGATCCTCAGAACGTAAAAGAATTTGAGCTCTGGCTCAGAGAGTTTTTAGAGAAAAAAGAAATTTCAGTGATTATTGCCCGTCATCCTTGTAAATTTATTAAATAGAGCAATTATATAATTACTTCATTTCTTCCTCATTCGTAATTATGAACAAAACATTTAATATCGTTGCTGTAGGGGTTGGGGGACAGGGGATAATTACCCTTACTCGAGTTTTGGCCACAGCCGCAATGCTTGAAGGTTTTGATGTTAAAACCTCTGAACTCCATGGTTTATCTCAGAGGGGCGGAAGTGTTGAAACCCATATTAGATTTGGTGAAAGCGTTTACTCTCCTTTGGTTAAACAGGGGGGAGCAGATTTAATAATTTCTCTTGAATTTCAGGAAGCTTTTAAAGCCTGCTATTATGGTTCAAGAGAAAATGGAACCGTAATTTTAGTAAATAACCACGTTATTCCTATTCTCGGAGGTAAAAAAACTATTTCAATTGAACAGAATCCATCTGAACTTAGAAAGTTCTCAAATAAAGTAATTTTTTTCCCTGCCACAAAAGTTGTTGAAAAAGAAATTGGAAACCCTGTTTTAGCCGGAACCCTTCTTTTAAGCGTAGCGGTCTTTAAAAGATTAATACCCCTAAAACCAGATTCGCTGTTAAATGCAATTAAGGAGGTTATTCCAGGAAAATATCTTCAAATAAATAAAAAAGCTTTTAAATTAGGAGCAAAGAGTTCATCAATCTAAACACCGTACCTTTCAGGTGCCGCGTTTTGTGCTGATTTGATGAGGTGAGCATCTGAAAGGTGCGGAGTAAAATTTCTATGGTTAAAAAAGTAGTGATTGCTGCTGCGGGTCAAGGGACTCGCATGCTCCACCTCACTAAAGACCGACCCAAACACCTTATTAAAGTTCAAAAAAAGCCCTTTTTGGGCTATCTTTTAGATAACCTTTTAAAAGCAGGTTGCAAAGAAATAATTTTGGTTGTGGGCTATAAAGAGGAACTAATGAGACAATTTTTAAAAGAATACGGGTATAAAGTAATTGTAGTTAATCAATTTGAAATTTTAGGAGGAAAAGAAAAAATATATGGTACAGCTTGTCCCTTAATGTGTATTAAAGATATTATTGGCAAGGAGCATTTTTTATTTGTCTGCGGAGATAATCTTTACTCCGTGGCAGACCTTAAGGCAATGAATATTGAAGGGAAATATAATTATGTGGCAGGTTTTTATCATGAGCATCCCGAGAGATACGGTGTGCTTGTTACGGATAATGGATTTCTTAAAAAGATTGTAGAAAAACCAAAAAAATATGTTGGAAATTTGATTAACACAGGATTGTATAAGTTTACCCCTGAAGTATTTAAAAAACTTCCTAAAATTAAAAAATCACCACGAGGGGAGTATGAAATAACGGATGTAATTACTCTCCTGGCGAGGGAAAGAAAAGTTAAGCTCAAGAAAATTAAAGATTATTGGATAGATTTTGGCAATCCGGCAGATATTATAAGATTTTCCCGCTTTTTAAAAACCTCCAAAAACTTTAAATGAAGATAGTAAAAATTTCTTCAGAGAATTTAAGAGAAGTTATTAAAAAAGCAATAAAAGCAATCAAA
>SDBS01006026.1_pt1 | contig 11805 bp, 5 predicted proteins | sample 2277091 | NCBI WGS metagenome assembly SDBS01 (sample SAMN10404972, study PRJNA504765) | marine sediment metagenome | isolation source: marine sediment core GS10_PC15, 163 cmbsf | place: Arctic Ocean: Southern Knipovich Ridge | collected 2010 | reverse complement strand
TATTAATGAGGTTCTGAAGAAAGAAGGTAAGAAGATTAAAGAAATAAAAGAGATTGAAGTTAATACAGGCCCCGGTTCTTTCACTGGTCTTCGAGTTGGAGTTTCTGTTGCCAATGCTCTCGGTTGGGCTTTAGAAGTCCCGGTAAATGGGCAAAATATTCGGGCTGGAGAAATAATAGAGATAAAGTACGAGACCAACTGACTCCAAATTGACAACCCCGCCATTATGGGATATAGTCCTGGTGCCCTTTGACAATTTGCGGAAGAACTAGACTGTGTAGTATAGCCAGCGAGTCCGAGCCAGAAATGGAGGAAGTCTGATGACTATAGCATGTCCTGTTTGCAACAAGGATGATAGAATTTGGAAGGTATCCACGTTAGTTGAAGGTGGTCAATCCACAAGCTCAACAAGAGTTCCCGGGGTGGCCTTGACCTATTCAAGAGAAGGTCTAGGTGTCGGTGGTTTCTATGGACAAGTAAGCACAGAGAGGATAAGCCTCTTGGCAAAGAAGTTGTCGCTACCCAAGACGCCCAGCAAGCTAGATACCGCTTTTTGGCGTATCTTTATGTTGTTCGTTGGATTGCCTTTTGGCGCACTTGGTGGGGGGATAATGGTTTTTTTGGGCCTTGGATTCCTCTTTGAGGGAGCACCAGGCGCAGGTTTGTGGTTCCTCGTCATGGGAAGCATTTTGCTAGCTGCCTTTTTAATGGGGATGCGCAAACTAGATAGGGTGCAAACCGGTGAGGATACCGAACATGAAGCAAAGAAACAAGTACGGAAGATTCTGAAAAAGGTTTGGGAACGGCTCTATTACTGTGAACGAGACGGTCTAGTCTTTGATCCCAAGAGCGGACAATCTTGTGAGACCGATGACCTGGGTGACCTTCTCTATTCACTCGCCTCGAATTCCAAAATTTTACATCGAGTGCATGATGCGGATACCCCGCAACTACCGGAGTTTGTAAAGTTAATAAAGGGATGTTTACTACTCTTTGCAGCACTCACGTTTGTATCTATGATTGGGATCGGGATGGCCATGGGCTATGGAGTATGGGGAAGTTTAGTGCTAGCAGTGTTGATTGCAGGCACCCTATTGCTACTAGCTTGGTTGGTGGAAAGACCTTACAGGGTTAACCGCGAACAATGGTCAGAGTAAAAAACTTTCCGCAAGAAAGGAGCAAATCCTCCAGTCGTAGTACGACTACTTGATTGCTTTACACCAAACGGTGTATTAGCGGTCAGATAGTTGTGATTGGAGGGTTTTTTTTGTGCAACGGACTAGAGCGGAGTTTCTGTTGCCAATGCTTTAGGTTGGGCTTTAGGTATTCCAGTTAATGGAAAGGATTTAAGAAAAAGGGAGGTTATTGAGATTAAATATTGACAAGTTCATAGAAAAAAAATCCTTTACTTATCAAGATAAACTCTAGTTTTTGTTTAACTATTTTATGGCAAAGATTCACAGGCCAATCCGTCTTTATCCGCATCTAGCCTATGAATATCGTTATTTACTCCTCCGCATTTCTCAAAAACAGCTTGAGCTTCAGCGTGGGTAGTGAAATCAGAACAATTGTAGGCATTATATGAACAAATATAGCCTGTCGTATCCGTCAGCTGAGGGGTTGGCTCTTCAGGTACTGGCGCTCCCCAATTATCACAGTAACTTCCCCACAAGCCCTTACCTTCTTCTCTTGCTTTCCTTTCAGCCTCTCTGAATCTATCCTGATATTTAACATCGGGTGGGTATGTGAATGAATGGGCAAAACCCTCACGAACAAGATATTCATTGACGAATATATCTCCTACCCAAATATAACGGAGTAATCTGCCGTATTTATCAGTTTCTGAAACATCCTTTTCTATTTCAACCTTTTTACCCTCAACTAGTTCTCTGTTTTTGTTGGAAGCCTCCTTGCCATAACATTGAATTGGTTTACTTGGATGAACTGTCTCTGGAGTATCAACGCCAATATAGCGAATAACTCTTCCATCTTCCAATTTAATAGTGTCACCATCAATTACTTTTACCACTCTAACTTTCTCTCTATTTGCCCCTAAAGAATCTTGAGTTTGCTGGGCTGTTGGTGATTCCTCAGGAATGGCTGTAGCGGTTGGCGCCGGAGTTGGTGGCTTAGCCTCTCCTTTTTCTATATCGACTTCAGATGAACCAACTTGTTGTTGTTGATTTGGCCCCCTTTCTGTTAGAGGAGTTGGGCTTACTAGTGCTGCTATCCAGGCAGAGCCAAAGAATAAAGTAATTACCCCAGCGATTAAGACAGAGAATATTTTTAATTTTGGATTTTTTACTTTTTTAATAACAAAGTAAATTAAAAGCCCGCCAAAGGTTAAAGGAAAAAATGTTAACCCTAATCCAATCCATATTAAAACCGCCCACCAAGTTTTATACCACTTTTTATTTTCATTCATGCCAACTTCTGAATCTCGAAAGACATTAATATTTATTACCTTCTGGGCACGGTGCAAATGAGCATAAGGGAGCTACTCTTCCGACGTATGATCCATCTGGACAACGTTTAACATCCATCGCACATCTGATATTCTCTGGATTTGGTGGTTTTTTAAACCATAATGATGAGGGTGACGGAGAAGCTTCATCTACAACTGTGGGAACCGCATCCGATATGTCTTTTTTTAAATAAAAAGTTATTAATAAAATAATTATTAATAATCCTAAAATGATGACTAAAAAAAGTTTTAGTGTGCGATTCATAGCCTATTCAATATTTTAGCACCAAATATTTATATGTTTTGACGAGGGCTCTATATATTATATAATGTAAGTCGTAAATTACATTCCCTGCCAAAAATATTATGGGGAGAGATATTTTTAAAAAGTGGCTTTCGGGAATTACCATAGCCTCTTTGCTTGTAAATTCTTTACTACCATACGGTTTGGTTGGTATCACATATGCTCAGGAATCGATAGATTCAGAAGGTCAGGAAACAATAATATCTTCAGAAGCGCCTTCAATTTCTCCAACACCATCACCCACAACAACACCTGATCCGATTACTGCCACACCTTCAGCCACTCCAACTCCAACAAGTTCGCCATCGCCTAGCCCCTTAATTGACCCATCCCCAACATCTACTCCTTCAGCTACCCCAGAAGCTTCCCCAACCCCTTCACCGCCAGCATCACCCACAACTGGTGCGACTCCGACACCCAGTACTGATTTGACTGTTGATTCCCAAGAAAAAACTTCACCCAGGAAAGAAGGAGATTTCTTAAAGGAAAAGATAAACAAAGAAAAAGGATATGTTGAGGGTGAAGTTATTGTTAAGTTTAAGAAAGAAAAGATAGATGTTAATAGAACACTAGGAAGAGTTCAAGCATATGTATTTGAAAAACAGCACTCTTTGAATAAGAAAGACGAGATTAAAAACTTGAATATTCGGGTTTTTAAGTCAAAAAAATCTACAGAGGAATTAATCAAAGAATTAGAATCGGATCCGAATGTCAAATATGCACAACCTAATTATATTTATGAACCTACAGCTATTGGCACAAATGATACATACAAGGACTTGTTGTGGGGGTTGGACAATACGGGCCAGACAGTAGAGGGAACGTATTATATTCATACAGGAACTCCGGATAAAGATATTGATGCTCCAGAAGCCTGGGAGTTAAATGAGGGAAGTGGAGATGTAATTGTTGCTGTTATTGATAGTGGAGTTGCCTATAACCATCCTGATCTTTTAGTTAATATGTGGGATGGCACAAATTGTAAAGATGAAAACGGCAATTCATTAGGTGGTTGTATTTCTGGTTATGATTATGAATATGATGATAAAGATCCTGCTCCTTCTTCAAGTTCTCATGGGACACATATAGCAGGTACTATTGCAGCTGCGAAAGACAACGGCATAGGAATTATAGGTGTTGCTCCAAATATAAAAATTATGGCGATTAAAACAAGCCTTACTTCTGCTGAAAATGTCAAGGGAATTTATTTTGCCAAACAAAATGGAGCAAAAGTAATTAATGCCAGCTGGGGATGTTATGGGAGTGATCAGGGGGGATATAGTGCTGTTTGTGGAACGCCTGATTATGATGATTTTGCAATGATTGATGCAATAAATAATTTTCAAGGATTATTTATTACTACTGCTGGTAATGGTGATGGAGATACTGATAGCGATGGAGACAATCATGATAGTGGGCAAACTTTACACAGTTATCCATGTGACCATACTTCAGATAATATTATTTGTGTAGCTGCAACGGACCAAAATGACAATCTAGCTTCATTTTCTGATTATGGTGTTACATCTGTTGATGTAGGGGCCCCTGGAGTTAATATTTATAGTACTGTTCCAGATCTTACCAGCTCGATAGTTTTTTCTGAGGATTTTAATACAGCATCAAATCCTACAGGATCCAAGTTTGTCGGTGGAGGTGTTAATAACGATTGGGGAATTTTAGGGATGGCCGATAAATGGATAACCTCGTCTTACTCTTCTTTTAAATCTTACCTATCAAATTCAGATTCAACACTAACTACAGTTTCAGCTATAGATACTAGTTCTTCCACAGATTTGGCTTTAATCTTTTATGTTTCCTGCGATACTCCAATTAATTACACATCTTGGACCGACTATATTCAAGTGGAATTTTTAGATAAGAATGATCAGTGGATTGGAAATCAAGATTGGAGGTATGATACTGCAACATCTCCTTTTAATTATTGGAACCTGAGCTATATTGCTCCTGTCAATAATTCATTTTTCCACAAAGATTTTAAATTTAGATTTAGATGGATAACAGATGCAACCGATAATAATTATTATGGATGCGACATAGATGATGTTAATTTAATTAATGTTTCTTCAGGTAGTGCGGAAAAATACGATTATAAGAATGGCACTTCCATGGCAGTACCTCATGTTGCCGGGCTGGCTGGGCTTATTTGGAGCTATCAACCTGAACTAAGTTATTCTCAAGTTAAAGATACAATTCTAAAAACTGGTGACCCACTGGATGATTTGGCCGAAAAAACTTTTACAGGTAGAAGAATTAATGCTCATAAAGCTCTTCTGAGTTTAGAAGCGTCTACAATTACTGGTCTTTTAGATGATCCAATTCCAATTAAATCCAAAACATGGAGTTGGAATTCTGATGATGCCACCGCCGAATTCAGATATCTGATTGACAAGGTAGAAAATTCTGTACCTTCAGATGTATACGGTGATGTTAAAACCGCTACACAAAAAGATGGTGATGGTGTTTATTATATTCACGTTCAGGCTAAAAGTACTGCTGGTGTAGAAGGTCCTGTAACTACAGTTTTTGCTGTTTTAGATAACAGTGCACCAGTGGTAGAGATTCTTGCACCACTTAATGGTTCCATTGTAAATGGATCGTCAACGATAGAGTTTTCTAATAATGAAATAGTTAATACACAATGTTCGTTTGATGGTCTCTCAAGTTGGACTTCTTGTACAAATGGATTAACTACATTAGCTGATATAGCAGGATTCGGTATGTTGCCAGAAGGAACGTTTAATCTTTATATAAAAGGCACAGATGTAGCAGGTAATACAGGAAATGATACTGAGACGGGAATAATTAAAGATACAACTGCTCCTACAGGATTAATCATAAATCCAATAGGTGGTTCAATTTTGGCAACAATTCCAGCATTTACAGTTTCCGCTGATGACGAAAATGGAATAGTATCTGTAAAATTCCAATACAAAGCAAGTGTTTCTGGTGATTACACAGAAATTAGTACCGATATTGATGCACCATATGAGGCAGATTGGGCGGGAATAACACTAACTAGTAATACGATTTACGACTTGAGGGCAATAATTGAGGATATAGCTGGTAATTTAGAGACCATTTCTGGTGTTTTCTTCACATATGATATAACGGCACCTGATCAACCGATAATAACTAACCCAACGTCTCCAGTAACTATAAATAGTGATAATTATTCTATTAAGGGAACAACAGAAACAGGTTCTTTGGTAAAAATTTATACTGATTCGAGCGTGGTTGGTTCGCAACAACTACCAGAATTAGAGACAACTTTTGACATTTTAGTCTCCTTAACACAGGACTCGATTAATAGTTTTGAAGTATCTTCCACAGATGCTGTTGGTAATGAAAGCTCTAAGGTAATTGTTTCAGAAATTACCGAAGACAGCATATTCCCAACCATAGATGACTACATATTAGACAACCCAGTAATTTCACCCCAAGTAAGCCCTGGCATAAAAGATTTCTCAACAATTGATTTATTATTTTCGGAAAAAGTTAATTATTCGATAAAAATTAAAGATGATGGCGGAACAGTCGTTGAATCTTGGTTTGGTACGGCTACCAATCCGTATTCGAAGACTTGGGACGGTAAAGATACTCTAGAGAATTATGTTGCTGATGGAATTTATACGATAGAGGTCGTGTTTACAGACAAGGCAGATAATTCCACAACTGATACGAGCAAAACTATTACCATTAACAATAATCCCCTGACACTGAATCCAATTGAAAATAAAAATGTTGATGAAGAAACAGAACTTATATTTACTGCTGAAGCCTTTAATGATGAAGCTAGTATAATTTTTGCTCTTTCTGGTGCACCAGCAGGAGCACTGATTGATTCTTTAACTGGGGCTTTTAGTTGGACACCAACAGAAGTACAAGGACCATGGATTTACAATTTTAGTATAAATGCGACTAGTGGAGATTTGTCTAAATCAGAAGAAATTTCAGTTACCGTTAATGAGGTAAATAGCAATCCTCAGGCTTTTAATGATTCTATTTTAATCAAAGAGGATAATTCCGAGACAATTATTCTTAGTGCAACAGATTCTGATTTACCTCCTAACAATTTAACCTATTCAATAGTAGACAATCCAGCTCATGGATCAGTTTCTTTATCAGGAAATGAAGCAACTTATACTCCAGAGACCAACTTTAATGGAATAGATTCCTTTACTTACAAAGCTAATGACGGTACAGCAAATAGTAATATCGCTACTATCTTAATTACTATTGACCCAGTTAACGACGCTCCAGTGGCTGGGGATGATACTGCTTCGGTTGATGAAGACAAAACTTTTACCATTTCCAAAGACGATCTTCTTGCTAATGACTTAGATGTTGATGAAGGAGATTTAATTAGTTTTGTCGATGTTATTAATCCAATTAATGGAACAGTAGTTACTTCCGAGTTCAATGTTGAATTTACTCCTGATGCCAACTTTAATGGCCCAGCCAGTTTTGAATATACGATTTCCGATGGTACTTTAGAAGATACTGCTACCGTTTCTATTACAGTTAATCCTGTTAATGATGCTCCAGTAGCCAATGACGGTTCTGCCACAACTAATGAAGACACTCCAGTGACGATTAGTCTTTCAGGAAGTGATGTCGATGGAGACAGTCTAATTTATTCGATAGCTTCTAATCCATCTCACGGATCAGTCTCTTTATTAGAAAACAAAGCAACCTACACACCCAATGAAAACTACACTGGTTTTGACTCCTTTATTTTTGAAGTTAGTGATACCAATTCGTCAAGTTTGACTGGTTTCAGCTCTCTACAAAATATTATTTCTAATTTCTTGGAAACATTTGGACCTAATTCTTTTATGTTGACTTCTGTTTCAACTGATACGGCCAACGGCGACACGGTTGATAGCAATACCGCTACTATTTCAATTACTATTGACCCAGTTAACGACGCTCCAGTAATTTCGACTTCAGCACAAACTACAGCTACAGAAGATGAGCTTTATACATATAACGCAGATGTCTCTGACATTGACGGTCCAGGAGCAGTTTGGGGCAAAACAGATTTAGATACTTGCGGTGGCACAATAGATTCTGTTACTGGAATCTATACTTTTACGCCAACAGGCCCAATTCCTCCAGCTTCCTGCGTACTCTCGATCAGTGTGAATGATGGTGGAACACCCGACTTATCTGCCACGCAGACAGCCACAATATCAATCATTGCAGTCAATGATGAACCAGTTGCGGTTGATGATAGCTATACCACCAATGAAGATACAATCCTTAATATTGTGGAACCTGGTGTCCTTGCTAATGATAGTGATGTAGACGACCTCTCTCTTTCGACAGTGCTAGTAACCGATGTCTCCCACGGCACGCTTACGCTTAATTCTAATGGTTCCTTTACATATAATCCCGAACTCAACTATAACGGTGCAGATTCCTTTACTTACAAAGCTAATGACGGTACAGCGAATAGCAATATTGCTACAGTTTTCATAACAGTGATTTCAGTTAATGATGCCCCCGAAGCTGGGGATGACACTGTCTCGGTTAACGAAGACATGACTCTTTCCATCTCTAAGTCTAAACTTCTTGCTAATGATTCAGATGTTGATGAAGACACGCTTTACTTTATCGATGTAAGCAACCCAATTAACGGTTCTGTGTCAGAAGTGGGCGACGATATCAAGTTTATTCCTGATGCCGACTTTAACGGAGAAGCCAGTTTTGAATACACAATATCTGACGGTAGTTTAACAAATACTGGGCTTGTTACTATAACCGTAGATCCGGTAAACGATTTGCCAGTCGCTGTTCCCCAGACGATCTCTGTAGAAGAAGATACTCCCACAATAATTACCCTTTTGGGAACCGACGTTGACGGAGATTCCTTGACTTATTCAATAGTTACTGATCCTTCTCATGGAAGTTTGGAAGATATTTATGATAATAACAAAGTTTCTTATACACCAAACTCGGATTATGTAGGACCAGACTCTTTCGAATTTAAGGTGAGCGATGAAGTGGGAGATAGTTTAACTGTCACAGTTAGTATTAACGTTACTCCATCTAATGATCCACCGGTTCTTGGCCCAATAGGTGATTTTTCAATAAATGAGCTAGAGTTGTTAACCTTTACAGCTAGTGCGAGTAACCCCGAAGATGAAACATTATTATTCTCGCTCGACGGAGCTCCGGATGGAGCAACTATCAATTCTTTCACTGGTGTATTCAGTTGGACCCCAACTGAAATTCAAGGACCGGGAGAGTATACTTTTTCAGTTATCGTGAGCGATGGGGTAAAAACAGACTCGGAGGAAATAAAAGTAGATGTAAACGAAGTAAACCTCACCCCGGTTGCCGTAGGTGATGATGTTTCAACAGACGAAGATACTGAAATATTAATCACTCTTAATGCAGCAGACGCTGATTATCCAGAAAATGAACTGATATATTTATTGGCTGAAGGTCCATCAAATGGAATCCTAAGTAGTATTTCTGGTAATCAAGTTACATATATACCCAACTCTAATTATAATGGTCCAGACTCATTTTCTTTCAAAGTGAATGATGGAACAATTAATAGTGAGCCTGTTTTTATAAACATTGTTATTAATCCAGTAAATGATTCACCAATATCCACAAACGACACTTTCTCGACGGACGAGGATACACCTTTAGATCTGTTTGAGGTTGATCTTATTTCTAATGATACTGATGTTGACGAAGGAGACACACTCTTTGTACTTGACGTTTTCAACCCAATAGGTGGAACGGTCGAAATTTCTGGCTCTGACATTATTTTTACACCCAACCTCAATTTTAATGGTGCCGCCAGTTTTGATTACACAGTATCGGATGGTACTTTGACTGATACGGCAACAGTAACGGTGAATGTCAATCCTGTAAATGATACTCCTGTGGCTGAAGATGGTTTCGCCTCAACTGAAGAAGATGCTCCGATTACAATCACACTTGTTGGAAGTGATGTTGATGGAGATGATTTAGAATACTCAATAGTATCTGAACCACCTTACGGAACAGTCTCTTTATCTGCAAACGAAGCAACTTATACTCCAATTGCTGATTACAATGGAACAGATTCATTCACTTTTACGGTTAATGATGGAACTGTAGACAGCAACATTGCAACGATTTCTATTACGGTTAATCCCGTAAATGATTCGCCGGAAGCTATAAATGATTCCGATACTACTCCCGAAGATACCCCGCTTTCTATTGATACAGCCACATTGTTATCTAATGACATCGATGTTGACAACAACCCCCTTTCGATTATATCGGTTGGAAATCTGATCAATGGGGCAGCTCAGCTTTTGGGGTCAAGCATTGTTTTTGTACCAACTGCTAACTTTAACGGTGTAGCCAGTTTTGATTATATAGTGTCAGACGGCGCCTTAACTGATACTGCAACGGTTTCGATCACGGTTAATCCGGTCAACGACGCTCCGGTAGCCAATGACGGTTCTGTTTTAACCGGTGAAGATACATCAGTGACTATTACTCTATCCGCCGATGACATTGATTCAGACCCCTTAACTTACTTGATTGAAACAGGTGTCAGCAATGGAGTTTTAGGTGATATTTCCGGTAACAAGGTTTCCTACACGCCCAACGCCAGTTTTACCGGCTCTGATTCGTTTACTTTCAAGGCCAATGATGGGATGGTTGATAGCAATATTGCCACCGTTAGTATTACTGTGAATCCACTTCCTGCAATCTCAAATGAGGCTATTAATACACCAGGTGAAACAAGCATAACAATAACATGGACCACAGACAATCCAAGTACAAGTAGGGTGATTTACGACACGGTTTCACACGCCATACTGGATGTTGCTCCAAACTATGGTTATTCAAGCTCCACATTAGAAACAGATACATCTTCCAAGGTTACTTCGCATTCTGTAACAATCAGTGGGCTTACAGCAGGAACCACCTATTATTACCGAGTAGTTTCGCATGGTTCACCAGAGGTTGTTGGTGATGAAAAAAGTTTTACAACTGAAAGTGAGAAAAGCAGTGATGGAGAAGTGGCAGCGGCTGTGAGTGCACCAGTTTGCACTGATGCAAAACCAAAAAGTGCGCCCATACTTCTCTCTGCGGTTGCCACTGGACTGAATGAGGTTACATTGACTTGGTCTGGAGCGGAAAGCCCAGTTAGTTATTATCTAATAGCTTATGGAACTTCATCTGGCACCTTTCAGTATGGAAATCCAAATGTAGGCGGTGCTGATACAACTTCATATATTGTAAGGAATTTATCAGGACAACAAATCTATTATTTTAAAATTAGAGCAGGAAATGGCTGTATGCCTGGTGATTTTTCGAACGAACTTACGGTAAGTGTGAGTGGAATCATAATTGAGGAACCGGCGGAAGGTTTCGCGCAAGGGATTTTGGGGGTAGAGGAGGAAGAGGAAGTTAAAGGGGTTGAGGAAGAAATTTTAGGAGAAGAGATAGAGATTCCTGAAGAGTCTGGGGAGTCTGTTTTGGGTAGAAGTAAGGTAATAAGAGTTATATTGTGGGGAGGGGCAGTATTAGGCGGCTTAATTTTAATTTACTTTTTCTTCTCCAAAAGGCGAAAAAAGAGGTAAAAAGGAATATATGTCTAAAGAAAGTGAAAGAGTTCATATAGCAATTTTAGAGCCTAAAGAGGTTAGTTTTAATAGACCAGAAGCTCGTTGTCTGCAGTTGGGTATCCCGATGGAACTCAAAAAGGCGTTGGAAGTAGCGGGCAGATATACCGAACTTTTATCCCAACTTAAAGAGTTAGTATTTATAGAAGAAGAGGGGGTTAAAGCAACTAAGGAGCTTCAGTGTGAATGCTGCAACAAGAGATTAAGCGAGAGACAAGATTTTGAATGCTTAATATCAGAACCTTCTCCAAAAACTCGTTAGGCAAGATTCTAATCATTGAGTTTGCAGAAACCTTTATAATAGAATATATGGACACAAAAAGAGGGGGTGAAGAAATTTGAAGAAAATTATAGCCGCGGTTACGATTTTAGGT
>SDBS01006024.1_pt1 | contig 11806 bp, 14 predicted proteins | sample 2277091 | NCBI WGS metagenome assembly SDBS01 (sample SAMN10404972, study PRJNA504765) | marine sediment metagenome | isolation source: marine sediment core GS10_PC15, 163 cmbsf | place: Arctic Ocean: Southern Knipovich Ridge | collected 2010 | reverse complement strand
CTGTAAAACACGGAACTTTTCCCAGTAGATGGGGGAATGCAGCCCGGAGGTGAGCAGGAAGTGCCCCTCAAGTATAGCCCCGGACTGCTTGAATATTGCCGCTGTGTTCATGCTGCTTTTCTCATGGGAATGAGTAGTTGGGCGCCAGCCCCCAATCAGCCATTGGCCAGATTGACAGCCAGGCTTTGCCAACGATGGCATCACGGGGGACTGTCCAGCCACGGCGGGAGTCAGTGCTGTTATTTCGGTTGTCGCCCAGAACGAAGTAGTTATCCTCTGGAATTGTGTCGCTTATAAAGTAGTTTTTGGCCGGGTCGTCAATGTATTCAGTCTCATCCAGTGTCAGAATACTGCCATCCGGTTGATGGATGTAGACTATTCCGTCTTCCATTTCCACCACTTCGCCGGGCAGGCCAATAATACGCTTGATGTAGTCCTCGTCCGGGTCATCGGGGTTGGGAAAGACGATGATATCGCCCCTTTCGGGTTCGTGGCAACAATAGGTAACCTTACTGATTATGATTCGCTGCCCTTCGTGGATGTTGGGTTCCATACTACTGTACAGTACTATGGAACTCTGGATGGTAGCTTGAATAGTAAAGAAAATGGCTAATGCCAGTACCAGAGTCACCAGCACTTCGCGGAAAAAAGGCTTTAACCAGAAGTTTTTTAGTTTCTCTTCTTCCAACTCAGTCTAGATTATAACCCATTTGGCCTGAGCCTGCCAGTGTATTGTTAAGTCGGTTGCGGTATCTGGCTGACAGGCAGTATAATGATACTAACCGAACACCGTATTTAGCGTTATAAATAGTAGCTAATAAACTGGCAGGGAACGGTTAAGGAGGTCAATATGAAAAAGGGCTTATTGATGGCTATCTGTTTGGTAGTGGCGCTTGTTACAATCGGCGCCGTCGGCTGTACCGATTATTTCGGTTCTGAAGAGTCCGGAGTCAACCAGGCGATATCCAGCCAGCAGGACATTGGTATCTGGGTGACGGGTGTGGGCAAGGTTGCCGTTGTTCCCGATATAGCCGTGCTTGTTCTGGGTGTTGAAGCCCAGAAGAGTACGGTGACCGAAGCGCAGCAGCAAGCCGCCGCAGCTATGGATGCCGTAATGAACGTACTTGATGATTATAATATTGAAGACAAGGATATCCAGACCCAGAAATTCAGTATCCAGCCGGTGTACAGCTGGGATGATGGACAGCAGATACTGCTCGGCTACCGTGTAACCAATATAGTTACTGTTAAAATCAGGGATATAGATGATACCGGCGGCATAATTGATGCCGCTGTCGCCGCCGGTGGTGACTATACCATAATAAACAGTATCAGTTTCACTGTGGATGAGCCGGAAGCCTATTATGATGATGCCCGGCAGCAGGCAATGGCTGATGCTAAAGCCAAAGCAGAGCAGTTAGCCGAGCTGGGTGGAGTGGGGCTGGATAAGCCAATCTATATCAATGAATATAGCGGTTATGTTTCTCCACCGGTAGTCTATCGCGATTACGGGGCAGCTGAGGCTCCTTCGGCTCCGGAAACAGCCATCAGCCCGGGGGAGTTGGAAATTCAGCTGACAGTCCAGGTAGTGTATAGCATCAAGTAATTAATTGGTAAAGATTGATCCAGGTAACAGGCAGGAGAGCTGGTTTCTAAAACCGGCTCTCCTTATGTTTATAGTTAGTTTTCACTACTCGGTTTGCACTTTTAAAAAAAGAGGTGGTAGAATTATGCTATGGACTACATGGAACAGGCAATATCGCTGGCTAGGTTAGCTCTGGGACAGGTGAGCCCCAACCCGGCGGTGGGGGCGCTGGTGGTCAAGGATAACGAAGTAGTAGGAAAGGGCTACACTCAGCCGCCTGGTTCCTGTCATGCTGAAGTAGTGGCCCTGGAACAGGCCGGCCAGGAAGCCAGAGGCAGCGCTATGTATGTTACCCTGGAGCCATGCTGTCACTATGGTCGGACTCCGCCGTGTAGCAGCGCTATAATTTCAGCCGGGGTTGTTGAGGTTCATATGGCGATGCTTGACCCCAATCCTCTGGTGTGTGGGCGGGGTAGGGATGAACTGGAAACAGCCGGAATCAAGGTCTTCATCGGTGAGCACAGGCAGGAAGCCAGGGATATCAACGAAGCCTATGTAAAGTTTATCACCAGCGGTATGCCCTTTATTACCGTGAAATATGCCATGAGCCTGGATGGTAAGATAGCTACTCATAGTGGTGATTCAAAGTGGATCAGCAATGATGAAGCCAGGCACTATGCCCATAACCTGCGCTATACAAGCGATGCCATTATGGCCGGTGTTAATACCGTTCTGGCCGATAATCCGCACCTGACAGCCAGGTGCTGCGGTGGCCGGGGAGGGACGGTAAAAAAGCAGCCGCTGAGGGTAATTGTAGATGGTAAAGGGCGTACGCCACCTACGGCACAGATATTCAATGAGCCTGGTGAAACGCTGCTGGCACTGGGCAGGCGAATCAAGCCGGGAGAGGCAGAGGCTTTTGCCCGTCTTAATGCTGAACTATTGGAGCTACCCTCAACAAGAGGCTATATTGATCTGGAAAGGCTGATGAAAGTATTGGCTGAGCGGGGAATCACCAGCGTTCTGGTAGAGGGCGGCAGTATACTTCTCGGCTCAATGTTTGACCGGGGGCTGGTAGATAAGGTGGTTGTTTTTATCGCCCCTATCATTATCGGTGGGGAAAAGGCAAAAACAGCAGTCGCTGGCAAAGGTGTTGATAAAGTGGTAGACTCATTTAAACTGAAACGTATCAATATAGAAAGGTTCGGGCAGGATATTATGGTTAGCGGCTATATAGCCGCCAGAGACTAAGAGTAGTTTGGTTTTAGAAGGTATATGTTTACCGGGATTACAGAAGAGGTTGGCAGGGTTACCGCGGTATCGCTTGGAAGACTGGTTATCGCCGCCAGCAAAGCCCTTCAGGGGATGGAGCCGGGGAGTAGTATCAGTGTTAATGGAGCTTGCCTGACGGTAACTGAATTTGGTAGTGGCTCATTCTCTGTTGACATAATGCCAGAGACATTAAAGCGGACCAACCTTGGCATACTGCGTAGCGGCGATAGAATAAATCTGGAAAGACCGCTAACCCTGGATAAGCCTTTGGGCGGGCACCTGGTACAGGGGCATATAGACGCCACCGGCAGGGTGGCATCGGTTATACGCCAGGGTGAAACAACTATAATCAGATTTGAAGCCCCGGCAGAAGTGATGCGCTATGTGGTAGATAAAGGTTTTATTGCCATTGATGGTGTCAGTCTAACCGTGGTGGCTATAGGTAGCGCCACATTTGATATCTCTGTTGTTGATTATACACTGAAAAATACTACTCTTGGCAGCCGAAAGGTGGGCGACATAGTCAACCTGGAGGTTGATATTATCGCCAAATATGTGGAGCAGTTCAACCAGAACCGTGATTCGGGGATAACCCTTGATTTCTTGAGAGAGCAGGGGTTTGTAGCCGGTTAATCTATAGAAGATTCTTGAAGAGGAAAAAGATGGCGTTATCCAGTATAAATGAAGCGGTTGAAGATATAAGGGCTGGCAAGTTCGTCATTATTATTGATGACGAAGATAGAGAAAACGAGGGTGACCTTGTTTTAGCCGCCGAAAAGGCTACCCCCGAGGCAATCAATTTTATGGCAAGCCATGCCAGGGGTCTCATATGCCTGCCGATTACCGGCGAGCGCCTGGATGAACTGAATGTTCCATTGATGGTTAGTAATAATACCTCACTATACTGCACCGCTTTTACCGTGTCTATTGAGGCCAAGCACCGGGTAACCACCGGTATTTCGGCGCATGATAGAGCCGAAACGATAAAGGCGGTAATTGACCCGGCAACCAGAGCTGAAGATATAGTCCGTCCGGGGCATGTTTTCCCGTTGCGTGCCAGAGATGGCGGCGTTCTGGTGCGGGCCGGGCATACCGAAGCCGTGGTTGACCTGGCCAGACTGGCCGGCCTCTATCCGGCCGGAGTTATCTGTGAAATCATGAATGAAGATGGCTCTATGGCACGCCTGCCCCAGCTGGAGGCAATGGCGAAAAAGCACGGCATCAAAATTATCAGTATAGCCGACCTTATTGCCTATCGTCGCCGCCACGAAAAATTGGTGCATCAGGTGGCTACAGCCAGGCTGCCAACGAAATATGGTGATTTCACTGCCATTGCCTATAAGAGCGATATAGATGCCGATGAACACCTGGCTCTGGTAATGGGAGATATAACAACCAAGAAGACGGTGCTGGTTCGAGTCCACAGCGAATGCCTGACCGGTGATATCTTCGGCAGTCTTCGCTGTGATTGCGGTGAACAGGTAATACGGGCAATGAAAAGAATTGCCGAAGAAGGACGGGGTGTTTTGCTGTATATGAGGCAGGAGGGGCGGGGCATCGGCTTCCATAATAAGATCTGTGCTTATGAGCTTCAGGATAAGGGATTGGATACCGTAGAGGCTAATCTGTCGCTGGGCTTTGAGCCGGACCTGCGTGACTATGGCATCGGCGCCCAGATACTGGCTGACCTTGGACTGCACCGGATTCGGCTGATTACCAATAATCCCAAAAAGGTGATTGGTCTGGAAGGTTATGGCCTTAGAGTAGTGGAAACAGTCCCCATTATTGTACCGCCTAATCCGCATAACCGCCGTTACCTGGAAACAAAGCAGAAAAAAATGGGGCACCTTCTAAAAATTACGGATACACCTGACAATTAAAGATACCAGTAAAAACCGGTCCCTTCGGGGGAGTCTGTTTATAGGGCGAAGGGATAGTAATATAATTGCTGAAGGAGGTAATAATGGGCAAGTCTTTTGAAGGCATGCTGATTGGTAAGGGGCTGAAGTTCGGGCTGGTTGTTTCCCGTTTTAACGAGTTTATAACCAAGAAACTGCTTGAAGGAGCACAGGATGGGCTGCATCGCCATGGTGTCAGCGATGATGATGTAGATATTGCCTGGGCACCGGGCTCATTTGAGATTCCACTGGTGGCACTTAAGCTGGCGCGGGCTAATAAATACGATGCCGTTATCTGCCTCGGGGCGGTGATACGCGGTGGAACACCTCACTTTGAGTATATTGCCGCCGAATTGAGCAAGGGGATTGCCAGGGTAGCTCTGGAGACTGGACTGCCGGTTACTAACGGTGTCATTACCGCCGATACCCTTGAGCAAGCTATTGAGCGAACCGGAGCCAAGATGGGCAACAAAGGCTTTAGTGCTGCTGCCAATGCCATTGAAATGGCAAACCTGTTAAAGACCCTGGGTTAACGCTGCTGACGGTCATTTAGTCGATAATCTTGTAGACTTTGTCGCCACTTCTTACCCGGTCACTGACCTTGATACCGATGGCATCGCCTGCCTTAGCCTCGGTGACAGGTGCATTATTGATCTGTATTGAGTCTACAGTAAGTTCCATATCAGTGGTGTGACCTGAAATATGGATTCTGTCACCGACCTTTATCCCGGCTGTTAATTCAATGCCGGCAACCACCGGGTGGGCAAAAAAATCAGATACGCTGCCGATTTCTACCTCAGGCATCTGGCTGCCTCCTTCCCGCTTGTTTGGTGATAAGTATACGCCATACTTTTATTGGAATCAATAGCTTTAGACGAAGAATTAAGCCAATACTTTGACATACTTCTTTCAGTCTCATATAATAATCTTGATTTATTATCCGTCATAGAGGGTAGATTTGGCTAAAGAAAGAACGGGCGTCAAAGGGTGGGAGCAGATACAAAACAGTATTGAGAATTTGGAACGCCGCCTGGATATGTTAGACCGGCGTCTGGATGATATTGATTCGATGATTTCGGCAGTCATTGAAAGGGTTATGAACCAGCCGGTTAATATTGGTATAACCTGCCCCAACTGTGGTAAGAGCGTAGATATTACCCTCATAGGTAACAAGAAACCGCGCCCCTAGTCTTATTGATATTCCTGGAGAATACAATAAGAAATTATTGTATAAATATGTGCTGATGATAGGTAGAGATGGAGGCAGAATATGGAGATAGTTACCGCAATCAGCAGAACTCAATATGGCCTCTTTCGCTGGAGGTATGCGCTTGCCATACCCAAGAAAATTGCCCTAGCCCTGGGCATGGCTTGCCTTGTCGGGATACTGGCTCAGGTAAGGTTCTATATTCCATGGAGTCCGGTGCCGATTACCGGGCAAACCTTTGCCGTGCTCCTGGCAGGTGTTGTAATGGGCAGATGGTGGGGTGGCATAAGTGTGGCTGTATATGCCGCAATTGGCGCCGCCGGGGTTCCCTGGTTTGCCCCCCAGGCCGGGATGTCAGTATTTAGTGCCGGCGGCATTGGTCATCTTACCGGGGCTACGGGAGGGTATATAGCCGGCTTTATTGTGGCGGCTCTTTTCCTGGGCTACTTTACCGATAAATATGTAAGAGCACGCAGCTTTTTCAGTATGCTGGGGTTGATGCTCTTTGCAAGCCTTATTCTTATTTATCTCCCCGGACTCATCTGGCTTGGGGTATGGCTTGACTTTATAAGTAGTACACCGACCACTGCATCGGCTGTGATTGCAATGGGGGCGGCCCCCTTTATTGTGGGTGATATAATAAAGGTCGTAGCGGCGGCTGCAATAGCTCGGGCGATTACACCAAAAACGGACTATAGCCGTTAGTAACTTGCCGGTTGACTATTATAGAAACGCCGATTAAAATCATAGTGCTGGGGGCGGTTAGCTCAGTTGGTTAGAGCGCTGCGTTGACATCGCAGAGGTCACTGGTTCAAATCCAGTATCGCCCACCATACCGAACAATAGGCAGAACTCCCATTCTCTCCTCTGTTAAGCCATCCGGAAGCAAGGGAAGTGTATAGACAAGCCGTATCTCCTGCTGAGATACGGTTATTTCTTTAACGAAGCTTCGAATGAAAGCCCTTCTATCAGTTAGCAGGCCTTCGTCAAGCGTATGCCTGAGATCATTTACGTAGCTTTTAACCAGTTTCATATCAGCCAGTTCTACTTTTCTGTCCGACATGGCTAATTCAATTTCGCTTCTTCTGGTTAACAGCTTTTCCTGACGATCCCTTAATTCACGTATCCTTGGTGCCAGGTCATCAAGTTTAATCTTGCCTGTTTCAATAGCATCATACAGCTTGTCAAGACGAGCTGATATGCCATCCTCTTCCCTAGATAGAAGTTTCATTTCTTCATGATACTCTCTTGAAGCGCTATCTATTTGCTCATTTACCAGATATACCAACTTTCTTAGGTGCTTTTCAGTCAAGATATGCTCTTTAATCTTGTCGATTACCAGACCTTCAAACTTCCGGCTATTCAAATATCTGGAAGGACAAGCCCCAGCACCTCTCTTTTCTAACGTGCCACAAACATAGTAGGAATACTTACCGCTCTTGGCGTCCCTGCCGATGAGGGCTTTGTCACAGTAGCTGCAGCGGGCCAAGCCGCTCAGCAGAAACCGGCTAGTGGTTCTTCTGGGGTGAATTTTAACCGGCGTCCTTTCCTTGAGCACATCCTGTACTCGGTTGAATATATTACGGTCAACTGTAGCAGGAAAAGCATCCTCAACCCTGATGGGTTCCAGACCGCGCTTGCTGTTTTTGCCCCATACCCAAATACCGATGTAAATCTCATTGTGGAGTATGTGGTAGAGACCGGTCTTGTTCCAGCCTTTGTTGTTAGGACCGGGAATAGCCTTGTTATTTAACTCTCTGGATATGTCTATCAATCCTTTACCCTCTAGTATCTCATCGAATATAGTCTTAACTACGCGTGATTGGAAAGGAGCTACCTTAAGTTTGGTTCTCTCTTTATTACCATCCTGAACCTTGATCTTTTTATACCCATACGGCGGCCTAGCCGATAAGTAAAAACCCCTGGAGTCACTCTCCCGCATTCCCCGGGTTACCTCTTCACCAAGATTATTGGAGTAGAATTCATCCATACACTCGGTAATAGCCTCCATCAACATGCCGTGGGAAGAGTCATCGAATTTTTCCGTGATCGATATAACCTGGATGCCTTTTTTCTTGAGCATCGCCTTATTTACAATAGAATCCAATCGATTACGTGCGAATCTTGCTAACTTGTAAACTAGTATGATATCGAACGGTTTATCACTGCGCCGGGCCATTGCTATCATCTTTTTAAATTCAGGCCGGGATGAGCTCGTGCCGGTCTCGGCTGGATCAACAAATTCCCTAGCAATATGGAAGCCCTGTTTATTTGCATATTCTCTTAGTAATTTCAATTGGGCTGAAGTTGAAAGTTCTACATCCTGCTTTTCGGATGAAACCCTAACATAGATTGCAGCATTCATTGTACACCTCCTTCTTATTTAAGCCGGGCAGTAATCACAATGGCCGGGTATTACCCTTTTAAGTTTAATTATAGCTAGTTCGTCAATAATCCTGGTTCTAATTTCAGAACGATTTATAGTGTAGAGTTTCTGGATATTGCTTAATGTTTTCCAGCTTTTTATCTTGTTCCCGTGTTTGATTACTGCCTTCTTAATTCCACTTATATCATTATTTTTCACCTTTCCCATCTGGGAAAAGCCGCAGCTAAGGTTCGAATATTGATCATCAATTGGCTCTACCTTGAAACTATCTTCAATAGTCAGGCCACTATCTCCTGTTAACCATCGATCAAATTGGTGTTTAAAAAGGTCGATTGTTCCCAATAAAACCCCTTTGTATTGAAATACTCTCTCGGACTTGGTCGCTTTGTTCATGTAGTTTATTATTGCGGTATGGGCACCCTGGCGCAAGGCCTCGATTTCACTTAAGGTGTCGTTCCATTGCTTTATGTGAGTCCAAAGAGGGGCTTTCGGCTTATGTTGTTTTAGGGCTTTCCACTTATAGGGTTCGGTAAGGTCGAGGCTGACCTCTCTTCCGCTCATAACCGTTTCCTCGATTTTTACAGCAAGCTCGCAAAGGTCTTCATAGTGTTTCTCGAGCGCACCTCTAAGAACTGAAGCCCGGGCTTGATGAGCCTCCCTTTCCTGCTGGGCTTCTCTGATATGCTTCTTGATAGTACGGGAGTCATAATATTCCTTGGTAGAAATTTCCTTGATAGGAATACCCGACTCAATCTTTTCAAGCCATTCCCTACCTTTGCCAGGCGATATTCTAGGCTTTCTCTCCTTTTTCGTCATTTTGTTACCTCCTTAGTCGATAAATTATCTAAATTGTGCAATCAATACTATTTGTTTAATGCAATATCGTGTTACAAATACAACTATCAATGTCTTATGTTGGTTGACTAGTGTAATTAATAGTAATATTGTGTTTATTATACCAATGATAGAGATAAATGTCAATACCTCCCCAGAATCTTCAAAAGAAACCGAAGGTCTTCGCGTCCTGGCCAGACTTATCGCTAGAAAACACCTAAATACTCTTAATGAAAAGTACCAGCCACATTCTGGAAAAGATAGAAATGAAAACCTACCTCGAACCCAAAGAAATCAAAAAGCTTGAAGAAGCGGCTGGCTGCCTAAGGGACAAGCTTCTGATAAGGCTGTTGTACTTCTTAGCCTGCCGTATATCCGCAGTACTAACTATAACTACTAACGATATCGACTTCAGACAGGGAACTATCATCATCAAACATCTCAAAGAGCGCATCAAGCTATCTTGCCCCCATTGCAAGACAAGGCTAAGCAAGTCTAATAAGTACTGCCCGGGATGCAGCCGGAAAATAAGTGAGGCAACAAAGGAAAAACTCGAACAGCGACGCCGTCGAATCCTGCCGATTGATTCTGAAACTCTAAAGCTCCTACGGGAATACATCGATCGCGGTGGTCCGACTAATCGTAATGGCCGATTGATGATTTTCGGAATCAATCGGTTTAGAGCCTGGCAGATCGTAAAACAATGCGCCGAGAATGCAGGCTTATCCCGTTTAGTCAATCCCGAAACCGGCAAAGTGCATAACGTAAGCCCACATAGGTTGAGAGATGCATTCGCTGTTAACGCGGTAAAACATGATGACTCCGGAGACGGATTGAGGATGCTCCAGGAGCACCTGGGCCATCAAAGCATTACTACCACCATGAGGTACCGCAAGGTTGCTGGTGAAGAGCATAAGGACTGGTATAACAAGCTCTGGAATATAAAGGATAAAGACTAATGGTTATGCAACTCAAGCCACAAAGAGGTGGTTTTTTAAGACACTTCGGCTGCGCTTGGTTTATCCGGGAGTTTCTTTCCAGTAATGCACCTTACGGCTCATCGGCAATTGATCCAGCAGTCGGTGCACCCCAGGCGGATATCTTCTATTACTATAAGCATGCTCTTATCAGAGAAACAGCTATAGACAAAGCAACCAGAACTGAAGAGAGAAGAGCCAAGAAAGAGAAACGATCTATCAATCCCGATAAGATAGAGGAGCTCTACCAGAGATACCTAGCCAGGATGCCCTATAAAGCCAAAGGCTGCCGTTACCATTCATTCGTTACATATTTCGCAGTACTACAAAAGCTCAAGTGGGTAGAGCCTACAGGGATGGAAGAGCCATCTTCTTTTCAGGATAACTACCCCAAAGGACAGCCAAGAAAATACTTCCGTCTGACCGCTACCGGCATGGCAGCCCCCCCTATTCGCTTGGACTAATCCTCACAGAGTCCTCTACGGCTAATCTTTAAGGGTTACCCAAACTCCTGAAGACAATACCAGAAGCACCACAATAACCACAGAAGCTCTTAAGCTCCCTTACAAAACCCAATCCATTAACCACCTAACCCTTACACAATATCCCTATGTACATAACAAAAAGTGCAATACCACCCTTAACCAGAAGCCCTCATAACAGAGAGGAGCTAAATAAGCCTTATTAAGCCCTCTCTTATTGTGCAATTTCAACTGTCTCAGCTTTGAGGCTTCCAAATATCTCTTTTACCCCAAGTAATCCTAATCATGAAAATATAGGTTCGTTCTGTTAATGCACAAGAGTTCCTTTTGTGTGATGATGGTATTAGGCAATTTTGCTTTAGCACCTTAAAAACTGAATATCGGTCAGAGCCGAAACCTGAACGCTTGCCAGTAGTTATCGGGCAAATAAAATGCCCTAGCCAGTGATTAGCCGAGCTAGGGCAAATCTAACAAAGGCGGTAAGGCACAATGCTAGACTATGGCAAGTATATCAGTGTAGCTGATAGGTATCAACGCAAGGCAAAGTATCAGGATAGAGAGGACTTAAACCACGATATTATACTGGCTTTAGCCGAAGCCCAAAAAGCCAGAGACAATAACGGCGGCGGAAACCTATCCGATATAGCAATGCTACGGATTGCCTCTTATGAGTGCCAGAAGTATTGGCGGGCAATCAAACGACAGAGCAACATCTTTAGCCTTAATACCGAATTAAACAATGGAGATGGTAACACTACCGAGCTAATAGAGACGGTAGCCGATGATAGGGCAATTGACATTGAGGCTTGGATTGATGCCTCTGTATGGCTTCTAGGATGCCCGACAAGGCTGATTGAGATAGCCCGCAGCAGACAAGAGGGTAAGCCGTTAACCAACAAAGAACATCAATATCTCTGGCGATATAGACAAAAGAACAAAAAAGTCTTGTTTTAGCGTAAGATTTCACCTTCCCCAATGCCCTATATATAGTGGGAGCACCATATAGGCTAGCGAGACGCAGCTATATGGTAGCTTACTACTAGGTGAAGCCGATAGCCTTGCCCACTATCGGATAGCCAAAGGGGGTAAATAAAATAGAACAACTTAATATCGTGGGCAAGCGTTCAGGTAACGGATTTGTAGCTCATAAAGCTACGCTGGTAAA
>SDBS01006023.1_pt1 | contig 11807 bp, 9 predicted proteins | sample 2277091 | NCBI WGS metagenome assembly SDBS01 (sample SAMN10404972, study PRJNA504765) | marine sediment metagenome | isolation source: marine sediment core GS10_PC15, 163 cmbsf | place: Arctic Ocean: Southern Knipovich Ridge | collected 2010 | reverse complement strand
GATTCGGTCAGGTCCGGGGGCAGCTCGTCGCGGGCACCGGTAACCCCCGGGCGCGCTACCGCGTAGACAAAGCCCGTGGTGCACTCGATCATCTGCTGGATGCGCTCGTCGGGGGTTGTCGGCGCAACCAGAAACACCGTCGCCAGGCCGTGCTCAGCGGCGACCGCGCGCCACTGGTTACTTTCGCTGGGCGGCAGGTCCGAGACGAGCACGCCCTCCACACCGACGCGGGCGGCCTCCTGGGCGAACTCCTCCAGCCCATACTGCAAGACGGGGTTGTAGCAGGTCATAATGATCAGGGGAATCTGCGTCCGCTGCCGGATCTGCGCGGCACAGTCGAAAACGCCCTGCACAGTAGCGCCACGCTCCAGGGCCCGCTGCGAGGCCGCCTGAATAGTCGGACCGTCGGCAAGCGGGTCTGAGTAGGGGATGCCCAACTCGACGATGTCCGCACCCGACTCGGCCAGTGTCGTGACGAGGTTCACCGTCGTCTCCAGACTGGGGTCACCGGCGGTGACGTATACGATCAGCGTGCCGCGGCCTTCTTGCCGGTTCGCGGCGAAGGTTTGCCGGATGGCGTTCATTAGTGTGTGTTTCTCCTTCAAGCGGAGCCAACTCCTTGGTCTCGCCTATCGAGTGCTCCCGGAACAATCAACCTACAAAAGCCCCTTCACCTCCGCGGCGTCCTTGTCACCGCGACCAGACAGGTTGATCACCACAATCTCGTCGTCCGCAAACTGCCCGGCCCTCTCCAGTGCCCACGCGATCGCGTGAGCGCTCTCCAACGCCGGGATCAGGCCCTCCAGCTCGCTCAAGCGGCGGAACGCGGCCAGCGCCTGCTCGTCGGTGACCGATTCATAGCGCGCCCGGCCGGTATCGCGCAGATAGGCGTGCTCCGGGCCGACGCCGGGATAATCCAGGCCGGCGGCAACGGAGTGAGCATTGATGATCTGGCCGTCGCCGTCCTGCAGGATATACGACGCTGCGCCGTGCAGCACGCCGAACGTCCCGGCGCACAGAGAGGCACCGTGCTCTCCCGTGTGCAGGCCCCGGCCCGCCGCCTCCACGCCGATAAGCTCCACACCTTCGTCCGCCAGGAACGGATAGAACAGCCCGATCGCGTTGGAGCCACCTCCGACACACGCCACCAGCTTGTCGGGCAGGCACTCCTCCTTCGCCAGAAGCTGCTCCCGCACTTCTTTGCCTATCACGCTCTGGAAATCCCGCACCATCGTCGGGTACGGATGCGGGCCGCACACGCTGCCCAGAAGATAGTAGGTGTCCTCCACGTTGGCCATCCAGTCACGAATGGCTTCATTCAGGGCGTCCTTGAGCGTGCCTTTGCCCGACTCAACCGGCTCAACCTTCGCCCCGAGCAGTTCCATCCGGAAGCAGTTGAGCGCCTGGCGGCGGATATCCTCAACGCCCATATACACCACCGTCTCCAGGCCGAATAGCGCGCCCACGGTCGCCACCGCCACACCGTGCTGCCCCGCGCCAGTCTCAGCGATCAAGCGGGGCTTGCCCATCCGGCGGGCCAGCAGCACCTGGCCCAGACAGTTGTTGAGCTTGTGCGCTCCGGTGTGGTTCAGGTCCTCGCGCTTCAGGTAGATACGCCCACCGCAGACTTCGCTAAGCCGCTGGGCAAGATACAACGGCGTAGGCCGGCCCCCGTAGTCACGGAAGTAGTAGTCCAGCTCACGGTGAAACGCTTCGTCGGCCTTGGCCTCGGCGTAGCATTGCTCGAGCTCCGCCAGCGCGGGCATCAGCGTCTCGGGAACATACTGCCCGCCATATTCCCCAAACCGACCGGGCTTTTGCTCAGTTGCAGTGACCATTGCAAAGCTCACTTTCGTTATGTCAGCATTATGGGAGAAGCATCCCTGGCCTGACTCCACATGTATTGCCGTAGGAGCGGCATCCTTGCCGCGACGCCTATCGGGCCAGGGATGGCCCTCCTACGGTGGTGTACATGCCCGTACCGCCGGTGCTACGACACACGAACTGTCCCCGCCAATTAAGTCTTCTTCTTGGGCACACCGACAAACTGCCGGCCCGCCAGGTCAATCTGGTCGCTCTTCATCAGCGCCGTCCCTACCAATACGGCATCTACACCGGCTGCGGCCACCCGCTCGACATCCTCATGACTCTGAATACCGCTCTCGCTGACGAGCAGTGCTTCTTGCGGAGCCAGCGGAGCGAGGCGTTCCGTGGTTGCCAGGTCAATCTCCATTGTGGACAGATCCCGGTTGTTAATCCCAATAACCTGTGCACCGATCTCTGCCGCTTGGGCCATCTCCGCTTCATCGTGCACCTCCACCAGCGCCGTCATCCCCAACTCACGCGTTAAATCATGCAGCGCCCGCAGCATCTCCGGCTCGAGGATCGCAACGATCAGCAGCAGCGCATCGGCCTCCAGCGCCCGCGATTCGTAGATTTGATACTCCTCTATGATGAAGTCCTTGCGCAGAATCGCCAACGGGATACGGCCTTTGGCGCGCGCGACGAAGTGGGGAGCACCCTGAAAGTAATTCTCCTCGGTCAGCACGCTGATGGCCGAGGCTCCAGCCGCCACGAAATCCTGAGCGATTGCCCGTGGGTCAAACCAGATCATCGGGAACTCGCCCTCAGACGGGCTGGCCCGCTTGATTTCGGCAATCAACGCCACCTCCGTGCCCCGCAGCGATGCGGCAAGGTCCCGCGTCTCCGGCAGCCCCGCGAGCTTATCCTGAAGCATCACCAACGGACAATCCCTCTTGGCGAATTGCAGCTCGCGGCGCTTGCTTGCCACGATCTCGTCTAAGATGATAGGGGAGTCCACTACCAACCAACCTCTTCTCCGAATCATGCTGATTTGGACAGCTCACAGAGCTGCTCAAGCTTCGCTACGGCGGCGCCGCTGGCAATTGCTTCGCCAGCCTGCGCCATCCCTGCGGGGATGTCTTCGGCCATGCCGCCCACGTAAATCGCGGCACCAGCATTAGCCACCACGATATCATAACGCGCTCCCGGCCTTCCCTGCAAGACCTCCATAAGCATTTGCGCCGACTCTTCGGGCGTGCCGCCGCAGATATCCTCTGCTTTCGCCGGGGCCAGGCCCAGGTCCTCCGGTGTCAGCGTGTAGGTTCGCACCTGGCCGGCGGCCAGTTCGGCCACCGCCGTCTCACCCAGCGTCGAGAGCTCATCCAGGCCGTCGCGACCATGCACGACGAGCGCCCGCTGCGTGCCCAGTTGCTTCAGGGCTTCCGCGACCGGCTCGACCCAGTCCTCTGCGAAAACTCCGAGCAGTTGATGCTTCGCATCCGCGGGATTCGTCAGCGGGCCCAGCAGGTTGAAGACCGTACGAATGCCCATCTCCCTCCGTGGGCCAATCGCATACTTCATGGCCGGATGCAGATTCGGTGCAAACAAGAAACCGATGCCGATCTGGTCAAGGCAGTCGGCCACCACATTGGCATCGAGGTCAATGTTGACGCCCAAGGCGACCAAGACATCGGCGCTGCCACAAGCGCTGGAGACCGAGCGATTCCCATGCTTGGCGATGGGAACACCTGCCGCAGCGGCGACCAAGGCCGCACCTGTAGAGACGTTGAACGTATCCAGCGCATCGCCGCCCGTGCCACAGGTATCTACCACGTCAGCCCGCGTGGTCTCGATCGGGACACAGTGGCGGCGCATCGTCCGGGCAAAGCCACAGATCTCGGCGGGCGTCTCGCCCTTCATCCGCAGGGCCATCAGGAACGCGCCGATCTGCGCCTCGGTCGCCTGGCCAGTCATGATGTAGTTGAGGATGTCCTCCCCCTCAGCAGCGGTGAGGTCTTCGCGTCGCGACAGCTTCTCCAGCGTCGGTGCGAACATGGTATTCGCCTCCGTGGCCTGTGGACTCTCAGTCCGTACCCAACCGGCTGCTTCCGGTCAGCTTCAGGAAGTTAGTGAGCAAGTCCATACCCACCGGCGTCATCACCGATTCGGGATGAAACTGTACTCCCTCCACAACGTACTCCTTGTGGCGCAAGCCCATTATTTCACCCTCTTCGGTCTGGGCACTGACCTCCAGACAATCAGGCACCGTACCAGCTTGGACGATCAGCGAGTGGTAGCGCACCGCCTCGAACGGGTCCGGCAAGCCCGCGAAGATAGTAGCGCCGTCGTGATGGATTGGCGAGGTCTTACCGTGCATTAGCCGGTCAGCCGGCCCTACCGTTGCCCCGAAGACCTCCCCGATGGCCTGATGCCCCAAGCAGACACCCAGAATCGGCACCCGGCCAGCGAGCGCCTCGACCAACTCGCACGATATACCCGCGTCGCCTGCTTTGCCCGGGCCGGGCGAGATGACGATGCGATCCGGCTGCATCTGCTCGATCTCGGCAAGCGTGATCTTGTCGTTGCGATACACCTCCACCGCCTCACCCAGATAGGCCAGATACTGATACAGGTTATAGGTGAACGAATCGTAGTTGTCAATCAGGATGGTCATAGCAGCCCCTCTTCGGCCAGCCGCACCGCTTCGAGCAAGGCTTCGGCCTTCGCCATGGTCTCGTCGTATTCACGGTCGGGGTCCGAGTCGGCGACGATCCCGCTGCCCACCTGCAGGTAGGCGGTATCGCCCTTGACTACGAAGGTGCGCAGGGTGATACAGGTGTCCATCGCGCCCGAGAAGCTGAAATAGCCAACCGCCCCACCGTACGGCCCGCGTCGGACTGGCTCAAGCTCCTCGATGATCTCCATCGCGCGGATCTTGGGCGCGCCGCTGACGGTGCCGGCCGGAAAGGCCGCCCGCACCACATCGAACTGATCCTTGTCCGCGCGCAGCTTACCCCGCACGTTGCTGACGATGTGCATTACGTGGGAGTAGCGCTCGACGGTCATCAGCTCGTCCACCTCCACGCTGCCCGGCTCACAGACCCGCCCTATGTCGTTGCGGTGCAGGTCCACCAGCATGATGTGCTCGGCGCGTTCCTTTTCGTCAGCCAGCAACTCTTCTTCCAGTTGCTGGTCTTCAGCTTTGCTCGCGCCCCGCCGGCGCGTGCCCGCAATGGGCCGCGTAATGACCTCGCCCCTATCCTCGCTGACCAGCACCTCCGGCGAGGCCCCGATGATCTTCAAGTCATCGAAGCTAAGATAGAACATATAGGGCGAGGGGTTAATCGCGCGCAGGGCCCGGTACAGGTCGAAGCTGTCCACGGTTATCCTGGCGCTCATCCGGTGCGAAAGCACCACCTGGATGATATCGCCGGCGGTAATGTACTGCTTCGCCTGGGCCACCGCGGCGCGGTGCTCGGCACGAGTCATTGTCGAGGGCAGCGCCGTCGGATCATCGGGGATACCACCTTTGATGGCCGGCTGAGGCGAAGGCGCTACCGGCTGGCGTAGTCTGGCAATTACCTCTTCAATCCGCTCAGTCGCCTCCCAGTAGGCCACCTGGGGGTCGCCGTCAATGTGGGCATTCGCCAGCACGCGGACGCGGTTGAGCACATGGTCGAACACGACCAGTGTGTCGGTGAGCATAAAGCAGCAGTCCGGCAGCTCCAGGTCATCCGGGCTCGTAGCGGGGAGTTGCTCGAAGAAGCGGACCATATCGTAGCTGATGTAGCCCACCGCTCCACCCGAGAACCGCTCCCAGTCCGGCGGACTCACGAACTGATACTGACCAAGCAACTCGCGCAGCTTGTCGAGGGGATCCTGCCCCTCGCTCAGCGTCTCGCGCGTTTCCTCACCGTCGGTCAGGGTAAACACCTCATTACCCTCACTGCGAAAGAGCCGGTCGGGGCCGGTGCCCAAGTAGGAGTAACGCGCGATATTCTCGCCGCCGGTTACGCTCTCCAGCAGGAAGGCGTAGCCGCCGTCAGCCGCGCGCAGCTTGAGGAACGCCGAGATCGGCGTCTCCTGGTCGGCTACTATCTCGCGATAAACCGGGACGAGATTCCCCCGCGCGGCACGCTTCATAAACTCGCTCAGGTCGGGCGTGTACATATTCATCGGACCTTTCCTGCAGCTAATATGCTTGGCCAAAAGCCAGGCCATCGGTTAGAGCCGCCGGTACTCCTGGCGCCCAGGAGCACCGCGGGCAGACTCCCGACTGCGTTGTATGCATGGTTCCCGCGGCCATGTTATCACCTCCCGAGCTTCCGATCTGTGCGGACTCCCGACTGATGCGCCTGGGCGACCTCCGTCGCCGTTGCCTTCGCTCTCCCGCTCCGGCTGGCACTTATCCGGGCTATCCGCTCGGGCTTAGTCGGCGTGCCAGGGCGACCTCCGTCGCCCCTTCCGACGCTCTCCGACGCCGGCTGGCGCCCCGACATTTCTGCCCTTCCCCGTGTTGTCAAAAGAAAAATGGCGAGCTGCGCTGGGTCTGCGCTGGCCCGCCACTCAAAACGACAATCGCGGGCCGAGTTCTGTGTGAACTGACCCGCGTCTTTTGCTGTCTACTTGTGTTCAACTGCTGACACGCGCTGGGGTCAGTTCACGAGGTGAACCAATACCACCAGCTAAACCAAACTCGGCCCGGCGTGTCAGATTTCATCTTGGATGGTAGTATAACGATTCCTGTCGGGCTTGTCAAGAGCCGCAGGCATTATTTCCTACCCCATGCCAGTCGGCCTATTTCTTTTGGGCCGCAGGAGGAATTTGGCACGGCCATCAATAATGTAATTGCGGAGGCACAATAATATGGCTGTCGAGCTTAAGATCTGCGGGCTGACAACGCTGCCCGATCTGCGCGTGAGCGAAAGCATCGGCGCGGATTACGTAGGCATGGTCGTGGAGGTACCCTACTCGCGGCGTCCCATCACCCGCTGGACTGCCGAACTTATGTGCCGAGCCGCCCGCGCTCGCCCCGTGCTGGTGGTGGCACAGCAGCCGCTTGACCAACTGGTTGAGATAGCTCGGCTGTGCTCCCCCTTTGCTCTGCAAGTCCACGGCGATGAATCAACTGAGCGAATCGGCGAGCTTGTCAAGCGGCTTACAGATGATACCGAAATCTGGCGGGGCCTGGCTGTAGCTCCTGACGGCGAGGAGCAGCCCCGGTCTGTCGAGGATAGCGTGACGCTAATTCAAGAGCTTGCCGAGGCGGGCGTCACGCGCATCGTGCTGGATACTCGCGTCAAGGGCGAGATGGGCGGCACCGGCGTTACCTGCGACCGGCCGACCGCTGCGGCTATCATCAAAGATAGCCCGCTGCCGGTGATGCTGGCCGGTGGACTAGGGCCAGATAACATCGTCGAAGCAATTGCAGCCACCAAGCCAGCCGGCGTGGATATGGCCACAGGCGTCGAATCCAGCCCCGGCCGCAAAGACCCCCGCAAGCTGCGGGCGCTGGCGGCTGCCCTGCGCCAGCACACGGCTTAGGAGCTGCTGCGTGTACGGATGCAGCGGCTCGCCGAGCACGCGCTCGGTTGGTCCCAGCTCCATAATCTGGCCCCGGACGAGCACAGCCAGCCAGCGCAATTGTGATGGCCAGCACACCAAGCACCGGGACAAGTATCTGGGCTTTGGCAGTGCGCACTGTCATCATTGCACCGATTCACAAAGGGTGACGCCAGGGCCACGATTGGGTGTTACCATTCTACGATATGTGCCACACGAAGTCAACAGCTACTCTGGTAAGGCCGCAATATTGCAGAGGAATATGAGGCGTGTAGGTCGAACTGCTACCCGATGCGAACGCGAACGGGTCCCCTGGCGTTCACGGCCTGTCACTCTCGCGAGACAGGAGGACTTCCCTAATGCACAGACTACGCTGTTTCCTCAACATCATGCTGATGGTCTTGCTGCTCGCCCTCCCTGGCGGGCAGGCAGCGGTATGGGCCGGCCAGTATATGACCATCCTGCACTTCAACGACTACCACGGTCATCTCGAGCCCTTTGAACGGGACGGCGCCTCCGTCGGGGGAATGGCTCGTATCGCTACGGCAGTCGAGGAAGTTGAGGACTGGAACGACGACCACGATGTCATTACTCTACTGCTGAGTGCAGGGGACGTTCTGCAGGGCACGGCGATGTCCACCATGTTTCGCGGGGAGCCCGACTTCATCTGCCTGAACATGCTTGGCACTGACGCGATGTGCCTGGGCAATCACGAGTTCGACTTCGGTCAGGAGGTTCTGGCAGAACGGATCAAGCAGGCCCACTTCCCGCTGCTGGCCGCTAACGTTATCCGCAAGGAGTCCGGCCTCGGGCTTACTCCCTATTGCCATGTGATCGAGCTGCGCGGTGTCAAGGCCGGGATCTTTGGCTTGACCACCGCCGACACTCCCACTACCACCGCGCGGGACAATGTGCCGGGACTGGAGTTCCGCGACCCAATTACGACGGCCCGAGAGGTGATCAGGTTCCTCGACGGGAAGGCCGACTTCATCATCGCCCTGACCCACCTGGGCCTTGATGTTGACCTGGAGCTGGCCAGGGCAGTTCCTGAGATTGATCTCATCGTCGGCGGGCATAGCCATACGGTCGTGGAGGAGCCGGTCCAGGTTGGCAACACGCTGGTGGTCCAGGCGGGCGAGCACGGGATCCACCTGGGGCAACTGGATATGTATGTGGAGGATGGCGACGTAGCCAAGCATCGCGGCTTTCTGCGCCTCATCGGCGACCGGATCGCCCCCGACCCGCAGATAGACGCGCTGGTTGCCCGCTACGCCCGGGAGGTCGAAGACCAGCTCGGCGAGGTCATCGGAACGGCAGCGGTCTACCTCGAAGGCGAGCGCGAGGCGGTGCGCAGTCGCGAGACCAATCTGGGCAGCCTGCTGTGCGACATCCTGCGCGAGTATGCGTGTACCGACATTGTAGTGCTCAACGGCGGCGGCATCCGCGCGCCGATAGCCCAGGGGCCGATCACCGCCAGGGATGTGCTCACAGTGCTGCCCTTTGGTAACGACATTATCAAGGTCACCCTAATTGGCCGGCAGGTCCAGGAGATGCTCGACCGCTCGGCCTCTCTATCTCCCGGCGACGGCGGATTCCTGCAGGTGTCGGGCCTGCGTTTCCGCATCGAGGGCGGCAAGGCCGTGGATATCAGCGTCGGCGACCAGCCCCTGGACGCGGCGGGCGAGTATACCGTCGCCACCACTGACTTCCTCTACACCGGCGGCGATGGTTACACTATGTTCGAAGAGGGCAAAGACCCCTATCCTTACCGCGTGCGCCTCAGCGCAGTGGTTATCGAGGCTTTTCGGGAAATGGGCACGGTACAAGCTGAGGTTGACGGCCGCATAGCTCGTTAGCAAAGGCACCTAAGCCCGGACACCGGATTCGACACTGTGCAGGAGCAAATCCCCGTACGTGCCACGAAGAATCCAACAAAACCATTGACAAACACTAATCATGCGAGTATGATTAGTATGCTGAGTCATACTGGCGACTGCCAGCACGTCGGCGGAGAAAGACGGCGATGAGAATGAAACCAGATTGCACAGACCTTGATGAATTGTTCTATGGCACCGTCACCGTGGGCGAACGCGGCCAGATCGTGGTTCCCGCTCAGGCCCGGGAGGATTTTGATGTTAACCCGGGCGACAAGCTGCTGGTCTTCAGTGACCCGCACCGAGTAGGCCTGGTGATTGTGAATGTCAGCAATGTCGCGTCGATTATGGCACAGATGGAGCAGGCCCTGGCACGCATGCGCCAGGAGCTGAGCGACGTGCCGGACGAATCCGAGTAGTGTGCAGGGAGACGCGATGGGTAACAGAGCAAGCCTTTGGGCAGGTTGCGTGACTGTGTTGATTGCTCTTGGTGGGTGGACGGCCGCCGCCGCCCAGGAAGCGCCCGGTGAGCAGAAGCAGCCATTGGTGCTGACTCTGGACGACGCCGTCCAGATGGCACTGGAACGCAACTACGATCTGCGAATCGCCGATTCAAGAACCCAGGAGGCACAGGCGGCCTACGGCGCGGCGGCGGCAGCAGACCGGCTTCAGCTCACCTTCGAGGGCGCGTATTTGCGGCTGGGACCGGTTACGTCATTCGAGGTGCCTACGCCCACAGGTCCCGAAAGTATTGAACTAGGCTCCGACAAGATGTGGAACTACGGCGTCTCGGCCTACCAGTCGTTGTACAGCGCGGGGCGTAACCGGGCGCTACGCGCGCTGGCGCGGGCCGGGTCGGCGAGTGCCGAGCTCAGTGAGGCGACGGCGCAGCGCCAGATCGCGCTCGTCACCACGCAGCTATTCTACGGAATAGTCCAGGCTGAGGGTCTGCTGCGAGTGGCGGCGCAGGATGAGCGGCGAGCCGCCGAACAACTGCAAATAGCCGCAGTGCGCGTTAGGGCTGGCGCCGCGCCGCAGTTTGACCAATTACGCGCTGAGGTCGAAGTGGCCAATGCTCATCAGGCGGTAATCACAGCAGAAACCGCAGTCGCAACCGCCAAGAGCCAACTTCAGAACCTCCTGGCCATTGACGTGGCCGACCCGATTGAGATTCAGGCGCAGGGTGAAATCGCTCCCCTCACCCCGGAACCGTACGCCTGCCGCGAACTGGCCAGCCAGACCCGGGAGGAGATCAAGATTGCTGCGCAGCAGGTGGCGATGGCCGAGCACAGTGTGAGGCTGGCGCGGGCCGCGGGGAGAGTCAATCTGGGAGCAATTGCTGCGTACACCCAACAAAATGCGAGTGGCTTCAGCGAGGACTACGCGTGGTCGGTGGGGGTCCAGGCGTCAAAGCCGATCCTCGACGGCGGCAGCTCCCGTTCGCAGCAGCGCCAGGCCGAGGAGCAGGTCAAGCAGGCCCATCTGCTTGGGCAGCAGACCACCGAGTTAGTCGCGCTGGACGTCTGGCAGGCGATTCTGGCTCTTGACGAGGCCAGAGCCAAGCTGGCCAGCACCTCGAAGACAATCGAACAGGGCGAAGAGGGGTTGCGGCTGGCCGAACTGCGCTACGAGGCGGGGGCAGGCACACCGGTGGAGATCACCAGCGCGCGGACTGCCCTGACCGCTGCCGAAACCAATCACGTGAACGCTATCTTTGCCTATCGGATCGCCGAAGCCCGGCTGGCGCGGGCTGTGGGCGTAGCTGTTGGTAAGTTGCCGGTTAGCGAACAATAGACTCGGAGATGAATTCGATGAGCAGCCCATTGCATAAGAAGATTGCTGTCGTGGTAGTGGTCGCGGCGGTCGCGGCGGGTACCTGGTGGGCAGTACGCGCCTACTCCACGCGCCAGAAGGCGCAGATGGCGGCTGAGTTGGCCAAGCAAGAAGTAAGTGCAGTGGCGGTGATGGAGGCCAAGCGCGGGGGCATCGAGCGCAGCCTGGTGTTTACCGGAAGCCTGGAGGCCGACAATCAGGCGGGAGTGGTCTCGAAGATCCCGGGCAAGGTCAGCCGCGTCCGCGTAGCGGAGGGCGATTTCGTGCGGCGCGGGCAGTTGCTCGTCGAGCTTGAGCGGGCCGATCTGCTCGCCCAGCGCAAGCAGGCCCAGGCCGGCGTCCAGGCCGCCGAGGCGCGCCTCAAGCAGGCCCAGACGGGCGAGGAGCTCCAAGATGCTCAGACTGATACCGGCCTGGAAACTGCTGAGGCAGCTCTGCACGCCGCCCAGGCCCGGCGGGAGCAGACCCGGGTTAATCTAGCTCTGACCGAAAGCCAAACAGGGTTAGGCGTGGAACAGGCCCAGGAGCAGCTTCGCCAGGCCCAGGCCGCGCTGCAGATAGTCGAGACGGGAGCCCGCGAGCAGGAAGTTGAGATAGTACGCCAGGCGGCCCAGCAGGCGCAGGCCAACTTCGATGCCGCGGCCACCAACCTGGAACGAGCCCGCAAGCTGCTGGCGGAGGGCGCTATCTCCCAGCAGCAGTTTGACGGTGCCCGGTTGCAGTTTGACACTGCCC
>SDBS01006022.1_pt1 | contig 11807 bp, 15 predicted proteins | sample 2277091 | NCBI WGS metagenome assembly SDBS01 (sample SAMN10404972, study PRJNA504765) | marine sediment metagenome | isolation source: marine sediment core GS10_PC15, 163 cmbsf | place: Arctic Ocean: Southern Knipovich Ridge | collected 2010 | reverse complement strand
TACCTTCTGCAATCTTTTTTCTACCATGAGAGACAGTACCAATGGGCATCTTCTTTCCTTTTCTCAATATTACAAGTTTCATTTTTACTCCTTTTCTAATTTTAACTTCATGAAGGCCTAACTCTTGATCGCACAGAAGAAGGTCGCGCAGTAGAAATTGGCGAAGGCCCACGTCGTTTTGGTCGTGCGGAAGGAATAGCCCGCTTTTGTGATGGTGGAGCTTTATTTAAAAACTCAACTGCATCGGCTAACAGAAAGCGCTTCTTTCCCTCTGGTGAAGGAGCGTTTCCCATCTTTGCTGCTGTTTTTGTAGGATCCCAACCGGTATCAAGAGCTTCATGTACAACCTTTGAGTTAGCAGACGTCATACTACGTGCTGTATTCTTTATAGTAAACATTGCGACAGGACTTACACTCGGCTTTTTCGATACAGTACTCTTTTTACTCGTTTTCTTTTTAAACGACTCACGAACAAGATGAGCCCACCTCAGCTTTCTATTGAGGGAGGTATAAGTCTTAGGTGTTGATCGTAACAAAGCTTGCTTCTCTTTAAATAGTGCCTTCATATCAGCATTATCAGGATCTTTTTCCATTTTGCTACGTAATGAATATAGACTCTCTTGTAGCTTGCTTTTTAATTCGTTAATTTTTTTTATAGCGTACATAGAAGGCTCAGCAACAGAAACTTTCTTTTTTTCACTGCCTTCGCCTTTACCCTTACCAGCAACTTTCCTCCAACCTTTTGCCGTCTTAACAAAACCGCCTGGAGAAACATAACCGACAGGCCTAACCCGACCTTTATGCAGAATTACCAGTCTCATATATAATACCATCCTTTCGCTTTCTTAAAGCGTCTTTTACTTGCTGCACTGAAACAGATGCCATCTCCGCGATTCTCTTTACACCTTTACCTTTATTATACTGAAAAAAACACTTCTCAGTAAAGCTCATCTTTTTATAAAGCTCTTTTAAGTCTGCAGAAGTAATCAAAGTAGAGTGCCCTTTCTCTCCCGCTATCTTTTCAACTTGATCAGGCGGCACTACAGAATAGGCAGTTGCGCCCATTGAATCAAATCGTACACTAATTAATTTCTCTTCTACATCAACCCACTGTACGTAACCATCAAACTTGCCGTTTGTCCTAACACAGTCACCCACAAAAAATCTAAAGCCGCAAATCAATAACTTCTTGTCTCTCATCTCGTCTCCTATTATCCCTTTGAGCAACTCGGCAAGCCTCTCCTTAGTAAACTTTGCTATCCCCCATCCTTTTTGGTGTAAAAGAACAGACACAGTAAAATGCTTTGTAATCTCTTTTACAAGAAGCGAACTAAGTTGCATCTAATAGACCTTACGCGAGCTGAGAAGGTTTTAGTACAATAATCGACTTATTTAAATGCGCCATTTTTTTGTAGATAGCAGAAATATAGGCATAGTTGCCAGCATGCCCCTCCTTAGTTGCTTGCCCTTTGCCCTGCTCCACTTTTCTTCGTCAACTGCATGTCCTAAAATTGTCTTAGGCATAATCGTACTCCTTAAAAAGGCAGCAAGTAAAAATAAATCAGGAGAGAAAGGAGGTTCAAAAAACTCTCGTTACTTGCTGCCTAAAAATAAAAAAGCAGAAATGTGAAAAACGCTCAGCCGCCCTAAGCTGAGTAAAAACCAACATCTCCGCTGTTCCTCCCTATTCTTTCCAAGAAGGAAAAAGCGTGTAGAACGTAGCTTGTTCTGTAGGAGAACGTAATGCAACAAAGTAACGTATGATAGTCCTCATTTCATCGAACTCCTTTTTGCTTACTGAAGATGAACTCTTTTTCTTTTCTACTTTGTCCATCTTCTCTGCTGCCGCTTTTTCTAATGCTGCTTTCTCTTCTTTTGTCTTCTTGTCTACTGATAATGCCATTTTCTTCCTCCATCACAGTTTTATTATATTAAGCTTACCACAATGAGAACACCACAACGTAGTTATTCCACCATTGCACGAAACAAAATTACCTTCTTCAACTTGCTTGTATGCATTAAACATTTTACCACAACACTCGCATCTCATCTCATCCTCGAAGCTTCTTCATTAACATGTCATTATATTTCTCGAAACCAAGTATGTAATCCAACCAAGAACATTTGCAATTTCCACTCCAAGCTACTTTGCCGTTACGCCTTACTAACAAATAATGCCATTTCTCCAACTCAACGTCATACACCATTCCCGTGTATTGTACCTTCTGTGGCCAATACATCCTTAACGCACTTCTGCAAAAGTGTTTGAACTTCGATTTGCATATATTTATAATCCATACATCATGATGTGCTTGATAAGTACCATTAGGAAAAGAAAAAGTCTTTCCTTTATTCAACTGCTTCATAAAGGAAGGTATTCTTCCTATCTTAACAACAAGCTCGGAAAGGTCTGCCATCATCCTATCAGACGACGTAAAAAGGACAGCTCTTCTGTTTTTAGTACTAAAAGATTTACTGCCCGTGTCCCTATACCTATTACCATCTCCTCGTATATAGGTAAACAAGAACAATTTTATCAATCGACTTGAACAGCCTTTAATAAATGCAGGAATGTACTTTTCATACGACTTTACTTTATGCCACTCTTTGAATAATTCAATTACACCAACGTCGAATATATACAAAGCTGACTTACCTACTTTTAGTCGAGAACCAAACTCTCTCAAGTCCTCAGCTACTAACGTTGGATCCTTCTGAGCAATGCTCAACTGCCACCTATCATTTCTTGAAATGCTTACCGACCCTTCTGAAAGAAACCATCCCCACAACTTAACATAGCTTTCTACAGAAACATTAGCCTTCTGAGCTTCTCTTGTTACATCTTTATCACTACCAGTCCAAATAGAAACGGCCCTTGGCAACTTGAACTCGTGCATGGTAAGCAGTTCACTTGCCGCAATTGCTCTTAACTTGTCTTTATCATTTGTAGTAGAAAAAAGCATATTGTGATCTGGCGTAACCATCAAATCATAATTTCGTCCTTTAAAGTGAATCATCTCTCCCTCATACTTATACTGCACTCTCTTAACAAAAGGGACAAAGCCTACTTCTCTACTCTCAGGATTAATTGCCATTATTAGATCTTTATCAAGAACATCTTTAAACAGCTTCCAACCACTATTTGTTAGCACTTCTGTTTTATTATCATAACAATGAGGATGAGACGGAATACAAATCCACCAGTCTGCTCTACTTCTTCCAACATTATTCTTACCAGGCCAAATAGCAGTGTACTCTGTTCCCTCAATTGTAATCTTATCACTGCCACCTTTAGGAGGTCCTTTTAATAAAACTACAACGGCTCCATCAATACGCTCTCGACAAAACAAACACGCCTCTCCTACTGCAACGCCTTGTAGAAAAGTATTTTCATCTGCAGCTTGCTTTTGTAACTTTGTAGACAGAAAACCGTCAGTCACGTTATATGCATGTTCAGTCTCTGCGATTTTTCGCCAGTCCTTATTAAGATCAGCAAACTTATCAAATAAAGCTTCTTCTAATTGTTTTGACGACCACTCATTTTTTTCTGCTTCGATGATTTGTTGTAATATTCCTTTTCGAGCTCTCGCTGTAAGATCTGTTATATACTCTGCTGCATTCAACTCAGCCCAGTTAACAATATTATTTAAAAAGTCATCTTCTGATTCTGTTGCTAACTTGAATGCAGAATCGATCTCGCTATACGGAGTTGTTATCCTCTCCTCAGGTGGCATCGTTTCAAGAATCTTACCAAGAGCAATCGCTCGCTTCGCTATATATTCGTCTTGATCATGGAAGGTGTATTTTAATACCTTGTCGAGACTTTTTTTAATATCCTTCCACTCTCGCTTTGTCAAAAGCTTTCCAGTCTTCGGGTTTATTCTAACCTTTCCTAATTTGAATGGATCAAGTTCTTTTGCTTTGCTCATCGTAGAAAGCCACTGGCTGCAAATAGATCTAAAAACTTTATACAGCAATTTGTCCATTCGATCGTGCATTAACTTTTCAACATCGCGAATAGACTGATACAGAGAATATTCCTTCTTATCCGATTGCTCAATTTTAAAATGTAGCTTAAAAGCCTTTGCTAATATCTCTACAGTTTTAGCAAACTTTTCCTCTGAGTACTCATCTACTTTTTCAACTACAATATTAATCACTTAAGCTCTACAACCCCCTGCTTCCATATATAAACATATTTAAACTATCATCGTTTCGGACCTCTGCGACCTACATTAAGAGGTCCAGTACGTCCATGTGGAAATCCTTCGTACATCTCCTTTAGAGCTTTTCTTTCCTTTGCAGACTTCATCTTCGAATATTCTTTCGTCATCGTAACAAAAGCTTTCTCCGTTTCTTTGTTTGTAGGATCCGCTGCCAGCTTCGCTCCTAAGCTACTAACCACATATTGTACGTGTCCTAAAGAAGTTACATCAAGATACTTGTCTCCATTAGCTTCTTTCTTCCACTCAGCATGTCCTGCTTTTACTATGCCATCGTAGCTTCGTCTCTGATCACGAGTAAGCTTATGTTGATAAATCTTTTTTCCTTCTGCAATGGAACTAATGGCAGCACTTAATACTTGAGTAACGTCACGAGTATCCTTCACCTGCTTCTTTCTCTTTTTTATCTGAGAAGGTTTCTGTACTCCTTGCTTACCAAGATACTTATCGCCCTTTGCAGTTACTTTGCCATCTTCGTCTACAATACCATCCTTCTGAGCTTGTTGTGTAACTCGATCGCCACCTCTTATCTTGCCACCGTCTTTTAATCGCTTTACAGCTGATGCTGCCATTACTTTTGCTTCATCGGTTGTCTTCGGTTGCGCTCTACCACCTTGCTCACCTTTTGGTACTTGTGTTTTAGCAGAAGGACCTTTCTTACCAAGTATTTTGTTTACTTGAATTTCAGAAAGAGCCATCTTTTTAGCTATCTGTGCAGCGCTTATTGTTCCAGTAGCCATCTTTCGAATAGCTTTTTTAACGTTGTCAGAAACAGCTTCCTCTTCTTTAGACACTTGTGTTTTACCTTCAACTTTCTTTTGCTTACCTTCACTAACAGGAAGCCACTTACCACCCTTCTTCTGCACTTTCTTTCCACCATGCGTTCGAATCGTCCCCTCACCCAACTTCTTTCCTTTAAAAAGAAGTTTTGCGGTACGCCTTTGCAAAGTGTCGTCAAGTATCTCACTCGCTGACTTTACATTTATTTCGCCCATATTATTCCTCCTCAACTTCGTAAGCAAAATCACCGGCCACAATCATCTTTCTTGTTTCCACGAGATTGCTTTCTGCGTTAAACACTTGCACCTCTCCTACTGGAAAATCTTCAAGGTCCATAATATAAATCTCATCATCGTTGTCTGGCGAATCTGTACAAAGATAAAACACATCATCTCTCAACTCTTCAACGGTATCTGCTATTATAGACCTATAAGCTCCACTGCCTCTAACATATTCAATCGGTATTATTTTCATGCACTTAACCTCTCCGTCTTTTTCAATAACTTACTCCTTACATTACTATACGGTAGTTGCATCACGTTGTCCCAAAGACGCTTATCATACTCTCTAAAAGCTTCTTTTACTTTATCCAAACCTTCTATACCGTCTTTATCAGCTATCTGCCTTTCAAAAAAGGATTGCAGCTTTAAAGAGCTCAACTTGCGAACAGCATTAAGGTTTTTCAAAACGTGCATCTTCGTAGTAGCAGGCACCCGATATCCTCGAGATACGAACTTAAAAAAGCGTAACAAATAACGTGGTGTTGAAGACAAATAGGTAGCATCTGAAAAGTGGAGGGTATTACTTCCAATATCTTGCACACCTTTTCCTGTTGCATCAATTAATACACCTCTTACCGGATCAATCTGCAAACTGTTAACTGCAAAGTCTCTCGATGCAGCATCGTCTTTTAACGTACCACCTTTTGCCATACCAATCGTTGGATCGTGTAAATGAATTGGCGTAAAATCCAGATCGCGAAACGATACAAGACCTATCTTCGAATTAAAGACGGCATTATTAAGAAACGATTTATCAACAGACTGTATCACTTGTTTGATTTCGTTGTCTGTACAATTAACAATAAAGTCAAGATCCTTTGCATCTTTTCCCTGTACTAGATCTCGCACTGTACCACCAACAAGCATTAATGTAAATCCTTGCTTTTTAAACTCTTCGTACAACTCTCTTATCGTTACACTACTACCAGAAATCCTTTGTGCCATAACATTAAAAACTCGATCCGCTAATTTACCTTTTATTTTATGTACGTTCTTATCATCAAGACCATCGTAGATAGATTGTGCTTTAATCGTACCTTGCGCTTTCACATTAGCCCATCTTGAATACGTTACGTGTCCATCAGCAAACTTAATTACAGCAGCTCCACCTTTTCCTGTCGCAATAAGAGTTCCGCTCTTACCATTATAAGCAGAATCGCGCTTTCCCAAATACTGAACTTTCTGTCCTGGAAACATTCGATCTTTCCTTTTCGTAAGTTGGATAATACTGTTTACATCAGTGGACGATAACGAATCGAGATCAGGATACAACGAGGTTCGTATATCAACTTTTCTTACGTAATCATATTTCTTCAATCCTTCATTCCACTTCCATGATCGACCAAGAGAATCTGTATATGTTTTTCTCGCTTTCTGCATTTACTTTATATCCTTCACACAACACCTCTAAAGACTAACTTTATATACTTTACCTTTTCGCTTTCTTGTTACCTTTTCCTGAAAATCGTCGAATGGCATCTCCTTCATAGAACCAAAAAACTTTGGGTCATCGTACTGCCTTAAATAAGCAGCCTTTGCTTCTCTCGCAGAATCGAAGCCCAATAAAATTTTATTTTCGTCAAACTTGCCGGTCTTTGGATTATTTTGATAAACGACAAACACCTTTCGGGATTCCTTATTAGGACCGATATAACAATCTATACTATCTCCATCGTTGCCTTTCGTAGCTCGAATGTAGCCATAAGCATAATACATCTTCGTTTCACCATGCTCATCCTTTAAAGGGTCATACCAATGTCGAACGCTACCCTTTCGATTCTCGATCGAAATCGGCAACCCTTGAAAATCTATTTTACCTTGTAGTTTATGTGCAGCCTTATATAAAAGGCTCTTCTTTAATTGTTGAAAGTAAAAGGCAATTTGATGTCTTATTTTATTAGCATCTGTTGATGTAAAATCAAAACGAGCCATTGGCGCATCAGTTATTCGTACACTCGGTTTTACCCCTTTCTCTTTCAACATCGTATGCATTATTTGATTGCCTAATCGAGCAAACATTTCTGTAGATGCTGAATAGTACTTGCTATCTCTATTTGCATCCATCTTTTGAAACACTTTATAAGACTTAGTATTCTTTAAAATAGGGACAACTGTAGTCCTTACATCACGAGGCATCGTAGAAAAAATATGATGAAAATATTCGTGAATAAAACTGTTCTTAAAACGCTTGCCTACTACAATCTCTTTAGCTCGAGGCCAATAAAGTGCACGTACCGTTCCACTACTTCTTAAAGCACCTCCTAAAGACACTTGGCCGGCAGGATCACTTTCGTCAAAAGAAACTGTTACAAGATCTTTATTAGCAAAACCGAACTGTTTTAACATACCAAGCTGGTACAAAAGATTAGCAAAACCTTTATGCGACTTCTTATCCAACCCAGACAACTGTACTTTAAACTCTGCAGCAAGAGTGTGCATTTCACTTATTGACATTTTTAAAATATCATCATACGAAACGTCTTCAACTTTATCTTTAACAGCAGATGGCAGAGCAACAACAGATGCAACACCTACTCTACCTTTAGGGATCTTTCTCCATCCTGTAGCGGTTTTTACATAGCCACCTGGAGTTATGTATCCAACAGGTCGTTTTCTTCCTTTTGTTAAAACAACTAATCTCACTCTACAACCTCTTTATCTTCCGACGTGAACAAAACAAGAGGAAGCTTTCGAAACGCTTTGGAGAATGTTTTTATCTCATTTCGCATATAGGCAAAGTCTCTTTCGGTAAAGTCTGGATAAGAAAAAATCATCGGTCCAGATACCATTTTTACTGCTGCATCAACGCTTCTCTCTTTTAGCATCTTGTGTACAAGTTGATTGCCGAAACGAGCTGCCATCTCTGTTGGCTGAGCATAATATAAGCCGCCCCTTCTTCGATCTATTTCTACAAATCTTTCGTACGATTTTGTAGTTTCTGCAGTCCTTTGAAATCGTACGCGACGTGCATCAGTTAACGATTTATGCCAAAGGTGATGAAAATATTCGTGAACGAACGAGTTCTGGTATTTCTTACCAACAGTAATCTTCTTTTCTAGAATGCTATACCTTGCAGCAGTAATGATATTATTAGAAGACGAAGTAACATCTTCAACTGTTATCGCAAGACGAGAAGGATTCTTAAAGCCAAGATGATGAAGCATTTCAGTTTGATAAGTTATATTATTCCACATTTCACGATTCTGCTTTGTTATCTTGTCAAGCACTCTAACGTTAAACATTTGAGCATTATAACTAACAAGCTCTTTATTATTCATAGCTCTAAGCTTATCTAAACTCGGCAGTGATGCAAACTTCTTCTCTACCTGCTTTGCTTCTTTCTCTACAGGCTGTACAACAACTCCCTTGCCACTTACTTTTCTCCAACCTTTTGACGTCTTAACATAGCCAGCTGGAGTCTTATAGCCTATCGGTCGTTTTCTTCCTTTTGATAAAATGATGAGCCTCAAAGGACTTCTCCTTATTTAATCGTAATCGTTATATTTTTCTCTTTCTTAGCAGTACGAGATTTAAAAAGATTTTGCCAATCAACTTCTCCACCCTCTTCTTCTCCCTCAGCAGGCAACTCGCCACCACCTTCCATTGCCTCTTCTTCTGCAGAACCTTCTTCGCCTTCTTCAGCAAAGCCACCACCCATCTGTTCTGCTTGCTCCGCTTGTTTAGAAGCTTGATATATTTGAACTGCTTGTTCATTTAAAACTACGTCTGCATACTCTTCTTTAACCGGATCCTTTCCCTGCTCCTTACGCAATTCGTTAATTGTTGTATCAGTACTCAATCTTGATTTATTAATATCGACACGCTTCTTCTCATCATCAGGCTCAAAGCCAATAAATCTCAACTTATAGTCTATAGATACTTTCCGTAAGATTTTATTAAGATGCTGTTCTAAAAAAGAAAGCAACGAACCAAGACCCCTATCTTTAGATGCTTCGATTCGTGGTTTGCCAGACTCTCCAATTATTGATTGCGAGTCATCAGTCTTAATTCCTAACTCAGCAAGATCAATTCCAAATACAGCAGCGCAAATGCTATTTGTAAACATCATCAACTTATGATATTCCATATCTTTATTGCTCGGCTGAATATTTTTCCATTCAAGACCCACACCTTCTTTACCGCTCGGCAAAATAGGAATATTCCATCGGCCTCCAGCTCCACTCATCGCTGCATACCAATACCTTTGAATCGCATCGAGCTGTTCTTGCTCTACATCGCCTAATACAGATATAAAACCTTTTGGTACTTTATCCCGAAGCAGTTGATCACGAAGATATTTGTAGCCAAAAAGTAAAGTCGTAATAACGTCAATAGCCATCTCGACATACGAATACCCAAATCCGCGATATCGCAGATCGGATCTCTTATTTTTATAATCGAAAATAAGCGTTTTGTCTGTATACTGATTATAGACTTTCAAATCTACTTCTTGCACAAAGCGAACGTTTTTAGGAAAGGTGCCTTCTTCTGTTGTTCTTTTAATATAAGCACCGTCAAGTGCCCAAAAAGAAATGGCTTCACCTAATCTATTATATTGAATTTCTGTAGCAATCTGGTCAATTGTCAATACATCGCGAACAAACATTTGCACATAGTCCATCATATCATCTTCTCTCTCAACACTATATTGAAAACCTGTTTGTTCAAAAAACTCATACAATGAATCAACTTCCTTTTCTTTTTCCTTATACCCTTTTACAGGAATAATCTCAAAGCCTTTATCATCAGTCTTTTCTGTAGCCCTTTTACAAAAAGGAAGTATTTGATCTGATCGAGCATTAATAATTGCATTAAGAATTGGAATCTGATGAACGACACGACGTAAAACAAGAAAGTCGAGTGACAACAACCTTGAACGAATTCCAGAAGCTGCTCCACTATACACCCATAAGGACATGCTTGGATGTATTAACAGCGATTGCAGTTTCTTTGCAGTTGCTTCCATCGAAACAAGTTGTTTAGATGACGGCTCTTTTTTTACCGTTTTTCGTTTTCTTGCCATATTATATTCTTCTCTCCTAAGCTACTATACTGCAGTATACTTCATATCTTTCGTACGGACAAGGAGAGAGCCGAAGCTTGCAACTCCGACTCTCCAAAGAATAAGTATCTCCCTTCTATGAAGGGTCTACAATATCCTTCGCGTTAGAAAGGTCAGCATTTTCAAACTTCCCTTCCTCTTCTTCTTCTGTAAGAGGACCCACCTGATCATCAGGTTCGGACTCTGCCTCCTGCGCTTCTTGATATACCTCCTCCTGCACTGTTTCCCTCTCAGATTCAGGCTCCCTATCTGCCTCATCAGGCTCTTCCCTTTCAGACCTCTCAGATTCAGGCTCCCTATCTGCCTCCCCAGGCTCTGTAGCAGAATAGAAATAATCAGCGACAAAGAGAACAGACACTTCATAGTCTGCAATCATCTGCGTTTGAAGAATCTTAGCACCACTATCAAGTAGTGCGTTCATCTGATTCTCGATCTCCTGTCTTGATCCATAATAGATCACGAATGTTGCTGCTGCTGTTCCTTTCCTGCGTCTGTGGCTGGAACGTGTACACATTTTACACCTCCTATGATGTAAATAAAATAAGCTGCCTTTCGACAGCTTGACGTCTGCTACTTTACGTAGCAGTTAATCCCCAACCGATGCTCTGCAAACTCTTTGGGGCAATTTGCGATTAACTCTCCGAGCGGTCGGTTGCCTTTTGTCGTAGCAACTGAAGTTGTCTTCCCTGATTTCGACAGACCGAAAGTCTTGCTTACGTCCATCGTAATCGTTACTACCTTTCCTGTAATCTTAAAAGTCAGATTCTGTGCTATATCCATCTTCTCTCCTCCTCAAAATATAGATCTCATCGGTGCAATTAACAATTGCAGACGCTCCCTCTCAGAAGCGTTTCGATCTTCTCTGCTCCTCCCTATTCACATGCTCCTCTTTTTAGTTTCCAGATTCATAATAAAAATAGATCTTTTTCGCTTTTTCGTTTCAAGAACTTTTTAATTGTATCTTCTGTACCGCCTTTTCGATCTGGCATTACCAGAGCAATTAGTATATCTGAGTTGTCAGCTATTAAGGTGTTTCTATTATGATACATTTTTACATAGCTCCAATATGAGTTTTTGTCTAACTTAGATTTATCTGGATAGTAAATCTTAATAGGAATGTTAAACTCTCGAGACAGCACTTCAGCAAAGTAATCTGCTCCAACTGGACATCCTCCAGATACAAGAGTGTCTCCATGATCAAGTAGCTCTAAAAGATTTTTTTGAAGTAGTTTTTTATCCTCTGTAGAATTCCTTCTTCTCGAACCAACGATACCAATACGCATTTTTATTTTCCCTCCTTCATATCATTCAGACATTCTCTATCAGCTAAATAACCAACAGCTTGAACTGCCCTGTCAAACTTAAAATCAATTTGTTGCAGATCATTGACTGTCCATTCTACAATTTCCCCCGGTCTGACTCTGGTCTTCGGATCGATAAGCGCTTCCTCAAACCGTTTCC
>SDBS01006020.1_pt1 | contig 11807 bp, 10 predicted proteins | sample 2277091 | NCBI WGS metagenome assembly SDBS01 (sample SAMN10404972, study PRJNA504765) | marine sediment metagenome | isolation source: marine sediment core GS10_PC15, 163 cmbsf | place: Arctic Ocean: Southern Knipovich Ridge | collected 2010 | reverse complement strand
TACCAGATAGCTGTGTCAGGGAAAGAAGCAGCTGAGCGATACCTGCGTGAGCTGCGTGAGTACGTTCAGCGTACTGACTGGGTTGATATGATCCGTCGAATCGACTGGGAACAGCAAATGAGCAACCTGGTCGAATCGTACAAAATGTCTGCCGTTACTGCTGTATCAGGTGGTACTCCGGTATCAGTTGGTGCTGGCATCGAGATCATTGATCCAAATGCTGATGAGGCAGTAAATCGTGGACGTAGTGTGCTGTATTGGCTCATCCAAAGTATGGGCATTGCTGCGGTGTATGACCCCGTTTACGCACAGGTAGCCTCAGTGGTACCAGTACCGGTGCTTATTCAGCTTGGTGCTGGCATTGCAGGAACCGGACTCGTGTACGTGCTTTTGCCGCTTCTGCAGGAAGCAGGTGAACTACAAGCTGTACGCGAAATATTGGACTTCATGGAGACTGAGTGGCAACAATTTGGTGCAGGGCCATTGCCTGCGTATGTTGGTGAAGGGAACCGACATTTGCGTGAGTGGGCAGGGGCGTTGAATATGAGTGAGCGGGAACAAGTATGGTATCTTGCGTATCAGCAGGTGGCCGACCTCGAAAAACTTTCTAAACGTCTCAATCAATTCGAAGCACTTGAGCGTAAACAACAAGGGGACGGTCGACTTGCACAATTGCGTGCGTTCCTGAACAATCTTCATAATGAACTTGACCAGTTGCGTACGCGGCTTGCTCGCTTCCGTCACCGGCTCATGTCGTTGCAAGGTATTGTTGGTGATCCAAACGTGCGTGCGTAGCATTTTGTGATCGTCACCATGCAAAATCCTTTTCGTTTTGCCCAATTCTGGCTAGCATAAAGGCGCGGCATCGATTTGCCATGTGTATTGCGCCGAATCTAAACCATTGCTTTATGTTTCTTGCGCAATATATCCTAATTATAGGGAATAACGAGCAAGAAAGGGCAGGTTGTGACAAATTTCTGCGCACGGGCGATATGGACTTTATTCTGGGCGTTCTGTTTGGCGATTCCTACTCATGCAGCAGAATGGTCTTGGGTTTACCGCAAGAATTATTCACAGGTAAAGTCGCCTGCGAATCGGAACAAATTTCGGAACAAATTATCGCTTACGCTTACCAAAACAGGAGTGCCGGCGTTTACGCAGTTAATTTGCTCGTGGAACGCCCAGCGCCCACAGCGGGGTTCGTTCACTTTCTGGGCTTCGGTACGAGATGGAAATACCGGGCAGTGGGATGACTGGCACAAGCTTGCTGAGTGGGGCGCGGTTGGTCAGCGAACTTTCCGTTCTAACGCACGCTTTGGTTCGCATCACGAGTATGTTCGGCTCGAAGTTCCGCCTGGGTTTGAAGCCGATGCCTTTCGTGTGCAAGTTAAGGCTCACGATGGGGCCGATTTGTTGCTCGTCAAGGCAATTGTCGTCAATGTTATCGACTTTCGAAACTTTGAAGCGGAGTATGTTGACATAATGCAGTTCCCAAGCGTCAGCATTTCCGATGTACCAGCGCAATCACAAATGATTCTTGAACATGAACGAGCACGGCATTTGTGCTATCCGACTGCATTCAGCATGGCGTCAGGATATTTATGTGGTGAGACCGTTGATCCGCTCGAGTTTGCGCAAGGTTCCTATGATGAGAATTTTGACATATTCGGTGGTTGGGCACTTAACGCGGCGCGGGCATTCGAGGTTTGTGGCGGTCGCGCCTATGTGTATCCCGTGCGTCTTTCTTCATTTGCCGGTATCTATCGCCAACTTCTCAAGGGTATGCCGGTACCTGTCAGTGTGCGTGGTACGTTGCAGGGCAGCGCGACTCCTTACGCTGGGGGGCATTTATTACTCGTTGTTGGCTGGGACCAAGGCAGACAGCATGTGCTTGTCCATGATCCTGCTTTTGACTCTCCTGAGGAGGTTGTCACGAGTTATCCCCTGCATGATTTTCTTGCAGCGTGGGAACGCTCACGCCGTCTTGCCTACCTGATTGACTAGTCCTCTTTGAATCAAAACCTCATAACTTCCTTTCCATCATTGACAATGTGAAACCTCATCCAGTACGCTAAGTATTGAGAGGGAAGAATAAGCAGATAGGGAATTCTGGGGGGATTTGCTATGAAGCGATTCTGGGGGCGCAGTGTGTGCCTTGTGGTCGTTCTGTCCACGTTGCCTGTTGCATCTGCCACAGGAGCTGCTTCCGCCAATAGACTACAGAAGATGTTTTACTTGAAGGGCATATTCTCTGATCGGCTCGTTTGCTATTTTGCGCATAGGCCGTCATTTGACCTTCAATCTGCGCAGAGTTCAGGAAAGCGCAAGCAGGCCACTATTGCGATTCAGACGAATTTAGATACTGCGATTTGCAAAGATGCGCTTGAGCGGTGCAATGCGCCCAAAAACCAGACCTACCATCTTTCGGTCGCCAATGAGGCAGGGTGTATGCACATTGCTGTAGCGTATGACCCGCAGAAGATTGGCATTGACTGTCGACGGATTACCTCAAAAAATGACAAACACGGCATCATCGTGCAGTTCAACCACAAAAAACGGCTTGGGCGGCTCAATGAGCGGAGCAACCCGTTACATCGGCTTGCCTCAGGTACTCGAACACCGCACATAGTCATCGATTGTGGCCATGGTGATAGCGACACTGGCACGATTGGCTGTGGTGGGGTGCAGGAGAAAGAAGTTAATCGCTCTGTTGGCATGCATCTCGCCAGCCTGCTGCGCAAGCGGGGTTACAACGTTTTTTTGACACGTAAGGACGACGAGCATGTTGCGCTTGAAGAACGGGTACTCTTTGCCAATCGTGAAATCAGTGGCGACCTGTTTGTCTCAATCCACGCTAATGCAGCAGCAAATGTTAAGGCAAGTGGTATTGAGACATTTTACTGTTCCGATAGCGTTTTTTCTGATCCCCTGTTCACCGATACGCCTACTGAGCTGAGCGAAAAAAGTAATTCATTTGCACGCGATAAGGGCCAAGCAAGCCAGCTTTTTGCCGATTACGTGCAGCGTAGTGTGTTGGATACACTTGCTACACAGCAATATCGAGTGAATGATCGACGTGCCAAGCAAGAGCCGTTTCGTGTTCTTTTGGGCACTGACATGCCAGCAGTGCTCGTTGAGTTGGGGTTTCTGACAAATGAGCAGGAGGCCCAGCGTCTACAAGACACACAGTATCAGTCAGCTCTCGCTGAGGGTATTTCTCGCGGCATTGCCTCGTACGTCAAATTCGTGCAGCACGCATAGCTTCAGCAAGTACGCGCCGCGCTTCTGCATGACTTGGCACAATGGAAAGCAGCGTTCGTAAGCTTGCAATGCTTTTGCTGTACTGACCAAGCTCTTTCTGGGCGGTAGCACGATAAAAAAGTGCATCGACGTAATCTGGAACCATTAAAATGGCTCGATTGAAGCACTGAATAGCGAGGGTCCATTCGCGCGTTTCAACTGCCCGCATGCCGAGGTTGAACCAGGCCACTTCAGGTGTTAAATAATCGTTCTGCGTGGTCAATTGCTGCCAGAGGTGTTGTGCCTCTTCATGTTGCCCCATCTGGTTGAGGGCACAGGCGTAGTTATTCATGATATCCCCACGCATTGCTAGAGGCGTTGAGGTATTCTGCAGGAGCTGCTCAAAGAGTTCGATGCTTGCTTGGTACGAGTGTTGCTGGTATAACAAAGTTGCCTTGTAGGCACGGTAGTGGGGCAGTGGCTTGCGCGCAATTGCTGCGTCGATGAGCCTGAGCGCTTCCGATAGCTGGTGCTGATGGGTAGCATTGAGGCTTTGCTTGTAAAAAGTTTCGTCTTTGGGCAATTTTTTTGGTCCGCCGCATCCGGCAAGAAGAGAGGCGAATAGTACCAAAGCGTGCGTGGTCAGGGAATATTGTTGTCTAGTGATAAGTATAGCCATAATAGACGGAACTTTTTGCTTCGTGTTGCGTGTTCAACACTTTGCATTGTAGACTACCGTTGATACAAAAATGGTCAAGCAACGTTACAAATGAGAAAACTGCGTGTTAGAAGGTGTTTGGCGTGACTTCCTCACAATAATGCGGCAGGAGGCGGGTAGCCAGGTTGTTGAGACATGGCTGAAGGCTGTCTCGCTGTACTACTGGGATGCGCAGCAAAAAATTGTGTACCTGAAGGTACCAAACGCTTTTGTGAAGGAATGGGTCAAAAACAATTATGCATCGCTTTTACAAACACATCTCTGTCGCTTGCTCAATGTAGAATCGCTTCGTATTGTTTTTATCGACGGTAAAAGTGATTTTGTGCCAGCGCGTCCAGTGGCTACGACCAGTCTGCCCGTTCAGCGATCACGCGGGGCCGCCGTGCGTTGCAAAGAACAATCGGTGAATGGGCACCATGTTTTTGAGACGTTCGTTGTTGGTCCACACAATGCGTTAGCGTATGAAGCCGTGCAGGCCATCATCAAAAACCCGGGTGTTGTGTACAATCCGCTTTTGCTGTGTGGGGGATCGGGCGTTGGCAAGACTCACCTTCTGCATGCCTTAATGCATGAATTTCGCGAACACCACCAAAACTCGTTTGTGTTGTACCAGACGGCGGATCGTTTTATGGACGAATTTATTCGGGCGATTCGTACTGATCGAGCTCACCGTTTTCAGGCGCGATACCGCCATGCCGATCTATTTATACTTGATGATTTTCAGTTAATAGCGAACAAGGAGCAGACGCAGGAAGCCTTTTTCCACATATTTAATTGCTTGTACGAATTGCGCAGACAAATTGTTGTCTCTTGCGATGCATATCCCAAAAATTTACCCGGAATTGCGAATCGCCTGCGCTCACGTCTTGACTCTGCCCTCATTGCCGACATGCAGATGCCAGCATTTGAACCGCGTTTGGCCATTGTCAAGAACAAGGCACGAGCGCTGGATGTTTCGCTGGATGAAAGTGTTGCACGACTTCTTGCAACGCATCAAACCGAAAGTGTTCGCGAATTAGAAGGCCTGTTAATCAGAACTGTTGCGCTTGCTTCGCTTACCAAGCAAGAGATCACCACAGAGTTAGCCAAAGAAGTGCTTGATAGGCGCATCTCACGGCGACGGACTCGGATAATTGCTCCTGAGCGTATCATTAAGCAGGTATGTGTACATTTTAGGTATTCGCTTCAGGATTTGCGTTCCACCAAACGTGGCCGAGAGATTTCATTGGTGCGGCAGGTTGCAATGTACTTGCTCAAGCGACTAACGGGTAAACCATTGCGTGACATTGGTAATTTTTTGTACCGTAAAGATCACTCCACGGTGATTCATGCCATCAATAAGGTAGAGCGTATGATGGAAACGGATACGTTTTTTGCTGCGGACATTCAAAATCTTATGCAAACTTTGGGTGAGTGAGGAGAGTACTATGCTGGCAACACGCAGATGGATAAGCAGTGCATGTGTTGGTCTTGCTCTGTGCGGTGTGGTAATGCCATTCGCCACAGCGATCGATGAAAAAGTGGGCAATGTTGACCAAAAAGTCTTTTTCTTGCGAGGCTCGCTGGATGATTTTTTAACGCATGTAAACGCGGCGGATGCGACTGAAATCTTTGCGCGGTATGTTGAGGAACGCGAAGCAGAGATAAAAGAGCTGAGCAAGTCGGAACGGACAGCACAAGAACGGGAAAAGATCGAACAAGGGAACCGATATCTTCATGGTAACTACCCGCGTTGGTATAACTCGCTCAATCCATATTTGCATAAAAGTGTGCGCGAATTGAGTACACGGGAGAAGGAAGTACGGTGCCAGGCACGGACCTTCTTGTACCGCCTTGCTCTCTATCAAGATTTCTTGGCCGAAAAAGAATATGAGCGCGCTGGCTTCTTCCATTCGATTGGCCACCAGGTGAAAAATGCCTGGCATGCGTCAGTGGAGTGGGTCAATGGTTGGCTGCCGCTTGGCAAAACAGACGATGAGAATATCCAGGCTTAGAACAAGTACTGGAATGTCGGGTGTTTTTGTGCTTCAATGCGCTCATATTTGAACTTAAAAAATTTATCTCTCATAAATTTCTTGCTGAGTTTCAGGTACCACGAAACATAGTTTGATGTATGGAATGGCGCATCTTTGATGCCCACGAGTGTTCTGAAATGTTCGGTGTCGTAGATGCAGAGCGAGAGGTCATCATCAAGTAGCTCTTGCATGTAATTGGCAACCATACGCTGATGGTTGTTTGCGTTATCCGGTATTGGGACGGTGTATTTCTTGGTACGCGGTTCAATGTTTCTTTCCAGAACAAAATTAGAGATATTTGGATCAATGCAATAGTCACAGTAGTGGCAGAGGTCAAGGCATAAACGGGCATCTTTCTTGCTGATAAGTGACATCCTTTTTTCCGGTATGATTAAATCGGCAACAATCGCATACACCGAAGGGAGAGTGACCTTCATAGATGGGTTGGGGCCGATATTTTTCCCTTCAACCACGAGCTGACGGACATTGTCTGGCTGCCAAAACCATTTGTCTGGCATGGTGATGAGCGCATCCCAGCACGGATCGTCGGCAACATGTTTTCTGATAATATCTAGGTTGGGGATACGGCCAAAGCCGGTCGAGTGACGCATGACGCCACCGCTCATGAAATAAATACACATGGGGCGAAACCCGCGGGAGTAAGGATCCACAAAACTGGAGGGTTCTTCGACAAATACTTTGGCAACAAATGGATAATCTTTGAATTTAACAACAATGAAGCCGGTTCTGCTGTGTGTATTGAATTCGTTTTTCTTGAGTGGCTCAAAGTGGGTGAATACCGTTTTGCCCGCTTGCATTTCGCATACGAGTTCTTCCAAAAGTTTCTTGAGAACGCTTGTCTCGATTGATTTTTTGGGTTCGTAGCGGTAGGGAATTACGCCGGAGGGGAGCATGTGCGATTCGAAGTACTCTCTGTCGAACGTATGAAAGACCGCTCCCTCTTCGAGGTGCGAATCGCGCAGACGGTATTTTTCTGTCTGATCATCGCGCCAGTAGACAGTAATTTCAGGTGTTGCTTCTGGAGTTCGATGGATGCTTCTGCGCGCTTCGAGTAGCACTGTGGTGATGCACAGCACAACCATCAAACAGGCAGTACGTGGGGCTTTCATCATCACTCTCTCACCAATGTTTTGCTTCTCTTCCTTTGTTATTAGCGTAACATGGCACCAGAGCATGTATCAAGGTCCCTATTCGTTGGAAAGGGCATGAACTGTTGCTAGTTGCGCTATCGGTGTCTTGTCTGGTATCATACTATTGAGTGTCCGTTGCTGGCGTGCCCAAGGGCGCTTGGTAGGTATGGACGTCGGTTTTTTGCAGGAGAGGGACGGTGGTGAAGCACGGCGAAACCGAGCACCGATGTAATGACGTTTTAGTTCATTTGAGTTGTCTACCCAGGCATATTCTTGCATTAAATGGCCTTAGTAACATTTCGGAATTTGTTCTTTGTCATCTCGCTGCTGGTCGCTGCTTTAATTTTGACAAAGCAGCATATCTTGTTGATAACCCAGATTTTAATTGTTTGCAGGGCATATCCGGCTTTACACGCCAAGAAGCTTATCACGACTTGGACGAAATGTGGGCTGATCCCGCTGCGTTTACTCGCCACATGGCATCTGCGCCGTTCAACCAGAAGGTTAAGAACTATGCGTGGTGTAGCATTGATCGAGCCCCCGAGCCAAATGAGGAACTCATTCGCACTGTTGCCCGTGATCTTGCGCTGGAGAATCCCTCCTACCGCTGTTGGCGCACAAAGCATGATAATAATGGCATTCTAATTTTTGAAGGCGGTGGTTCTTGTTCTGATTTGCCGGCAGATTTTCTCGATAACAGCCTGTACTATTTCGGCTTCTGTCCAATCTGCTGACACTCGCTTTTGCTCATTGTTCCACATCAAATAGAAAAGATTGTCGTCACTGATTGCTGGCCAAATTACCTGCGCCAAAGCTTCGAAATAGGCCTTTTGGAGGGCGTATCGGTGTAATTTGCGTGGGGGCTCCACCCGCAGCTTTCTGAGAAGGAGCACTAAATTTTTTTAGGGCTGACCGTTGCAATATGAAATTGGAATCTGCTATCCTAAGAGGGTACCGGAGAGATATGAACGGGCCGCGTGAGCCGAGAGGATCCGATGCTCAAGGAGCTGATAAAAATCAGGAGACGTCTTGTTGTGGTGGTGTGCGTGTACGCACTCTTTGACTGGTGTGTGGCACGGAACGTTAACCGAAGAACCATTCAGAAGACGTTGACGCGTAAGTACAACAGCCGTCGGATCCAACAACGGCCGTAGAAATTGTGTTCGAGGGAGAAGATGATGGATGAAAACTCACGAGATGACAAAGAACAGCGTCGCCATAACTGGCAAAATAAGCAGCGGAAACATGCGCAGCGTCCCGGCACATTCGAAACAGAGCATCGCTGGTCTCGCAAGGGTATGCGCATGATCAACCGTGGTAAGGCACAGAACAAAAAAAAGCAGCGATCAAGTAAGCCTACTGGTCACAAGTGCGACTAGTGCTGGTAGAGGTTGTTGCGCGAGAAGCGTAAGCGCTGCACCGCCTCCGGTTGAACAATAATCAAGTTGCGTATGTAAACCGAGTAATTCTGCTGCAGCTACGGTGTCACCACCGCCGGCAATTGCATAGCCGTTTGCTGTCGCCATTGCTTGTAAAATTGAGCGCGCGCCTTCAAGGGTTTGGATGCGCGTTCTGTCTCCCGGAACTCCATTAAAAAATATATTTTTCCCATTTTTGATATGTGTTGCAAACAGTTGTGCGGTTTGCGGCCCGATCGACATACCGACGTCTGTCGCGTGCAATGTTTCATCTGATGTGTGCGAAAGCGGCCCGGCAAATTCGTTTTGCGCAACTTGAAAGTCGACGGGGAAAACGAGGCTTGCTTGTTTTCCATTTGCTCGGCCAACAATGGTCTGTGCGGTTTCGAACAGCTGCTCATCGACGAGTGATTTCCCGACCGGCTTGCCCATTGCCCGCATGAAGGTAAAAACAACTGCGGGACACAGCAAGATGGTATCAACAATGTCTAGCAGATGAGTGAGCAGGGGAATTTTGCTTTTTGCTTTTGCACCACCGATGATAAGCACGAACGGTTTTCCAGGCGTGTTAGTCAGAGGGGCGAATGCTTGGAGTTCACGTTCAACCAGCAGGCCGATGGTGCGTTGGTTTGGCTGAAATAACTGAGGCAGCATCTGTACCGAAGTATCAGTGCGATGGAGTACGCCAAACGCATCGTTCACGTAAATGTCGGCAAGATCAGCAAGTTGCTGGGCAAATTCAGCGTGTGCCGTTGTTTCGCCAGGCCAAAAGCGAAGGTTTTCAAGTAACACCAGATCATTGGCGCTACACTGTTTCAACAGCAGCTTCGCTTTTTCAAGTGACCGTGCCCAAATTGCGTGCAGTCCATGTTCTTTGAACCAGGGGAGTAGGTGTTGGGTAGAAAGGGTTTGGTCCGCTTCTTTTGGGCGTCCAATATGGGTAGCAAGAAGAATTTTGCCACCACGTTTTTGAATAAACTTGATGGTTGGAACGAGTGCACGAAGTTTGTGATCAGTGCCGATGTTTTCATTGCCAAGCGGCATATTCAAATCGGCGCGTAGAAAAATGCGCTTGCCGGTCAAATCCATTGTTGGCAATGTACTGGCTATCTGCGTGTACGACACTTCTCTCCTTCCTGTTTTTAGCGGCTAAGCTTCAAAGCGTAGGATATTGGCAATGTTTAGGCTACGGATGCGCTGAATGGGAAACCATGTTGCCGCTATGCTAAGCGCCAGTGTGACGAGTAGTACCGCAGCGGCAATTTGCCACGTCATGTGTGCCGGTAAATGTGACACGTAGTACACGTCTGGCAGGCTGATGAGCTGATATTTTTCGAGAACATAGCTGGTTACAGTTGCACAACAGACGCCGAGTGTTGCTGCGGTCAATGCAATGCCAACACCCATGAGCAGAAAAACATTACGCAGTTGTTCCATGCCCATTCCCATGGCGCACAGAATTGCTATGTCGCCACGCTTTTGCATGATCTGCATGAACATGAGAGAGATGATATTGGTACAGGCAACGAGTGTGATGAGTGCGAGAATCAAAAACATGGTGTATTTTTCAAGTTTGAGTACGGCGATGATGGCAGGATAGAGGTCCTTCCACGAATACACTGATAGTTCGCCAAGTCGCGTTTGCAATTCGGCGATGACCGCCCCTTCATCAGCATCGGGAGCCAATCGTATGCCTATCTGTGTTACATCGCTGGCGGGAAACAATTTGGCAAGTTGCTCAAGGGAGCAAAATACAATGTTCATGTCATATTCTTCGATGCCGGTATCAAAGACGCCGCCTACGCGAACATGGTGTTTGCTGAGCGTAATTGTTTTGCTGGTAGGCTCATCGGGCGTGAGCAGCAGCGTCAGTTGCTCGCCGGGCGCCGTATCAAGCTCGTCGGCAAGTCTATGGCCGATAAGGATGCCATCATTTTTGAGTGCGTCTGCGAGTGCGGTGTCGCCAGCTAATTTTTTGTGCAGTGCGGTGACGGTTGGCTCGTGCTGAGGATCGATACCACGGACTGCAACGACCAGTGGCATTTCACTGAACTCTTCATTGGCTATGAGTGCATGGCGCGTGTCACTTGGTGCAACACCAGCTACGGTGGGGAATTCCTTGGACAGCGTGCTGGAAAGCGCAGCAAAGTCCATGGGCAGCCCAAACGCGCGGACAATGATCTGTGGCTGGATGCCTTGCAATTTTTCATGCGTTGCGTGTTCAAAGCCATTCATCACCGCCGCAACGAGCGTGAGAGCGAATGAGCCGATGAGGATACCGGCGAAGCAGATAAAAACCATAGCTGAAATGTGTCGGCTTTGTGTTGTGCTGCGCAGATAGCGCCGTGCCAGTAGCCAGCTGAACGTATGCATGGCTGGTTTCCTTGTCAATGACGATGCTTTTTTTTACCCTGACATCGTAGTATGTTTTGTCTGTCAAGGAAAGAGGTAATGGGCATGCATGGCAAAAAGTCGGTAATACAGTGGAGCTTGTTGGGTCTGTTTCTGTTGCCCGGATGTGGCGGTCGCCTGATCGATTACGGTCAGGATGCGGTGCCGCAGGCGCATACGTATGAGCAGTCGCTTGCACAAGCGCGCTCCTATGTTCGTTCAAAAAAAGTCTATGATAAATTCCAGACAGAAGCATTTTTCACCACGCTGTGGCTTTCTGATGATGTGCGGACTACCTACGCCGACCTGAATGCCGAAAAGCATGGCAGGGACCAGCAGGGCAAAAGCGCATTCTTGCGGCGACAACTTGCTGAAAACGAACACTTTATCTCCTTCTACGTACTCAGCTACGTACCGATCAAGACAGACAATGTCTCGTTGGCGGAAAAAGATTCACCATGGTCAATGACGCTGTTGATTGATGGCGTTTCCCACAAACCAGCAACAATCAAGATTGTTGAGTTGCCACCCGAATACGCGCGCATTTTTGGAAATGAGCATGAGGTGCGCTATCGCGAGGGTGACGGATACAAACTGCGCCTGCGCAATAGTTATCTGGTCAAATTTGCCGCAAAGGATCCAGCAGAAAAACCACTCATCGATGAGCAAACGGGCGAACTTGCATTGCGTTTCAGCTCTGTAACAAAGTACACAACAGCTACGTGGTCGCTTGATCAGTTTGCCCCGCGTGAACTTACACCAGAAACGCCTCAGGAACTGCCGGCGGATTGTGAGCCCATCGAACCGGTGGACGCAATTGATGTGGTTGATCCATTTGATGAGCCAGAGGTGCCGGCAGATTGTGAGCCAATTG
>SDBS01006019.1_pt1 | contig 11808 bp, 24 predicted proteins | sample 2277091 | NCBI WGS metagenome assembly SDBS01 (sample SAMN10404972, study PRJNA504765) | marine sediment metagenome | isolation source: marine sediment core GS10_PC15, 163 cmbsf | place: Arctic Ocean: Southern Knipovich Ridge | collected 2010 | reverse complement strand
ATATAGCTCACAGAGTTCATAACTTTTTCAATGTACTTAGAACCAATGTTCTCAATGAGCAATTCCTTGACCAACTTTCACTTACGATAATTAGTGAAGAGGACTTCAAAGAAGCAAAGATCATTTCATCTGATCCCGTAGAAGAAGCTCGAAGATTTACAATACTTGCAAATCAGAGTTTTATGTCTAATCAACATTCATTCCAATTCACACCCAATGTTGTAAGAAACTCAATGTCACAGAATGTTTCAAAGTGGCTAGGTCGATATCCAATGATCGAGAGAACTGTTCATAGAGTGAAAATGGCACAAGTCCTCAATACTGATGGAGTGAACTTGATCAAGAAATCAGCTTGTAAAGATACTATGGTTTTTGCCGATCCACCATACCCGAAAGAAGTCCGTACAGCTCAAGACGTATATCAACATGAAATGACTGATGAACAACACGTAGTATTCCTGGAGAGAGTAAGTAGTTCACCTGCAGATATATTGATCTCAAGTTATGAAAATTCACTCTATGATGAATACTTGCTTGAGAGAGATGATTGGTACAAAGTCCTAGATAAGAAGAAGAAGCTTGCAGGACACGGATCAGAACGGCAGGAAGTTCTCTATATGAATTATCATCCTAATGATGTTGAACAGAAAATACACGAGTCAATCATCAAGAGAATTGAACTTGATCAGAAAGCAAGTCTTTAGTTGTTGTGTGTACCTATACATAATGTTTATATGTAAGTTACGTGTGACTATACATAGTGAATAATTATGAACACAATCACGATTTCTAACATTATCGGAATCCCTTCTCAAGATTCTCAATATGCACCTCATGGTGGTTGGGCTTATTGTGAAGGCAACCATGAAGAGGTTATTCAAACTCACACAGAAGGTAAAGCAAAGCTTGATTGTCCTATCTGTGGAGCGGTAATGACTTCTGGAAAATGGACTTCTAAGCACGATCAACTTTTGATAGATGTGGACAAGTACCTTCGATTTTTGGCTGATAATCATAGCTTTGATCTTTCAGGTATTGATGTGTGGATGGACATTAAGGAAGATTGGTGTGTAATCATGGTCGATTGCAATGACACAAACCTTTCGGGAGCACTTGCATATCACGGACTTTCTGAAGCTTTCAGATTTGATATATTTACCGAGAGCTACAATCTGTATCGAGCTATGCTTACACGAGTTAGGGAGAGGTAGATGAAAATGGATTTGTCATTATTCGATATTACTGATCTTGAAAGAGATTATCTTCTCCACATTGGTGATTCAATGAATTATCCAGGTTGGAAAATTCAATCAGTTATAATTTATCCAGGAGTAATTGAAGTCACTTATGTGATCCCAACAATTCATTTCAAAGTGAAGATTTCTGATGTTAGAAAATATTCCTTCACGGAAATGAGTGGTTTTGAAATCCAAACATCCAAAAATCAAGTATTGGTTTCATTTTGGATTCAGAGAACCAATGTAAAATAATTGGAGCTTCAATGCTCCTACTTTCTCCAGATGGATTGTCACTTCGACTCTCCAGGAGAACACGGTGATAAAAAATGTTTATCGAAACACCTAACGAAACGGATCATGTCAGTGGTGGAAGAGTACAATACCATCCAAATGATCCGAACATCTTTGAAGTATTAACCTGGACTAACCTTTCTAAAAATAGGAATCGTTACAATGGTCATGTAAGCACTTGGCAACTTGCAAGATATATTGACCCTGATACCAAATCGAACAAGCTTGGAGCATTTCTCCTTGAACTGCATGTGATCTATTCACATGAAGAAGAGTGGAGAAAGTTGGAAGAAATGACCCAATTCTATAGCGTTCCAGATCAGCACATTAGACGAGCTGCAAAAGAAGGAAGAGATAGACTGGGAATCCAGAGATTTGACCAGGTTCACATATCAATTCTTAGAGAAGAATGGCAAAAGTGGCTTGTTGATCCTTCTGATCAAGTGATTGGAAGTAGTCACACAGCTAGGTTAGCAAGGTGATCAAGAATGGCAAAGAAAATAATTCTTTCCAGACACAGTAAACAGAAATCAACCCCTTGGTTTGAAACCAAGAAAGGATTCAGAGTAAAACTCACTCATCGAAGCACAACTACGGTTAGTTGTAATGAAAATGATTTGAAAGCTTTGAGTGAAGATGAAATCAAAGAACTAAAGAAGTCATTAGATTTAGGTGATTGAAAAATGAGTATGAGTCATTATGAAGTTCAGGTTATGCTAGGCTGTTTGCAATGTGAATTTGCAGATCAGGACAAGCTCAAAGAGATGAAGAAATTCCACGATCAAGAAGATTGGATAAACTGTAGCAATGTAAACGGTTCTTGCACATTTCCATCCAAGAGAGATATGCAGAAGAACGAAGACGGTACAATGACCTGTCTTGAACCAACGAAAGGAGATGAAGACCAATGAACAAAGCTGAAAAATATATGACACTAATCTTGTTTGGTGGAATGGTATTGTCAATCTATTTGACAGAAGTAACGAAGAATGTTGATTATTATAATTTCTATTCTGCTTTTGTTGTTGGTGTATGGTTCATAGTTATGTTTAATATACTTACAGAAAGAAGACAATCAAAACTGATTGAAGCATTTACTCAAGCGGCAAAGACTTTTGACAGTACAATCAATCCAGATCGTTTACAATCATTCATTGAAGCTTTTGTGAAGAAACCATATTTCGTAATTCAAATATCTGAAAAAGAGTGGTGGCTAGTAGTTCCATCATTTGTTACACTGGAATTCGGATATCTCCTAGCACAAGAAGGAGCTTGGAATATTTTTGTTGTAAATCAATATTCAGGCATGATTCAAGATATTCCAGAAGAGTTCAAACGTGAAATCGAGCTAGCAAAACCATTCGGTGATATGGAGAACAAAGGAGATGATCAAGAGTGAATCTAAATGATCTGAAAAAAACAATAGAAGAGTACACAGAAGGATTATCTAACATCTCTCACGAAATACTCATGTCCGTAGTAGATATCACAATTGAGTTTCTTAAATCTAAGAATTTGAGTGTTAGTGAGTATCTAGAATATTTGAATAATCAATTAGATAAGAAAGGAGATGAACAAGAGTGACTAAAGGAATTTGGGGAACTCTCACTTATTCAGGAAGACGTGCGTTGTTTGTTACTCAGCTTGGCGGCGGTAGCAAACATATCTGGATCAAGAAAAGCAAAAACGTCTATGTTACAGCTTGTGGTAGAGAACACAATCTGCGAGAACATGCAAAGCTTGGATTCTGTGATACTGTAGTTATTGATAGAAGTCCAAGTCCTCAAAAGATGAAGAAGAAGGACATTCAATATTACAGAAGTGGTAAAATCAGAAATCCATTCGGTGAGAAGTGTAAAGAAAAGGAGAAATTTGAAAATGGTAAAAATGAAAATCATTAGGATTAGCAAAGACAAAGAGCAAGTTCATCTTGAATTTACAGATGGATCAGTCGGACATTATAAGCTCGAAACTCTACATGAGTATATACCTGATATTGCTAATGCTGATGAATGGAACACTCCTTGCCCTTCTGATTGTGAAAACAACGTAACAGGGATCATTAATTATTTGGGAGATCGTTACGGATTTTGTAGTAATTGCAATACCTGGTATAATTTGGATACTGGAGAAACATGCGATAATCCACTTGACCAACAGGGGAATGATAATAGTGAATGAGATAAACAAATCTGAAAGTCCTGAATATATCAAAGGTTATCATGCTGGAATGTATCAAGGATACCGTATTGCTCTTGAGGATTTCAAAGCAGGTTTGAGATCAGTGTGGAAGAAAGATGAAAGCGGCAATTATCTGATCACGGAGAAATATCACTTCGTTGATCAAGACGAAGCTGCAATGTCTGGAGTAAAATTCAATGTTGGAAAAGAAGAAGTTGTTCTAAGTCCAGAACAGATTCAGAAATTCTCAGACCGAACCAATCAATTGTTAAACAGTTATTTTTCTAAGAACCCAAAGATGATTGGTAAATTTCATCCTCATGTTTTTCTTGTTGCTCCAGGAGCTAATACTAAAAATTGGGGAACAATTGAATCTTGGAAAATTGTAATCCTCAAGAGACCTATTGGTATAATGGATAGTATTCCCCAATCTGAAATATTGTTCTTTGTTGACTATGATATTCATATTAGAAGAGGATGAGGAATAATGAACGATAGAGAACCAACACAAGAAGACTGTAATAATTGTTTCAGTGAGGAGAACTACCATAAGTGCGATTATTTCACAACAGATAACGAATGTACTAAAGGGAATGTGGAAGAATGACACGAATAGTTACAGTTGGTGATACTACAATAATCCTCATAGAAGTAGAAGAAGAACAGATTTGTTTCTATTGTGGGACTAAAGCAGAATGTCGTCCATATGGTAAAGATGGACAACTGATATGTTTTGAATGTGGAATGAAAGATGGTGAAACGACTATGAAAGAATTTACTAAGTTCTTAGAAGGGACAGAATCGGAAGAGGATGAGGAATAATGAGTTTTCTTTGTATTAATTGTCACCCAAATGGTAATACTATTTTGAAACGTATCAATAATCTGGATAATTCTGTTCAAGAGAGAATAATGAAAAATCCTGAGTCTTATCCTAAAGATTGTGATTCTTGTAATACCATCAAAAATAGACTTTGGTTTTTTATTAAAACAAGGACTGAGGAAGAATGAGTAACAAATTCAAAGTATGTATGAATAATGATTGTGAACAATACAATATGGTCATGTTAACTAATGTTAATTATTGTCCTTATTGTCTTACGAGATTACAATTTCCTGTAATAACAAAGATGCCTAAATAAAGGGACTGAATCAATAGTTCAACAATTATTATTTTGTCTTTGCACTTTTCACACTAATACAAATGATCACCATAATTGTTATTCCTAGAAGAATTGCTTGAGCTGGAAGCTTCATTGTTTGTAATTCATCTTCTACCATGTATTCAATTAGAAGTGTTGAAAGGAGCGATAGTATGATTAGGATCACTATATAGAAAGCTCGTTTCGTTTCTTGTTTTTCTTTTTTAGAAAGTGAGAGTCCATATTTCTTACTTGGCATTTTAGGATCACCTACATTATTTCAATACTACTTACTTTTTGAGATTTCGGCGGCCAACTGTATTTTCAAATTCAAGCCGCTTGTCGTTTTCCCTCTTGAAGAATATAATCACAACAACAAAAACTCCAGCAAATGCACCTATTAACATACCAAGAACTTGATAATTTCCAGTGTCCACTGGTTGAGTGATTACTTGATCAGCCCAATGAATAGTAAGATTAGCTGCTGGTTGGGTGAAGTTGACATTTGTAAAGTCTGGAAGTAATACCTCAAAAACATAGAATGTGATTGTAGCTGCTTTTGAATAAGTGAAGTTTGCAGTAAAGCCATTTAGAGAAGAATTGTATTCAGATTCAAACAACCAATCATTATCTTCTGTGGATAGATTAGCTCCAAAATATACTGTCAAAGAATCATTCTCGTTTATGATCTCTTTAGTCAAATTCCATTTTGCAAAAAACATAATCGTGACAGACGATCCTGCAGTAGCATTAGATACATTTGGGTTGATTCCAGAACTATAGAACACTACAGAATCCACAGTTACAATTTGTGCTTCTGCAGCTTGTGGTGTAATCAATATTACTAATAGCAATAGAACAAGTATTCGTTTCATTCTATTTCATCTCTCCTTTCTCTTTTCCACTATTACCCCGACCTTTCTTCATTCTGCTTTACTCCTTCCTTGATTGCTTGTAGTATCTCGCGAGGTGTCCGTTTGTAGGGCTTGGAATAAATAGACCTTGGATCGGTATAATTACAATGAGTCATTCTGTTTCATCTCTCCTTTCTCTTTTCCATTAATTCATCTATGAAGTCACATAAATCTCTCATGCAACTTCTACTTAAATCAATAGCATACTTTGTGTGGGTAGTGAAAACATATTGTCTGAATCCATTTCTCCACCAAATCAAACCGATTAGATCACCACTCTTATTTGTCACCAGGTACTTATCAGTTCTAGCATTATTGTTTTTCTTTGGAATCAGACTCATTATGAGATACTTGTATTTCTTAACTACGTCAACTTGCTTCGATAGATCAAGACCAATATCAGCATAGCTCCAATTACTAGAGCAACCACAGTCATAGAATTCAATGTCCCAAACAGACATTGCCAGCTTAGCAATCTCGTGTGGATCGTAAACTGATTCCTCAGCAATAGCTTCTATTACATCATTGAACAATTCTTCTTGTTGTCGTCTTGCTTCTCCTACATCGACCTCAGCCAGTGATTTGATTCCTTTGATCTTTCTTTTAATTTCATCTTTGAAATTCTGTGTTACTATTTCTTGTTTATCCATTCTATTTTTCTCCTTTGAATAATCTCATTTTAAAACTTGAACTTAATGGTGGAAAATTCCAAGCTTTTACTTGGATCATTCCTAATGATTCAAAGATTTGTTGATAGTTTCTTGGAAAATGCCTGTTGGAATTACATACCTCATCCTCTATTGTCAACAGATATTTTGCCCTATTTACAATTCCTTGAAACACAATATTTTCTATTTCGGGGGGAATATGTTCTAGAACTGCCATTGTAAATATTAGATCGTACTTGTCTAACATCAGGTTATCATCTACGATTATTTCTTCTATAGAACCTAGATATGTTTTCACAAGTATATCTGGAAAATATTTATGAATTGCATCAAAGTACTTTTTTGAAAATTCTATACCTTGAAGATTATTGTAACCTGCAATGTTTAGATAATGTAGATTTCTTCCAACATTAGAACCAGGTTCTAGAATTGTAATTGTTTTATCAGGAAACAATTTGCTGATTACTTTAACTAGATACTTAGAACGTTGTTCTCCATTTCTTGCATATTTCTCAGGTAAGTTAAGTTCATCTGGATTATTAAAATGTTCTTTGATCTCACTTGCGGTTAATTTCTCATTCAAGTTCATTCACCTTTTACAATCTGATTTTCATTGATAGTTAGTATTGATCATATCTACAATCTCTTCTTTCGAGTAGCATTTCTCGATCAGTGTTGAACAAGCTGTGAAGAAGATTGCTTCTACATCTTCTATTGGAGTGTCGGGTTTCAGGCAATCCCATTCGTGTTTTTGATAAGTTCCCATTGTTGAATAGAATTGCTCTTTTGCAACAAAGTAGGATTGTTGTAAAATGAATAATTCTACTACAAGAACTATAATTAGATGTGGATTTCCGTATTGTCCAATTCCCATTGTAACAAGGAAATGTATTGATAGAATCAGAACAACATTTAGAGCTATGATTGAACCGAGTCCTGCTAGAAATGACATTACATATGCAAATGATCTGAAAGGTAGATCGGCATACGGTCTTTGTCTTGTATTCATATTATTTTCAACCTCTTAATTTCTGGATAGTATTTCTTTCGATCAAAACTAGCACCCGAGCTCTTACGAATTCGTGATATTAGTCTAATGTCCTTTGAATTCATTGGTTCATTATGTCCACAAACAGGACAGTACCAATTTAGAACTAGATCAATTCGTCTATCAGTAACTTGCTCTTCTACCACTTCAATTAGCATACGTTGTCGAGCTGGAGCACTACTAACTCTACAACGTTTTGGACATATCCTTTCTTTAATCCTCAATATTAGATTTCACCTTTGGTTTTCTTGTTTCATAGTAGGCTCCATCAATAGGATTGAAAGTTTTTGAAATTACAATAATGTTCTCATTATGAGTAGTATTGAGAAATGAAATGCTTAATCCCATATGATCTAATTCTCTTCCGAACATTGATTTGATTAGATCGAACATCAACTTCATTCCATTAAACTCGAAAAGCAGTGTCATTCGATTTTGAGGTGATTTTTCTTTTCCAACTATTGCTTCTACAGAATGACAGTTGCTCTCTATTGAATATTGCAAATCATCTTGTAGAAATTTAGCAACCATTAGATCAACAGCTTTTCTAGATTGAGTTTCTGTTTCATCTCTTCTAGAGATCATTGCAAATCCTTCTGGAACTACAGATGGATTGTCTTTCATCTTTTCTGATTCTCTTAGAAATGGAATCATATCTTTCTTTTCTTCTTCATTCATCATTTTTCACAACCACTTCAATCGTATTAGTAACCATTCAGGAAGAGCATCATCAATGACTTTGTATGTGATATTCCATCCATTTGTTTCAAGCCAAATATCATTACAATAGTCGGTGTATAGTCTAGATACCTTATCGCGTTTTGTTGGATAATTAACAATACCAAATTCTTTCTCTAACCATTTCCTAATATCATCAGAAGGAATATGAAGTAAGACGTTTCTAGTGTCGGGTTCAAAAGAACCTGTAAGACTGTTCAAGTAGAGAAAGGCTTTCAATATTGAGGCAAACTGCATTTGGACTATAGTAGTATTTTTCTCTTCTCCATGATCTGAATTACAAATGTCATTCAGACTATTACCATGTTCTTTTGCATATTCAACCTCATAAGCCCATAGACCTAAGTTATTGCCACAGCCAGCATGACAATGAACTTGTATCGTCATATCTTCTTTCATTATTCTAACCTCTTAGGTTCTTGATTGACAATGTATATTCCGTCAATCGGAGAATGAATTTTAGAGATCACAATAATAGTCTGATCATGTTCTGTCTTGACCAATGAGAAGTAAAGCCCTTCTTTCTCTAACAAATCTCTAACCATGCCATACAGATGTGCAGAAATCCAGTACATCTTTTCATCCTGATCTTTCTTTTCTTTAGGTTCTCCAGAATGTTCTGCAGATGTATGTTGATCATTTTCCCAGTTCTTGACAACTACCGATTTATCTCTCTGTAGTTGTGCATAATGACACGTTGGATGATCACAGTTCCAACACTCCATCAATTGCTGTGATACTCCAGATACTACACATTGAGAAATTATTTCTTCTAACTTAGGCCAATCCACCATGCAATCAGACATTTTCTTCTCTCGATCTTCAATCATCCTATTTAATTCGTCTTTGCTAATTTTTAAGATTGGTAATCGAATAGGAATCTGTTCTATCACATCTGGAATTGGTTCTCCACCGTTATGCCTAGAGTCAACCTTTCTGTCAACTTCCGATCCTGAGTCGTCTGAATCTTTCATCTCCTGGGGGGGAGCTACTGTAGTATTACGACTACAGAAAGGATACTTACACGTCTTGCAAACCTTTTCCATATGTCCTACATACTCCTGTGTCAGTGGACACATAGTATTCCTCATAACTACATTTGTCAAACTCCTTTCAGAAACCATCGATCCTTTTCCCTTGGCCGGTGGAGAAGTTTCATCTTTCGTGTGCTCGTGCATGGGTGAAACTGTCACCTATTTGCTGATAAATCCTTCTAATTCTCCCTTGGCGCGTCTTTAATCCATCTACCGCGCCTCTTCTCTTCTTCATTCTCTCTCGTCTGGGGGGCAGGGGGGAATACTCTAGGCATCTTCCGAGCTGGCTGGCGCGGTGTTTTCGGTATCTATTGAGGTATGGGGGGAGTTTTACCACTGAAACGGGTGGTAAACTTCTTCAAAAAACGTCTTTTTTCCTCTTGATCTAGTATCATTTGATTCTAGATCAATCTCGTGTGTAAATTTTCTCTCCCCTGGGGGATCATTGTAAATACAAATGTTTATAGTGAAGTCAATTGATTTCTTAACTATGACAGCTTGCTTTGGATATTTCCGTCTATTCTGATCAGAAGTCCCTACGGGGAAAATCTGATTGATATAGGGGGAATAACTATACCTCATAAAAAGGCTAAACGGAAATCAAAACAACCAAAGACTTACCTTCGTTGCACAGAAATGATAGCTCCTAATTGTAAGAAATTCTACAATCCAAGAACTGCAAAAGAAGCTGGAATGTGCAATAGATGTTATCAGAAGAAATATGCTTACTAGGGCAACTTGTCCTAGTATCTCTCTTTTTTAGAAAATTTTCCCTCTCCTGGGGGATCAATAGTAATTACTTCTGTAAATACAAATGCTTATAGTAATTCATTTGCCTTTTGATAAATTATGGAAACTAATGAGATTGTGATCTCTGATTGCATTGAGTTCTTGGAAGGTCTTGAAGCAGAGTCCATAGATTCATGTGTTTCTGATCCACCCTACGGATTGGACTTTATGGGCAAAGAATGGGACTCTTTCAAGAACCACAAACTCATGCAAGATTTTCATTTCAAGTGGGCAACAGCTCTCTTCCGAGTGTTGAAGCCTGGTTCACATATTCTCGTATTCTCTGGAACTCGAACTTATCACAGATTAGCATGTGCTTTTGAGGATTCTGGATTTGAGGTCAGAGATATGCTTGCTTGGATATATGGAAGTGGATTTCCTAAAGGACAGAACCTATCGAAAATAATCGACAAGAGGTTAGGGTTCTCTGGAGTTCCAGTACCAAAGGAAGAATTACCAAAGAGGAATCAGAGAAATTTGCACACAGACTTCAAAGGAAGTAGATTTCACAGAGCTGATGGAGAACATGAACATCTTGAACATATCTCAAAACTTCCTGAATCTGATCTTGCAAAAGAATGGTTCGGTTGGAATACTGCTTTGAAGCCAGCACACGAAACAATTCTTCTTGCTAGGAAGCCACTTGCAGAGAAAACCATTGTTGATAATGTGCTTGCTCATGGAACTGGAGCAATCAATATAGATGTGTGTCGAGTTGCGGTCAATCCAGATTAAGATGATATGCATAGAACAGTCAAAAGAAAAGAAAGAGAATCAAGAACATGGAGAGACGGTTCTGGATTCAAGAACGAACATAATGAGTTCACTGGAGTTCTCCCTTCTGGAAGGTATCCTGCAAACCTGATTTTATCACATCATCCTGATTGTAAATTAGTTCAGGAAGGTAAAACTGAGGCTTGGGCAAGAGAACGTGATAGGTTCCTCAAGACAGGTGAGATGCCGTTTGGCAAGTCTGGTATCTATGGAAAAGGGAAGCGACCACTGATAGAAGTGGAATACAAAGTAACGGTTCCTGAGATTTGGAACTGTGTTGGTGATTGTCCAATAAGGATAATGAATGAACAGAGTGGTTCGAGAGTTGCAGGTGGTTCACACACTGGTAAAGAATCAAGTCAAAAATTTGGGATTCGTGGGATTTATGGAGAGCAACCCAATAGGACTCCTTTCAATGGTTATGGAGATTCGGGTGGTTCATCTAGATTCTTCTATTGTGCAAAGGTACAGAAGGGAGAAAGAAATGCTGGCTTGGGTTACTATCTGAAAGGAGAATTAACAATTACTATTGACGAAACAGAACACATACTGGATGATATTAAGCAGAAAGATATTTTGTTTGAAGAATCCAATAATGAAATGATGAATTTCAATTTTGAATCATTTCCACAGTTAGATATCAGATTCGTAAAAGAACAGGTCTTGAATCCACATATCACAGTGAAGCCAATCGAACTAATGAGATATTTGGTGAGAATGATAACTCCAGCTCGAGGAACTGTTATTGATCCTTTTGTTGGAAGTGGAACTACTGCTATAGCTGCTATGCTCGAAGGAATAAACTTTCTAGCATGTGACATTTCTCCAGAGTATGTTGACGTTGCAAGAAAAAGGCTTACTTACTGGAAGAATCCACCAAAGGAAATACCAAAGAGGAAAATATCTTTAGCAACTCCTGGACAAACAATCTTAGAGTAGATCTTTGGTGATAATTGATGTTTGAAAAAATTTAGGCTCCGTTGCATACTGCT
>SDBS01006018.1_pt1 | contig 11813 bp, 7 predicted proteins | sample 2277091 | NCBI WGS metagenome assembly SDBS01 (sample SAMN10404972, study PRJNA504765) | marine sediment metagenome | isolation source: marine sediment core GS10_PC15, 163 cmbsf | place: Arctic Ocean: Southern Knipovich Ridge | collected 2010 | reverse complement strand
CTAGAGTCCCCGCCATTACGCGCTGGCAACTAGCGACAAGGGTTTCGCTCGTTACGGGACTTAACCCAACATCTCACGACACGAGCTGACGACAGCCATGCAGCACCTGTGCAAGTTTCACCCAAAAGGGCAGCCAAATCCTGTTTCCAGGGAGGCATCCAAGCATGTCAAGCCCAGGATAAGGTTCTTCGCGTTGCATCGAATTGAGCAACATGCTCCACCGCTTGTGTGAGCACCCGTCAATTCCTTTGAGTTTTAGCCTTGCGACCGTACTCCCCAGGCGGTCAACTTAACGCTTTTGTTTCGGCCAGAAACCCGTCAGAGAGCCTCTAACCTAGTTGACATCGTTTAGGGCCAGGACTACCGGGGTATCTAATCCCGTTCGCTACCCTGGCTTTCGCATCTCAGCGTCAGGAGAGGTCCCAATCGCGATAAATCGAAATTGGAACCCCATACAGGCCCAGCGTATCGCTTTCGCCTCCGGCGTTCCTCTTGATATCTACGCATTCCACCGCTCCACCAAGAGTTCCACACGCCTCTACCTGCCTCAAGCCTACCAGTTCGCCAAGCAATTCCTCGGTTGAGCCGAGGGCTTTCACAAGACGCTTGGCAGGCCGCCTGCATGCGCTTTAAGCCCAGTGATTCCGAACAACGCTTGCCACCTTCGTCTTACCGCGGCTGCTGGCACGAAGTTAGCCGTGGCTTCCTTTGGGATTCCTCAACGCCGGGGGATATTAGCCCCCATTGCTTGGTGGTCCCTGACAGCAGTTTACACCCCGAGGGGCTTCATCCTGCACGCGGCGTCGCTCCGTCAGGCTTGCGCCCATTGCGGAATATTCGTTACTGCAGCCTCCCGTAGGAGTCTGGGCAGTGTCTCAGTCCCAATGCGCCGGATCAACCTCTCGGTCCCGGTACCCGTCGCAGCCTTGGTGGGCCGTTACCTCACCAACAAGCTGATAGGACATGGGCCGCTCCCAGGCCGGTAGGCCCCGCACTTGAATCACTCTCAAAACCATCAACCCATCAGCATGGGCTGAAAGTGATCCAGGTGCGAGGTCCCCGCCCTTTGACCGCTGTGCCATATGACACCGTGGTCTCATTGAGTATTACCTGCAGTTTCCCACAGCTATCCTCATGCCCGGGGTACGTTACCCATGAATTCCTCGCCCTTTCGCCACTCTAATAGCTCCCCGAAGGGAACGTTCGCGTTCGACTTGCATGTTTTAGCCACGCCGCCAGCGTTCGATCTGAGCCAGGATCAAACTCTTCAATTATTTATCGTTTCCAGCCCACCCCGAAGGACGGGCATAGGATTCGACGTCTGATACTGGTGGCCGGGGCATTATAGGGGGGCCCCGGCCCGGCCGTCGATGGCACAACAATCATGCCACCACAGACCTAACTCAAAATCCTTAAAAGGGTTGTCACGAGGATCTTGAGCGGACGCGGCTTTCGCAAGAACAGCCGGTCCTTTATCACTTTTTTCCCGCGTGCGGCGACCATGACATGTCGCTGCCCACAGGCCGCATCCTCGTGACGGCATCGTCACTGTTCACTTTTCAAAGAGCGTATTAACTTTGCGGCCGGGCCTCATCGCCCAGCCCCAACTGCAATAAGTATTCTATCCGTCGGCCGTTACGGGTCAACACAATAATAACGGATTCTCAATCTTTTCTCGGCGGATTAGGGCAGGCGTATGCACCTTTCCTGCCTCCCTTTATCCTGAATTAAGTATAGTTTGTGCCAACCCGCGCGTCAAGGCCTGCGCGGGGTTTTTTGCGGGCGTTGGCCTGAACACTTAGGTGACCATGTCTTGGCGCTGAGGGCGACCTCCAAATCGCCTTGACCGGTGCCTTTGCCGCTGCTACGATGACCTTGCTTCAGGCTCCCCGCGGCAGTGCGGGCTAGGCCCAAAGCAGCAGACAGCAAACACCATCCGCCCCCATCGTCTAGCGGCCTAGGATATCAGGTTCTCATCCTGGAGACAGGGGTTCGACTCCCCTTGGGGGTAGTGATGCAAGGGCCGGGCGCTTAAAACGTCCGGCCCTTTTTAGATGTCCACGAATGTCACGAATGTCACGAATGCCACGAATACCAGAGCCCGCGGATACCACGGCGCCGCCGCCTGCACGAACTATCCGGCCCCTGTGAGGCCCGCTTAAGATTTGGCCTTAAGCGTGTTGTACAGATCGAAGGCCTTCTTGGGCTTGGCGCCGTCGTGGACGACGGCCTTCACCGCCTTGACCATGGCCAGGGGATTGTCGGCCAGGAAGATGTTCCTGCCCATGTCCACGCCGGATGCGCCCTGGTCGATCGCGTTGTAGGCCATGGTGAGGGCGTCCAGCTCGGGGATTTTTTTCCCGCCGGCCATGACGATGGGAATCGGGCAGCCGGCCGTCACCTTCTCGAAGCCCTCATCGCAGTAGTAGGTCTTCACGAAGTGTGCGCCCAGCTCCGCGCAGATGCGAGTTGCCAGGCTGAGGTACCGCCAGTCTCTGACCATGTCCTTTCCGACGGCGGTGACGCCGAGGGTGGGGATGCCGACGGCATTGCCGCTGTCGATGAGATCCACCAGGTTGCCGATGCTCTCGTGCTCATGCTCTCCGCCGATGAACACCTGGCAGGTTATTGCGGCTACGTTGAGGCGGATGGCGTCGTCGATGGCAACGCCGACAAGCTCGTTGCTCATCTCCTTGAGGATGCTCGCCCCGGCGCTGGACCGCAGAACGACCGGCTTGCTGGTAGTGGGGGGGATGCAGGTCCGCAGCGCGCCGCGCGTGCACATCAGCGCGTCAACTTCTTCCGCCAGGGGGACTATGCTCAGGTCGATCCGCTCCAGGCCGGTCGTCGGGCCCATGAAGTACCCGTGGTCGAAAGCCAGCATCACGGTGTGCCCCGACTTGGGATTGAAGATCCGCGACAGGCGATTCTTCATGCCCCAGTCCAGGGCGTTGGAGCCCTTCAGGAAGAATCCTTCGGTCTTGACGGGAACGTCAACGTGGAAATCCTTCGCAACTTTCTTGCCTTCTGTGTCAGCCATGCCAGTGGCTCCTTGTTGTTGGGGATGCGGCGGAAGCAGTACCGCGGGTATTGTAGCGTTTTGCCGATGGTATGCAACATTTGTGGGATGACCGGCCCGTGCTGCCGCAGTGTCGGGCGGGGCTACGGTCTATCAGCGGCGCGCCTGGCCGGAGCAGAGGAGGGCGTTTCCCGGGACGCTGCGTGCGGCCGCCCCTGGTACCACTTCATCGCCTCCTCGTATGTCTCCAACCACCGACCCGCCGCGTGTGCGAGAATCTTCCGGGCGCTGTGGAGAGTCGACTGGTCGTTGACGTTCGTGCTGCGCTCGAGCGCCCGAACAAGGCGGATGAGGGCTTTCAGGGCGTACTCGCGGTCATCCGCGGTCAGGTGCATCAGGGCGCGGCATGCCACAGCGATGTACCAGGGGGAACGGCCTTGCAGCTCGTACTTCGGCAGGCGCGACTTTTCCTCCGGCGATATATCCTCGAGTCTGGCGTACGTCGCCAGTTGCTCCTTTACGATTTCGGTCAGGATCGCCCGCGCGCCGGCGGGGTCTCCACACGCGATCAGTGCCCGTCCGGCGGCATAGCGGACGAAGATGTTCTTTGCGTGTCCGAGTTTCTTGAGGTCCGCCGCAGCGGGTTTGTGCTTCAGTACGCCCAGGACATAGGCGGCATACCCGGCTCCCACACCCCCCGACCTGCAGTCCTGCATGTAGCGGGCAATCGTCGCGGCCCGGTTGGTCAGGTCCACCATCTGGCCGTCGTGATAGCCCACGAACCGCCTGGGGAGTTCGATTTCCTTGATGGGAACGAACATATTGTACAGCTTCTTGAGAGCCTGCCCGGATACCACGGGACTGGGGTCTGGCAGCAACCGCTTCAGAAAAGCGCAGTACTCACGGTCGGGCGTAATGAAGAAGTAACTGACCTCTACCAGGACGCGGGCGCGCACCTTCGGGTCCGCCGAATTAATCCGTTCCTCGAAGTATCGCACCCGCTTGGAGATAGACGGGAACTCCTTCGCCGTTATGCGTTTGCTGGGCTCAGGCTTACCGGCAACCGTTGCGGCAGTGGCGGCCAGCAGGACAAGTGCGAGAATGCTTCGTCTTTGCATCGTAGTGTCCCCTGTCGGTGTTGTAACGTACGAAGCACGAACAGTAGCACCGAACGCGTCCAGATGCAATAGGCGCTGCGCCCTGGTGCGCGGCGCGAGCGGTCGCTACATCTGCTCGAGCGTTTCGATCCCAAGCAGGCCCAGGCCGGTTTGAATTGTGCGCGCGGTCAGGTCGCAAAGGGTCAGGCGGCTGGTGCGGTCCGGTTCGGCCGCTATGAGAACCGGGCAGGATTCGTAGAAGCTCATGAACGCCCCGGCCAGGTCGAACAGGTACGCGCACAGCACATTCGGCAGGCAGTCGTCGGCCACGGCCTGGATCGTTTCGGGAAACTGCGCGAGCTTCACGCCGAGGTTTCGCTCGGCCGCCTCGGTCAGGAGGATTTTGCCGGTCGTCGCGCCGGCCTCTTCCTTGCCCTTGCGGAAAATGCTGCGGATGCGGGCATAGGCGTACTGCATGTACGGTGCGGTGTTGCCTTCCAGGCTCAGCATCTTGCCCCAGTTGAACATGTAATCGCTCGTGCGGTTCTGGGCCAGGTCCGCGTATTTGACGGCCCCGATTCCGACGACGCGGGCAATGTTGGCTTTTTCGTCGTCGCTGAGGCCGGGGTTTTTCTCGGCGACGATGTTTGCGGCCCGCCGCTTGGCCTCGTCCAGAAGATCCATGAGCTTTACCGTCCCGCCCTCGCGAGTCTTCAGCGGCTGGCGGTTGTCACCCAGCATCATGCCGAAGGCTACGTGTTCGAGCGAGACGTTTTCGCCGACAAATCCGGCCTTGCGGGCTACCGCAAAGATCTGCCTGAAGTGGAGCGTCTGGCGGGAATCGACGACGTAGAGAATCCTGTCGGCCTTGAGTTGGCTCGCACGATAACGCACCCCCGCAAGATCCGTGGTCGCGTAGAGATACCCACCGTCGGTTTTCTGGACGATTACGGGCAGGGTCTGGCCGTCCTTGTCCTTGAACTGTTCCAGGAACACACACTTGGCGCCTTGGGATTCTTTCAAGAGGCCCTTCTTGTCCAGCTCTCCCGCGACATCGGTGAGTTGATCGTTGTAGGCGCTTTCGCCGCGAATGTCTGCGCGGGCCAAGGTAACACCCAGACGCTTGTAGACCTCCTCGCAGTGGCGAAGTGATAACTCCCGGTGGCGGGCCCACATGTCGCGCGTTTGTGGGTCCCCGGATTGGAGATTGACCACCTCTTGGCGGGATGCATCCGCAAAGGCCGGTTCGGCGTCGAAACGCTCCTTCGCTTTGCGGTAGAACCCCTCCAGGTCCGAAAGCTCCGAGTCGGCATGGCCTCCCGTCGGGTCCGACAGCAGAAGCTGCTTGAGGTACGCGATGAGCATTCCGTAGTGCGTTCCCCAATCTCCGACGTGGCTCTGCCGCTTCACATCGTGCCCGAGGAATTCCAGGACGCGGGCAATGACATCGCCGATTATCGTGCTGCGCAGATGTCCGACGTGCATCTCCTTGGCCAGGTTCGGCGAGGAATAGTCCACAACCACCGTTTGCGCTTCGGCGGGGCCTTCCACACCCAGACTCTTGTTCCCAATAGCCTTCCCCAGTTGCCCGGCCAGTTGCTCTGTGTTGAGCGTGATGTTGATGAAGCCGGCCCCGGCCACCTCCACCTTTTCAGCAATGTCCGACAGGTCCACGCCGGCAAGGACCTTCTCGGCAAGATCGCGGGGATTCGTCTTGAGCTTCTTGGCCGCGGCCATCACCCCGTTGGCCTGGTAGTCGCCGAACTGCGGCTTGGCTGCCTGGGCCACCAGTGCGGGCGTGCCCTCAGGCGCACCGGCGGCGGCGAGGGCCTTGGAGATTCTCACGTCCAGTTCGCGTCTGATGTTCATGTGTCAGCGGTTAGTATATTGCCGCAGTCGCCGACACTCAATCCCGATGTATCCCGATATACATCGGGAGGACGGAGCGAGCCGCGGCTCGTCTCGGCGAAGGCTCGAGCCGTAGCCGGAAGACCGCAGAGATTTTAAGATTCTTTCAGCTCGATCTGTGGCTGAGGCAAAGCCTCATCAGCGATTGTCGCCATTTGGAGTGCGGCGGCCTGCCGCCGCTTTCACTTGCCGCCCAGCGACATCAAGAGTCAAAGCGGTGCCTGGGCACCGCACTCCAAAGAACCTGTCTCGCGGTCGCATGCGAATGTTCCTGCCATCAAAGAATCAAAGTCTTTTCTCTGCGTGCTCGCCGAAGGCATCCCGTTGTCCCGAAGGGACGCCGTTGGCGGGACTGCGTCTCCCCAAGGGACAGGTCTGCGGCCTAGTCATTCCGCCTCCGGCTCCCATTCCACGCGTGGGGCTTCGCCCCAGATCAGCTCAAGGTCGTAGTACGTGCGGTGCTCCTGGTCGAACAGATGGACCACCACGTCCACGAAGTCCATGACGATCCACTGTCCCTGCTGCACCCCGGCTACCCGCCAGACTTTCTGGCCGATCTTCTTGCCGTGTCTGGCGATGTCGTCGGCCACGGTCTGTAGTTGCCTGTCGGATGTGCCCGTGCAGATCACGAAGTAATCGGTTACGGGGCTTATTCCGCGCAGATCGAGAACGATGATGTCCGAGGAGTTGTCATCGCGAGCGATACGGGCAGAGGCAACAGCCAGTTCGCGTGCGGTGGTGCTATTCTTTGACCGCCTGGCCATCACTGCCCCGTCATTTCATGCCCAGGAATTCGCCGATCTGCGGAGCGTACTTCACGATCACCCCGGCGAACACTATGGAGACAATGCTTATCAGCTTGATCAGGATGTTCAAACTCGGCCCGGAAGTATCCTTGAATGGATCGCCGACGGTGTCGCCCACGACGGAGGCCTTGTGGCTGTCGCTGCCCTTGCCGCCCATCTTGCCGGTCTCGATGTACTTCTTGGCGTTGTCCCAGGCCCCGCCGGCATTGGCCATGAAGATCGCCAGGGCGAAGCCGCACGTGAGGCCTCCGGCAATCAGTCCCATCACGCCGGCCACCCCCAGCAGCAGGCCGACCACCACCGGAACCACCAGGGCAAGCAGCGACGGAACGACCATCGCCTTCTGCGCGCCGATCGTGGCGATGTCCACGCAGCGGGCGTAATCCGGCTTGCCCTCGCCCGTCATTATGCCCTTGATCTGCCGGAACTGCCGCCGGACCTCCTTAACTATGGTGTTGGCGGTTCGGCCCACGGCTTTTATCGTCAACGCGCTGAAGACAAACACCAGCATCACACCGGCGAACAGGCCGCACAGGACCTTCGGGTTCATCAGGACGACGTCGTAGAATCTCATGTACTGGGCCAGGGAAGCCCGGGAACTTGCCACCATCTGGACGGCGGCGCTGCCTCCGGTGCCGTAGGCCAGCGTTCCTCGCCGGACGTTGTCCTCGCCGGCGGCCGTCAGATCCGAAAAAACGATCCTGCTTCCCGGTTCGATGTCCGTGATCTTCTTCGACAGAAGCATGTATGACACGGGTGCCACGTTGCCGGCGTCGTTCTCCTCGGCCAGGACAAGCTTTCCGGCCCTAATGTAGAGGGCATCGCCGCCCTTGTACTGCAGGCCCACGTGTCTGATGAAGGCGGTTTGGCCCTCGCGTATCTGTGCGACGCGGATCTGTTCAACATAGGAGGCCAGCAGCGCCAGGGCCGTCAGGGTCGCCGAGCCAATCGCAAAGCCCTTGCCTATGGCGGCGGTGGTGTTGCCCAGTGAATCCAGCGCGTCGGTTCGTTTGCGAACCTTTGCGGGCTGTCCGGTCATCTCGGCGTTGCCGCCGGCGTTGTCCGCTATCGGGCCGTACGCATCCGTTGCAAGGGTTATGCCCAGTGTCGCCAGCATTCCCACTGCCGCGATGCCCACCCCGTAAAGGCCCATGGGTATGTTGTCATACCCACCGGCCAGGCAGAAAGCCGCCATGACGGCCACTATCACCGTCAGCATCGCCATCCACGTGCTCTTCATCCCCTCGGCGATACCCGTGATCACCACCGTGCCCGCCCCGGTCTCGGCGCTCCTTGCCACCTCGCGTGTCGGCGCGTAGTCGTAGCTGGTGGCGTACTCCGCGCCCTTGCCAATGACGACGCCCGCGACCAACCCGACCACAATCGAGCCCCACACGTGCAGCCACCTTACACCGGCTGCGGCGAATTCATCGCCGCCCAGCAGCCAGTAGCAAATCCCAAGGGCGGCAACCAGTATGGCGATGCTCGCACCGTTGATCCCGCGCGAAAGGGCGCCCATCAACTGTTTCATCGTGGCATTTTCTTTCGTGCGGACCGCGTAGATGCCCGCGATGCTCAGCATGATGCCCACGCCCGCTAGCGCCATCGGCGCCGCCAGGAAGTTGACCGCCAGCTTGCCGATGCCCAGCGACCACGCGGCGGCAACGCCGAGCGCAGCGGCCGCCAGGATCGAGCCGCAGTAGCTCTCGAACAGGTCGGCCCCCATGCCGGCTACGTCGCCTACGTTGTCGCCCACGTTGTCGGCGATGGTGGCGGGATTTCGGGGGTCGTCTTCGGGGATTCCTGCCTCGACCTTTCCGACCAGGTCGGCCCCGACGTCAGCGGCCTTGGTGAATATGCCGCCTCCGACCCGGGCGAACAGCGCCTGGCTGCTGGCCCCCATGGCGAAGGTGAGCATGACGACCGTGATTTCGACCAGTGACATTTTGTAGCCGAAGGCGGGCGCGATCTTGTAGAGGACCAGGAACCACAGGGAGATGTAGAAAAGGGCGAATCCCACGACGACGAGGCCCATGACGGCCCCGGCGCGGAAGGCGATGGTCAGGCCGCGGTTAAGCCCTTCCTTGGCGCCCTGGGCGGTGCGATTGGAAGCCATCGTGGCCGTCTTCATGCCCAGAAAGCCGCAAAGGGCCGACAGAACCCCGCCGGTAAGGAAGGCAAACCACACGACCTTGTGCTGGAGGCCCATACTCGCCAGGACGTACAGCAGGGCGGCGACGATAATGAAGAATATTGCCACCACCTTGTACTGCCGCTTGAGGTATGCGTAGGCGCCCGTGGTGACATACCCCGCGATTTCTTGCATCTTCCTGGTCCCGGGGTTGGCCTGCTTTACCTGCCTGTAGAGAATGTACGCAAATATAAGGGCAAGAACCGCACCGATCGGCGCGGTGTACCACAGCGGGGGGATCTTGGCTGTTGCGGCCGGTGCGGCGAGGCCGGCTACACCACCGGCGGCTGGCCGGGCTGATGAATCCAGTTGGTCCCCACTTTCGGTAAGTTCGATTTCATCGCAGCCTCCCACAATGAACATAGCCGCGATGATGACGCCGATCGCCAAGGGGAGGCGTCTGTGACATGCAGCGGACAACGAGTTCATTTCCGGCTCCTTGGCCGCGAGCTAGGATGATGCTTCTTTGCTTACCGCAATGCTGCGCCTGATATTCTTGCGCATGCGCCGGCGCCGGCGATCAGAGGGCTTTTCGTAATAACTGTTGCGCTTGATGTCCTTAACCAGGCCCTCCTTCTCGCATATCTTCTTGAAGCGCTTGATCATCTGGTGGATGGACTCGTTACTCCTGGTCTTGACCTTAATCATGCTCCAATCACTATTCCTTTCTGTTGTTTTCGTCGCCCGCGCCGGCCGTTACATTCAGACCGGCCCAGAGCGCCATTGCCTAAGTATCCTAAGCATTTGGCGGGCGGATTCAACCCCTTTTTTGGCCTCGGTTTGGGAATTTGACTCACCCGGCGCTATCCGGGGCAGCTGAGACTCGCTCCGGCCGTTATTCCAGGTTTTTGTGGGCGTGGCACTTGCGGCCGCGGGGGGGAGTCTTGCCGGGCCGTCCACCGGATGGCCCGGAGAATGAAACCATGCAGGCCGTCGGTCTGTTCGGGGTGGGGGCCGAAGACGATCACTCGCCCCTTGCCGAACCGGCCAATGACGATGGCGGGCGTGCCGATCATGGTCTTGGGGTCCGCGCCCTTTTCGCCGATGCCGGTTCTATACCACCCAAGCACGGTGTAGGGGGGCAGTGCCTCTTTTCCCCCAGGCGCGAGGATCGGCCCCTGGGCGAAGTGGATCTTCAGCAAGCCCGCCTCCCGGGTGGCCAGCAGCTCGCGCCCCCTGCGAGTCAGCTCGATCGAGACCTGCCCCTTGCCCCGCCGCCAATGTTTGCGGTCGATGCTGTCGGCGTTGAGTATGCCCAGCGACCAGGAGTAGTTGCCTGTGGCCAGGTACGCCCCGGCGCAGATGCCGACGTAACCGCCGCCGTTGCGGATGAACTTCTTCATTGCTTCGCGGCCGGTTTCGGCCAGACCCTTGGCTTGTCCGCTTCCGCTGCCGCCCGGCAGAATCACGGTGTCGAACTGATCGAGCGCCCCGTCGCGAATGTCCTGGGGGTCGACACGGCGCACGACGATGTTCGTTTGTGGGGTCAGAATCTTCTCGAACCGCGGCGGGGTTTTTGTGGAGTTGGAGCCGGGGCCATCGTAGATCGCGGCGTAGATCGTCGTGGGTGTGCGGCGGGTCCCGGGCACCATGCGATTCTTGTCCGCGGCGGTCATGCCGAGCTTTTTCAGCAGGGCGTGGACCATGATACGGTGCTGGCGGGTTCGCAGGGCGAGTGGTTGGTCCTTGAACGTTGTTTCGAGCATGAACGCCCGTGAGGTGAGTCTCTCGCTACAGGCGCGGGCCAGCGATCCGTCGGCCGCTCCGCGGAGCCTGGCGAACTTCTTATCAGCGTCGCTGATGGTCGCGTTGATCGCATCGAGCATCAGGGCTTGGAGTTTCGCGGGGTCCTCATGCCCGGCGCGGATGACGCTGGAGCCGACGCTCTTGGAGCCGGCGGCGCGAAAACCATAGCCTTCATGGAGGTCAATTGTGTAGTCGCCCTTTTGTTTCCGGATGAATGTCCAGAGGGCCTCTGCGGCTGGGCTTCGAGCGGTATTGGCCTTGCCGCTCAGCGGGAAATTCCGGTTGAGGTCGGAGATTTCCTTGGGTTTGTCGGGCGTCCTGCGGGTGCCGGCCTCGAGGGCAGGCACGTTGCAGCGGGGAATGACGATGAGTTTGCCTTTGGCGAGCGGCCAGTGGCGGATCTGCTCGGCCGCGCGGGCGCCCGCCGGCTCGTCGCCATGCATCCCCGCGGTGACCAGGACCGTCGGGCCTTTGGTGCCGCTGTCGACGATGTAATACGGCGTCTGCCACTTGGTGCCTTTGGCGATGAACCCGCTGGAGGTTCCCCCTTCGGCCGAAACGCCCGCGGGAATCGCCAGCGCCAGCAGCAATGCCGTTATTACAGAGATTCGTTTCATCCGGCCTTCCTGACCCGTTCGACCCGGTTCACCATGGTAATGCCCATCTGCCTTGCGCATGTCTTCAATTCTGGTTCTCATCCCGAAAAGTTGGTGGTTCTTTCCGGCAAAGGCCCGTTCACGGGCCTTAAGTTGGCGGTTCTTTTCGGCAGTAGGCCCGTTCACGGGCCTTAAGTTGGCGGTTCTTTTCGGCAGTAGGCCCGTTTACGGGCCTTTGCCCCGACAGAGTCGGGGTTTAGACCCGGCCTTTTAGGCCGGGGCAGCGGTCGCCTCACCCCTCCGCTCTAGCCCGCTTCAGCGGGCTTGCCTTCAGGCTTTAGCTCTTTCGGAGTGCGGTGCCCCGGCACCGCTTTGACTCGTCGCGCAGCGACTTTGACTTTTTTGGAGTTCGGTCGCGGGCGACCGCATTTCCTGTTAACGCCGCTTCGC
>SDBS01006016.1_pt1 | contig 11815 bp, 12 predicted proteins | sample 2277091 | NCBI WGS metagenome assembly SDBS01 (sample SAMN10404972, study PRJNA504765) | marine sediment metagenome | isolation source: marine sediment core GS10_PC15, 163 cmbsf | place: Arctic Ocean: Southern Knipovich Ridge | collected 2010 | reverse complement strand
GGTTTTTGCCGCGCGGCAGATCCACAGCGGTCTTTCCCCCGATACTGGAATCGATCATAGCCAGAAGGGTGGTGGGAACGTGGACCAACGGCAGCCCCCGCATGTAGGTAGCAGCGACGAATCCCGCCATATCCCCGATCACCCCTCCCCCCAGGGCCACCACCACGCTGGACCGATCCAGACGCCGGTCCAGGAGCTCTTCGTAGAGATCATGCACCGTATCCAAGGTCTTAAACCGCTCGCCATCGGGCACCTCCAGTAAGCAAGGATCGAAGCCCTGCCTTCCCAAGGCCTCCACCACCCGATGGCCATACAGCGGGGCGAGTGTCGCATTGGTTATTATCGCCGCCCTGGGACCAAGTTCGGCGCTCTCCAGCGCGTCGCCGAGGCGATCCAGCGCCCCTCTTCCCATCCAAATCTCATAGCTGCCCGTGGGGGATTCCACCGGCAGCACCTCCACCCCTTCCAACACCTGCATGGCTTTATCCGCCACCTCCTGCACCGTCAGATCGGTGGTATCAATTCGAAGAGAGAAGGACTCATAAGCGACCATTCTCTCCTGCAGGAGCGTCTCGATGCGCTCGCGCTGCTGGCATTCGCCCAGAAGCGGGCGGCTCTCATCTCCGCTCAGCCGCCGAAGCAGCTCCTCCGGCTCGCACTGAAGGCAGATTATCTGGCTGGTCCGCGCCAATTGGCGTCGATTCTCCACCGGTATCAGGGCTCCGCCTCCGGTGGCGATCACCTGTCCCCGCCGAGAGGCCAACTCCCGACACAGAGCAGCTTCCTCCCTGCGAAAGACTTCCACGCCCTGATTGCGAAAGATACCGGCCACAGTCTCACCCAGCCGCTCCTCGATGATGGCATCCATGTCTACAAAGGGACACCCTGTCCGCCCAGCGACCTCCTTGGCCACCTGACTCTTGCCGGTCCCCATGAATCCGGTGAACACGATGTTGCGATCATCGATCGCCACGGGTTCTCATCTCCCGGATGCTATCCCCACCGTACTTCTCCATCAGCGCCTGGGCCAGTACCCAGGCTACCATGGCCTCCCCCACTATGGAGGCGGCAGGGACGGCGCAGACGTCCGAGCGCTGGTACTCGACCTCGGTTGGCGTCATATCCTCTAGGTCGACCGACCGCAGCGGCTTCAGGGTGGTGGGAATGGGTTTCATGGCAGCCCGAACCACGATGGGTTCCCCGTTGCTCATGCCTCCTTCCACTCCGCCAGCCCGATTGGTTTCCCTGTGCCAGCCATCTCCATCTACCAGGATCTCATCGTGCACTTCGGTTCCCATCCGGCGGGCGTTGGCGAAGGCCGGCCCGATTTCCACTCCTTTGACGGCAGGAATGCTCAAAACCGCCTGGCCCAGCCGGCCATCCAAGCGGCGGTCCCAATGGACGTGGCTCCCCAGCCCCACCGGCACCCCGCTGGCCACCACGATGAACACCCCCCCGAGGCTGTCCTTAGCCTCGCGAGCGGCATCGATGCGCTCCCGCATGGCACGTGACACCTCCAGATCGGGACAGTGCACGTCGGAGTCCTCGGCCCGGCGAGCCAGGTCCTCCAGCGGCTGGCCATACAGCAGGGCCTCCACTCCTCCTATCTCGATCACGAAGCTGCCAACGCTCACGCCAAACTGAGCCAGAAGAAGCTTGGCCAAGGCGCCAACGGCCACCCGCATGGCAGTCTCCCTGGCGCTCGCCCTTTCCAGGACCAAACGCAGGTCGCTGTGGCCGTACTTCACGGCTCCCGCCAGGTCGGCGTGACCCGGCCTGGGCACTTTCAGCGGAGGCAGCTCCTTATCCTTCCAGTTGGGCCAATCGAGGTTGTGGATCAAAATGGAGATGGGAGCGCCGGTGGTCTCTCCGCGAGCCAGCCCAGCCCCCAACTCCACCCTGTCGCGCTCGATAGCCATACGGCCACCCCTGCCATAGCCCGACTGCCGGCGTCGCAGATCCCGATCGATCGCGTCGGGATCCACCAGAACCCCGGCGGGCATACCCTCGACGATACCCACCAAATGAGGACCATGAGACTCGCCCGCCGTGAGAAACCGCAACATCAAACCCTCTCTCGACCCATTCCAGCCTTCAACTGACGCTGGCAGACGTCGTACATCAGGGACTCCGGAGCCGTTTTGCCCGTCCAGAGGCGAAAGGCCTCAGCCCCCTGATGCACCAACATCTTCAGCCCTCCCATACCTCTGGCTCCCGCCATCCGCCCCTCCCAAAGGAAACGGGTCCCCGTGGGGTTGTAGACCATATCAAAGCAGGTGAGGTGCGACGGCAGCCTGACCCCCGTGGGGATAGGCGACGTCTCGGTGTGCGGAAACATCCCCAGTGGAGTGGCATTCACCAGCAGATCGGCCTCCGCCAAGGCCGCTGCCAGACTCTCGGCATCCAGCGAGCCGGAGGCCATCTCCGGTTCTGGAAGGCTGGGGGCTAATGCGGCCACCAGCCGTTCGGCGCGCTCAAGCCTGCGATTGAGGACAAGCACCTTGGCGCCCACCGACGCCAAAGCGTACGTCGCCGCCCTGGCGGCGCCTCCCGCACCCAACACCACCGCAACCTTGTCGCGGGGGGATAACCCACCCTCCAGAAGCGCTTCCAGAAAGCCTATGACATCGGTATTGTGGCCAATCCAGCCCGCCTCCCCCCGCGCCAGGGTGTTGACCGCCCCAATCGCCCGAGCCTCCGGGCTCAGCTCGCTCACCAGACGAACTATGGCCTCTTTGTGGGGAATGGTGACATTGGCGCCCACGAAGCCCAGAGCCCACATCCCCCTCACCGCCTCCTCCAGGTTCTCAGGGGTCGCCGAAAGTGGCAGATAGAAGTAGTCCAGCCCCAGCTTCGAGAAGGCGGCGTTGTGCATCGCAGGAGACAGGCTGTGTTCAATGGGATAGCCCAAGATCCCCACCAGTCGAGTAGCGCCGCTCACTGAGATCGGGGACATCGAAACCTCATCCTAGGAGAGCGCAGCCCTCAGCCGATCGGCCACGACCTGCTCTTCGCCGTCTCGTAGATTCATCGGGTTGACCGCCACCACACCCATATGGGCGTGATCCTCGTCCAAGCAGATGGGAGGGTCGTCGGCCTGCATAGCGAGGATGACGTCGAAGACCGTCTTTTTCAGGGCATCCTGGTCCACAGCGATCCAGGCCAGCGGCACCGGTTTGTTGGGAGAGGCGACTCGAACGCGCGCCTCGATGCCGGGCAGGTCGGCCAGCGAGCCCACCACATGGTCCACTTTCCGCCGCCAATCAGCCCGGTCAGCGTCGTGATCGCGCCTGACATAGCGACGCAGGGCCGCGACGAGGCCGACTATCTCCTCCTTGCCCACCTTGAGGCCACGCCCGATCCCATGATGAGGCGGGCCCGAAATGAGCCCTGCCTCCATCCAGGAGCGATACGACCAGGTTTGGGGATTGACCGATGTGTCCTGGTGCTGCATGGCGACGGAGCGGATCAGATCGGCCCGTCCACACAGGAAGCCCGACGCTTGAGGGCCACGGATGGCCTTACCACCGCTGAAAGCCACCAGGTCTGTTCCTTCAGCCACGAATCGCTGCAAGTTGCTGGCCGGCGGAAGCTCCGCAGCCGCATCCACTATAACCGGCACGCCGTGGCCATGCGCGATCTCCACCACCTCGGACAGGCTCAGAGCTTCGGGAAGCCCTCCCGCATGATAGGCGACAGCCGCGGTTCTGTCGTTGATGGCCGCTTCCAACTCGTAGGGGAAGGTTCCGAAGCTGTAGGGAAATCCCACCTCCACCAAGCGAGCTCCCGATGCGCGGAAAGCATGATCATAATCGCTGCGATGGGCCCTGTGAATGATGATCTGGTTCTTCATCCCCTCGGCGTCCGGCAAGCGATTCATCTTGCTGGGATCCATTCCACATATGCAGGCGGCGGATGCCAGCGTAAGACAAGCCGCCGCACCCGGCGCCACGTAGCCAGCCTCCGCGCCGGTGATCTCCGCGATGACACGGCCGGCGGCTTCCTGGAGATCCTCCATCTTGACGAAGGATCGAGAGGCCTCAGCCATGGCCTCCACCACCTCCGGATTCATGCAGCTGCCGCTCAGGCGAGTCATGTATCCCGACGCGTTGATGATGGTCTTGACGCCCAGTTCCTCGTACACGCCCAATGGTCCCCTCCTCTAGAATCCTGTCATGTCGCGGCATGATACCCGATTCAACGTCGCTTGTAAACGATCCTCATTCCCGCGTCAACTTCGCCAACGCCTCCTCGAAGCCAGGAAAGGAATCCGAGATACATTCGGCACCATCCACGCGAGTTTCCCCGCCCGCTGCCAGTCCCGCGATAGCCATAGCCATGGCGACCCGATGATCATCGTGACTTTGAACTTCGGCACCCTCGAGTGGCGTCGGCCCCTCCACCACAAAACCGTCGAGCTGCTCCTCGATCTGCGCGCCCATTTTTCGCAATTCGGCCACGATGGCGGAGATCCGGTCGGACTCCTTGACTCTAAGCTCGGCGGCGCCTCGCACCTCGGTGATTCCCTGCGCCTGAGTGGCGATTACGGCGATGAGAGGCACCTCGTCGATGAGGAGAGGGATCAGATCCCCATCTGCCGTGCCTCCCTGCAAAGGGCGATAGCGCACCACCAGGTCGGCCATGGGCTCTCCACCCACCCATCGCTTCTCCTCCAAGGAGATATCGGCGCCCATAGCGGTCAGGAGTGCCAGCAGCCCGGTTCGAGTGGGGTTGACGCCCACGTCCTGAACCCGAACCTCGGATCCGGGCACGATGGCAGCGGCGGCCAAGAAGAAAGCCGCCGAGGAGAGATCGCCGGGAATTACCACATCCCGAGAGATCAAATCGCCAGGAGGCGATAGGACGATGGCATCGCCCTCGCGACGCAGCTCAACCCCCCGAGCCACCAGCATGCGCTCGGTATGGTCCCGACTCCGGTGCGGCTCGCGAACGATGGTTTCGCCCTCCGCATAGAGTCCCGCCAGAAGGATGGCTGACTTCACCTGCGCGCTGGCCACTGGCATGGAGTAGTCAACGCCCCGTAGCCTGCCCCCCCGAATGGAGAGCGGCGGGGAGTGTCCGCCATCACCCTCCCCTATTCGGGCGCCCATGAGGCGAAGGGGCTCGCAGACGCGCCCCATGGGCCTGTTCCTGAGACTTTCGTTCCCCGTGAGGACGCTGCGGAAAGGATGCCCCGCAAGGATGCCTGCGAGAAGGCGCATGGTGGTCGCCGAACCGCCGCAGTCCAGGACGTCCGCCGGCTCTGTCAACCCTCGAAGGCCACGCCCTTCCACCAGGAGCGTGGCCTCATCGATCCTCTGGACGGCGGCGCCCAACGCCTGCACACAACGCAGAGAAGCCAGGCAATCCTGGCCGGCGAGGAATCCCTCCACCCGGGTCGTGCCCGACCCGATCGCCCCCAGGAGCAGCCCTCGATGAGTTATGGACTTATCCCCTGGGACCTGTACCCGCCCAAACAGCCCCTTGCGGGGGGGGCGCATCAGCAAAGTCTTGGTCATCGAAACATCTCCGACCGCTTTGTCCGGGCCCGATGCAGGCGCTGGCGGAGCTCCGACTCCCTGCCCCTTTCCAGATCGCGTCTCAACTCCGCCAGTCGCCCCTCCAGGCCGTTCAGCAGAGCCAAGATGGGCTCGGAATTGGTCATCAAGATGTCCAGCATCATATCCACGTCGGACGCGGCCACGCGACTGGTATCGCGGAAGCCGGCGGCGGCAAGGTCCCAAAGCAACGTATCCTTTTCAGCAGCCTCCATGGCTGTGGACATCAAGGCGATGGAGAGAACGTACGGAAGGTGACTGATGGCTGCAACCAGCCGATCGTGGCGATGGGCATCGAGAACCAACGGTCGTGCCCCTACCGCCGAAACAAGCTCCTGTGCTATCTCCTTCGTCGCCTCGGTGGTGCGTTCAAGGGGAACCAGAACGAACGGCGCCCCTTCATAGAGCTTCGCGTCGGCGGCCTCGATGCCTGAGCGCTCCTTGCCGCACATGGGATGGCCACCGATGCACTGTATTTCAGGTGGCAGACCCTCCATGGCCTCCACGATCCGGGCCTTGGTGCTTCCTAGGTCCAGGAGGATGGTTCCGGGAGACAGCAGCATCCCCAACTCCCGAATCAGGGTCAGTATGGTCCTCACCGGCGTCGCCAGCACAATCATCTGGGCGTCGCGCACCCCGGCGGCCAAATCGACGGTTCCCCCATCGATGAACCCCCGCTCCATCGCCTTATGGAGGGTGCTTTGCCGACGGGCCACGCCCCAGACCTCGCCGCATACTGCTCTCTCCCGCAAGGCCGCCGCCAACGACCCGCCCATCAGGCCCAGGCCAACGACGGCCACCCGCAGCTCCGGCAGGTTCATCTAGAGCTCCCTGTCCACAGCTTCCGCCACCCGGCGAAGCTGTCCCATGAGGGCATGGAACCTTTCCGGCCGCAGGGACTGAGCCCCGTCCGACACCGCCTGCTCCGGATCGACGTGGACCTCGACGAGAAGACCGTCGGCCCCGGCTGCCACACCAGCCTTGGAGATGGCGCCCACCAGCTCCCACCGACCGGTCCCGTGGCTGGGATCCACGATGATCGGCAAATGCGATAACTGCTTTATGACGGGGACGGCGTTGATATCCAGAGTGTTGCGGGTGTAGGTCTCAAAGGTTCGGATACCACGTTCGCACAGCATGACCCTCTCGTTGCCGTGCGACAGGATATACTCGGCGGACATCAGAAGCTCTTCGATGGTGGTGGACATCCCGCGCTTGAGGAGCACCGGATGACCCGCTTCGCCCACGGCATCCAGGAGCCTGTAATTCTGCACATTGCGCGCCCCGACTTGGAGGATGTCGGCGTAGCGGACCACCAAGGGGACATCCTCCGGCGCCACGACCTCGGTTATGACAGCCATGCCCAGAGTTCGGCGAACCTGCCCCAAGAGCTCCAGCCCCCTCTCGCCCAAACCCTGGAAACTGTACGGAGAGGTCCGTGGCTTGAAGGCGCCGCCCCGCAAGATGCGAACGCCGGCCTTCTGAACCTCCCTGGCCGTCGCCATTATCTGCTCCTCACTCTCCACGGCACAGGGCCCGGCCATGACGGCTATGGCTTTCCCGCCTATGTCGACGCCGTTGATGCGGATCACCGTGTCCTTAGGATGAAAGTCGCGGCTGGCCAGTTTGAAGGGCCGCAGGATGGGCAGGACCTTCTCCACGCCGGGCCACAGTTCCAGAGCATCTGGAACCACGGATCGCTCATCCCCGATCAACCCGATGATGGTGCGCTCCTCGCCCCGAGAGAGATGCGCTTTGAAGCCCAACCTCTCCACTCGCTCGATGACTCCCTCGATCTCCTCGGCAGAAGCGCCTCTGCGCATAACGATTATCATGTCGATTTACCTCCCGTCTTCGAACACCCTGTCCAGCCGGAGAGCTTTGGCATCCCCCAGGTATACGTGCTTGATCTGCGAATTGCCTCGATCCGTGTTCCAATGGATCAGAACGCGGATGCATCGAGGCAGACCACCCGGGACATCCACCTCGTGAGCGCACATCAGTGCCACATCCATCCATCCCAGGTCCCTGGCGGCCTGGGCAGGAAATGCGGCAGTCAGATCCGCGCTGGTGGTGAAGAATACGCTGGCGATATCCGCAGGATCGATGTCGTTTGCCTCGACCAAGCGCTCCAGAAGCACCCGAGTTGCGGCCAGGATGCTGCTGGCAGTATTGTCATCGGCCACGGTCGCACCGCGAACGCCTCGACAGTACATTGGAGCCTTCCTTTCACCTCCAAAATGAGAAAAGCGTGAGGTCAAGCCTCACGCTTCGTCTTGTTCACCCTTCTTGTTAGTCTGAACCCAGGCACCTATCTGCGCGCGAGGCAAGCCTCCAGCCCGCGGCCAAAATAGGCGTAGGCGCAAAAGGATCCCTTCCCATCATTGGCACGGCAGCGACCAGCCATCATACAAACCCCGCCCGAAATGATCCCCAGCACACTCTCAACCATTTAGCTTGCCTCATTTTCAAGTATAGCGTTATCACCAGAAAAGTCAAGCCGAAGCTCCATCTTGTTCCCTCACCTTGCCCATGATATAATGGCGGCGTTGTGAGCGTTCAAGGAGCGCTGAAGAATAGGGAGGCCCGCTCCACGAGGGCAGGCGGTTTCGAGCCCGGTTATGTGGGCTTGCTCCAATCCGGCGAGCTGCGAGAGCGGGTCCGCGAGGCTTATCGCCGCCTGGAGGATTGCCATCTGTGCCCCCGTAACTGCGGCGTCAACCGACGAGCCGGCGATCTGGGCCTTTGTCGCACCGGCGCTGAGGCCGTTGTGGCCGGTGCCGGCCCTCACTTCGGTGAGGAGCCTCCCCTGGTTGGAGCCAGGGGCTCGGGGACCATCTTCTTCGCCAACTGCAATCTGAACTGCAGCTATTGTCAGAACTATGACATAAGCCAAGAAGGCCTGGGAAGCCCCGTCGCTCCCCAGGATCTGGCAGCCACGATGCTGAACCTGCAAGAGCAAGGATGCCACAACATCAACTTGGTGAGCCCCAGCCACGTGGCGGCGCCTATCCTCGCCGCCTTGGCCATCGCCGCCCAGGCCGGGCTGCGGCTGCCGCTGGTCTATAACACCGGGGGTTATGACGCCTTGGAGACCCTAGCGCTCCTGGACGGGGTGGTGGACATCTACATGCCCGACATGAAATACGACGATGCGGAGGCGGGGAAATGCTATTCTGGCGTGTGCGACTATCCGGCCACCAACCGTGCAGCGGTCCGCGAGATGCACCGCCAAGTAGGAGATCTGGTCTGCGACCGGCATGGCGTGGCCTTGCGAGGGCTTCTGGTGAGGCACCTGGTGCTTCCGAACGACCTGGCAGGCACCGAGGGAATCCTTCGCTTTCTGGCAGATGGGGTCTCTCCCCATACTTACCTGAACATCATGGATCAGTACAGGCCCTGCTATCGTGCGCAGGCCATGCCCGAGTTGAGCCGACCAGTCTCGCCACAGGAGTATCAGCGCGCCCTGAAGGTGGCCGAGGAGGTCGGGTTGACTCGGCTCGATCGGCGCCCATCCCGGATGGCATGTTTTCAACTGTAGTGATTCGACTCAAAGGCCACGATGACTGAGAAAGAAGGGGCTTGCCTCTCGGCTACGGTTCACGGCAGGGTCCAGGGCGTGGGCTTCCGCTTCTTCGTGCAGCGCTGGGCTCGCGAACTGGGCGTGAAAGGCTACGTCCGCAACCGGTGGGGCGGGACCGTCGAGGTCATGGCCGAAGCCGAACGAGAGAAGTTGGATCGCCTTCTTTCCCAGTTGAGGATTGGGCCCCGAGGCGCCCTTGTGGAGCGCGTCGACCCCCAGTGGCTGCCGTTTTCCAGCCGATTCAGCACTTTCGAGGTGCGCTATTGATCAGCTCTCGCGATCCCCGACGGTTGGCCTGGACGGTCCTGATCGTCTCCTTCCTGATCTTCTGCGTCCTGATCATCTCTGTGCCGCTGGGCGTGAGATGGTACTTCATGCACGCCACCGAGTCCCAGATCGCCACGCTGGATGTCATCTCCGGGACCATCCTGGTGGAAGACCGCATCGCCCGGCTGCCCATCGGCGTGACCAGCTCCTGGGAGGTGCTGGAGGGCAACTACATCCGCTCCGACGCTAAGTCGCGCGCCGTCCTCACGTTGTTCGATGACAGCACCATCACCATCTTCGAAGGCACAGAGATCCTCATCGAACAGATGCACACACCTCAGTTTTCTTTCAGCGACCAGCCGGACGCCATAGTCCTTCGGCAGGCGAGCGGCCGGATCCGGATCATCGCGGCACCCGCCAACCCTGCCCGCCACTTCGAACTGAACTCCCCTCAGATGAAAGCCGTCCTGAACCCGGGAAGTTTCTCTTCCGAGGTCGACAACGAGCGAACTCAAATCGCCGTTCGAGAGGGCAAGGTCAGAGTGGAAGCGCAGAACGACGGCGTCAACTTGCGAAAAGGGGAGCGGACCATCGTCGAGACCACCAAAGGGCCCTCCCCTCCCATGTCCATCGAACGAGACCTGATATCGGACGGCAGTTTCCGACAAGGGCTCGAACATTGGAGCGCTTACAGCGACCAAGGAGGAGACGCAGGCACCATCGATGGATCGGTGGAGGTGTTCTCCAGCGGAGACCGTTCCGCCATCCGATTCTACCGGACGGGCGGCGAGGGCAACCACTGCGAGACCGGCATCGTCCAGGACATAAACCAGGACGTCTCCGACTACCTATCGCTGGAACTCCATTGCGACATAAGGCTTCTCTATCAGAGCCTCTCGGGAGGGGGGCAATTGAGCTCAGAGTATCCCGTTATCCTTCGGTTGAACTATCAGTACGACGCGGGAGGCGAGCTTCGAGAAACCCACTGGTACCACGGATTCTATTATCAGAACATGGCCGACTTCACTACCCTAAACGGCGAACAAATCCCCCGCAACATCTGGTTCCCCTACGACAGCGGCAACTTCCTTCAACTTCTGGATCCCAAGCCGGTGCGGATAACCTCGATCCAGATCTATGCCTCGGGCTGGAACTACGAGAGCCTGGTATCCGAGGTTCGCCTCTACGCCGAGTAGCTCACGCCCTGGACCGCAGCTGCTCCATATACCTCCGCCGGAAGCGGTTCAGGATCCGTATATACTTCTCCGTCCGATAGTCGGGATATGTCCATTCCCAGGGCTCGAACGTCCCTCTCCGGAAGCGCAAGGTTACCTCGCCGTAGATGCCCTTGCCCAGATAAAGCCGATGCTGCCAGTCCTTGGTAGTGGCCAACACCATTTTGCCCGCCGAGATGTAGCCGGGATCCAGGTTGATCCTCCGTCTGCCAGCAACAGCCATTTCCATCTCCACCTCGTTGGCGTAGAGCTTGATATCCGCCAGGCGGTCAGGGCCGATCAGGGCTCCGAAGGCCAGGAACTTCCTGAGAAGATCAGGCCCCATCTCATCCTCATAGTAGTCTGTGCTCTCGAAGCGCAAGACCGAGCTTCGATCGTCCGTGGGCCCAAAGCGAGCGGCAAGGCGTCCTTCGGCGATGTCGAACAGCCGCTCATCTCCGCTCAACATCCCCACAACTAACTTCACCGGCTGTGCCTCTCTCGCCCGCCCCATTCGCCAATACCCTCCCGGCACATCATTATACCTGCTCAGCGAAGCGGCCAGAAATCGGAGCCCCTCACCTTGTTCGCCTTCCGCAAAGCCACTATAATCTGCCCGTTGGTCCCAACGCCCGAACGCAAAGACAGGGGATAGCATGGCCCTCTCCTCGCTAGATCGTATACTCCCTCGGGTCACCAAACCCGCCCGCTACACCGGCCACGAGTGGAACAGCGTGGTCAAGGAGTGGGACGAAGCCGGCTTGCGCATCGCGCTCGCCTATCCCGACACCTACGAGATCGGGATGTCCAATCTGGGCATAGCCATTCTCTATGAGATTCTGAACGGCACAGAAGGCGTGTTGGCGGAAAGGGTCTTCGCCCCCTGGGTCGACATGGAAGCCGCCATGCGAGACCATAGCATCCCCCTCTTCAGCCTGGAGTCTCGCCGTCCCCTCATCGAGTTCGACTGGATAGGATTCTCCCTCCAGTACGAGCTCAACTACACCAACGTGCTCAACATGTTGGACCTGGCGGGCATCCCCGTTTTGACGGAAGAACGCGATGAGCGACACCCCCTGGTGATAGGAGGCGGCAGTTGCGCCTACAATCCCGAGCCCCTCGCTGATTTCTTCGACTTCTTCGTATTGGGGGAGGGCGAAGAGGTCATCTTGGAACTATGCGAAGCCTACCTG
>SDBS01006015.1_pt1 | contig 11816 bp, 9 predicted proteins | sample 2277091 | NCBI WGS metagenome assembly SDBS01 (sample SAMN10404972, study PRJNA504765) | marine sediment metagenome | isolation source: marine sediment core GS10_PC15, 163 cmbsf | place: Arctic Ocean: Southern Knipovich Ridge | collected 2010 | reverse complement strand
TAGTCGTCGAAGACTGCCGGCATCGGCTCGATCGACTTCAGGAAGTCGGCGATCGGCTCGATGTGTTCGTGGCGGTCGAGCACGCCGCATTTGACAGCGGAATCGTAGGCGTTGTCGGGGATCGGGTCCCAGGCGCCGAAGACGAGCTGATCGAGTTCGACCAGCGGCACGAAATCCTTGATCGGCGGCATCTGCGGGTCGGTCCGCTTTCCGAGGCGGATCGTGCCCATCTGCGTCAGCGAACCGATCGGCTTCGCCGTGCCGCGGCGGGCGTGCTCGACGCCGGAGATGAACGTCGAGGCGACGGCGCCGAGGCCGACCAGGAGTATTCCGAGGCGGCCATCAGCGGGGGCGATTTCGTGCGAGTTGGTGGCGACGAAGTCCTTTGCTTCCAAGACAATCCCTTTCTGACGGGCGAGCGACATCAAAGGCACGTGCCATTGCGAGGGGATGCGCCCGGTGCTCGCCCAGTACTCGATCGTGCTCTGGCGTTTACCGAGGAGGTTGGCCAGCGTGGTCTGCCCGCCGAAGCGCTTGATTACGCGCGCGGCGGGGGAGAGGCTGTCGGTGACCATGCGGACACTATAACGAAAATTTCGTTAGCTGGGTAGGGCCGGGTGTGTGAACGGTAGGTGGCAGGGGCGCAGCGCCCCTGTGACGGCACGACAGTACGAAGACGACGCAGCCGTGTGTTCATCCACCGTCCGGTTCGATTGCCGGGGCGCTGCGCCCCTACATCCGGTGGGCGTCATCGAGCGCCTTGGTGACGGCACGCCGGTACGCACACGACGCAGTCGTGTGCTCATCCACCGTCCGGTTCGATTGCCGGGGCGCTGCGCTCCTACATCCGGTGGGCGTTATCCCGACGGGAAGATCTTGTGCGCGTGCCACAGATCGGTGGCGGCGTCGTAGCGCAGGATGCCGATCAGCGAGCCGTCCTCGGCGTAGCCGCGCACCTGCAGCGCGTCCGAGAGCGGGCCGGCGCCTCGTAGGGCCTGCTCGTCGTCGATTCGCGCTGGCTGGCCGTGCCGCAAGTCCTTCTCGTCCTCGATCGGCACGGTTAGCGCCGGCAGCTGCGTCAGGCCGCAATCGACCGGTTGCAGCGCGTCCGGCCACGTGCCCTCGGCGAACGCCGATTCGAGTGCCGCCTCGTCCAGCGCGTCCTCCACGCGAAACGGCCCGACGCGCGTGCGGGTGAGTGCGGAGAGGTGCGCGCCGCAGCCAAGCGACTGCCCGAGATCGTGCGCCAGGCTGCGGACGTACGTCCCGCGGCTGCACTCTATCTCAATCTCCACCTCTGGCGGTTCGAAGCGGAGGAGGTCCAGGCGGTAAACGTTCACTTTCCGTAGCGCCAGTTCGATCTTCTCGCCCTTGCGAGCGCGCTCGTACGCGGGGCGTCCGCTGATCTTGATCGCGCTGTGAGCCGGGGGCCGTTGCTCGATCTCGCCGGTGAAGGCGGCGAGCGCCTCGCGGAGAGCGTCTTCGCTGACGTTCACGCCGTGCGTTGCGACGACCTGGCCCTCGGCGTCGTAGGTGTCCGTCTCGACGCCGAGGTGAACGGTCCCGCGGTAGACCTTCGGCAGGTCCATCAGGTACTCGGTGATGCGCACGGCTGGGCCGACGCAGACCAGGAGCACGCCCTCCGCCATGGGGTCGAGCGTGCCGGCGTGGCCGACGCGGCGCACTCCGGTGCCTCTGCGCACGAGGCCGATGACGCTGAACGACGTGCGCCCGCGCGGCTTATTGAAGTTGAGGATGCCACCCGAAGGGGCTGCCGGCGGCGCGCTCATCGGTGTCCTACCGTTCTGCTGGCGGCTCGCGCTCTGCGGCGACCTTCTTCATCAGGTCGAGCATGCGCGCGCCTTCTTCGATCGTGTGATCGGCCTCGAACTCGAACGTTGGCACGCGGCGGATGTGCACGCGCTCCATCATTTGCTTGCGCAGGAAGGGAGCGGCGTTGTTCAAAACCGCCAGCGACGCCGCTTTCTGCTTCGCCTCGTCCGCCAGGACGCTGACGTAGACGGTGGCGCGCTCCAGGTCGGGCGAGACGTCGACGCTGGTGATGCTGATCATGCCGGTGATGCGGGGGTCGCGCAGCTCGTTGCTGATGAGGTCGGCCAGCTCGCTGCGAAAGAGCCCGCTCAGACGGTCAGTCCTTCTGCTCATCGCTGTCTCTTTCCGGGGGCGCTCCGGTCCGGGTGTCCCGTCCAGCCGCCTAGCCCTTCTGTTCGGTGTGGAAGGCTTCGATGACGTCGCCCTCCTCGAAGGTGTCGAAGCCCTCGACGCCGATGCCGCACTCGAGGCCGTTGGCGACCTCGCGCACGTCGTCCTTGAAGCGGCGGAGGCTGGAGACTCTGGACTCGTGGATCATCTGACCGTCGCGCATTACGCGCGCCAGGGAGTTTCGGCGCACGAGGCCGTCGGTGACCATGCAGCCGGCGATCTTGCCGCCGCGGACCTTGAACATCGCGCGCACCTCGGCGTAACCGTCGTGGACATCTACGAAGACCGGCTCCATCAGGCCCTTGACGGCCACTTCGATGTCTTCGATCAGCACGTAGATGATGTCGTACAGGCGGACGTCCACGCCCTCGATCTCGGCCTTCTTCTTGGCGCCGAGGTCAGTCTTGACGGTGAAGCCGAGGATGATCGCTCGCGAGGCCGTCGCCAGCATGACGTCCGACTCGCTGACGTTGCCGGTGCCGGTGCTGATTACGTGCACTCGCACCTCATCGATGCTCAGCCTCTCGATAGAGCCGCGGATGGCCTCGATGCTGCCGACGGTATCGGCCTTGATGACGATGTTCAGGTCTTTGACGCGCCCGGCGGCGATGTCACCCGAGACCGCCTCAAGAGTCACGGCGCGGGTTGTGCCATCGCCCGCGGCGCGCTCGCGGCTCTCGGCCAGGTCGCGGGCTTCGCGTTCGTTGTCGAGGACGACGAACGTGTCGCCGGCGCGCGGCACGTTGTTCAGGCCCATCATTTCGACCGGTGTCGAGGGGCCGGCTTCCTTCACGCGCTGACCATTCTCGTCGAGCATCGCCTTGACCTTGCCGTAGGAAGCGCCGGCGACGACGATATCGCCGGTGCGCAGCGTGCCCTTTTGCACAATCACGGTCGCCAACGGGCCGCGGCTCCGGTCTTTCCGCGATTCGACGATCGCGCCTTCGGCCGGGCGATCGGGGTTGGCCTTGAGTTCGGCCACTTCGGCGACGAGCAGGATGTGCTCGAGCAGGTCGTCGAGACCCTCTCTGGTCTTCGCTGAAAGCGGTACGGCGATCACGTCGCCGCCGAACTCTTCGATGATGATGTTGTTCTGCGTCAGCTGCTGCTTGACGTTGTCGGCGTTGGCCGCCGGCAGGTCGATCTTGTTGATCGCGATGATGATCGGAACTTTGGCGGCCAATGCGTGCGAGATCGCCTCTTTCGTCTGCGGCATGACGCCGTCGTCGGCCGCCACGACCAGCACGGCGATGTCGGTGAGACTGGCGCCGCGCGCGCGCATCTCCGTGAAGGCTTCGTGGCCGGGCGTGTCGATCAGGGTGATCTTGTGGTCCTTCACGGTCACCTGATAGGCGCCGATGTGCTGGGTGATGGCACCCACTTCCTGTGCCGTCACGTTCGTCTCGCGGATGGCGTCGAGGATGCTCGTCTTGCCGTGGTCGACGTGGCCCATCACGGTGACGACGGGCGGCCGGGGCTGCAGGCTCTTCTCGTCCTCCGGCTCAGCGATCTCGTCCTCAACGGCCGCCGACGCTTCTTCTTCTGCCGTCGGCGCCGGCGCCTCTCCTTGCTGGACGTTGTAGCCGAGGTCAGTGGCGACGGACGAGGCGACGTCGAAGTCGACTGTCTGGTTCACGGAGGCCATGACGCCGCGCTTCATCAACTCCTTGATGATGTCGATGTGCGAAATGCCCAGCATCTCGCCCAGGTTGCGCACCATGATGGTTGATGGCAGCGTCAGCGTGGGCTTCTCGGCGACCGGCGCGGCTTTCTTGTCATTCTGCGTCAACGGTCGCCTCCTGAATGGGTGGTAGCGTACGTACGGAGGGCGTCGGCGTCCTTCGCGGTCAGCCTGGCCTTGAGTGAGTGCTCAAGGCGGCCTTTGCCCAGCGCCTCATCCCAGCATGCGCTCTGGCCGCAGACGTAAGCGCCGCGCCCGTCCAGCTTGCCGGTCGGGTCGGCGACGATACCGTGAGCAGTCCGGACGATGCGTATGAGGCCGCGCTTGTTGGTCGTCGTTCTGCACGCCACGCACGTGCGCTGGGGCGTTGGACGCGTCTGGGCCTTGGTCGCGGTCAATCGTCGGCGTCCTTCTCCTCGGCCTCTTCGGACCAGCCGAACTGATCGAGGCCGGTCTCGAAGTCGATGTCTTCTTCTTCGCCATCTTCTTCGACAGCCTCGGCCAGGCGGCGGCCCTTTCGTGCGGCCTTCTTGCCCTTTTCTTCGGCGGCTTCATCGGTGGCGGTCTTGCCTTTGCCCTTCTTCGTCTTCTTGGGCGCCGGGGTCATCGCGGGCGCCAGGTCCTCGGCGAAGCGCAGTCCGCCCGCCGCGGCGGGTTGCGCGGCTGCCGCCGGTTTCTCGGCCGCTGTTTCGGAGGCGACGGCTGCTTCCTCGCCTTCCTCGGCCTCGACGACTTCCATCCACGGCTCGGGCGCCTCAGCGCGCTGTACCTGCTCGGCCGGTGCTGCTGCTGCTTCTTTTTCCGGTTTGGGTGCGGCCGGCGCTGGGGCGGGCTGAGAGGCGCCGATCGCTGCCTGCTCGGCCGCGACTTCGGCTGCCAGCTCTGGGCTCATCGCCGACTCGGGCTTGATGTCGATTCGCCAGCCGGTGAGCTTGGCCGCCAGCCGCGCGTTCTGGCCTTCCTTGCCGATGGCCAGCGAGAGCTGCCGGTCGGGGACGATGACTGAGGCCGTGTTCTCTTCCTCATCCATGCGCACGGTCAGCACCTGCGCGGGGCTCAGGGCGTTGCCGACGAAGCGCGAGGGATTCTCGTCCCACTGGATCACGTCGATCCGCTCGCCGTTGAGTTCGTTGACGATGTTCTGGATGCGGATGCCGCGCAGACCGACGCAGGAGCCAACGGCGTCGACGCCTTCCTGCCGTGCGGAGACCGCTACTTTGCTGCGGTAGCCGGCCTCGCGTGCGATCGACTTGATCTCGACGATCCCGCGGTAGATTTCCGGGACTTCCAGTTCGAACAGGCGTTTGAGCAAGTTCTTGTGCGTTCGCGAGAGTATGAGTTGCGGGCCGCGCATCGAGCGGTGCACCTCTAGCAGGAAGAACTTCATGCGCTGGCCGTTGCGGTAGTGCTCGTTCCGCACCTGCTCCGTGATCGGGAAGACGCCTTCGGTCTTGCCGAGGTCGACAACGGCGTGCTTCGGCTCGATGCGTTGGATTACGCCGGAGACGATGTCGCTGGCGCGGCTCGAAAACTCCTCGAAGACCATCTCTCGCTCAGCCTCACGGAGTTTCTGCAGGACTACCTGCTTGGCAGTCTGAGCGGCGATGCGGCCAGCGGCGCCGGGGTGTATCTCATCGCGCAGGACGTCGCCGATCTGAGCGTCCGGCTTGCGCTTGCGAGCGTCCTGGATCGTGATCTCCGCCGCCTCTTCTTCGATCTCCTGCACGACCGTGAATTGTTGGTAGACGTGGTGTTCGCCGGTTTCACGATCGATGCGGACGGCCAGATCGCCGCTCATTGCGCTGTCTTTTTTGTACGCGGAGACGAGGGCGGCCTCCATTGCATCGAGGACCACCTCTTGCGGCAGATTCTTCTCTGCCGCCAGCTGCGTTATGGCGATCATGAACTCGCTTTTCACGGCCCCGGCAAACCTCCTGTAGCCCTCGCAGCCCCGTTTCGCAGGGCCAAAAAAAAGCGGGTGCCACCCCACTTTTCAAAGGAGCGTATATTTCCCAAAATATTACACTAACGGCACCATCGGAACAACCGTCGCCGCCCTTCCGGGCGACCGCTTTTCGGTGCTTCGCCGCGCCTACCTGCGACGTATGAGCATGATGCCGTCGCGCACGGTGAGGAGGACGTTTGTGACGCGCTCGTCGCGCGTTACGTGGTCGTTGAACGCTGCGATCGCCCGGCCGTCGTCTTCCTTCGGGTCCAGCACGTACCCGCTCCAGAGTACGTTGTCCACGGCGATTACGCCGCGCTCCGATAGCATCGACAGCGCCGCTTCGTAGTAGTCCAGGTACCCGGCTTTGTCCGCGTCGATGAACACGAGGTCGAACGGCCCTTCGAGCGTCCGGAGTGAGTCCAGCGCCGGGCCTTCGATCAGGCGCACCTTGTGACCGTCCGGGCTGCGTTCGAAGAAGCTGCGCGCGAACGCCGCGTGTTCCGCGCTGAGTTCCAGCGTGACGATTTCGCCGTCGTCGGGCAGGGCGGCCGCCACCATCAGCGCGCTGAACCCCGTGAACGTTCCGACTTCCAGCGCGCGCTTCGCGCCGATCGACGCCGCCAGCGTTTGCAGCAGCAGGCCTTCGACCTGTCCGGACAGCATTACCGCCAGGCCGCCGAACTTCTCATGAGTCGCCTGCGTCAACTCCGCCAGTAGCGGCGGCACACCCGTCGAGTGATCCTGCGCGTAGAGTTCGATCTCTTCCGGCACCAACGTCAGCATGTTCGTTATCCTCCGTTCGGGGCGCGGCAAGCGGGCGCCCCTACCTGTCTGAAGGGCGCGGCAAGCGGGGGCCCCTACCTTATTTGAAGGGCGCAGCAAGCGGGCGCCCCTACCTTATTTGAAGGGCGCGGCAAGCGGGCGCCCCTACTATACCGCCAGCTCGCGCTCGAGCTGCGCCAGGCCCATCGGCCCGATGCTCAGCGCCTTCGTGTGGAAGGCCTTCAGGTCGAATGAGTCGCCGGCCGCCTTTCGTGCGCTTTCGCGCGCCGTCAGCCACGAGCGTTCGCCCACTTTATACGAGATCGCCTGCGCCGGCCAGCCCAGATACCGCACGATCTCGCTCTCCATGAACGTCCGCGGCCGCAGTGCCCGTTCGACCGCGAAGTCGAGCGCCAGGTCGTGGTTCCACGTCTCGCCCGGGTGGAAGCGGTCGCCGTTCGGGATCTTCAGTTCGAGGTGCATGCCGATGTCGATGATCACGCGCGTGGAGCGTAGCGCCTGGGCGCTGAGGAGGCCCATGTAGTAGTCGGGGTTCTCCAGGTAGCCGAGTTCGGACATCAGCCGTTCCGCGTAGAGGGCCCAGCCTTCGCCGTGGCCGCTGATGAACGTGAGGAGCCGCTGGTAGCGTGACAGCGTCTCCGGGTAGAGGCGGACCGTCGCGACCTGCAGGTGGTGGCCGGGCACTCCCTCGTGGTAGACGGTCGAGACGTCGCCCCACTTCGGAAAGCGGGCAGCGTCGCCAGTCGGCCACCAGGTGCGGCCGGGTCGCGTCAGGTCCTCCGACGGGCCGGTGTAGTAGGGTGCGAGTGCGCCGCCCGGTGGCGGGATCATCACCTCGATCAGGCGGATCTCGTCGGGGATGTCAAAGTGCTTGCCGTGCAGGTCGCGCAGTGCCTGGTCGTGCAGTTCTTGGAGCCAGCGCTGGTAGTCCTCGGCGCCCTCCACCGAGCGCGCCGGGTCGTTCTCCAGCAGGTCCGTCACCTCGGCGATCGTGGCGCCCGGCTTGATCTTCTCCGCCGTCTTGCGCATCTCTTCCTCGATGCGGTACTGCTCCTCCCAGCCCCAACGGTACGTCTCCTCCAGGTCGACTGTCGCGCCCAGGAAGACCCGCGAGAGGAGCTGGTAGCGATCGCGGCCAGCGGCTTCGCGCTCGCTCGTCTTCGGCTCGTAGTCCTCGGACAGGTAGCGGTACATCTCGGCGTAGCCCTCTTTCGCCGCCTTAGCGCCGGTTTCGATGTCAGCCGCGAGCCCGTTCGAGGCGACGCCCGAGGCGGTGAACTGCTCCCGCAGCTGGTCGAAGTACGACGGCTTGTCGGAGAGGCCGCTCCAGGCGCGCGCCTGTTCTGCACCCTTGCTCGCCTGCCGCTTCGAGGCGTTCAAGCCGCGCTCCAGACCCAGCGACAGCGACTGCCGGTAGCCGGCCAGCGCTTCCGCCACGTGGTTCAGTCGCGAGGCGACGTTCGACCAGTGCTCTTCGGTCTCCTTGGGCATGAGGTCGAACACCTGGCGCACGCCCTGAAGCGGGCTGGCGATGTTTCGCAGAGCGCGCAGGTACTCGCCGGCTTCGTAGGTGTCGAGCGAGACGCCGATCCGTTCCTGCATCACTTCGCGGGCGACGCGGTCGGCTTCCGACTCGTCTGTTGCTTCGTCGAGCTGGCGAAGCGTGTTGCGGTTCAGTTCGGCGACTTTCCCCGGCCCTTCCGGGGAGAGGTCGGGCATTTCGTGGTCGTGACCGGCGATTCCCAGCGCCGTGGCCAGCGATGGCTCAAGCGCCGCGATGTCGTCCACGTAGCGATCGGCGATCTCAAAGACGCGGGACATTCTGTGTGGCTCCTTCCGGATTCCCCCTCGGCTGCACGACAGCATGCCGCAAGCGCCCGCTAGTGTCACCTGACGGGGGACAGGAGACAGGTGACAAGAGACAGGGGGCAGGGAACAGGGGGTCTCGCGGGGGCATGTCTCCTGTCACATGTCTCGTGTCTCGTGTCTCGTGTACACTGCGCAGCGACATGTCCGCCGAAGCAGCCGCCGAACCGAAGACCTACGGCAGCCTTCCGTCGCCGCTGCAGGACGGGGAGATCGTCCTCCAGCTCTGTCACCGCCACTGGTGGTACCTCTGGCCGCGCACGATCCTCTGGGTCGTCTTCGCCATCGCACCCGTCATCGTGCTGGCGCTCGTCTTCGATGCCATGGGCGTCCTGGACGACCTCGGCATCTTCGTCTGGCTCGTCTGGCTCGCATGGGTTGGCTGGTGGGGCGTGCGGCTGGTGCTGAGCTGGTACCGTTATTCGAACGATATCTGGGTGGTCACGAACCAGCGCATCATCGATAGCTTCAAGTCGCACCCGTTCAGCCACCGGCTGGCGACCGCGGACCTCGTCAACGTGCAGGACATCTCGGTGGAGAAGATCGGCTTCGTGCCGACGGTGCTGGGCTTCGGCGACGTGGTCTGCCAGACGGCGAGCGGCGCGGGCGGCGGCGCTTTCCGCATCATCGGCGTCCCGAAGCCGGCGGCTGTCCAGCTGCTGATCGACAAGGAACGCGACGCCGAACGCAATCGTCTCGGCGGCGGCCCCGGCACGGCGACGACGGTGGTCTAGAGATGCGCAGCGTATCTAACTGAATCGTGCATAGATGGCCGCTGCTATCACACTGGCGAGCACACCGGCCACCAGGTAGAGGAGGATCGACCGCATTCTCAGTACGGTCGTGAATGGTCGCCAGTGATTCACGAGATCGTTTCGCTCTCCAACGGCCGTCGCCAAGAGAATGGCGCCGCCGATTCCAAGCGTAGCGATCGCGAATCCTCCTTCCCACCACCGCAATCCGACAAGATCACCGCCAATGGCAGCAGCGACCGCGAGCAGCGCAGCCACGATCAATGGAATTACAACACCTAGTGATATCCACACACCTCGCGCCCGGCTTTGCTTCCCTCGCAACTCATTCTCGGCCAGTTGAGTTTGAAGATCGTCGTAGCGCTTGCTAGAGCGTGACACTTCCTCCGCCAATGCTGCCTTCTCTGCTTCGTCGACAGCGCTCTTCTGTGAAAGTTCGTCTACGCGCGCTTGCTGATCTTCGAGAGCCTCCACCGCTTTAGCGTGCTCTTCAATCAGTGCCTCCCGCACGACTTCTATTTGCATGCTCACTTCCATCTCGTCGGACAGCCGCTGGCGGAGGGCCTCATTCATAAGGATGGAGCCTACCGCCTCGACCGGAAGATCGGTGACGTCTTCGAATCGCGAAAGAGCCCTCAGTATTCTGACAGTGACGCGCTCTGCCTGCGAATCGAACTGAGGCAGTAGAAATGGTAGACGCAGGCTACCTAGAACCGCTTGCTCAAATTGCGGCGTTCGAGGGACCCAGAACTGGAGCAGCTGAACCAAAGTCGTAGGATGGATGCAGTTCGGAAACTTGTGACTCCCACGAGAACTCTTGTAGCTATCGAATCCGAGAAGTCTGAAATCGATCGTCGCAATCCAGAAACGCACTTCGAAAGGAGACTCACCTGCTGCTGGTCTTAGATCGTCCACGAGGCTTAGCAAGGTCATGTCGTGTAGCAGCGCTTCGTACGACCTGCGTCGGGATTTCTCAATACGCCTTTTCTCATACTCCAGTCGGTCGTTGATGTCATCTATAACACGCTGGTCCATTCGGTAGTGATCGACCTTCTCGTTATACAACTCCACGCCCTTGGCTCGAGCAACGGTGACGAGATCGTTCACGTACGGTCGAAAGTAATCGTCGGAGTCCAGCGCCCGGCCCGCCCGCATGCACTCAGACAGGAACTTCTGAGCAACTCCGCTTAGTCGTCGGTGCTTCTCAGCCGCCAGAGCCAAGCTGCCAGAGAATCGAATGCCGCTCAAAGCGGACATCTCCGCGCTCAATTTCGCTCTCGCTTCTTCCAACGTGATAGGTGTGATATAAAATCTGAACTCCACGTGGTCTTCAGTCTGCCTTGCTAGAGCCATTAGTAGCTCAGCGGCTTCGTTTGAGGGATTCTCATGGACGCCCAGTATGGAGAACAAGAAATTCGTGTCTACAAAGATCGTGAAGACAGGCTTTGACTTGCTGGAATAGCCCGCTATGCGAGACACGGTGCCTTCATCCAGATTGCTGGCCTCCAAGACGAAGTACGCGTTCAGCTGCCGGAGGATATACGAACGAGTCGTAGCGTCGTTCGGATTGACGAATTCCGAAATCGCATCGTTGAGTTGTGCTCTCTGCTCCTCCGGATAACGGGACAGGAAGTCCTGAGCCAGCGAGTATTCCAGTAAGGTCACAGTCTTGCCCAATAACAGCTCGTATGTGCGGGCACCGAGGTCGCTAACGAGCGGGACCAGCAATTCCTCAGTGAATCGTTCCCATGTCTCGTCTCCATCCAGTTCGGGAGACCGGCGTTGGAGTATGGCCTTGAACGATGACTTCGCTTTCTCTGCCTCTTCTTCTGCAGCCGCCACGTCCGTCGCATATTTGGCGGCGGTATCCTCGCCGACCTTTAGAGAACCGTCTGTTTGTTCAATTAGAGTCTCGGAGTCGGTTAGGGCTTCGATCGCCCTGTTAAAGACCGCCGCATGAATACTCACGTGGAACGACTCGCGGACAAGATCGGCGATGCCGCTCGGGCTTAGTGATTTGCCGCTCAACCATAGCGCGGCGAGGATCATCTGTTGAACAGCGCGGTTCCACCAGTCTGACCTGTTAAGTTCGACATGGTGGATCAGCGCTACGAGTTCCCTTGGCAGGCGAGTCTCAGTCATTACCCCTCGTTTGAGAACAATCTGCAGTATATCTATGTTTAGCAGACCTTTGCCAGCGGACTTCGCCCGCTCGCCCGGCTCTACCGCCGCCCGCATCGGTTCCCCGTGCCTGCCTCCTGCCGCATAATGTGGCCCATGCGTATGTCGAAGCTGTTCTCGAAGACGTTGCGGGAGGTGCCCGCGGACGCTGAGACGGAGGGGCACCGGCTGCTCATCCGCAGCGGGATGATCACGCCGATCGCGGCGGGTGTGTACGCCTACATGCCGCTGGGGCTGCGCGTGCTGCACGGCATTCAGGCGATCATCCGCGAGGAGATGGACCGCGAGGGGCCGGACGGCCGGGCGGGCCAGGAGCTGCTGATGTCGTCGCTCGTGCCGATGGAGTACTACGAGCGGTCGGGGCGCGACCAGACGATGGCGG
>SDBS01006014.1_pt1 | contig 11818 bp, 8 predicted proteins | sample 2277091 | NCBI WGS metagenome assembly SDBS01 (sample SAMN10404972, study PRJNA504765) | marine sediment metagenome | isolation source: marine sediment core GS10_PC15, 163 cmbsf | place: Arctic Ocean: Southern Knipovich Ridge | collected 2010 | reverse complement strand
CAGGTGATGAATTTTCATTAGATTGGGCTATTGCGTATCAGTTCAGCCTTGGGGATGATGCCCGGACGTCTTTGGCACCGGTGCTGGAGGTGTCGTATAAGAATATTTCGCCCGACCGACGTTTCGGGCACGATGTGTCGAATACGGGCGAGTCTGTGCTTTATATCTCGCCCGGTATTAAGTTCACGAAGTCATCGTTTATTCTGGAAGGCCTGCTGCAACTTCCGGTTTGGCAAGACCAAAAGGGCACGCTGCTCGAACGCGATTTTGGTGTAATTGTCGGTGTACGATTCATGTTTTGATGCCATCAACAGACCCTTTCCGGTGTGTGTCGGGTATTGATTCTTGTGGCGCCGGCGGAGGAAAAGACAGTAGCTGAAATTAGTTTTTGATTGCCGGGTTCCCATATATGCGTTCGAAGTCTGCCAAAATTCTGTTAACAGGTTTGCCGGGATGCGGCAAGACGACCGCTGTGATGAAGATTATAGATAATCTGGGGAGTGACAAAGTAGCGGGATTTTATACGCAGGAGATTCGTCAAAATAATGTTCGCAAAGGTTTTAGCTGGAATCGCCTCGATGGGGCCGAGGGGACACTTGCTCACGTTGATATTAAAAGCCGCTTCAAGGTGGGTAAATATGGTGTGGATGTTGCGGGCTTTGAAAATTCAGTGGTGCCGATTCTGGATGTTGGGAGAGAAGATATTGAGTTGTTTGTTATTGATGAGATTGGGAAGATGGAATGCTTCTCGGAGAAGTTTGCCATTGCGGTGCGCCGACTCTTTGCATCTGAGAAGCCGGTATTGGCCACTGTGGCGATGAAAGGGGCCGGCCTTATTTCTGAGGTTAAGAAATACTCCAACATCAAGCTGTTTAATCTAATCCGTTCTGATCGTGATATTACTGTAGCTGAAATCTCGAAAATATTGTCGTTTTTGAGAGAGCCTTCGTGATAGACGGTAAAGAGGCCGATTAAAGTGACGCCGGAGCAGGACATATTTCAAGCCGGCGGGGAATAATATGGAAACGGTATTCATCGATGGCAGCACGGGCGAGGGGGGAGGGCAAATACTGCGAACGAGCCTGACGCTGGCCTGCGTCACCGGGAAAAGTCTGCGTATGGAAAATATCCGAGCCACCCGCCGGAAACCCGGTCTGGCCAGGCAGCATTTAAGCTGTGTTCAGGCCGCCTGTCAAATCAGCAACGGCCAATGCCGGGGGGGCGCCTTAGGGTCTGGAGTGTTGGATTTTCAACCGGGGGCTGTTAGGGGCGGTGATTATTCTTTTGATATTGGTTCGGCAGGCTCAGCGTCTTTGGTCATTCAAACCATCCTGCCCGCATTATTTTTGGCCGATGGGCCTTCGACGGTTACTGTAACCGGCGGAACCCATAATCCGATGGCCCCGCCGTTTGATTTTCTCTGCGAGACATTCCTGCCTGCTATCGGCGATGCAGGTTTTGAGGGTGATTGCAAACTGATAAAGCACGGTTTTTATCCAGCCGGCGGTGGGAAGATAAATTTTGATGTCAAGCCCCGGCAAAAAGGCACGGAGCGAATGATTGATCATTGCGAGTTGAGCGGGGAACCACAGATTTATGCCCGGATATATACCGCCAGGCTGCCGGGGCATATCGCACAGCGACAGCAGAAACTATTGCTCCAGAGCGGACTGAATATTCAAAACATCGAACACATCGAGGTAACGGATTCTAATGGACCGGGTAATTGTGTAATGATTCGGCTTTGCAACGGCGGAAGAACGACAGTATTTACCGCGTTTGGAATGCGAGGCAAGCCATCTCAGCAGGTAGTTGGTGAGGTCGTTAAGATGGCCAGGGATTTCTTAGCCAGCGGCGCTGCCGTGGACAGTTTCCTGGCCGACCAGCTTCTTATCTATATAGCGATGTCAAAGACCGGCTGTTACACGACTAACGAGCCATCCAGCCACCTTCAGACAAATATGGAAGTAATAAAGAAATTTCTGCCGGTTGATTTCGTTGTGGAGGAGCAAAAGAAGGTTTATAAAATTTCCTGCCAACCCCGTTAGAGATATAAAGGAAAAGACCTCTCCCGATAGGGATACTGCGTAAAACGGGGCAAGCCTGCCTAATAACCCTGTTGCTTATCAATCGAATAGAAAGTAACGAGGATCGAGAATCGAGTCACTCTTTTGCGCCGTGCTTTTGGAGGAGTTCGACTATATCTTTGTTACCTCGAAGTGCTGCTTTATGCAGAGGTGTGTTGCCGTGCTTATCCTTTGCATTTACATCAGCGCCGTTAGTTAGAAGCAGTTCGGCTACATTCTTGTGTACGCGAACTGCATAGTGCAGCGGCGTCAAGCCGCCACGGTTGTTTATATTGATGTTAGCACCTTTGGAAATGAGAAGCTTGGCCAATTCAAAGTTGCCGTCAAGGGCCGCGTAGTGTAATAATGTCTTGCCGTCTAAATCCTGTGAATTGACATCGGCACCTTTGGTCGCAAGTAATTCTGCCACATCCCGGTGGTGATGGCGGAGCGCAACTGAAATCGGCTTATCGCCGGCACTGTTCTGTATTTTGAGGTCAGCGCCTCTGTCAATGAGCAATTCGGCTACATCACTGTTACTATGGCTGAGTGCAATTAACAGTGGTGTATTACCGTCCGAGTCCTCCGCGTTGACATCGGCACCTCTGGAAATAAGCAACTCCGCGTTATCACTCTTGTACCGTTCAAGTGCATGTAATAGCGGGGTTTTGCCATGCCGGTCCTTTGCGTTTATCTCGGCTCCTTTATCGATAAGCATCTCAACCACATCTTTTGAACCATCGCAGGCAGCTTTGTGCAGTGGTGTTTCATTATTTTCGTCAGCCGAGTTGACCTCCGCACCTTTGTCAATGAGAAGCTCAATCATCTTCGTCGTATATTCTTTGGATCCAGCCGCGGCAATATGCAGTGGTGTAGTACTGTTTTCATCCTTTGCGTTGACATCTGCTCCTTTGGTAATCAGCAGCGCTGCAACATATTTGCTGCCTTCAAACAAACCCCAAGCTGCATCGTGTAAGGGTGTACATCCATATTTGTTATTTGCATTTACGTCCGCACCAGCGTCAATAAGTACTTTAGCCACGTCAATGGATGTCCCTCCAGCGGCTTTATGTAAAGGTGTGTTGCCAACTTTATCCTTGGCATTAGGGTTGGCTCCGTGAGTCAGAAGGAGCTTCGCCAAACGGGTTCGATTCTTCAATCCTAGCGCTAAAACTGATTTGTGTAGAGGTGTTTCGCCACGTTCATCCTTTGCATTGATGTTAGCACCACTTACAATGAGCGATTGTGCTCGCCCAATGTTGCCTTTATTGACAGCAATATGCAGTGGTGTTGTAGTGTCCGTGTGATTATTTTGTGTTGTGGTTGCGGCTGGTTTTTTCCTGCAGCCGATGGTAAGGAGAATTAATATCAAAAACAAGCAGGAGAGTCTATTCATTTTCACTTTCGGTTCCCTCAAATAATTACACTATCTGTAGCCCCCCGTATATATAAGGCACAAAGAACGGCAAAAGTAACATTTTTGTGAAATTATCGAAGGTGCAGCCGCTTTGCTATCTTTTATAAAATCTGAACCGCTTTAAGGAAAAGACTTGCTATATTGTACTACAAAGATTAAAGTTTTAGTAAGCATTATTTTTCGGCAGAGCAGGTGTGAGGTAAGTGCTGCCGGCAGGAGCGCAAACTGCGAACACATTAACAGCGCCGTAAGGTGTCCTGTGGAGAGCCAAAGGAGAAATGCAAACCGAGCTTGAATATCGAACCTTAATCGACCTTTTTAATGAGTCCCTTCTTAAAATCAAATCTTTAGATAAGGAATGCCTGGAAATAATCAGGGCCGAACGCCGGGAAAATCTTACCTTTGGACAATTAAAAACAAGGGCACAAGATTTTGCTTTGTGGCTTATTCAAGCAAGAGACATCCACATCAATGATAAAGTAGCGGTGTTGGGGAAGAACCGTGTGGACTGGGACGTGGCCCTTTGGGGGATTATATTGGCCGGTGCCGTGCCGGTATTGATTGACCCTGAAAGGCCGGTCGAAGGGGTACAAAACCATTTGATTCATACGGACGTTTGCCTGCTTGTTATGGCTGACGATTATCAGGATGCCGATTCCCGGGAGGAATTAAAGGAGTGGGCCTCCGGCCAGGACATGGGTCTGATTGAAATGACCGTTTTCGAGAAGGTCAGTACGGATGAGGCCAAAGCGAGCGAATTGCTGAGTGAAATCCGCCGAAAGAAAAACGCTGAGGAGACGGCTGTGATTCTGTGCACTTCGGGTACGACCGGCGATCCGCGAGAAGTTGAGCTGACCCACATCAATTTCATTAGTAATATTCAGGGTTCAGTGGAGAAGATAAGATTAACTTGCGAGGATACGCTGGGACATATTCTGCCGCCACATCATTCTTTTGGCTTTACGATCGGCAAACTGCTTCCATTCTGTGTCGGTGCAAATAATGTTTACATCAACCAATACCGCCGGGTATCCGAACTTATAAGAGACAAAGGAGTGACTATCTTTATTGCGGTGCCTGCTTTGTTTACGGTCCTTGCCAAAAAGTTCGAAGAAAATCTTACAACGGCGAAAAAAGGAAATCCCTTAGTCAGCCTTCTTGACCGCTGTCTGCCGAAGTTAGTGGGAAAAAGAATCATAAAAAAGTTAGGGTGGGAGAGGCTTCGATTTTTCTTATCGGGATCAGCCCCAATGCCTAAATGGGTACTGAATGTGTTCTGGCGAAGAGGAATATTGTTGTATGAGGGTTATGGCACAACGGAAAACTCGCCTGTTTGCGGCTTTAATGAGAGTGCGGGGAAATTGGGCTCTGTTGGTAAACCCATTAACACTATGCTGGTTAAAATTATTAATGAAGAAGGTCAAAGTCTCCGAGCAGGTGAAAAGGGTGAGATTGCCCTTGGCGGGCCTTGTATTATGAAGGGATATTACAAGAATCCCAAAGCTACGCAGGCTGTCATTAACACAGACGACAAAGGTGTTCGCTGGTTATATACCGGCGATTTGGGTTACCAGGATGAAGATGGGAACCTATATATTACTGGCAGGAAGAAGTACCTGATTGTGCTGCCGGGCGGTAAGAATATTAATCCTGAATTAGTTGAATCAGCACTTTTGCAGGCCCATTATGTAAGTGAGATATTGGTGGTACCCGATTTGCGAAAAGACTCGGTCGGTATAGAACAGGAGACTGTCAGGGCAATAGTACGCCCGGACTGGGATGTGATAGAGACCCATACCAGTCTTTCCTGCCCCGATTTGGAAAAACAACCACAGGTCCTCAAAACCCTCGTTTGGCAAAGCATTAATGAATGTCAGAAAAAAAGCAGGCGGCTGTCCTCTTATGAAAAAGTATCGTCGCATCATCTTGAAATAAGAATAGACGAGTTTCAGAAAACCTCTACCGGAAAGATTAAACGAGAAGTTTATATGAAGATATGATAAAGTAATATCGTGGATTCAGCGCCTTAAAAAAATATTGCCGGAAATTTCTTGAATTAAAGACTTTTAGGCGTTTAAGTTGTAGAAGAATAAAAGTGAATTTTCATATCAATTCGTCCCTTTTAGGAGGTTTTGCAATGCAAGTTTCTTTCACCCGTCGTAAGTTTTTGAAAACCGCTGCCGCCGGCAGCGCCGCACTGGCAATGTCGGCCAGAAGTTACTCCCGCGTCATCGGTGCCAACGATAGAATTTTGATCGGTCAGATCGGCTGCGGCGGCAGGGGTATCGGAGCGCACATGGCCGGCATCCATGCACATCAGGATACCCAGAATTTCGAGATTACCGCCGTATGCGATCCGTGGCGGCTCCGTCGTGAAGAGGCCGCCGCCAAAACGAAGGAATGGTACGGACGCGAGGCACGGAAGTTCTCCTCGTACCGCGACCTGGTGGCTCTCAAGGATGTCGATGCCGTGATGATCGCCTCGCCCGACCACCTGCACACCACGCATCTCGAAGCCGTCGCCAAGGCGGGCAAAGACACGTACTGCGAAAAGCCGTTGGCGATGCGGCTCGATAAGCTCAAAACCGCGTGCGACGCCGTCAAAGAGGCCAAGATCGTCGCCCAGGTCGGCACGCAGTTGCGGAGCTACCCCACTTTCACCGGCTGCCGGGAGCTTTACAAGACCGGCATCCTCGGCAAGGTCGGGCGGATCGAGCAGTGCCGCAACAGCGAGCGGCCGTATTGGTATCAGTACGTCAAAGACGTTAAGGCCAAAGACGTGGACTGGAAGGAATTCCTGGGGGACCGTCCTAACCGCCCGTTTGACCCGCTGCTTTTCTCCGGCTGGTATGGCTACCGGGAATTCTCCGATGGACCAATTCCGGGCCAGGGCAGCCACTTTATCGACCTGGTACACTACATCACCGGTGCGAAGTTCGCCACCCACTGTATGTGTCTCGGCGGTACGTTCACCTGGAAAGACGAGAACAACTTCACCTGCCCCGACCATGTCCATGCGCTCTGGATTTATCCCGAAGGCTTTATGGTCAGCTACTCCCAGAACTTCGGCAACGGCAGCGGCAACAGCTTCAAGATATTCGGCGATGCCGGCGTGCTCGATATGGTCAAATGGAACGCACCCATTTTGACCGCCGAAGGGGCAAACAGCAAGAAGAAAGGCCCGATACGCGGCAAGAATCCCGTCAAGGAGGTTGAGCGGCCCGACCATTACCTTGATTGGCTCCAGTGCCTCCGGACCCGTAAGACGCCCAACGCTTCTATCGACGCCGGTTACCAGCACGCGGTGGCGGTCATTATGGCGATGCAGTCGTATGATAGCGGACACCGAATGATATACGACCAAAAGAAACGTGAAATACGCGAGGGATAGGGCGCGCGAAGCGTTGTTAGTTACATCGATGTTATAAAGAAGGAGAAAATGCAGATGAACTCTTTTGACGAACTGAGCCGCAGGGATTTCCTTGACAGGACATTAAAACTTGGCGCCGCAGGACTCGCAGCTTCATGTACTGCGGCATCAATTGAAACGGCCCTGGCGGGCGAGAGAGATGACCGCTGGCAAATCGGCTGCTATACTCGTCCCTGGGCGAATTATGATTACCGTGTGGCGCTCGATGCCATCGCTGAGGCGGGTTTCAAGTATGCCGGTCTGATGACGACTAAATCCGAGAAGTCAAATCTTATAATTTCGGTTGATACTTCGCTTGAAGAGGCCCAGCGGGTCGGGCGGGAGGTGAAGAAACGCGGCCTGAAGGTTCCGTCGATATATGGTGGCGGCATTCCGGTGGCAAAGTCACTTAAGGCGGGCATCGAGGGCATGAAGAAGCTTATCGATAATTGCGCCGCCTGCGGGGCGAAGAACCTGCTGATGGGCGGGACAGGCAATGAGAAGCTCTTCAAGTTATACTACAAGGCTATTGCCGAGTGCTGCGATTATGCTCAAGAGAAAGGTTTAGGTATCAGCATCAAGCCGCACGGCGGCCTTAATGCCACCGGGCAGCAGTGCCGCAAAACAATTGAAATGGTGGGCCACAGGAATTTTGGCATATGGTACGACCCGGGTAATATCTATTACTACTCAGACGGTAAACTCGACCCTGTTGATGATGCTCCAACCGTGGACGGGCTTGTGGTCGGTATGTGTATCAAGGATTACAGGCACCCGAAGAATGTAGCAATAACGCCGGGAACGGGGCAAGTGGACTTTCCTGCGGTTCTTGCACGCCTAAAGAAAGGTGGCTTCACACACGGGGCGCTTGTCATAGAATGCCTTGACCCGGGGGACGCCGAGCAAACTATCGTCCAGGCCAGAAAAACCCGGTTGTTCCTGGAAAGGCTTACCGGCCAGAAGACCTCGACTTCGAAGAAGAGTTCTGCTAACGCCGCGACACTAACTTCAGGTGTGGTAGTAGTTGACATTACTCCTCCGGCTAATTATCGCATGAGTGGATATTTTCGCGAGCGGTTGAGTACCGGCACATCGAATCCGCTTTGCGCCAAGGCCATTGTCCTTCGCCAGGGTGACAAAAGCGCTGCCCTGGTCTTCTGTGATATCATCGGTCTGTCGCACGACGTTTCATCGCGTGTTCGTCGGCAAGCCGCCAAAAAGACCGGCATTCCGGCCGCTAATATTCTCATCGCCGCCACGCACAGCCACACCGGTCCACTCTACTTTGGTGCCCTGAGGAAATATTTCCACGATCTGGCAGTGGCTAAGCACGGCAGCGATCCATACGAGAAGGTAGATTACTCGTCTGAGCTGGTTACGAAAATCGTCAAGGTAATAACGCAGGCGGACTCGGCGGCAAAGCCTGTCTGGCTCAAAGCAGGGGTAGCTGAGCAGCAGGGCCTCTCATTTAATCGTCGGTTCCATATGAAAAACGGAACTGTTCGGTTTAATCCCGGCGTCATGAATCCCGACATTGTCCGGGTCGCCGGCCCAATCGATCCGGAAGTCGGTGTTGTGTTTTTCTGTAAGGCCGACAGTGACAGTCCCGGCGCAGCGCTTGTGAACTTCACCCTTCACCTCGATACTGTTGGCGGGACCAAATACGCAGCCGATTATCCTTTCTACCTGGAGCAGTCACTCCGCGAGGAATATGGTAATCAGTTTGTTCTGCTGTTTGGCACGGGAACGTGCGGCGACATCAACCACATCGATGTTACGAAGAAGGAACGGCTGAAGACGGACTTCATCGGACAAACGTTAGCCAAAACAGTGAATGCGAAGGAAGGATCTCTGGAGGTTGTTGGCGAACCATCACTTGCGGTGCGAAGCGAAATTGTCCATGTACCGCTTCAACGTTATGGGCGGAAGAAAGTTGCCTGGGCCCGCGAGAACATAAAGAAAGTAGGTACGAGGGAGCTGTCGTTTCTTGAACAGGTCGAGGCATATAAGATATTGGCGATCGAAATGCGTCGCAGTGGGACAATTGGGCTTGAGGTCCAGGTCTTTCGTTTGAGTAGTGACGTGGCTGTGGTCGGTTTACCGGGTGAGGTCTTTGTTGACCTGGGCCTTGCTATCAAGCGAGCCAGCCCATTTGCGACCACGCTGGTAATCGAACTGTGCCAGGACGCTCCCGGTTACATCCCAACAAAGAAGGCGTTCGCCGAAGGCAGTTATGAGACTGTCAACTCGCGGATTGCGCCCGGAGGCGGTGAATTGATGGTCGAAGCGGCAGTACGGCTACTGAAGGAACTTGGGACATCATAAGCACAAAGTACTAATGTATAATAGTTATGCCTTAGTACCAGGATGCGCCGGAATTAGAATTGCATATTTGCCTCTTGAGATTACAATGGAGCATAGATGTCCCGGTATATAGGGACGGAGACTCGAAAGATAATCGAAAAAACGCATAAGAGCAAAAGCTGTTTATGACTTATTCCCTTACGAAAGGAGGGCTACGAAATGTCGGAAAAACGAAAAACATCAGTTGTAAATAAGGACCTGGAGCGGATTACTCGTCGTCGGTTTATGGCTGGGGCCGGTGCGGCGGCTCTGTCGTTTACAGTGGTCAAACCCAAGCTTGTCCGAGGCTATAATGCCAACTCAAAGGTTGACCTGGGGGTAATCGGCTGCGGCGGTCGGGGTACATGGATAACCGGCCTGTTTAAAGAGCATGGCGGATACAATATTGTTGCCGTCGCAGACTATTTCCAGGACAGGATTGATAATTGCGGCGGGAAATTTAATGTGCCCCAGTCGCACCGATACAGCGGTCTATCCGGTTACCGTAAGATCCTTGACAAAGTAGATGCGGTCGCGATTGAGAGTCCGCCTTATTTTCATCCGGAGCAGGCCGCGGCGGGGGTTGATGCCGGCTGTCACGTATATGTCGCCAAGCCAATCGCTGTGGATGTGCCCGGCTGTCAAAGTATTGGAGCCAGTGGCCGGAAGGCCTCGAGGAATAAGCTATGCTTCCTTGTAGATTTCCAGACCCGCGCCGATGAGTTCTACATCGAAGCGCTTAAGCGTGTCCACGATGGTGCGCTGGGGAAGTTTGCTTTTGGTGAGTCGATATACCACGCAGGTTGTCCGTTCAAGCGTATGTACGATACGTGGCGGAACAACCCGAAGGATTCTGAGAATCGCCTGCGTGCCTGGGGGCTGGACAGGGTAATATCCGGTGACATTATTACCGAACAGAATATCCACACGCTCGACGTGATGAGCTGGATTATGGACGCCGAGCCTGTTTATGCGGTCGGGACGGGCGGGAGGACGGTTCGTCCTGTCGGAACGTGCAACGACCACTTTACGCTTCTCTTTGAGTATCCGAACAAGGTGGGCATTACGTTCAGTTCAAAGCAGATTGAGGGGCACGGTACTCAGCCTTCGGGCATTAGAAATCGTATGTTCGGCTCTAAAGGTGTGCTCGAGACGGAATACGGCGGACAGGTGATTGTTCGCGGCGAGAACTTCTACCGCGGCGGTAAAAGCCCGGGCATATATAAAGAGGGCGCGGTTACCAATATTGCAACTTTCCATAAGAATATTTCCGATGGGAATGTCGATAATCCGACGGTTGCACGGAGTGTTCGCAGCAATCTTGTGACAATCCTTGGCCGGACCGCCGCCTACACGGGCCGAAAGGTGACCTGGAAGCGGCTTCTCAGGAGCAATGAGAAACTTGACGCCAACCTTAAAGGTTTGAAAGCATAGGGAATTGAGCGCGAAAATACCGGGATGGTTTTTTAGATAGCGATGCTGGTTTCTGTATGTTTGTGGAGATGTGTAAATGAAAAACCCGCATATAACACGTCGGCGGATGTTGGTCAATGGCGTGAGTGCGTTGGCCGGATTGACTGTGGCTTCTTCGTGCAGACCGTTAGCTGAATTCGTGAAAGGAACACCTCGTGGTTTCAAGCTGGCTGTCTGCGACTGGACAATAGGCAAGACTGCGGATCCTGCCTCGCTTGAGGCGGCCAAGCGGATAGGGCTTGACGGTGTGCAGGTGGATTTCGGTAGGGCGGAGACCGATCTGCCGTTGTTCGATGCCGATTTGCAGAGGCGTTTTCTCGATGAGACGCACAAGCAGGATATGGAGATTGCGTCACTGGCGATGGGTGTTCTCAATAACGTTCCCTACAAGAGTGAACTTCGTGCGGAGCTTTGGGTTGCCAGGGGCATTAACGTCTGCAAGGCATTGGGCGTTAATGTAGTTCTGCTGGCCTTTTTCGGTAATGGTGACCTGCAAAACGACAAGAAGGGTACTGACGCTGTTGTCGAACGCCTGAAACGAGTGGCTCCACAAGCGGAAAGAGCCGGCGTGTTTCTTGCTATCGAATCCTGGCTCAGTGCCGAGCAGCATATAGATATTATCGAGCGGGTCGGCTCGCCGGCTGTGAAGGTTTATTACGATGTGGCTAATTCCCATAAAGCAGGCTATGACATCTACAAGGAGATACGCCTTCTCGGCAAACATATCTGCGAGTTTCACGCCAAGGATTATGACGATTTGTATGGCAAAGGCTCGATTGATTTTGCACGGGTCCGCGAGGCAATGGATGACATCGGCTATCGGGGCTGGCTCGTTATGGAAGGTGTGAAGATGCCGTTGGGCGTTGAGGAAAGCTGTCGTTATGATGCTGAATATTTGCGGGGCATTTTTCCGCCGAAGGTTTAGATGCGATATAAGACGGCTTTCGGGCCGAACAAAATGAAAGGTAAACTGATGAAATCGAGATATAAATTTGTAACTCTGATACTGGTGCTTTTCGCGGCGCAGTTCGCTTTCGGGACGCCGTTGGATGATTATATTAAGGCACCCGATGCAAATTACCGCTACAGTGTCGTGAATACTATCGCAGG